>Ga0247790_10000312_pt1 | contig 18753 bp, 12 predicted proteins | sample UWRJS171409R4_FD_179913 | JGI IMG/M metagenome (GOLD analysis project Ga0247790, IMG submission 179913) | Soil microbial communities from Arlington Agricultural Research Station in Wisconsin, United States - UWRJ-S171-409R-4 | ecosystem: Environmental > Terrestrial > Soil > Agricultural land... | reverse complement strand
CGTGATGGGCATTGGAGCGTGCAGGGCAAGGGCGGCGTCGTGACGAGCGTCGCGCGCGGAGCGCTGTTCCGGCTCCTGCGCTGGCAGCGTCAGCACCGACTGATCGCGGGGGACCCGCTCGCGCTCGAGCCGCGCGTCGAGCCGCACGCGCGCGAGCTCGGGTTCGCCCACGTCTACACCGCCGTCGAGTCCGGCGAGACGGCGCGCTGGCTGACCTCCGCCACGTACGGGGGCGAGGCGGCGAAGCGCGATCCGATCGACATGTGTCACCTCGCGATCGATCACTTCCACGCCTTCCTCGAGACCGGCGATCACACCGCGCACGGCGCGTTCCTCGCGACGGCGCGGCAGATCCTCGAGCTGGGACGCACCGTCACGCTCGAGGGGCGCCGGTGCTTCGTCGTGCCGCACTTCGATCAGGTCGAGGAGTACGCGCGGCACAAGGCGCCGTGGGTCAACGCGATGGTCCAGGGCTGGACTGGCGCGGTGCTCGTTCGCGCGCACCAGCTGACCGGCGACGCGCGCTACCGCGACGCGGCCGTGGACGCGGTCGGCCCGTGCTTCGTGCCGGTCGAGCGCGGCGGGGTCCGGGACCTCGACCGCAACGGGCGCCTGTTCTACGAGAAGTACGCGCTCCCGGGGCAGACCCGGCACGTGCTCAACGGCTTCTTGTCGTCGCTGCTCGGCCTGTGGGACGTCGCGCGCGCGACCGACGACGCGAACGCGCACCGCGCCTTCGCCGAGGGCGCCGCGTCGCTCGACGACACCGTGCTCGGGACCTACGACAACGGGCACACGAGCCTCTACGACCAGGATCCGGACCGCCGCGCGAAGCCGTCGTGCGTCTTCTACACCTGGGTGCACGCGCGGCAGCTCGCGTCGCTCGCGCGCATCACCCGCGAGCCGCGGCTTGTGCGGTGGGCGGCGCGCTGGCGCGAGTACACGCGCGGCCCCGCGTACCGCGCGCACACCACGCTCGAGTGCCTCGGCTACCGCGCGCGGAGCCTGCCGCGCTACCTCGATCGGCTCGCGGGCCCGTAGATAGGGGCCCGCGAAGTGAGGTTCCGCACGATCGGCGCGCTGGGAGGCGCTGGCGGCGATTGATACTGTCGGGCCCCGATGCGGTCGGCGGTCTACAGCTTCGCACTGGTGCTCGTCGCGAGCTGCTACGCGCCCGAGACGCGGTCGGGTGCGCCGTGCACTCCCGGGCTCGCGAACTGCCCGTCCGGCCAGACGTGCGAGTTGGTCGCGGGGGCGCACGTCTGCGTCGCCGGGCCGGTCCCCGACGCGGGGCCGGGTATCCTCGTCGACGCGCCGACCGACGGCGGCTCGGCGCGATCGTGGACGCTGGTCCAGACGCGCGGCTCGAACGGGCAGCGGGTCAACATCGCCGCCACCGGCGCCGCGCACCTCATCGTCGTCGCGGTGCAGACCGGCTTGAACCAGGTCGCGTCGATGACCGACGACGCCAACAACACGTACGTCTCGGTCGCGGGGAGCCGCGCGGTCGACATGGCCCAGACGACCGCGGTCGAGCTGTGGTACGCGGCGAGCTCGAACGCGGGCGCGACGACGATCACCGCCAGCGGGGACCCCATCTTTGCGGTGGTGGCGTGGGAGGTGGCGGGCATCCGTGGGGCGAACCCGCTCGACACGGTGAGCAAGCTGGAGAGTCAGCCGCAGTCCACGACGCCCTTCGGCGCGAGCATCACGACCCGCGCCGCCGGCGAGTTCGTCGTCTCGGCGGTCATCGTCGCCAACGCGGTCATGGGCGTGGCGATGGGCAGCGCGTTCACGAACGACCACACGACCTTCGGCAACGGCTGGGCGCACCTGACGAGCGCGACCGCGCCGGCGGGCACGTATCAGGCGCGCTGGAACCAACCCGAGCCCGGCACGTCCTGCGCGACCTCGGCGGCGTTCTTCACCGGGCCCTGACCGGGGCCGGCGTGGGCCCCAGGCGCGGCCTCGCCCGAGCTGCGCCGCATCGATTCACCGGCGTGCCGGCCCAACACCGCCGCGGGCATCGGCATCGTCGGCGGCGCCGACTACGTGGCCGACAATCACCTGTTCCGCGGCACCCTGTCGATCAACGAGAGCTTCGCGCGGACGCCCGTCGTCGATGAGTTCGTGAAGACGAACGTCCGCGTTCGCCGCCGAGGATGTCCGAAGCTCCGCACGCTCGAGCAGCAGCTCGGAGCGTGCACCAGCGCGTGCCCTCCCGGCACGGCGCCCGTGCCGCCGCCGCCTGCGCCCGCCCCGCCGCCTGCGCCTACGCCGCCGCCCGCCCCGCCGCCTGCGCCCGCCCCCTAACCGCCGCCTGCCCCGCGCCGAGCGCCCCGAGAAAGCCTGACTCGCAGGTGGAGTGACCGATCGGCCGTCATCAGGTAGCGTGGCGCCCGCCGCCGTGAAGAAACACACCATCCTGTTCCTGGCCGCGAACCCGAGCGATACCAACCAGCTCGCGCTCGACAGGGAGGCGCGCGCGATCCTGCGAGAGCTGGAGCAGAGCGGCTACCGCGATCGCTTCCAGCTCGAGACCCGGTGGGCGGCCGAGCCCCTCGATCTGCTGCGCGAGCTGCGCAAGCTCAAGCCGACGGTGGTGCACTACAGCGGCCACGGCGGGACGCAGGGCCTGTTCTTCCAGGGATCGGACGGCACCGCGCGCGTCGTCTCGACCGAGGCGCTCAAGCAGACGTTCGGCGCGGCGGGCGCCTCGGTGCGGGTGGTCGTCCTGAACGCCTGCTACGGCGACGCGCACGCCGACGCGCTGCTCGCGCACATCGACTGCGTGGTTGGCACCCCGGGCCCGCTCGGCGACGACGCGGCCCGGAGCTTCGCCGTCGGCTTCTACGGCGGCCTCGGCGAGCAGGAGCCGGTGGCGACCGCCTACCGGCAGGGGTGCGCCGCGATCAGCCTCGAGGCCGGCGGGCACGCGGGGGTCTCGCGCGACGTGGTCCCCGAGCCGGCGCCCGATACCAGGCGCCCGCAGCTGCGGGTCCGGCGGGGCGTCGACGCCGAGCGGCTCGTCCTCACCGCAGACCCTCGCTAGCCCCGCCGCCGGCGCCGGCACCGGCGGGGCTGATCGACTTCACGGCGGAGCGCCAGCGCCACGCGCGGTTCGTCCGGCGCACGGACGTCCTGGCGCGCCTCGACGAGTGGCTGCTCGGGCCCGGCGAGGCCGGCTGGGTCGTCGTCACCGGCGGGCCGGGGATGGGCAAGAGCGCCCTCCTGTCGGCGTGGGTCGCGCGGCGCGAGGCGGCCGGCGCGGCGGTCCCGCATCACTTCATCCGCCGCCAGGTCGCCGACTGGGACCAGCCCGAGGCGATCGCCGCGTCGCTCGCCGCGCAGCTCGAGGCCGCGTACCCCGAGCTGCGCGATCCCTGTGCCCGGCCCGAGCGGCGCCTGCTCGAGCTGCTCGGCCGGGTCGGCAAGCGGCTCGGCCCGGCCGAGCGCGTGGTGCTCGTGATCGACGGCCTCGACGAGACCCGCGGCGAGCCCGGGGACAACCCGCTGCCGCGCTTCCTGCCGCAGGTGGTGCCGCCGGGGATCCGCCTCCTGTGCGCGACGCGGCCGAAGCACCCGCACCTGCGCTGGCTCGACGCGCGGAGCCCGCTCCGGCGGCTCGATCTCGATGATCCGAGGTGGGCAGAGTCGAACGCGCGCGTGGTGCGCGGCTTCTGGGAGGCGGTCGCCGCGGAGTACCAGCCGCCGCTGCCGGCGGCGACGATCGAGGCCGCGATCGCGCGCGCCGACGGCAACGTGCTGCACGCGGTGATGCTCCACGACGCGCTGCGCGACCTGCCGGCGGCGGAGCGGCGCGCCGATCGCATCCCGCGCGGGCTCAAGGCGCTGATCGGCGAGATCTGGGATCGCGCCGCCGCGTGCGAGCGCGTGCGCGCCGGCCTGGGGCTCCTGTGCGCGGCGCGCGAGGCGCTCGCGGTGGAGGTGCTCACCGACCTCGCCGGGTGGAGCTACGACGACCGCGAGCGCTTCGTGCGCGACGCGCGGCAGCTCCTGCTCGAGGAGCCGGGCAGCGCGGAGGCGTACCGGCCCCGCCACGACTGGGTGCGCGAGCTGATCGCCGAGCGGCTCGGCGCGGGCGCGATCCGCGCGCACCACGAGACGCTGGCGAAGCGGCTCGCGACGTGGCCGCCGCCCACCGACGAGCCGCGGCGGCGGTACGCGGTGCGGCACGCGCTGGCGCACCGGCTCGCCATCGCTGCCGGCGACTTCGGCGCGGTGCGCGACCTCGCGGCGGACCTGGGCTACCTGGAGGCCCGGGCGCAGCTCGCGGAGATCGCGGCGCTGGAGCAGGAGCTGGCGGAGGCCGGCAAGCGGTGCCCGGGCCCCGCCGCGGCGCGCGATCTGAACGATCTCGCGCAGGCGATCGCCCGCGAGGCGCACTGGATCCGGAGCTACCCGGCGGAGACCGCGGGGCTCGTCTGGAACCGGCTGCGGCGCATGGGCCGGAGCGAGCCCGACCTCGCGGAGCGGCTCGCACTCCCGCCGGAGGCGGCGTTCCTGCACGTGCGGCACGCCGAGCGCGCCGAGCGGGCCCCGCGCAGCGCGGACGGACACACCGATGCCGTGCGCGCGTGCGCGGTCACGCCCGATGGCCGCCGCGTGCTCTCCGCTTCCGTCGATCGCACGCTCAAGCTCTGGGACCTGGAGACCGGCCGCCTCGCCGTCACCCTCGAGGGCCACGCCGACGCGGTGCTCGCGTGCGCAGTCACGCCCGACGGCCGCCGCGCGATCTCTGGCTCCGTGGATCGCACGCTCAAGGTCTGGGATCTCGCGGCCGGCCGCGCCGTCGCCACCCTCGAAGGGCACACCGGCTGGGTCCGCGCGTGCGCGGTCACGCCCGACGGCAGCCGCGCGGTCTCGGCGTCCGATGACCGGACGCTCGAGGTCTGGGACCTCCCGGCTGGCCGCCGGATCGCCACCCTCTCCGGCCACACCGACTGGGTCACCGCGTGCGCGATCACGCCCGATGGCCGCCGCGTGATCTCGGCGTCCGATGACCGGACGCTCAAGGTCTGGGACCTCGAGACCGGCCACGTCCTCGCCACCCTGGAGGGGCACACCGACTGGGTGCACGCGTGCGCGATCACGCCCGACGGCCGCCGCGTGCTCTCCGGCTCCACCGATCGCACGCTCAAGCTCTGGGACGTCGAGACCGGCCGCGTCCTGGCGAGCTTCGAGGCCCACGCGACCGCCGTGCGCGCGTGCGCGGTCTTGCCCGACGGTCGCCGCGCGGTCTCGGCGTCCGACGACGGCACGCTCAAGATCTGGGACCTGGGCGCCGGCCACGCCACGGCCACCCTCGTCGGCCACACGGACGGGCTGCGCGCGTGCGCGGTCACGCCCGACGGCCGCCGCGTGATCTCCGGCTCCGATGACGGCACGCTCAAGGTCTGGGATCCAGACGCCGGCCGCGAGGTCGCCGCCATCGAGGGCCGGGCCGCCGGGGCGCGCGCGTGCGCGCTCACGCCGGACGACCGGCGCGTGGTCACCGCCTTCGACGACGGCGCGCTCGAGGTCCGGGACCTCGAGACCGGCAAGGTCGCCGCCACCTGGCAAGCGCACGCCGCCGCGGTGCGCGCGTGCGCCGCGACGCCCGACGGCCGCCGCGCGGTCTCGGCGTCGTCGGACCGCACGCTCAAGGTCTGGGACCTGGCGAGCGGGCGCCTGGTCGCCACGCTCGAGGGTCACGCCGGCTGGGTGCGCGCGGTCGCCGTGTCGCCGGACGGCCGCCGCGTGATCTCCGGCTCCGACGACCGGACGCTCCGGGTCTGGGAGCTGGCGAGCGGGCGCCCGCTCGCCACGCTCGAGGGCCACACCGGCTGGGTGCGCGCGGTCGCCGTGTCGCCCGAGGGCCGACGCGTGCTCTCGGCGTCCACCGACGGCACGCTCAAGGTCTGGGACCTTCTGGCCGGCCGCGCCCTCGCCACCCTCGCCGGCCACGTCGCGGGCGTGCGGGCGTGCACCGTGACGGCGGATGGCCGCCGCGCGATCTCGGCGTCCGACGACCGGACGCTCAAGGTCTGGGACCTTCTGGCCGGCCGCTGCCTCGCCACCTTCTCCGGCCACACGCACGGCGTGCGCGCGTGCGCGCTGACGCCGGACGGCCGGCACGTGATCTCGGCCTCGGTCGATCGCACGCTCAAGGTCTGGGAGCTCGAGAGCGGCCACTGCCTCTACACGCACCACGGCGAGACGGTCTTCCGGTGCGTCGCCGCGACGGGCGCCGTCATCGTCGCCGCCGACAGCGCGGGCACCGTGTGGACCCTCGAGTGGCCGCGCGAGGCCGCGCCGCGCCGGACGCGCCCGCGCAAGACGACGAAGCGCCGCGCCGCCGCCCTGGGCGCGCGCCCGCGCAAGCGCCGGTGAAGGATGAGAGGAGAGGATCGATGCGCAACGCTCGCGCCACGGTCGTGAAGAGTAAGATCGGGGGCCGCCCCGCGCGACTCTCGGCGATTCAAGTCGGCGGAGGCCGCCCGCGCGACTCTCGGCGATTTCAAGTCGGCGGGGCCGTCCCACGCGACTCTCGGCGATTTCAAGCTCCGGGGCTGCCGCACACGTCTCTCGGCGAATGATGTCGTGAAACGGCATCGGCCGGCGCCTCATCGGGTAGCGGAGCGCGCTCCGCCGAGGCCGCCGATGCAGAAGCACACCATCCTGTTCCTGGCCGCGAATCCAAGCGACACCGACCCGCTCGCGCTCGACAGGGAGGCACGCGCGATCCTGCGGGAGCTGGAGCAGAGCGGCCATCGCGATCGGTTCCAGCTCGAGACCCGGTGGGCGGCCGAGCCCCTCGATCTGCTGCGCGAGCTGCGCAAGCTGAGACCCACGGTCGTCCACTACAGCGGCCACGGCGGCGCGCAAGGCCTGTTCTTCCAGCACGCGATGGGCGGCGCCCAGCTCGTCCCGACGGCAGCGCTCGCGGAGACGTTCGGCGCCGCTGGCGCTTCGGTCCAGGTCGTCGTCCTGAACGCCTGCTACAGCGAGGCGCACGCCGATGCGCTGCTCGCACACGTCGACTGCGTGGTCGGCACCGACGGCCCGATCCGCGACGAGGCGGTGCGGAGCTTCGCTGTCGGCTTCTACGGCGGCCTCGGCGAGCGAGAGTCGGTCGCCGCCGCCTACCGGCAGGGCTGCGCCGCGATCAGCCTCGCGGCTCCGCCGGAGCCGGGAGACCGAGATGTGATGGCGCCGGTCGCCGCGCGACGCACCGGCGAGCGTCCACGGCTGAAGGTCCGAGTGGGTGTCGACGCCGAGCAGCTCGTCCTCGCCGCGGACCCTCGCTAGCCCCGCCGCTGGCGCCGGCACCGGCGGGGCTGATCGACTTCACGGCAGAGCGCCAGCGCCACACGCGGTTCGTCCGGCGCGCGGACGCCCTGGCGCAGCTCGACGAGTGGCTCCTCGGACCCGGCGAGGCCGGGTGGGTCGTCGTCACGGGTGGGCCGGGGATGGGCAAGAGTGCTCTCCTGTCGGCGTGGCTTGCGCAGCGCGAGGCGGCCGGCGCCGCGGTCCCGCACCACTTCATCCGCCGCCAGGTCGCCGACTGGGACCAGCCCGAGACGATCGCCGCGTCGCTCGCCGCACAGCTCGAGGCCGCGTACCCCGAGCTGCGCGATCCCTGTGCCCGGCCCGAGCGGCGCCTGCTCGAGCTGCTCGATCGGGTCGGCAGGCGGCGCGGCCCGGCGGAGTGCCTGGTGGTCGTGATCGACGGTCTCGACGAGAGCCGGGCCGAGCCCGGGGACAACCCGCTGCCGCGCTTCCTGCCACAGGTAGTGCCGCCCGGGACCCGATTCCTGTGCGCGACGCGGCCGAAGCACCCGCACCTGCGCTGGCTCGACGCGCGGAGCCCGGTCAGGCGGATGGATCTGGACCACCGGCGGTGGGCGGCGTCGAACACAGCTGTGGTCCGTGGCTTCTGGGAGGCCGTCGCGCCTGGGTATCAACCGCCGCTGCCGGCGGAGATGATCGAGCTCGCGATCACGAGCGCCGACGGCAACGTGCTGCACGCGGTGATGCTCCACGACGCGCTGCGCGACCTGCCCGCGGCAGAGCGCCGCGCCGATCGCATCCCGCGCGGGCTCAAAGCGCTGATCGGCGAGATCTGGGATCGCGCCGCCGCGGATCGGAGCGTACGCGCCGGGCTGGGGCTCCTGTGCGCGGCGCAGGAGGCGCTCTCGACGGAGGTGCTCGCCGAGCTCGCGGGGTGGAGCTACGACGAGCAGGAGCAGTTCGTGCGGGAGGCGCGACAGCTCCTGCTCGAGGAGTCGGCGGTATGGGCCGACGCTGAGGCGTATCGCCCCCGCCACGACTGGGTGCGCGAGCTGATCGCCAGGCGGCTCGGCGCGGCTGCGGTCCGCGCGCATCACGAGACGCTGGTGCGGCAGCTGGCCACGTGGCCGCCGCCCGCGGAGGAGGCGCCGCGGCAGTACGCCGTGCGCCACGCCCTCGCGCATCGGATCGCCGCCGGTGACTGGGCGAGCGCGCGCTCGCTCGCGGCGGACCTCGGCTACCTCGAGGCCCGGGCTCGGTCGGCGGACGTGTTCGCGGTGGAGCAGGAGCTGCGCGAGGCCGCGGCGAGGTGTCCGGATCCCGAGGCGGCCCGCGATCTGGCCGACCTGGCGCAGGCGCTGGCCCGCGAGTCGCACTGGATCCGCAACCACCCCGCCGAGACCGCGGGGCTGATCTGGAACCGCCTGCGGCGATCCGGCTGGCGCGACGAGGATCTGGACGCGCGTATCACGATGCCCACAGGAGCTTCGTTCCTGCGCGTACGGCACGCGGCGTCGCGCGAGAGCCCCGCGCTCGCGCGTACCCTGAACGGCCACGAGGGTGGCGTGACCGCGTGCGCGGTGGTGCCCGGCCGTCAGCGCGTGGTTTCGACCTCGCGCGATCGCACCCTCAAGGTCTGGGACCTGAGCACCGGCGCCGTCCTCGCCACGCTCGAGGGTCACACCAACGAGGTGAACGCGTGCGCGGTGACGCCCGATGGCAGCCGCGCGATCTCGGCGTCCGACGATGGCACCCTCAAGGTCTGGGACCTGGGCACCGGCCGCGCGGTCGCCACGCTCGAGGGTCACGCGGGATGGGTGCTCGCATGCGCGGTGACGCCCGATGGCAGCCGCGCGATCTCGGCGTCCGAAGATCGCACCCTCAAGGTCTGGGACCTGGACACCGGCGCCGTCCTCGCCACGCTCGAGGGCCACACCGGGTGGGTGACCGCGTGCGCGGTGACCCCCGACGGCAGACGCGTAATCTCGGCATCGAGCGATCGCACCCTCAAAGTCTGGGAGCTCGCCACGGGCGTGGTCGTCGCGACGCTCGCCGGTCACGGCCGCGCGGTGACTGCGTGCGCGGTGACGCCCGACGGTCGCCACGCGATCTCGTCCTCCAAGGACCGCACCCTCAGGGTCTGGGACCTGGGCACCGGCCGCGCCCTGCGGACGCTCTCCGGACACCGCCATTGGGTGACCGCGTGCGCGGTGACGCCCGATGGCAGCCGCGCGATCTCGGCCTCCCGGGACTGCGGCCTCAAGCTCTGGGACCTGGACACCGGCCGGCTGCTCGGAACGCTCGAGGGCCACGCCTCGAGGGTGAACGCGTGCGCGGTGACGTCCGACGGCAGCCGCGCGATCTCAGCGTCTCGCGATCGCAGCCTCAAGGTCTGGAGGCTCGACGCCGAAAGCATGGTCGCCGCCGCCGAGGGCCACGCCGCGACGGTGTCCGCGTGCGTGGCGCCGCCCGATGGATGGCGCGCGATCTCGACGTCCAGCGACGGTAGCCTCAAGCTCTGGGACCCGGACGCCGGCCGCGTCGTCGCCACTCTCGAGGGTGCGCGTGGGCTGTCCGCGCACGCGGTGACCCCCGACGGACGGAGCCTGGTCTCGGCCGCGAGCGACGGCCTCACCGTCTGGGATCTCGCCACCCGCCGCCGCCGCCTCAGCTTCGGCGACCGCAGGAGCAAGTTGACCGCGTGCGCGGTCACGCCCGACGGGCAGTACGTGATCGCGGGGTCCCAGGCCGGCCACCTCGAGGTCTGGGGCCTCGATGGCCGCGCCGTCAGCCGCCTCGACGGTCACACCAGCGCGATCACCGCGTGCGCGGTCTCACCCGATGGCCAGCGCGTGGTCTCGGCGTCCAACGACAGCACGCTCAGGCTCTGGGACCTCGCGTCGGGCCGTGCCGTCGCCACGCTCGACGGCCACGAGAACTGGGTGACCGCGTGCACGATCACGCCCGATGGTCGGCGCGTGATCTCGGCCTCCTACGATCGCAGCCTCAGGATCTGGGATCTCGACGGCCGCGCCGTCGGCACGCTCGACGGCCACACCGGCGTGGTGCGCGCGTGCGCGGTGACCCCCGATGACCGCCGCGTGCTCTCCGCCTCCGAGGACCGCACGCTCAAGGTCTGGGATCTCGCGAGCGCGCGGTGCTTGTTCACGCTCCGCGGCGACGCGGACTTCAAGAGCGTGGCGGTCACCGCCGACGGCATCATCGCCGGCGACCGCGTCGGCACAGTCTGGTTCCTCGCGTGGCCGCGCGAGCCCGCGGCCGGCCGCCGATGACGCGACGATTTCTTGTCATGTCCGGGCCGGTGGGGGGCACGACATGGTTGGATGACCGCCGCGATGCGAACCTCGATCTTGCTGCTCCTCGCGCTCGGATGTGGATCCTCGCCACCGCCGCCCGCGGGCGCGCCGGGCGGCTCGCCGTCGGCGCAGCAGCAGCAGCACCAGCCAGCGGCGCAGCTCCCGCCGGTCGAGATCCCGGCGGAGGCGCTGCCGCCGCGCGGCACGCTGATGCTGGGCGAGATCCACGGCACGCGGGAGATCCCGGCGTTCGTCGGCAAGCTGGCGGCGACCGTGGCGGCGAAGGGGCCCGTCGTGCTCGCGCTGGAGATCCCGCAGGACCACCAGGCGGCGATCGACGCGTACCTCGCCTCCGACGGCAGCCCGGCGATGCGGCAGAAGCTCGTCGCAGGGCCGTGGTGGCAGAACGTCTATCAGGACGGCCGCCGCAGCGTCGCGATGGCCGATCTGTTCGAGGCGGCCCGCGCGCTGCGCGCCGCGGGTCGATCGATCGCGGTCGTGGCCATGGATCAGAGCGGCCAGGACGGCGAGCGCGAAGAGATCATGGCGCAGAACGTGATCGCCGCGCGGCGCGCCCACCCCGACGCGGCGCTGCTCGTTCTGGCCGGCAACCTCCACACCAGCAAGCGCGAGCGGTCGTTCCGGCCGGGGTTCGCATGGATGGCGATGCGCGTCGCCGCCGCCGGCATCCCGCTGATCAGCCTGAACGCGCGGTACGCGGACGGGACCGCGTGGACCTGCCGGGACAACGTCGCGGAGCACTGCGGCGTCTCGTTCGCCGCCGGGCGCGGCCCCGAGCTCGGCATCCGGCTCGAGCCCCCGCAGGATGGCCAGTTCGACGGCTGGTACGGGGTCGGCGCCGTGACCGCGTCGCCGCCCGCCGCTCGCCCGGAGCTGGCGCAGGGGCTCGAGGCGAAGCTCGCCGCGGCCGCGACGTCGCCGCAGGCCACGCAGGCGAAGGCGCGCCGCGCCTACGACGCCAAGCGGTACGGCGAGTGCGCCGACCTGCTCGCGACCATCTCGTCGCCCGACGGCGGCGCGGCCTACGATCACGCGTGCTGCCTGGCGCTCGCCGGCCGCAAGGACGAGGCGTTCGAGCGGCTGAAGTACGCGATCGGGGCCGGGTTCCAGGACCTGGCGCACCTGGAGAAGGATCCGGATCTGGCCTCGCTGCGAAGCGATCCGCGCTGGCCGATCAAGAAGTGAGCGCGCCGCCCCGCGCCGCCCTCCCGCCCCGCGCGCTACGTGATGCGCCGGCGCACGGCCTCGAGCGCCGCGGATGGAAACTCCGGCACCCGGCCCGATAGCTCGCGCTGCGCGAGCTCGAGGAGGCCGGCGGTCGCCGCGGGCAGCGGCCGATCGAGCACCTCATTGAGCGCCGCGCCGAGCTCTCGGTAGACGAGATCGAAGCGGCGCAGCGGATCGAGGTTGTCGAGCAGCTCCGCGCCGTCGACGGGGACGTACTTCGCGAGGAGCCGCACGAGGTGCTGTACGGCCTGCCCGAGGAACGCGCGCGCGCTCAGCCGCTCGCCGCGGCTCCAGCGCCCGTGCGCGATCAGGACGAACGTCAGGACCTGGCCGATCGCGTACGGATCGGTCGGCGCCTCGGCCCGGCTCTGCTCGCGCGTTCGGCCGACGATCTCGTCCATGCGCCGCGCGAGGTCGGCGCGATCGAAGAGCACGCGGAACCGGTTGAACCGCCCGAGGTACAGCTCGTCGGGATCGAACACCGCGAACTCGATCATGTGCCCGTGCTCGTAGATCGCCTTCAGGCCGTGCGGGGTCTCGCGGTAGATGAGCGCGAGGCGCTGGTGATCGGGCAGCCAGTCGGTGCGGTGGCGGAAGTCCTCCTGCAGGCCGGGCGGCACGATGACGAGGAAGTCGTGATCCGACCAGTCGTCGGGCTGGGTGTCCCGCTGCGCCATCGAGCCCACGGCGATGAGGCCCAGGACGCGCGGGTCTGCCTCGAGGTTTTTCCGCAGCGTGTCGCTGAACGCCCTGTATTCGACGAGGTTCATGGCTACCAGCTGTCGTCCGGCAGCTCCATCAGATCGAGGTCGCTCGCCTCGATCAGCTTGCGCGCGTGCCCGAGGCCCGGCAGCACCTCCTTGGCGTACCACCGCGCCGCGGCGAGCTTGCCGCGATAGAACGCCTTGTCCTCGGCGGTGGCGGCCCCGATCCGCGCCAGGGCGACCTGCGCGCTCACGACGAGCCGCCAGCCGATCACGAGCTCGGCCAGCGCGGACAGGATGCGGTTGCCCTGCAGGCCGGCGTGGTAGACGGACTGGCCGAGCTTGCCGAGCATCGCCATCACGATGGCCTGCACGTCGCCGAGCGCGGCGCCGAGCGCCGCCTGCTCGACGCCGAGGTCCGCCGGCAGCCCGTCGGCGGTGGCCTTGATCTGGCCGAGCAGCGCGCGCAAGGTCGCGCCGCCGTCGCGGCCGATCTTGCGGAAGAACAGATCGAGCGCCTGGATGTGCGTCGTGCCCTCGTAGAGCGAGTCGATCTTCTGATCGCGGATGTATTGCTCGATCGGGTAGTCCTGGCAGTAGCCGGAGCCGCCGAAGCACTGCAGCGAGACGGCGAGCAGCTCGTAGACCTTCTCCGAGCCGTAGCCCTTGATGAGCGGCAACATGAGATCGTTCAGCGCGTCGTGCGCGACGGCCTCGGGCTTGCCGTACCCGCCGGCCCGCTCGACCTGGTCCTGCACGCTCGCCGTCCACAGGATCATCGCGCGCAGTCCCTCGGCGAACGCCTTCTGCTGCATCAGCATCCGCCGCACGTCCGGGTGCCGGATGATCTCGACGCGCGGCGCGGCCTTGTCCTGCATCTGCGACAGGTCCGCCCCCTGCTTGCGGATGCGCGTGTACTCGAGCGCGTTCAGGTACGCCGTCGACAGGGTCGCCATCGACTTCGTGCCGACGGCCATCCGCGCGTACTCGATCACGTGGAACATCTGCGCGATGCCGCGGTGCACCTCGCCGAGCAGGAGGCCGCGGCACGGCGCGCCGTCGCCGAGCGTCAGCTCGCAGGTGGCCGAGCCGCGCAGGCCCATCTTGTGCTCGACCTTCGTCACCATGGCGCCGTTGCGCGCGCCGATCGAGCCGTCGGCCTCGACCCAGTACTTGGGCACGATGAACAGCGACAGCCCCTTCGTGCCGGGAGCCGCGCCCTCGGGGCGCGCGAGCACCATGTGCACGATGTTCCTCGGGTGATCGAAGTCGCCGTTCGTGATGAAGCGCTTGACGCCCTCGAGCAGGTACTCGTCACCGGCGACGTGCGTGGCCTTCGTGGTGCCCGCCCCGACGTCGGAGCCGGCGCCAGGCTCGGTCAAGACCATCGTGGCGCCCCAGTGCCCGTCGAGCATGCTCTGCACGTAGCGCTGCTTCTGCGACGGCGTGCCGTGGGCGTCGATGATCTTCACCATGAAGTTGCCGAGCACGTAGAAGCAGATGGCGGGGTTCGCGCCCGCCATGAACTCGAACGCGGCCCACTGGAGGCTCGGCGGCGCGCCGTAGCCGCCGAGGTGCTCGGGCAGCTCGAGCTTGTTCCAGCCGCCGCCGTAGTGCGCGTCGAGCGCCTTGATGTAGCCGGCGGGCAGCTTCACGTTGCCCTGGCCGTCGAACGTGGCGCCGTCGCGGTCGCCGGAGACGAACGACGGCGCCCACGTCTCTTGCATGACCTCGAGGAAGCCCTCGAGCGACGCGCGCGCGGTGGCCTCGTCCATCGACTCGAACGGCGGCTCGCCGAGGGCGGTCTTCTGGATCTCGAGCACCTCGAAGAGCTGGAAGCAGGTGTCGCGGAGGTCGGCGCGATAGTGATCGACGGTGGTCACAGCGCCCGAAGATAGCGCCATGCGCCCGCCCGGCGTGGGCTAGTTGCAGGTCTTCGTCAAGGGCAAGGTCACGGTCCGGCGGAGCCCGGCCGCGCGGATCCGGTGCCGCTGATCGTGCAGCCAGCACGGCATGGCGCCCTGCAGCGCGACGACACGGATCCGGTACTCGTCCGCCGGGAAGTGCGCGGCCGTCACGCGCTGATCCTTCTCGATGCAGCCGGCGCTCATCGGCGCGGCGCAGTTGATGGGGTACGTGGCGGCCGGCTCGATCGCCAGCGTGCTCGTCTGGCAGGAGCCGTCGGAGCGGTACAGCTCGAGCGTCATGTCGGTGATCTGCGAGCCGCCCCCGCAGCTGGCGAACAGCGGCGTCTCGAGCGTCATCACCAGATCGCCGAACGGATCGAGCGGGAGCTTCACCTCGTCGAGGGCGGTGTCGCCCGCGATCACGTACCGGCGCGGCGGGAGCGTCACGAGCGTCCCGAGCCGATCGGCGAGATCGAAGCCGATCAGGTACTCGCCCGCCTCGAGCGAGCGGCTCCCCGTCTTGCGGAAGCAGTCGAACACGTCGGTGAACGACTGGCCGGTCTCGGCCTGGAAGAAGGTGACGGTCACGAACTGGCCGTCGACCCGCTCGCAGGGGATCTCGACGTCGCCGAGGTCCGTCACGCGCCACGACGCCGACACGGTGTACGCGGCGGGCCCCGGCGCGTCGACGGGATCCTCGGCGCCGCAGGACTCGCAGCCAGAGAGGCCCGCCAGGACGACCAGGATCACCAGCACCGCGCGCGGAAGGCCCATGCGCCCGAGGCTACCGCGGCGCGGGCGCGCCGCCCAGACGCAGCCCAGACGCAGCCCAGACCCGTCCAACCATCGCTGGACAGGTCTCGTCGACCGGCTCGCCGGCTCGCCGGCTGCGCCACGCGGAGCCGATCTCGCCTCTCGCAGGCTCGGCTCAGACCGCGAGGAGCTGGCGCGCGATCGAGCGCTGCATCTCCACGAAGTGACACGGCCGCTTCACCGGCCCGTGATCGTACGGCGCGGTCCCGATCTCCTCGTAGCCGAGGCTGCGGTACCACCGGCCGAGCTCCTCGCGCAGGTTGACGATGCGCAGCCGCACCGTCGGCGCGCCCATCGCTTCGCACATCGCCTCCGCGATCCGCACGAGTCGCGTGCCGAGCCCCATGCCCTGGAGCTCCGGCGCGACGGAGAGCATGCCGAGGTAGCCTGCCTCGGGCCTGGCCTCGACGTACACCGCGCCCGCGAGCGTCGGCCGATCGCCGCTGCGCTCGAGCACGAGGAACGTGCCGGTGCGCATCATGGCCGCGATCTCGTCGGCGTTGGTCCGCTGGCCGTCGACGAAGAAGACCTCGATCTCGTACGCGCGGTTGATGAGATCGGCGAGCGAGGGGGCGTCCGCGAGCTGGGCGCGGCGCACGCTGGGGAAGACGGTGGCCTGCGAGACGTTCACGGGCCCGGAACCTAGCAGCCCCCTCTGATCGCCCTGGCACGGCAGGGGGATCGCCTCGCCCGCGGCGCGCGCGTCGGATCGATCACGAAGGCAGGCGTTGCTGCTGCGAGCGGCGGGTGCCTTGCCGCTCGGCCAGCGCCACGTGCACCAGCACGATCACGGTCCCCAGGGTCACGTCGGCCACCGCTTTCATGGCCCGATCTGCCAGTCGCAGCATGTCTCCTCCTCGTCGTTCCGCAGTCGTCCCTTGAAGCCCCGGCAGCGTGACAAGCTCGCGCGACGCGCGCACCGCCGCCAGGTGACGACGCGGTCACGTTGACATGGCGCCCTCTACGCGCCAAGCACGCGCCGCGTAGCAAATTTGCGCGGCGCTGCCGCCGCGACCGGCGACAGCGCGGGAGGAGAGCGCGTGGGCGCAGAAGAGATCGACTCCCGAACAGCCGGCAGAACAAGTGACGCCCGTCGTGCGTTTCACGGCTCGATGAGAGCTCTGCTCGTGCTGATCTGCGGGTGTTCCTCGGCCAGCAGCGCGCCGACTCCGCCGGATCCCGCGGCTGTCGCGCCCTCGCCCTCCTCCCCTGCATCGAGCCCCGCGCCGACCCCGGCACCGAAGCTGGGCGATCCGGCCGCGGCGGGGCGCGTCATCGCCGCGCACGTGGTCGCGGCGGTCGATGATCGCGCCGCGAACGAGCGCCCGGTCCACGCGCGCGCCGGGCAGCGCGTGACGCTCCACGCGGCGATCGTCGTCGAGCAGGCGGGCCTGCGCACGATCTATAGCGACGCGCCGCAGCTCGCGCTCGGCGGCAAGGCGGTCACCGCGCAGCCGCTCGCGCGCGCGCCCGCGCTCGAGCTGCGCTGGAACCGGATCGAGCCGGCCGTCGCGACGATGTCGAACGGCGACACGCCGAAGGAGTTCCACTTCGAGCCGATCGATTACCGCGCGACGCCGATCGACGGCGCCGCCGGCAAGGCATCGATCCCCGCCGACGTCCGGCCGACGCTCACGCCGGATCACGGCGGCGGCATCGGCACGATGCGCTACCAGATCGTCGCGCTCCAGGGCGATCGCGTGATCGCCAGCGCCGGCCCCGAGGCGCGCCGCGGCAAGGGCTCGGGCGGCCTCACCGACGCCGTGCTGCGCGTCTCGCTCCGCCGCGACGACACGTTCCTCGGCTACATGACCGAGCTCTACAACCAGCCGTACATCTGGGCGTCCGAGGGGCTCACCACCGATACGCACCAGAGCGAGCGGCTCGAGGGCTCCGACTGCGCCGACCTCATGATCTACGGCCAGCGCCGCCTCGGGAACAAGCTCGCCTACACCTGGACGGGCGCGCTGCCGCAGGTCACGGCGCTCGTCGCGTCAGGCGCGCGCGGCGCCGACGGCGTGTTCCGCGACGCGCGCGGCCAGCCGATCCCGTTCCCGAAAATCGGCGATCTGATGCTGTTCCCGCGCCACGTCGGCGCGCTCGCCGCCGACCGCGGCAAGCCGGGCATCCTCGACGATCAGGACCTGATGATGCACACGCTGTTCGACTCGCCCAAGGAGCAGGCGATCGGCGAGTCGGGCTACGCGGACCGCCCCGTCGAGGTGCGCCGGTTCCGGCCGGCGAAGCGCTAGCGCGGCGAAGCGCGGCGAAGCGAGCCGCGGCGAAGCGCCGCGAACTAGACCAGATCCTCGTCGGGATCGATCACCAGGCTGATCAGGCCCGACGCGATCGGCGGGTAGAACGCCGTCGAGCCCGCCGGCAGGAGCTGGCCGTGCTCCGCGACGTGCGTGATCTGCGCGACGGACACCGGGCGTGTCACGAGGACCGCGTCGGCGCCGCCCGCGCCGCCCGCGCCGCCCGCGCCCGCGCCGCCGCCGAGCGCCGCGAGCGCCGTCTGCGCGTCGGTCTCGGTCGTGACCTGCGCCTTGGGCATCACGCGATCGAGGAACATGTGCTGGATCGCGATCGGATCCAGCTTCTGGATCGCGCGATCGACCGGCACGCCCTCGGCCGTCGGGCTCACATCGGGCTTGAGCGTCAGCTTCCACGCGTCGGCCTCGTTCGCGAACACGATGACGAACGCCGGCTGGTGCGCGACGGTGTCGGCGAGCGCGGCCTGGAGCTTGGCCACGTCCTTCGCCGCGCCGGCGAGCTTCTCGACGATGAAGTGCGACTTCGCCGCCGCGAGCGCGGCCTCGCCGCGGGCATCGAGGCCGCGCAAGATGCGGTGCCGCGGCGCCGCCGTCAGCATCGGATCGTCGAGGTTCACGAGGTACGCGAGGCCGTAGTTCGCCGACGAGTACGTCGGGATCGAGTGCTTGGCGGCGAGCTCCTCGTGGTACGCGAGCATCGCCTCGTAGCGGTCGTGGCCCTCGAGGACTTGCAGCGGTTTCGGCGCGAAGTAGTGGCGGAGCTTGCCGAGCGTCTCGGCGTCCTGGACGCGCCAGATCTGGTGGACGGTGCCGTCCTTCGTCGTCAGCTCGACCGTCGGGCGGCCGCTCTCGAACTTGCGCATCAGGCGGTCGACCTCGAGCGGGCCGTCGCGGAAGCCGGCGAGCACCGGCGCGGTGTGCGCCCCGTTGGCGCGGATCGCGGCGAGCGCGGCGTCGCGCGCGGCCGGCACGGTCGCCTCGTGTGGCCGCACCGAGCGCTCGGCCCACGGCGCGAGGCGGACGGCGCAGACCAGGGTCTTGCGCACGAACGAGCGGCCCCCCGATCCGGGGAACACCTGGTGATAGCGGTAGACGGCGCGGCTCGGATCGCGCGTCAGCGTGCCGGCGGCGAGCGCCTTCCCGAGCTCGGGAGCGCCCGCCTTGGGGACGTCCTGCGCGACCACTCCACGAAACCCGG
>Ga0247790_10000311_pt1 | contig 18792 bp, 12 predicted proteins | sample UWRJS171409R4_FD_179913 | JGI IMG/M metagenome (GOLD analysis project Ga0247790, IMG submission 179913) | Soil microbial communities from Arlington Agricultural Research Station in Wisconsin, United States - UWRJ-S171-409R-4 | ecosystem: Environmental > Terrestrial > Soil > Agricultural land... | reverse complement strand
ATCACCGTGACCACCTCGTCCTTGTCTTCGTTCTTCAGGCGCACGCGGTAGCTGCCGGACGGCAACCTGGCGCGGTACGGCGTCTGGCCGACCGAGTAGCCGTCGACGAAGACCATGGCCCACGGCTTCACGTGGACGACGAGGTCTCCGAGCAGGCGGCGCGGCGGCGCGGCGGCGCGCGCAGGCGGCACGATCACGGGCACCTCACCACCGGGAGCCGCAGGCACGTCCGCGGGCGCGACCACTGCCGGGGGCGGTGCCAGCAGGCCGGACGGGTCCGCCTCGGCGCCGCGCCGCGCGGCGGCGAGCGTCGGCCCCACGTCGGACCGTGCGGCGGCGACCGCTGCTGGCTCCGACGTCGCCGGCTCCGACGTCGCTGGCTCCGGCGCGGTGGTGCGGATCACCCGCGCGGCGATACCGGCTGCAGCGACCGCTGTCGCGGCGGCCGCGGCGATGGCCAGCTTCTGGCGCGCCCCGCTCCGGCCCGGGCCCGGGGCGGGCGGCGGCCGCGACGCGGCCAAGGGCACCTCCGCTGGCGGCCCGGCCGGCGGCCGCGACGCGGCCAGGGGCACCTCCGCTGGCGGCCCGGCCGGCGGCCGCGACGCGGCCAGGGGCACCTCCGCTGGCGGCCCGGCCGGCGTCAGCACCTCGCCCTCGCCTGGCGCCTCACCCTCGTCAGGCGCTTCGTGCCCAGCCGGCGCGTCGCCTTGTGGTTGCCGTAGGCACTGAATCAGGAGCTCGGCCTCGCCAGGCGCTTCGCGTTCAGCCGGCGCCGCGCCCTCGCCCGGCGCTTCGCACCCAGCCGGCGCCGCGCACCCAGCCGGCGCCGCGCCCTCGCCGGGCGCCTCGCGCCCAGCCAACGCTTCGCACCCAGCTGGCGCCTCGCGCCCAGCCGACGCTTCGCACCCAGCCGGCGCCTTGCCCTCGCCTGGCGCCTCGCGCCCAGCCGACGCTTCGCGCCCAGCCGGCGCCTCGCCCTCGCCAGGCGCCTCGCATCCAGCCGTCGTTTCGCGCCCAGCCGGCGCCTCGCCCTCGCCCGGCGCCTCGCACCCAGCCGGCGCCTCGCCCTCGCCCGACGCTTCGCACCCAGCCGGCGCCTCGCCCTCGCCCGGCGCCTCGCACCCAGCCGATGCTTCGCGCCCACCCGGCGCCTCGCCCTCGCCAGGCGCCTCGCACCCAGCCGACGCTTCGCACCCAGCCGGCGCCTCGCGCCCACCCGGCGCCTCGCACCCAGCCGGCGCCTCGCACCCAGCCGGCGCCTCGCCCTCGCCAGGCGCCTCGCGCCCACCCGGCGCTTCGCGCCCACCCGGCGCTTCGCGCCCACCCGGCGCCTCGCGCCCAGCCGGTTGCGCCTGCTCGCCAGCGGACTCGCGCGCCGGCCAGAGCAGCGGCGGCATGCGGTCCGAGTCTGCCGCGTTGCGCACCGTCTCGTCGCCCGGCCCCGCCTTACGCACGAAGTGCGGCGCCAGCGATGCGAGGATCTCGGTCCCGCTCGGCATGCGGCCCTCCGCCGGCAGCGCCGACGCGAGCGTCGTCGCCAGCTCGCGCACCGAGCGTGGGCGCACGATCGGATCGACGCTCAGCGCCGCAAGCAAGATCCGCGACCAATCGAGCGGCATCTCGCTCGGCGGTGGCCGCTTCGGGACCACCGTCCGCTGCAGGTGATAGAGCACCGTGCGGTTCGCGTGCTGCCACGGTAGCCGCCCCGTCACCATCTCCCAGATCACGACTGCCAGCGAGTAGACATCCGCAAGGGGCGTGACCTCGTCGCCGTGCTCGTACTGCTCGACCGCCATGTACGACGGCGTCCCGATCGCCACGCCGCTGTGGGTCCCGGGGCCAGCCGACTCCCCGAGGAACTTGGCCACGCCGAAGTCGAGCAGCCGCACGGCGTAGGGGTTCGCGTTCGTCGAGACGACGTACACGTTGCTCGGCTTGAGATCGCGGTGGACGATGCCGAGCGCGTGCGCGTGATCGAGCGCGTCGCACAGCGGCACGATGAGATGCAGCACGCGGTGCGGCGCGAGCCGCCCGCCCCGCGCGCGCAGGTAGACGTCGAGCGGCCGCCCCTCGAGGTAAGGGAACATGAGGAAGAGCTGGCCGTCGGGGAGCTCGCCGAAGTTGTCAATCCCGAGGATGCACTCGTGCCGCAGCTTCGAGGCCGCCTCCGCCTCGCGGTGGAAGCGCCGGCGCAGCACCGGGTTCGTCGCGTACGCGGGGAGCAGCACCTTGATCACCTTGAGCGCGCTCGGCAGGCGCACGTGGCGCCCCAGGTAGACCGCGCCCATGCCGCCCTCGGCGAGCTTCTCCTCGACGCGGAACTCGAGGATTGTTCGCCCGATCATCGGATCGGGATCAGAAATCTGCGTGCGCTCGCGCATCGTGGTCGCCTCTCGCCGCCCGGGCCCGGCGATCGGAAGTCTCACGAGCCACACTCTGTGGGAACTGTCTTGTCGATCAAGGTCTGTTCGGACAAATGCGACTTATCAACGAAACGGCGAATGAATTGTATTGTTAACTTTGTAGTCGAGCCCACATGAACGCTGCGAAACCGCAACAAGGATGTGTATCTGAGGCGTCCGAATATTCGCGCTTTCTTTATACGGGGGCGTTTCCCCGAATGGACCGTGATGGGCCTTGCGCCGGGCGAGCGCCGATGGCCATCTGCCGGACATGTCCGACCCTGACGCCCCCACCACCAATCCAGCGCCGAAGACTCCCGCCGAGACCGAGCCGCTGGGCGACGAGCTGCGCGAGGTGTGGTATGAGGGGCCCGACGTCGTAACCGCGCTCCGCATCTATGACGGTGATCGCGAGTACCCGCTGCCGCAAAAGACGATCTCCACGCTGGGGGCGTCCCGCAGCTGCGATGTCTCGGTGCCGGGGGGGGGCCTCTCCGCGCTGCACTGCGCGTTCGTCCGCAAGGGCACGCGGCTGCGGGTGCTGGATCAACACAGCACCAACGGGCTGTACCATGGGGGCCGGCGCGTCGATCTGATCGATCTCTACCCTGGCGACCTGTTCACCGCCGCGCCGCTGACGTTCCTCGCGATGAACGACGAGATGCGCGTGCAGCGGCACGTCATCGCGGACATCGTCGGGACGCGCTACACCCCCACGCCCGACCGCGTGCTGGTGGACGCCGTGAAGAGCTCGCAGCACATCCTCTTCACCGGCGAGCCCGGCTGCGATCTGGATCGGCTCGCCCGGGCGATCCACGCCGTCTCGCTGCGGCGGAGCCGCCCGCTCGTCGAGCTCGCCGTGCTGCCCGAGGACCGCGGCCTGCAGCGCGAGATCCTGCGGCGCGCGGCGCGCTCATCCCTCCTCATCGATCTCGAGGCGACGCGGACGCCGCTCGATCCGACATTTTGCACGATGGCGTTCTCGCCCGATCACCACATCCGGGTGCTCGTGATCGCGGCGACGCCGTCCGTCGCGCGCCGCCTGCTCTCGCTCGACGAGATGGAGCGGCTGCAGCACATCTGGATCCGCCCGATCGCGATGCGCCCCGGCGACGTGCCCGAGCTGCTCGACCGGCTGCTCGCCGAGCGCGCCGCGCCGTTCCGCCTCACCGACCTCACGTCGCGCAACCGCGACGCGCTGTGCAGCCACGACTGGCGCGACAACTGGAACGGGCTGCGGCTCGCCGCCGACCGGCTCACCGCGATCACGCGTGTCTCCGCGTGGGAGACGATGAACTGGCAGGAGCGCAGCGTCGCGCTCGGGATCCCGAAGACCACGGCCTACGAGTGGTTCAACGGCCTCGGCCTCACCTCGCCCCTGTTCCCGCCGCGCGGGCTGGCCTAGCGCTCGGCTTCGAGCTCCGGCACGACGCGGACGGACGTGCGGCAGGCCGCCTCGAGCCCGGAGGTCCACTCGCAGTCGTCCCCCTGGGATTCAGGTCAGAGGGCGCAGCGATGACATGAAAGCTGTGAAGCTGTCCGCGAGCTTCCGGACGTCGCGCCGGTCGTGCCAGAGGACGCGGGGATTCGCCTCCCACGGCCGCTCTTCGTGAATCCGGAACCAGACCTCACCCGCATGGTCTCCGTTCACGGCCAGAAGAATCTCGCCGCCGCCATCGTCGACGCCCACGATGATGAGGTCGGAGGTCTTGAGGTCCTTGCGGAGGCGTTCATTCCACGCTGCGAGGTTGTACGATTGCTTGGGATCGTCGAGCGAGAAGAGCCCGTTCAAGATTCCGCGATCGAATTCGCGGTGCGTCATTGCAGTGCGCCCGCCGTTCACCTCGAGGAGGAACGCTCGATAGTCGCGGGGAAGGACCACACCGAAGCGCGCCTCGAAGCCGTCGACATCGCTTCCGGTAACCCCGGGGCCTCTCCTTTGGAACGGCGGCCAGCCAGTCATGCCTTCCGATTCCGGTGTTGCGTCAGTCATACTTACCGGTTCCCGTGTTGTGTTTGTACCGCGACACACCGCCCGAGTGCTTGACCGCTTTGTGCAGCTCCGTTGGTACCAGCATCATGAACTTACCATCTTCCAAATGGTGCCAGGTGTATTCCTCAGGCGTTTCCCTAAGCCCTGCTGCTTTGTTCGCCGTTCTGTAGTCGGCACTGCGGCTCCCTGTATATTTGATCTGTATGCGCTTACTGCCGTTCGGTAGCTGCTGGCGCGCTTCCACGCGGCGGCGATGAGCTTGTTCGTCGCCATCTTCTTCGTGGCAGTCTTGGTCGCCTTCGCGGCTTCGACACGCGCCTGACTCGCGAGCGCTCCGCGGAGGACCGGCTCGACCGCATCCACGCCGGTCTCGGCCAGGTCCTTCGCGCCGGCTTTGACGAGCATCGAGCCCCTGGCCTGTGTTTCGTCTCCTTGCCACCGTTGCCATCGACGGTTGTCCATTTGATCGAAGCTCGACACCTCGCCGCTGTTCCCGCGGTGCGGGCGGGCCTAGCCTGGCCTAGCCTGCCTGGCCTGCCCATTTGACGACGGCGCCGCGCGACCCTGGCGCCGCGCGAGCGAGCGTCGAGCGTCGGGCGGCTGTGCAGCAATATGCGGCGGAGCCACGATGGGACCCGGAGTGACGGCGCCCGTATAGTCGATGCCAGACGAGCCGCGGCGGGCATGGCGGCGATGAAAGGGACTGGATGGGGCAGTCAGGCGGGTTCTCGAGCAAACCGGGCGCGCGCAGCCTCGTCCAGGCGCAGGCCGAGCACGCGAGCACTGGCACGCCGGGCAAGCGTACGCTCGTCGAGCAGCTGGGCCCCCCGCGCGCTGGCGGCGTCGCCTCGACGACGGTTGTCGCGCACGCCCCCGCGCGCGCGGCCCCCGAGGCTGGCCCCGATCGCACCACGGTCGGGGTCGGCGAGACGGTGCTCTTCACGGCGCAGGGCGACGGCGCGTGGGAGGCGACGGCCGGCACGCCGATAGGCGAGGGGCCGCAGTTCGCGTGGACGGCGCCAGCGACCCCGAGGATCGCGACCGTGACGTTCCACCCGGATACCGGCGCGCCGATCCCGACGCAGATGACAGTCATCGCGCCGAGCGCGGTCCGCATGACGAAGGTGGCGGACGACGCCCTCGGAACCGGCGAGGCGGGCGCGGGCATGACCGCCAAAGTCACGCTCCACCCGCTGACGGTGTCGTTCGCAGCGACGCAGTGGCGGGAGGACTCCGGCCAGCCCGGCACCGCCGCGACCGGCCACTTCGCCGGCAAGCCCCTGCCCGTCCACGAGGCGAACCCGAGCTGGCTCGATGTCGACGACGGCAACACCGGCCCCGTCGATCACGCCGCGTTCTCGGGGGTCGCCAGGCCGTGGACGCAAGGCTCCTTCGAGTGGGCGATCCCAACCGCTACAAGCTGCGCACCGAGTCCGGTGCCGGACATAGGATCGATACGTCCCGGCAGGTCCTCCACCTCGAGGGGCCGCCGCACGCGGGCCGCGCGATGGTGAGCAAGGCCGGCGCGACCTCCGCGGCGCGCGCGCCGATGGACCCGGCATCCGCCGACGGCGCGAGTCAGGAGTCGGACGCGGCGCTGGCAGAAGATCCGGCGGTCTCCGCGGACGCGGCCGACGCAGCCAGTGCCGAGCCCGGCCTCGTCCGCGAGGCGGTGGGCAGGGCGAGCGCAGGCGGCGCCGCCCCCGCGCTCGGTCACGCCGTCGGCCGCGGAGCGGGCAAGGGAGACGATCCGAAGCAGAAGCAGAAGCAGAAGCAGAAGCAGAAGCAGAAGCAGAAGCAGAAGCAGAAGCAGAGCGATCAGGCCGCGGCGGCCCTCGCGTTCCTCGGAAGCTTGCCCCACCGCCTGCTCGGGACCTCTGGTGTGCAGATCGTCAACACCGCTTGGTTCAAGGAGGGCGCCACCGAGAGCAACGGACGGATCTCCAACCCGGCCAAGATGGAGAGCCTGAACCGCGAGCGCAGGTCGCTGTTCTGGTGGATGACCGACGAGCAGCTCCAGGTTTCACGGACGCACGTGGTCCAGTCGAAGCTCGACGAGCTCTCCACGCCCACCTTCAGGTTGACGCCGAAGACCAGCACGTTCCAGACGTTCGGCTTGCCGCCGGGGACCGACATCGTCTGGAAGAAGGAAGCCGGCGGCGCGGTGTCGCTGATCCTGTCCATCCGCGTCGCGGGCACCGAGCAGCCGCCCGCCCAGCCGGAGCCGTTCGCGGTCACCGACGAGCTGCGGAGGCGCGTCGACGCCCAGTTCGAGGCGACGTTCGGCGTCCGCCCGCAGTCCCCCATGCTGGGAGAAAAGCTCGAGGTCCACCCGAACAACTGGGCCTGGGTGATCCCCTACGACAAGGCCGCGCTCGCCGCGCACGTGGGAGCCGACTGGGCGAAGGCCGAGCACGTCCAGACCTCCGATCCGACGACCGAGGACACGTCGGTGTTCGGCGGGATCACGTTCCCGAACTACATCCCTCTCGATGATCGCGAGTACTACCTGGCGTGGATGGAGGCGGCGGTCGGCAAGCAGAGCCCGAGCACCGGCGGCGGCAGCGTCCAGCTCGACGACGATCTGATCCGCGCGATGAAGGCGCTCGACGCGGACACGCTCCTCAAGGAGAAGGTCGTCGATCGCATGCGCGCGGCGCAGCAGGCCGGCGGCGCGCCCATCGTCCACGATTCGGTGAGCTTCCGCCGGCTCATCCACGAGACCCGGGAAGAGCAGGAGCGCATCCGCCTCGGCCTCGCCCCCGCGCCCGAGCCGGCGCCCGCGCCTGACCCCGCGCAGGCACGCAAACCGTACACCTCGCCTCACGCCGTCCAGACGGCGCCAAAAACGCGCGCCTACGAGCGTCCGCTCACCGGACGGATCGTCAACCTCGGCTCGCTCGCGTCCGTCGGCAAGTCGATGGACCTGACGTTCGAGACGGAGGATCCGCAGGGCTTCGGCTTCGTCGGCGTCACCATCGACTGGTACGCGAGCCCGATGGGCGAGCCCACGAATCACGTCCAGAAGGGCCGCACCTTCCACTACGCGCATCACAAGCCCGAGCCCTGGCCGGTGAGCTTCGGCAAGGTCGGCAAGTACGAGATCACGGCGCGCGTCGATCATCAGAGCTACTGGCCAACGACATTCAAGAGCTTCGTCGAGGTCAAGACCGAGGGCGAGCGCCTGAACGAGGTCGAGCAGCACGCGTTCGGCGCGCTCGACGACAAGACGCAGGTCACCGAGCGCTCGCACTTCTTCGACGTCTCGTTCACGAACGACCGCTTCGGACCGAACAAGTACACCTTCGGCAAGGTGCGCGAGGGCGAGCTGCCGGACGGCTGGACACCGCAAGACCTCGATCAGCGCCTCGGGTTCATGAAGCAGGATCGCGACGCGCTGAACCGGCTGCTCGCGCAGCACCGCAGCAAGCCGAGCAAGGCGTCGAAAGATCTCGTCGCCTACGCCGAGCACGCGCTCGGAACGCTGCGCGCGACCGAAGGGAAGATCCGCGCGGACGCCAAGGACCTCATCCCGTTCGAGGTGCGCGGCGCGTTCCTGAGCGAGCAGAACGGCGTCCGCTCCGGCGACCTGAACCTCGTCGGCCTCGCCGGGCTCCGGCACAAGACCACCACGATCCCGGGTGACGAGATGGCCCCGCCGCGAGAGCTCGCGTGGGATCAGCCGACCGTCCGGCTGCACGACATGTCCCAGCTCTACGAGCCGAAGCACGCGGTGTACACCGGCGAGGGCAAGGACTTCCGCCAGTCGGCGGAGCAGGCGTTCGTCGATCTGTGCAAGTCGTACCCGCCGGGACGCGTGAGCGTCGTGATGGAGCAGCTCGATGCGGCGGGCGGCAAGACCGGCAAGACGCTCGGCTTCGAGCTCCACACCGGCACGGCGTGGAAGGACGTGAAGCAGGCCGTCTGGAGCCCGGAGGTCCAGCTCGCCGTGAATCTCGCTGGCGCGGCGGCCGCGATCTTCGTCCCCGGCGCGGGCGCGGTCGTCGCGATGGCGCTCGTCACCGCGTACAACGCCGCCGACACGCTCGACAACCTCGCCGCGCTGCAGCGCAAGGGGCAGGCGACCTGGAAGGATGGCGTCGAGGCGGGCGTCACGATCGGCCTCGATCTCGTGCCGTTCGCGGGCGAGCTCAAGACGGTTGGCAAGCTCGGCAAGTCGACGCTGTTCGCGCTCGACGTCGCGCAGGTCGCGAGCAACGTCGTCGTGGTCACCGATCAGGGCCGGCAGCAGATCCGCGCGCTCCGCGACCAGCAGGTCGTCGAGATCGCGCGGATGCAGGAGGAGATCGCCGGCATCCGCGCGGCGAACGACTCGGATCCGCGGATCGCCGCGAAGGAGCGCGAGCTCAAGGAGCGGATCGAAGCGGCGCGCGGCGTGGCCAACAAGGTGTTCATCGACATGGCCACGAGCGGCGCGGTCATGCTCATGGCCCCGCTCGCCTTCAACCAGATGCTGAAGGGGCTCGCCAAGGGCACCGGCGCGGAGCTCGCGCGGGCAGACCTGTTCGTCGACGGCCAGAAGGGCGAGCAGCCGCACTACAACCCCGAGACTGGCAAGATCCACGGCGACCGCAGCCTGCTCACGCCGGAGTCGATCGCGAAGCTGCAGGAGGCGTGGGTCCTCGACGTCCACGCAAAGCACGCCGACGCCGCGAACCTCCTCGGCGTACGCGCCGAGGAGGTGCTCCTGCGGCGCGATCCGAACGCCACGGCGACCCAGATCAAGCAGAACGCCGAGGGCGTCTGGGAGATCACGGCGCCGGAGCGGCGCGCGTACAAGGACGTCCTCGACGATGTCTGGAAGGAGCGCCAGAAGCTCCCCGGCGCGCCGGCCGAACGGCCGGCCGCGCTCGAGCGCGGCAGCTACGAGCCGACGTTCTCCGCCGACGAGATCATCGCGGTCGGCCGGCCGGTCGTGGTCGGCAACCGGATCGAGGGCCGCGGCGAGGCCGACGCGATCTTGCAGGCGCTGGCCGAGGGCGATCGCAAAGCGCTCGCGAGCATCGGGATCCGTACGCTGCCCAAAGGGTTCGATCCGCGCAGCGTCGAGTGGGGCCTCGGCGTCCTGCCCGACGGTAGGCACGTCATCGTCCGCGGCGATCACGGCGCCGTCGACTGGGGCCCGTTCCCGGAGGTGCGCCCGCTCGCGCACACGCACCCGCTGCGAGGCGACAAGTCCCTGAAGCCAGACGGCGGCGCGGTCGGCATCCACATCCTCGACATGATCCAGGGCGGCGGCGTCAACGCGCTGAACCGGGTGAGCTTCTTCCCGTCGGCGGCGGACGTCGCGTTCTGCGTCCGCAACGGCCTCGCGGCGCACACCGTCCACACGCCCTACGTCCACACCGGCAAGGGCGTCGTCGGCAACCCGGTCGGCGACTTCGCGGACCTGCCGCGCATCAGCATCGAGATCGTCGGCGCGCGGCGGATCGGTTCGTGGGATGGGAAAGAGGATATTCCGGTCCACCAGGCCCACGTCGTGGTGCGCGACGCCCAGGGCACGGTCCTCTGGGAGGGCGACATGCTGGCCGTCCATGATCCGAAGGCGGGCAGCTGGATCCAGTTCGGTCCGCCGCCGGCGCACTGGCTCAAGCCAGGGCTCGGCAAGGGCGCCACCTCCGGCGGTGCCACGCCAGCGCCGACCCGCGCGCCGAGGAGCGAGGTCGAGGAGCTCGCGCTGGCTGACTGGCAGAGGCTCGAGCAGTCGGGCAAGGACTACAGTGGCAAGTTCGACAGCGACCGCTGGTACGAGCGCTACAACGAAGGATTGCGCTACGACCTCGACCGGAACATCTGGTACCGGCCGGACGGGCGCAAGGTCAAGGAGCCGCAGAAGTTCGACGACGCGAAGCGCTGGAACAAGAAGACGGTCTATGACCACCTCGCGGGCGAGAGGTCCGAGTCGACGTTCAAGCGCTTCGCCGAGATGCTGATTGACGAGAAGATCGCGACGCGCGCGCAGATCGAGCAGCAGATCGAGAAGAGCGGGTATCTCGGGCGCGACGAGGACATGATGCGCCACGAGCTCAAGGCGGCCTACCACGACGCCGTGCTCGCCGCGATGAAGGCGCCCCCGACGCCGGAGGGCCAGTTCGAGGCGATGCGCCGCATCACCCAGCGGCTCGACTCGTCCGACAAGGGCAACCTGACCGAGGACTGGTACTGGGACGCGATCCTCGGCGGCAAGGGCGACACCCACGTCGCCGCGCGCAAGGACGTCCTCGCCGCGGATCAGGGGATTCATCTCGAGAAGAACCGCTTCGTCGATATCATCGACGGCAACATCGGGCGCGAGATCAAGTCGGGCGAGGGCAAGCTCAGCGACGCCGACTTCTCGCAGATGCGCGATTATGCGCGGATGGTCGACGGGAAGGCGACGCTGCGCACGCCGTCGGGGGACGCGCAGATCCATCACGTCCGGTACACATTCACGTCGCCCGCAGGAGCCAAGGCCAATGTGGAGACGATGCGCTACGCGTTCACGAACGACAGGCTGGCGACACGCATCAGCTTCGAAATCTTTACGTCGGAGGGCAAGCTAATCGTAATCAGGGACCAGCAGCAGCTTGACGCGCAGCGGTGGCTGTACGAATAGGATGAGTGATATGGTCAAAACCTTCGGCGCGACGTTCAGCGGACCGGATATGACCGGGCTCACCGCCGCGCTCATCGACGCGGCGCCCTACGCGCGGGGAATGCCCACAGGGATGCGCCACAACCTCGTACCGGAGCCGCCGGTAGCCGACTGGCGGGAGCGGATGCTGGCGAGCGATGTCGACGGGCTGGCGGTTCAGTGGGGGGACTATGAGCAGATCTCGCGCGAACCTGGTGCGATCGGCGCCCATTTTCCCGATGTTCCGATCGATGCGCAGCAGGTCCTCGCCTTTGTTGCGCCGCTGCCGTTCGAGGTCGCGGTGATGCCACCGATCCGCACCTGGCTCGATGACTACTTCGCGCCCGCGATCGGCGCCGATCACGCGCTCCTCGGCTGGGGCATGATCTTCAAGGGCGCCGGCCACGAGCGCGCGGTGACCTCCCGGCGCTGGCTCGAGCACGGGCCGTTCCGCACGCTGAAAGGCCCGCACGACACGACGCTCGTGCAGTTCCACGACCTCGCCGCAGACGTGCCGACCTCGCGCGCGCAGGCGCAGCCCGGACACGAGTGGATGGTCGCCGGCTTCCTGCGGCCGAAGCACCGGTACCAGCACGACATCGCCGGCGTGTACACGTACGAGGATCGCCTGCTGCGCGTCATGGCGAACGATCGCCCGGTCGACGATCAGGAGCTGCTCGACGCGTGTGCCGCGCGCCGCGACTGCCGCGACCGTCCCGACCGTCCGGTCCGCAACATCGCGTACATATTCTTCGACCCCGCGGAGGCGCAGGCCCGGCTCGATGCCCTGTGGCTCCGCGAGCTCGAGTGCCGCCTCGTCGGGCCGAGCGGCGAGCGCCGCCTCGACGACGAGCACCGCCTGACCCTCGCGAAGCCCGCGTGGGTGGAATAGCTACACCATAGCTACACCACCACGGCGCCGCGCGGCATGCCGAGCAGGCGCCACGCCGCGGCCGCCGCGTCCCAGATGAGCGAGAACGAGGCCGGGCCGGCCCACGTGATGACGTGCTGGGTGCCCTCGACGAAGCTGTCCGGCAAGAGCTCGCCGCTGCCGGCCGTGATGACGAAGTGCTTGATGTAGCCGTCGGTCGAGTGGTCGCCGAGCGTGACGCTCGTCCGGTGCCCGGACACGAACGTCGTCTGCTTGTCGAGCGACGCCGCGCCGTTCGAGGAGCGCCGCTCGATGCCGCTCGGCAGGAGCGCCCACCCCGAGCCGCCGGTGCCGCTCTGCTTGAGCCACTCGGTCGTGCCGTCGCCCGCCTGGCGCGTGTAGCGCGAGCCCTGCACCGCCGACGAGATCGCGCTCGGATCGGCCGTGCCCACCTGCCACGTGCGGCCGCCGCGGTTGCCCGCGACGATCGGGAACGTCTCGTCGACGGCGTCGTTCAGCGCGAGCCACGCGTTCGTCGCGCCGGCGAAGTCGCAGCCGGAGATCACGGGCGATGCGTCGATCGACGCGCCGCTGTTGCGGTCGAGCAGCACGCCGGCCGTGCAGGCGTCCGGCGCGCGGACGTTCGTCACGCGGATGTCGGTGATCGCGCCGCCGTTGGTGGCCGCGAAGTACGCCGCCGCGACGAGCTTGGCGCCCGGGAAGCCGAACGTCGGCGTGATCGACTCGACGCGGATGTCGTTCAGGGTCGGCCCGTGGATGTCGCCGATCGAGCGGAAGCCGAAGCCGTACTCGTTCGCGCCGACCGCGCCGAGCTGCAGGTGCACCCCGTCGACCGTCAGCCGCCGGCAGCCGCGCGCCTCGAAGTAGCGCTTGCCGCTCCCCGGCCCGACGGCGGTCCGCCACGCGCCGCCGGAGATCCGGACGTCGACGCTCTCGCCGATGCCACCCATCATGCCGGTGACCGCGAACGCGCGGCTGGCGATCGTCGACGCGAGCGCCACGTTGCCGTGCCGGCCGTAGTGGTCGTTCGTCAAGGCGACGACGTGCGCCTGCACCGGCAGGTGCGAGACCGAGGCGGTGACCTGCAGGTCGTGCTCGCCGTTGACGGCGGCGATGATCGCGTCGCGCACCTGGAGCGTCGTCGACTGCGGCGTGAACGGCACCGCGACGTGCCCCGTCGCCACCGCCCCGTCGCTGTCGAGCTCGAACGTCGTGAACGTGACGCCGTCGCCGATCGTGAACGTCTCGCCGTCGGTGAGCGCGGCGCCGGCGACGGCCTCGATCGTGCCGCCCGCGCGCCCCGCCGGGAACACCGTGACGAGCGGGCCCGCCGGGCTGCCCGCGCCGCGGTGGAGGTTCAGGTTCGTGATCGTCGAGCCCTCGTGCGCCTGCGACCAGTCGAGCAGCGGCCGCCCCTCGAGCTCGCTCGGCGCGTCGCGCGAGGTGCGGATCGTCAGGTTGCTGATCGTCGCGTCGCGCGTCAGCGCGCCGACCACGCTGCCGTCGAGCACGATGACGTCGCTCACGATCATGCGCTCGATCGGCTGGGTCAGGGAGCCCATGAAGCTCATCGCGGTGCCGCCCTGGCCGCTCGAGTTGTCGATCACCAGGTGGTGGAGCAAGAGGTCCTCGAGGGCCCCGTGGGCGCCCGGCTCGACCTCGAGCGGCACGTGCCGCGCGCCGCGCAAGAAGCCGTGGCCGAGCTCGAGCTTCCGGATGCCGCCGCGCAGCGACACGCCCGAGCGCGAGCCGAGGCCGGCGCCGCCCGCGCCGTGCGGGTGGCCGCCCGTGTCGAGGACGAAGCTCGTCAGGCGCACCTGCTCGCAGTAGCTGCCGACGCCGTCGCCGAAGACGCGCAGCGCGTCGCCGATGCACGGGCCGAACGAGACGGAGTCGAGCGCGATGTTGCGGCAGCTCTGCGTGGTCGCGACGATGTCGACGAGCGAGCAGTGGCCGTCGTGGCCGTTCTGGTCGCCCGGCTGCTCGATCGCGCCCTGGCGCAGCCCGAGGTTCGCGATCTGGACGTCGTGGCACGAGTCGAGCACGAGCAGGCTCCAGTCGGCGTCGCGCCCGCCGCCGCCCGAGAGGCTGCCGTGCTGGATCAGCGTCGTCGCGAACATGCCGGCGCCGCGCAGCGCCAGGCGCGAGGCGCCCGGCGGGACGCGGATCGACCAGGCGCTGCTCGTGCGATCGCAGTAGATCTCGCCCGGCGGCAGGAGGAGCACCGCGCCGCGGCCGTCGTGCGCCGCGCTGGCTGCATCGATGGCCGCGATGGCCGCGGTGATGGCTGCATTGATGGACGCCGAGTTCTGGTGTGCCTTGCTCGGATCGTCCGGCACCACCTGGAAGGGCGGGCGCGCGAGATCAACGAAGAGCGACATGTCAACTGCTATACGTCGGACCTCTGTCGCTGAACAAGTGTTCAAGTCTATGGAAGATCTATATGTTGGCCGGGAGTGAAGCCACGGCGCGCGGTTGCGCGGAGAGATCCCGGGTCAAAATCGTTCGCGACCGGCCGGTGCCCAGCGGTCCTTGAGCCGCAGGATCGGCCGCTCGAACAGGTGATAGGAGGCGGTCGCCGCCCCGATCGCGAGCAGGGACATCCCGAAAAGCTGGGCGGCGCAGTAGGCGGTGCCGCCGATCTGCTCGCGCGGGAAGACGCGCGCGAGGCCCTGCGCGACGACGGCCCGCGCGATCAGGTGGAACAGGTAGACGGCGTACGAGACCTTGCCGATGTGGACGAGCGCGCGGCTCTCGAACACGCGGCGCAGCGGCGCGCTCGCGGGGCTGGCGGAGCTGGCGGGGCTGGCGGGGCTGGCGGGGCTGGCCAAGAGCCGCACGAGCAGGGCCGCCGCCGCGACGGCCGTCAGCGTGTAGCCCACCGCGACGAAGCGGACGTCCTTGCGCGACCACGCGAGGAGGACCGCGATCGCGGCGGCGCACAGAGGCAGCGCGAGCCGGCGCAGCACCGCGAGGAGCGCCGGCTCGGGCCTGCCGCCGCCGTACGCGAGCCGCACGAGGCCGCCGATCGCGAGCGCGTCCATGCGGCAGAACGGCAGGACGTACGGCCCGAGCACCGGCTGTGGGCCGTACTCGAAGACGAGCACGCGCAGGACGGGCGCTGCGGCCGTCATCGCGACGAGCGCGAGGACGAGGCCGCGGCGGGTGCAGAGGAGGACGATCGCCGGGTACACGAGGTAGAACTGCTCCTCGATCGCGAGCGACCACGCCGTGTCGAGCGGGACGCGATCCTCGCCCCACGTCGCGACGGCGAAGTTCGTGACGTAGAGGAAGTTGACCCAGATGTTGCCGGCGCCGCGCGCGAGCTCGCCCGCGGCGCCGGAGACCACACCGGCCCGCGCGAGCACGAGCCCGGCGCCAAGGAGCAGCACGAGCACCGCGTAGTAGAGCGGGAAGATCCGCAGCCCGCGCCGGATCAGGAAGTTGCGCCAGTAGCGCGGCTGGCCCTTCGTCTCGACGAGAATCCCGGTGATGAGGAACCCCGACAGGACGAAGAACACGTCGACGCCGGCCCAGCCGATCACGCGGACGGCGTTGATCGTTCCACCGACCGTCTCGCCGATATCGCCGGGGCCGCGGTACGTCCAGCCGTGGTAGAGCAGCACCATCGAGATCGCGAGCCCGCGGATCCCGTCGAGCCCGCGGATGTGGACCGAGCCCGGCGCGGTCATCCGGCGAACGCGCCTTCGGGCGCTGGGGGGGACGCTGGGGGCGGCTTAGCCGGCGGCGTAGCCACCGGCGCCGAGGGCGTTACAACGACCGCCTGCGCCGGCGCGCGCGCGCGCTGGTGCTTCAGCGTCAAGAAGATCCCGAGCACCATCCACAGCATCGAGTCGCGGAGGCCGTGGTGCGCGACGGTGAACGTGACGATCGGCGCCAGCATCATCGACGCGCCGAGCCGGGCGCCCGAGAGGACGCGGAAGACGAACCACAGGAAGATGGACGTCCCGACGAGCCCGTAGCTGAAGATCAGCATGCCGGCCGACGAGTGGATCTCGTGCGTGCCTACGATCGCGTCGCGGAACCGGCTGGTGCCGCCCTCGCCAGCGCCGAGCAGGACGTACTCGGGGTTGTCGTAGATGCGCCCCCAGCCGCGCTCCTCGAGGAAGTTGAGCTCCGGGAACTGGTCCACCTTCACGCGGTGCTCGGTGGCGTCGAGCGCGCGCGCCACCGGCCCGGTCAGGAGCAGGGCGGCGATCAGCGGCACCGCCGCGAGCACGATCCTGGGGTTCGACGCGAGGCTCACGACGAGCACGACGGCGGAGCCCGCGGCCGCGGCGCGCGACGCGGACAGGAGCGCGAGGAAGAGGCACCCGAGCAGGCCGACCGCGGTGACGAGGAGCCCGAGCTTCAGCTTGCGCTGGAGCAGCGCGAGCATGCACGAGGCGAGCACCGAGTAGTACCCGAGCTGGTTCGGGTTATTGAAGAAGATGGCCTGGCGGTACTTGTTGTAGAAGGTGAAGAACGAGCCGGCGATCTGCACGCCGACGGAGATGAGCAGGCACCACATCGTGAGCCGCAGGAACGCGTCGCCGTAGCGCTGATAGAGGATCAGCGACACGAGCATCACGAGCCCGTTGAACACGTAGTAGACGGGGAACAGGAGGAACGTGTCCTTGCCGTGGAACCCCCAGTTCCCCATGATCGTCGCCCACGAGTACTGCACGATCACGACCCACAACGTGAACAGGAGCAGGACCCGGAACGGGCGCGCGAACACGGAGAGCAGCCGGCCGTTCCAACCGTAGAGCGCGAGCGGCAGGAGCAAGAGCATCAGCATGTCCCCGGGCTGCGGCAGGCCGCTCGAGAACACGTAGAACGGGATGCAGATGACGAACGCGCACCAGACGACCACCTCCGGCCTGCGGAGCAGGGCGCGCAGCTCGGAGCGCGGGCGCGGGCGCGAAGCAGGTGGCACGGCGAATCCGTAGCTTACTTGGTGTCCGGCGGCCCGCGGCGCGTTCAATTCACGCGGTTGTGCGGGGGCTGGCCGGACAGGACGCGCAGCGCCTCCTCGGCGGCCTTGCGGCGCATCTCGGCCAGCGCGTCGGGCGAGTAGAACGCGCAGTGCGGCGTGATGATCAGCCGATCGGCGAGCCGGCCGGCCATCCAGGCCGCGATCAGCGGATCGGCCGGATCCGCGGGCTCGACGGGCAGGACGTCGAGCCCGGCGCACCCGACGCGGCCGTCCTCGAACGCGGCGCGGAACGCAGGCCAGTCGATCACCGGGCCGCGCGCGGTGTTGATCACGGCGAGGCCGGGCCGCGCGGCGGCGAAGAACGCCGGACCGAGCAGGCCCCGCGTCTCGGGCGTGAGCGGCGTGTGCACGCTCACGGCGTCGCACGTGCGCGCGAGCTCCTCGAGCGAGAAGAACCGCGCAAGGCCGAGCGCCTTGTCCCAGCCCGACGGCTTGTACGGATCGTAGAATCCGACGCGCATGCCGAACGCCTTGGCGCGCAGCGCCGTCGCCGTGCCGATCCGCCCGAGCCCGACGATGCCGAGCCACTTGTCGGTGAGCCGGAACGACGGCACGAGCCCCCAGCGCCACGCGCCGCCGCGCGCGACGCGGTCGGAGCCGGGGAGGCCGCGCGCGAGCGAGAGCAGGAGCGCCATCGCGTGATCCGCGACGTCGTGGGTGCCGTAGTCGGGCACGTTGCTGACGACGATGCCGCGCCGGCGCGCCGCCGCGAGGTCGACGTTGTCGAAGCCCACGCCGACGCGGACGAGCGACCGAAGGCGCGGCATCGCCGCGAGCGTGGGCTCGTCCCATTGCAGATCGTGCCAGGCGAGCAGCGCGTCCGCGGCTTCGTGGCGGCCGGCGAGGTCTGCGTTCGTGCGCGCCTCGAGCGCCACCACGGTGGCCAGGTCGCCGAACACCGCCTGCTCGATCTCGGCGGGCGGCGCGACGCGGTCGGGGATCACGACGGTGAAGCGATCAGCCATGAGGACGCTCCTGCTCGACGGGGTTCTCGAGCGTGCCGAGCCCGTCGACCGAGAGCTGTACGACGTCGCCGGGGCGGATCAGCGACTGCCGCGCGCCGCCCGGCGTGCCGGTGAGCACGCAGTCACCGGGCTCGAGCGTCATCAGGCGAGACGCGAGCGCGACCGCCTCGTAGGTGTCGAGGACGCGGTTCGCCGTGGTCGACGCCTGCGTGCGGCGGCCGCTGATCTCCGTCCACAGCGGGCGAGCGGCGTCGTCGAAGCCGCGCACGAGCTCGGGCCCGAGCGGGCAGAACCCGTCGAGGCTCTTCGAGCGCGCGAGGTGCCAGTCGCGGCCGAGGACGTTCAGCGCGGTGACGTCGTTGCCGATCGTGACGCCGAAGACGTGCGCGCGCGCCGCGGCGCCATCGGGCAGGCCGCGCGCGCGGCGGCCGATCACGGCGGTCACCTCGACCTCGACCCAGACCTCGGCGGCGCCCTGCGGCACGACGGGCACGACGATCGGCGCGCCTGGATCGAGCAGGCAGTTCGGCCCCTTCAGGAAGACGAGCGGCTCGAAGCCCGGATCGGTGTAGTGCGGCTCGCGCGCGCTCGTCCGCGCCGCCGGATCGGCGAACAGGTCGCGGTAGTTGTACGCGAGCGCGAGGATCTTCGTCGGCTGCGCGGGCGCGAGCAGCGAGAGGCCCGCGGCCGGCAGCTCGCCGACCTCGCGGCACCCCGGCTCCCACGGCGCGTCCGACAGCTCGACGACGACGGCCGTGCCGCGGCGGCGGCCCCAGCGCGGGCGCGGATCGCCGCCCGCGCGGAACCGGAGGTAGCGCTCTTCTTCCGTCACTCCTGCGCCCACGCCTGCCACGTCAGGCGCCGTACGGCGTCGCCGTCTCGGTGAAGCCCGCGTTGCGCAGGAAGT
>Ga0247790_10000308_pt1 | contig 19071 bp, 16 predicted proteins | sample UWRJS171409R4_FD_179913 | JGI IMG/M metagenome (GOLD analysis project Ga0247790, IMG submission 179913) | Soil microbial communities from Arlington Agricultural Research Station in Wisconsin, United States - UWRJ-S171-409R-4 | ecosystem: Environmental > Terrestrial > Soil > Agricultural land... | reverse complement strand
CACGGCTTACCGAGACGGGACTTTCACCCGCTGGATCACCACAGCGAGACGGCGGTTGCGTCCTCCCTCCGGGAGGACGGTCTCCGTCGTCGTCGCGACGCACCATGGCCGCCGAACCTTAGCAAGCCCCGGGCTTACGGCTTGCCGATCTCGATCCGGAACTGCGCGTTGCCGAGCTCGATGCGATCTCCGTCGCCGAGCTTCGTCGAGTGGACGAGCGAGCCGTTGACGCGGCTGCCGTTCGTCGAGCCCAGGTCCTGCAGCACGAACTCGCCCGCGACGAACAGGATCCGCGTGTGGCGGCGGCTGAGCCGCTCGCTGTTCACGACGATGTCGTTGCTCGAGCCGCGGCCGATCACCGTCTCCATCCTGAGCGGGAACTTCTGGCCGATCACCTCGCCGCCGATGCCGATCAGCACCGCCGGGACCGGCGCCGGCGCGCGGCCCGCCGCCGGCGTCGCGGCCGGGGTGCCGCGCGTGTACATGTGCGCCGACTTGGCCTTGTGCGCGCGCTCCTGGTCGTTCAGCTTCTGCTCGTAGTTCGTGGCGTCGTCCTCGAGCTGCTCGCGGAGCTCGGCGAGCTGCGAGCCGTCGTTGCGCACGAAGCCCTCGGACGCGTCGATCCGCTGCGCCATCTTGCGCAGGATCGCCGCCGCCGCCGGGAACGCGCCGCGATCCGCCTGCGCGCGGGCCTCGGCGCGCGCGGCGTCGGTGAGCACCTCGAGGAGATCGCGCTGCGCGTCGCGATCGACGACGCGCGGGCCGCTGCGCACGTCGACCTCGAGCACGGCCGTCTCGCGGTGGCGCGCGCCGTCCGGCGAGCGACCCTCGACGATGATCTCGGCGAGCCGGCCCCTCCCGTGCGGTTCCAGCGCGAGCCCGAGCTCGATCGCGACGACGCGGCCCTCGTCGACGAACACGTCGCCGAGCGGCGCGGTCACCCCGGCGCCGCCGTGGCGCAGCGGGCTCTGCGGCAGGAGCTGCACGAGCTCGGCGCCCTCGACGAGCTTGATCTTCAGCTCGAGCTCGTCGGCGACGATGCCGCCGTGCGCGAGCGCCGCACGGGCCAGCTCGACGCGCGCGATCACCGGATCGGGGATGTACGCGTAGCGCCCCGAGCCCGCCTTCGCGATCGCGTCGAGCACCGCCTCGTCGTGGTGGAGGCCGAACCCGAGGCTCGAGACCGCCACCTTGAGGCCGCGCACGTAGTCGCCGAGCTCCGTCGCGGACGACATCCCGATGTTCGGCTGGCCGTCGCTCAGGACGACCATCGTGCGCCGCAGCCCCGGCGGCGCCGTCGCGAGGATGCCCGCCGCGGCGGCGATGCCGCCGTGCATGTTCGTCGAGCCGTCGGCCGCGACGCCGCGCAGCGTCCGCCGGATCAGGTCGCGCCCCGGGCCATCGACGGCGGTCAGCCCGCACAGCACGGCCGCGTGGGTCGAGAACGTGACGATCGCGAGCTGGTCCTTGGCCTCGAGCAGGTCCGCGACGATCTCGCAGCTCTGGAGCACGTGCGCGATCGGATCGCCCGACATCGAGCCCGACGTGTCGAGCACGAGCACGACCGCGAGCGGCGCGCGCTCGGCCTCGAGCGCGCGGCCCACCGGGTCGACGCGGATCGCCGCCCAGAGCGACGACTTCCCCGGCTCGACGTTCTTGTGCTCCGCGCGCGCGATCAGCTTGAAGGGTGTGGCCATGGCCACCAGGTATGCGCCGCGATCGCGCGCTCGCCAGGGGAATTCGTCGAGCGCGCTACCGTCGGTGTGCTGCGATACCTGCGCTGTCGCCGCTGCTCCGATCCGACGCACGCGCCGCGGTCGTCGTCGCTGCGCCGGAGTGCGGCTCGCTCTCACGCGCGCCGCTTCGCACGCCGCTCCGCCTCCGTTACGCGGGAGGAAGCGGCACGCTCACGCCAAGGTGCGCGATGACCGCGCCGAGCTGCACCGCGACGACCCCGAGCTGCGTGGTGACCGCGTCGAGCTGCGTCGCGATGCGCCCGACCTCGGTCGAGAGCGCGTCGAGCCGCGTCGTATTGCGCTCGACCTCGGTCGAGAGCGCGTCGAGCCGCGTCGTATTGCGCTCGACCTCGGCCGAGAGCGCGTCGAGCCGCTTCGTGTTGCGCTCGACCTCGGCCGAGACCACGTCGAGCCGCTTCGTGTTGCGCTCGACCTCGGCCGAGACCGCGTCGAGCCGCTTCGTATTGCGCTCGACCTCGGCCGAAACCGCGTCGAGCCGGTTCGTCACACGCCAGAGCTCGGCCGAGATGATGTCGACCTTCTTGTCGAGCACGTTGAACTTTGCGTCGAACTCGTCGAGCCTTCCCGAGAGCCTCGCGTCGAGCTCGTCGATCCTGCCCGAGAGCTTTGCGTCGAGCTGCTCCAACTTCGTACCGAGCGTCTCGACCTTCTTGTCGAGTGTGTCGACCTTGGTGTCGAGCGCGCCGAGCTTGGCATCGGTCTGGGCGAGCTTGCCATCGAGCGCGCCGGCCTTCACTTCGAGCGCGTCGAGCTTCGTGTGGATCATCTTGTCGGACACGGAGACCCGGACCCCGAGATGATCGAGCTGGCCTTCGAGCCGGGCGAGCCTCATGTCCGTCTCCCCGAGGCGGTTGGTGAGCGCGCCATGAGCCTCGGCGACCACCTTGACCTGGGCGTGGATATCCTCCAGCAGCGCCTTCGGCTGCGACGCACCTTCGAGGTGCACGCCGGGCCCCGGCGCCCCCGTGGAGCTACCGGCGGCGGACATCTTCATCTGCGATTGTTCTTCGATGTTCACGAGAGCCTCCAATGGTTGATCGCGCGGGTAGCACGGGCACCGGCCGGCTGAACGCGATCCCGAACCTACGGGGCGCCTGACAGCTCGATCCGGTGCTCGTGTGCGCGACGTGGCAGTCGAGGAGCAACTCGCGTTCCACGCCCAACTCCGCGAAGTTTGGTAGCGAATTCTCGATTTTGTCCGCCGGTCGGACAGAGGCGCCGGACACCGGCCGGACACCGGACAGCCCCCGCCGCCCCCGCCGCCCCCGCCGACCGTCGGACGGCGCCCACCGACCGCCAGGACACCTCACGCCACGTTGCGCCGCGCCCCTGCGTCGCGCTGCGAGCGCCGCTGCGGGCGCCGCGGACGCCGACCGGCGGCGTCGAAGAGCACCTCGCGCCGCGCGCGCGGCGCGCTCGCCAGCGAATTCGCTCAGTCGCGCAATCATCGGTGTACTGCGATACCTGCGCTGTTACCGCTGCTCCGATCCGGCGCGCTCGCGCGGTCGTCGTCGCTGCGCCGAGGTGCGGCTCGCTCTCACGCGTCGTCGTTGTGCGCCGGTCACGTGGGAGGAAGCGGCGCCTTTATGCCGAAGTGCGCCCCGATCGCGGCGACGTGCGCCGCGACCGCGTTGAGCTGCGTGGTCACCACGTTGAGCTGCATCGTGACGCGCCAGAGCTCGACCGAAATGATGTCGACCTTTTTATCGAGCGCGTCGACCCTGCCCGAGAGTCCATCGACCCTGCCCGAGAGCCCGTCGACCTTGACCTCGAGCGATCCGACCCTGGCATCGAGCGCGTCGATCCTACCCGAGAGCTTGGTGTCGAGCGCGTCGATCTTTGAGACCTTCGCATCGAGCGACACGACCCTGGTATCAAGTCTGTCGATCCGAGTGGCGAGCGTATCGTTCTTGATGTTGAGCAGGTCGATCTTCGTGCCGAGCACGGCGACCTTGGCGTCGACCGAGCTGACCTTGGCGTCGAGCGCGCCGACCTTGGTGTCGAGCGCGCCGACCCCGGTGTCGAGCGCGCCGGCCTTGGTATCGAGCGTGCCGGCCTTCACGTCGAGTGCCTCGAGCTTCGTGTTGGCACTCTTCTCGGACAGGAAGGCATGAATTCTGAGCTGATCGAGCTGGCCTTCGAGCCTGGCGAGCCTGACGTCCGCCTCCCCGAGGCGGTTGGTGAGCACGCCATGACCGTTGGCGATCACCAGGACCTGGGCGCGGATCTCCTCCAGCAGCGCCTTCGACTGCGACGTGCCTTCGAGGCTCACGGGGAGCCCCGCCGCCGCCGCGGAGCTACCCGCGGTAGATGCCTTCAACTGCGACTGTTCTTCAACGTTCATGAGAAACCTCCATTGGTTGATCGGGCGGATGTCCGAGCACCGGCCGGCTGAACGCGACGCCCCGAACCGACGGGGCGCGTGGACAGCTCGGTCCGATGCTCGTGTGCGCGACGTCGCGGCCCTGGAGCACCTCGCGTTCCGCGCCCAGCTCCGTGAAGTCTGGTGGCAGATTCGCGAATATGTCCGCCGGTCGGACAGAGGCGCCGGACACCGGCCGGACACCGGACCGCACCCGCCTCGAGCCGGTCACGCTCACGCCACCTTGCGCCGCATCGAGGCGCCGCGCTGCGAGCGAGCCCGCGAGCGCGGCGGCCGGCGGCCGGCGATGTCGAAGCGCGCCTCGAGGGTCTCGAGCCGCCTCACCGCGTCGATCGTGAGCTGCATGGCGGCCTGGCTATTCATCGCGTACCCGATCGCGAGATCGTGGACCTGGCTCTCGAGCCGCTGGTATCGGCTCTCCACCCGCTGGAGCTCGGCGGAGAGTCGTGCGAAGGCCTTCTCGAGTGCGTCCCGCTCCGCGGTGGATGCGTTCACGCTGCCCGTTGGGCGATCCGGCGAGGGTGGCTTCGGAGTGATCGAGTCTGTCGTGGTCACAGACTCGCAGGTTGCACAGCCCGAGCGGGCTCGTCAAGCACCGCCCCAGTCCGGGTTTACCGACGACGCTCGCTCCCGATCCGGAGCTCGCGGCGTATACGGGAGCTTCACGCCGCCGCGGCCGATCCGAGCCGCGACGCGTGACGTGCCCCGTGCGCAATGGCCGGCGAGTCACGGCGGGCGAGGCGCACGCGAATGGCGCGCTGACAGCGGAGCGCAGACAGGGCGGCGCGTCGGAGGGGGCACGAGCCGGACCGCGGCGCGCCGCGGCGCGCCGCGCGAACCGAAATGGCGCCCGAGGAGCCTGGCGGAGCGGGGCGCCGTGGGATAACTCGCCGGTGGCTGGCACGAAGCGCCGCATGGGTCGCCCGGTCCTCAAGCGCAGCAAGCTCGGCGTGTGGATCGACGAGCGCGGCTGGACCCGGCAACAGCTCGCCCACGAGCTGGGCATCGTGCTCAGCACCGCCGCACGCCTGTGCAATGGAGAGCGCCGTCCGAGCCTCGAGCTGGCGCTCCAGATCGAGAAGCTGACGGAGGGGGCGATCCCGGTCAGCTACTGGACGCAGATCCCAGCGCACGCGAAGGACTGATCGCGCCAGATCACGATCGAAGCGATTCGATCTGGCCGCTGTTGACTTATCGCCCAACGGTCAAGTAGACAAAAAACATGGCGACACATCCCAGCTGGCGCGGCCCGTTCCACTTGCGCCGTGAGTTGACCGAGCTCCGCAGCGCGCTCGACGCCGCGCGCATCCTCGCCGAGGCGGTGGCCACCTCGCAGCTCGGCCCGGAGCGCGACCATCGCCAGGCACCCCGCGCGCTCACCTCGATGCTCTCGCTCATCGGCAAGCGACTGCGCGAGCTCCATCGCGCGGTAGCGAAGACAGAAGCCAGCGCGGAGCCGCCGCACGCGGAGCCGTCGCCGCGCGTGGAGCCGCCGCCGCGGCCGCGCGCACAGCCGTCGTCGCCGCGGCGCTGCGCGCAGTTCACCCCGGACGAGCGGCTGCTCCTCCTCGTGTATGCGAGGCAGCAGCGCGCCCGCGGCGCCAGGCGTCCCTGAGGGCGCTCTCGGCATCCTGGTTGTGAGCTGCGCTGGCAGCGGCTTGCCCGCGTGCCCTGGAGTGATGGCGCCACCTCGAGTCGCGGGCGGTCTGCCGCGGCTCAGTAGTACTGCTTGATGTAGCCGTACGCTTTCTCGAATAGCTCGGTATCGGCGTGGAGTTTGTACTTTAACAGCGTGCTGCGGAGCGCCTTCTTCACCTCACGCTCACCGGCCGAGGTGTGCTGCCAGCAGGGGAAGCGGACCAGGCGGACGATCTCATCCACGTCGGCGACCACGCGCTCGACGATGACGGGCATTTGCTGTTCTTGACCTCCTGAAAGAGGGAGGTGAGGGCGGCCTTGCCCGACCTTCGTCCTCCTGCGGCGGAGTCTGCTTCTCGAGGACGACGTTTTCCGTGGCGAGGTCGAGCAGCTCCTTGAGGAACTGGACGCTGTAGAGTTGCCCAGCGGTTCGCGCCTGATTCGACACCATGCCCGTCGCCATCCGGTGGTTACGTCCCAGCCAGCCCGATCGTTCAATCATTCCCGTAGTCGTCATCATCGTAGGCTTCTTGGAGCTTTTCCTTCTCGAACTCCGTAGAGATCTCGGCTACTTCGAGTTCCTGTTCACCTTCCAGATGGAGCTTGCAAGCAACGCATCGAAAGCGTTCGGCAGCGTAGGTCTGCTTTACCCAGCGGAGCCAGGGCTCATCTTCGTCGCGGTCTATGAACTCTTCGTCTATTTGATCGCCACTTAGGATCCCAACGCACTGGCATGCCGGACAGGTCACGTCGGTAGACGAGTCACCGACCTGAGCTTGAACCGCAATCTTGGCGGCCGCCGCGACGTGTTTTCGCTCTTCCACAGACCGCCCCACAGAGAATTCGCTGCGAGCCCGCTCGATGCGCCCACGCACCGCTGCCGCCAAAGCTTGAGATGCATCGTCGATGATCGAGGCTGCGTTCTCGGCTTCGTCGGAGCCGAGCAGAGTTTCAAGAGTCTCGCCCTGCGCTTCAGTGAGCAACTGAACACAGTGCCACAACTTCGGTTGCCAGGTATCCAAGGCGACCGACGTGAAGGGTACGGCGCCAGAATGCAACTCGGCGTTGCGATCATTGGCCATTTGCAGGCAAAAGCGCTCGCACGTCTCATCGAAGCCCTTCACGAGCCGCTTACAGCGACTGAAGACCGTCTTCGCTTGTATAGTACGAAACTCTGGGCTCTTTCCTGCACCACACGCCGCGAGTAGGCTCTCAAAGTCTTGAGGGTCAGCCACGAGCGCGGGATGAACATGCGCCAAGGCGGCTTTGCCAAGAACTTCAAGGGTCATAACTGCCCAAAGTTGGAATTCCTCGAACTCGCCGGCATCTCTGCGAGACAACGCGCGTTCCAGAAACACCTTGCTCTTGTTCCACAAGGACTCGCGAGTCAGTCCCATTCTAGTCTCCTCCCTTCGGAGCGTTGGCGACCAGCACCCGAAGTAACCGGCGTCCCGAGTCGTCGATGTGGGGTGCGGCATCCCGGCCGTGTAGACACCGCCAGTTATCGAGAATAAGAAGCCGTCCAAGTGTCCAGGTTACATGGATGGGATCGCAAGCATCAACCCAGCTCGAAACCAAACGTACTGCTTTCTCGCCGGTCGTGTTCGCAGGCTCCATACAGTCTGCGTCGAAGCGGATGATTCCGAGACGGTCGACGATCGTGGTGAGCCGGCTCGAACGGCCGGAGCGAACCCGCAGCACGCCTCGTCGTAACAAATCGATCTCTGGTAGCGACAGGTGATTTAACAGGTCTCTGGTATCCGCAAGCAACGTTGGACGCCGAACATCCGCGCCGCTTGGCGCGTAGAGCAGAACGAATCGTGGCGGCTGCGGCCAGTGCGCAGCGTCCGAATGAAGCGGGAACGCCCCTTCGCCGTGCACCGCGCTCAATGATCTCGGTAATGCCCGGTTACGCGTAAGGACCTTCAAGTTGCTGATCACAGAGGTTCCTCGGCGCAGAGGCACGGGCTCACCAAGAGAACGGGCCACGTCCAGAAGTTGGCCTTCGTCAATGCCTTCCACCACCGACCATCCGACGACCGATAATGCCTGCAAGATTTCGTTCATCGAGACCATTACATCCTTCTACTCGTTGCATAGACGAGAACTACGGTCGGCGCAACCTCGCGAGATGTTGGCCGTCTAAACATTCTCGCGCTGGTTGGTGATCATCTGGAACCTCGCAACGTGAGCGGCGATTAGCGCGGAGCGCCATTGGAACGCGTTGCAGGTGGCCGTTGGCTTCGCGTCGCGCTACTCCGGCGTGACGAAGAGGGTGTTGTGCGTCGTCAGCTTGCGCATCATCTTCAACACGCCCTCCATCGCCATGAATTTGGGCGAACAGGCCGGGGCCGATGCAACTCGATGAGGTGCGGTTTCGCGGAGCCAGCGCACGCCATCAACCGATGCGCTCATGTTTGAGTTCAGCCAGTCGTACCACCGGCGATCGGCGACGGTCGAGGACCACAGATGGGGTCCGACGAGCGAGGTAACGCGCGGCCGTGGCTACGCGCGCGCGGGCGGCGGCTACGCGCGCGCGGGCGGCGGCGTGGGCGACGCGGGCGACGCGGGCGACGCCGACGCGGACGCGGCGCCAGGCGCCTCGGGCGCGCCCGGCGCGCCTGGCGCGGCGGGGGCGGCCCCGGGTGCGGGCGCGGGCACGGGCGACGGCGGCAGGCCCTCCATGCCGAACTGGACGGACTTCGGGTACGGGATCTCGAGGCCGTTGCCGTTGAAGCCGTCGACGAGCAGGCGGTGGAGCGCGCGCTTGACGTCGAAGTGGACGCCGGGACCGACTTTGGTCTCGATGCGAATGAGCAGCGAGCTGTCGCCCATCGTCTCGATGCCCTTCACCTGCGGCTTCTCGAGGACCTGGTTGGGCAGCATCGCCGGCAGCTTCGACGTCACCTCCTCGATGACGCGCAGGGCCTTGCCGATGTCGTCCTCGTAGGAGACGCCCATCTCCACGACCGTCAAAGTCCAGCCGCGGCTGTAGTTGATGACGTTCTGGATCTCGCCGTTGCGCATGATGTGGAGCCGGCCGAAGCGGTCGCGGATGCGGGTGAGCCGCAGGGACATCTGCTCGACCAGACCCTCGGTGTCGCCGATCTTGATGTAGTCGCCCTGGAGGATCTGGTCCTCGAACAGGAGGAACAGGCCGTTCAGGAGGTCGGCCACGATCTTCTGCGAGCCGAGGCCGACGGTCAGGCCGACGATGCCGGCGCCCGCGAGGATCGGCGTAGGATCGATGCCGAGATCCTCGAGGACCATCATGCTGACGATGAAGTAGATGATGTACTTGAGGATGCTCTGGATCAGGCCGACGAACGTGATGCGCCGGCGCTGCGTGTCGTCGGCCGCGCTCGGGTGCGCGAGCAGGAGCCGCGCGACCAGCACCCGGACGACCTCGACGACCACGCTGGCGGCCAAGAACATCGAGATGATCCGGATCAGGAGCGGGCCGTAAGGCGCGAACTCCTCGAGCGCCTCGAACCGGCGCACGATCACGGTCGCCACCGACACGGTCACGATGGCCTCGATGCTGCGCTGGATCACCGGCAGGAGCCGCCGCAGCGCCGCGTAGTACTCCTCGAGCTTGGTGTCCTTGCTCTTGCGCTCCCACGTCGCGAGCAGGCTCTCGGACAGGTAGTGGGCCAGCGCCACCAGCGTCCGGCCGCTGGTGAGCACGAGCAGGACGTACACGGTCGTGAGCAGGAGCCACTCGAGCACGCCGGGCACGTCGAACGTGCCGGCGGCGAGCTTGAGCAGCACGTAGGCGAGGGCCAGGTTGATGGCCGAGGGCAGGTGCACGAAGAAGCGCTCGAGGAACATCCGCTGCCGGTCGGTGAGCTCGCGCGGGCTCAGCCGGCCGCGGCCGCGCGCGATCAGGCGGTGGCTCGCGGCCTTGAGCGCGTAGAACGCGATCAGGAACGCGATCAACGCGACCGCGCTACGCGCCACGAGGAGCAGGCTGTCGCCGGTGACGTGCTCGAGCGCCTCGTCCGCGAGCGGCTCGAGATCCTCCCGCTGCCACAGCATGTAGGCCAGGACGCCGGCCGCGGCCAGGAGCACCGCGAACGACGCGATGACCCCGATCAGGCGTGCCCGGCGCGCGTAGGCGTCCGAGATCGACTGGAGCGCGGCGACGCGCAGGGAGTGGGCGACCTGCCGCATCAGGAAGCTCGACAGCGCCACGATGACCCACGTGGCGATCAGCGCGACGACGGCGAGCACCCCCACGATCCAGGCGTTGTTGAGCGCGGTGGACTCGGCGAGCCGGACAAGCTGCATGACGCTCTCTCTCTCTCCTTGGCGGGCAGATGGATCTGCCCGTTGCTGGCCCCCAACGTTGCAGCCCGGCCGTGGCCCCCTCGGCCGTGGCTGGATCGGCCGTCTGAACCACCGGCTCGATCGGGCGGAGCATATCCCTGCGCCCGGCCGGGGTCCGGCTGTGTTGCGTGTTCCTCACCGGGCGCGGCGCGGCACCGCCGCGGGCGCCGCGCCCGGCGCGGGCCGGCGATGCGCCGTCGCGATCCCGATCCGCGGGGGAAAAGATCGCGCTTACGCCGTCTTGATGGGGGGCGCCGGGCGCTCCCCGCCCCCGGGGTAGCTGCGCGGCTGCGCGGCTCGCGGACGGCGCGCGCGATCGGCGCGCGAGGTCAGATCACGTTGCAGTCGTTCAGCGTCACCAGGATCATCACGATGCCGAGGATCATGATGCCGCTCATGTGCACCATCGCCTCGATCTTGGGGTTCGCGCGGCGGCGGGTCACCATCTCGTAGCCGAGGAAGACGAGGCGGCCGCCGTCGAGCGCGGGCAGCGGGAACAGGTTGAAGAGGCCGAGGTAAACGCTGAGCAGCATGAGCAGGTGGATGCCGGTCACCATGCTGACCTCGAACGCCTTCTGGAACTCGTCGAGGATGCGGACCGGGCCGCCGGGATCGGCCTCCTCGGTCCCGACGATGATGCCGTACAGGCCGGCGGCGATCGCCTTCGTCTTGTCGACGGGGTACTTGAACGCCTCCCACGTGGCCTCGGCGACCCCGACGTCCTCCACGTAGCGGTTCGACGGCGCGATCCCGAGGTAATAGATGACCTTGCCGTCTTTCTTGACGAGCTGGCCCGTCTTGTCGTCCTTGCGGGGCGCCGGCGTGATCTCGACGTCGACCACCTGGAAGAGACCGCGGCGGACCGTGAGCTTGACCGGCGCGCCCTGCTTCTCCGTCACGCGCGCGGTCAGGCCCTTGTCGCTGCCAGCCTCAATCGGCTGGCCGTCGACGAACACGATCCGATCGCCCTTCTGGAGCTTGCCGACGGCGTCGAACGGCTTGCCGCTCGCGTCGGTGTCGGCGAGCACGTCGTGGACGTGGATGATCTTCTCCGCCCGCTCCACGCCGTGGCAGGTGAACAGGGCGATGCCGAGCGCGATCGCGGACAGGTAGTTCGTGGCGGGGCCGGCGAAGATCGTCACGAAGCGCTGCCACGCGGGGCGGTTCGGGTACGCCTGCGCGTCCTCGGGATCGACCTCCTCGGCGATGTTCATGCCGCGGATCTCGACGAAGCCGCCGAACGGGATCGGCGCGAGCTGGAAGATCGTGCCGGTCTTCTTGGACCGGCGCTTCAAGATGCCGGGCCCAAAGCCGATGCTGAACCGGTCCACGCGCATCCCGCACCAGCGCGCGACGAAGTAATGGCCCGCTTCGTGAACGACGATCAGGAACCCGAGCGCGACGATCGCGAGCGCGTAATACACTCGGGCGACTATAGCAGCGCGATCGGCGGGCCGCCGCTACCTAGCCGAGCCGGGCGAACCGGGCGAACGCCCGGAATCGCCCGATGGCGGGCCGCGCGGCGCCGCCGGCCGTGCCTGCGATGCGCACCGAGAGGTTGCGAAGCTGCAGCCGCTTGGCGATCCGGCGGTGCATCGCCGCGCCGGCGAGGCGCAGGCTGCGAAATACATCGAGGGTCCGCATCCGGTGCGCGACGGTGAACCGCGCGAGCGCGATCTCGGCGTCGCCCTCGCCGGCGAGCAGGCGGCGGCAGGCGTCGCCCGCGCCATCGAGCGTGGCGCTCGCGACGTCCGGCGTCGCGACCAGCAGGATCGTGCCCTGCGCGCGGGACGCGCCGACCTCCACGCCGCGGCCGCGGCCGGGAGCGTGGGTGACGCGGAGCTCGGGGATCTCGGCGCGGAGCAGCGCGAGCACGGCGTGGGAGTTGTCGCCGGAGTCCTCGTCGATCGCGAGGATCTCGAAGCGCACGCCCAGGCCGCGCAGGTGCTCGGCGGTCCGTCGCGCGGCGACCCCGACGGCCTCCTCGTCGTCACCGAACGGCATGATGACGGAGACGTCGAACCGCGAACTTTCGGACATCGCCTCGTCGAATAGCAGCAAGCGTGCCGCCGAGACGCGCTGCTTCATTGCGTGATCCGTAGCAGGATCGCCACGGGATTGCCGAGGGTTAGGCACGCTTCGCAGAGCGGATGGTTCGACCATCGAAGCGCGGCCTGCGAACGAGCTTACGCAGCGACGCGATCATTCCCTACGCAGTAGGCGCTCCGCGGCGACGCGCCAGTCGAGGTTTGCCACCGCGCGCCGCAAATCGTGCGGGCTCGGAGGATCGACGAGCGCGCGATCGATCTCGCGCGCCAGCGCGTGCGGATCGTCGGGCAAAACGAGCCGCGCGGCGGGGAGCTCGCCGAGGCCGCCGACGGCCGACGCGACCACGGGGACGCCGGCCGCGAGCGCCTCGAGGGCGATCGCCGGGGTGCCCTCGGTGCGGCCCGAGGCGGTGACGCGCGACGGGACGACGACGACGCTGGCCTCCGAGAGGAGCTGATCGCGGCGCTGGGTGTCGACCTCGCCGACGAGCTCGATCGCGCCGGGGGCGCCGCGCGCGGCGCGGGCGCGGGCGCGGACCTGCGCCCGGGCGAGGAGCGCGGCGCGCTCGGGGCCATCGCCGGCGATCACGAGCCGCGCGGGCACGCGGACGTGCGCGAGGGCGTCGATCGCGACGTCGACGCCCTTGATCGGGACGAGCCGCGCCGCGACGAGGATCACCGGCGGCGTGCGCGGCGCGCGGGGGAGCGCCGCGAAGCGCGCGGCGTCGACGCCCATGGGCTGGACGAGCGCGCCCTCGTCGAGCCAGCGCGCGAGCTCGGGGGCGGCGGCGCGCGCCGTGGCGCGCAGCTGTTCGCTGACGAAGACGAGGCGGGCGCGCCGGCGCCGGAGCGCGTGCAGCGCGGGCCCAAGGAGGCGCAGCCTGCGCAGCGTGTGCACGTCGCCGCCGTGGGCGATCGCGACGAGCGGGGCGGCGAGCGGCAGCGCGATCAACGCCGAGGGGGCGAGCCAGTGCGCGACGATCACGTCCCACGGGCAGGCGCGCGCGCGGGCGGCCGCGGCGACCGCGAGCCGCAGCGTGAAGGCGGCCGCGGGCAGGGCGGCGCGGAGTGGCGCGCGCTCGAGGCGATCGGGCGCGCCGCCGCGGTAGAACAGCGCGCCGGGGACGCGGGTCACGCCGGGCTCGTCGCTGGCGCTGGTGTCGTCGCCCGCGCCGGTGGCGCCGGCGGCGATCACGTCGACCGCGTGGCCGAGCGCGCGCAGCGCGCGGACGTGCTCGCCGACGAAGCCGCCGGCCGGATCGCCGCTCCGGCGCGGGTACGAGGTGGTGATGACGCCGATCCGCAGCGGCGCGGCGGCGGCAGGCGCCCGAGCGGAGGTCACGCCGCCCGCGCGCGCTTGCGCGCGAGCGCCGCCAGCCGCGCGCCCCACGAGCGCAGGAGGACCCACGGGATCGGGTGCAGCGCGGTGCCGAGGTGGATGCCGCTCTTCCAGTGCTCGCCGTAGATCGGGCGGACGGGCACGTCGACGACGCGCATCCCCGCGACGGAGAGGCGCGACAGGAGATCGTTGGGGTAGCCGTAGCGCGGGAACAGCTCGCCGAGCTCGATCTGCTCGAGCGCGGCGCGGCGGATCGCGGTGTAGCCGCACTGCGAGTCGAACACGTGGCGGTAGCCGGACGTCACGCGCGTGGCGGCCGACAGGAGCACGTTGCCGACGATGCGCGCCGGGGGCATCGTGGTCCAGATCGCCGGGTGCAGGAAGCGGTTGCCCTTCACGTAGTCGGCGTCCCCGGCGGCGATCGGATCGAGCAGCGCGGGCAGATCCTCGGGATCCATCTGACCGTCGCCGGCCATCACGACCGCGGCGTCGGCAGAGAGCTCGAGCGCGCGCCGGTAGCCGGTGGCGATCGCGCCGCCGACGCCGCGGTTCTGCGCGTGGCGCAGCACCTCCACAGCGGCGGGCGCGGCGCGCCGCTGCGCCGCGGCCTTGGCGCACGCGGCGGTGTCGTCGGTGGACGCGTCGTCGACGACGATCACGCGATCGACGAACGCGGGCACGGTCGCGACGGTGGCGCCGATCGCGCGGCGCTCGTTGAACGCCGGGATCACGACGGCGACCACGAGGTCTCGGTACATCGAGGCGGTTGTAACCGCTCGGGAGCGGACAGTCTATCGTCGCCGTTCGCCGCCGTTCGCCGCCGTTCGCCGCCGTTCGTCGCCGTTCGCCGCCGTTCGCCGCCGTTCGTCGCCGTTGTCACAGCCCCGTGGTAGGCATCATTTCACCGCAACGCGCGGATACCTCCGGGGCGGAGTCGTCCCGGGACCAACGACGGGACGGGGTCGTTCCGGACCGCACAACGAAAAGAAGAGAACCTCATGGCCGGCGGAGTCAACAAAGTCATCCTCGTGGGGCACCTCGGCGCGGATCCCGACATGCGGTACACGCCGAGCGGGCAGGGCGTCTGCGAGCTGCGCCTCGCGACCAGCGAGAGCTGGAACGACAAGAACGGGCAGCGCCAGGAGCGCACGGAGTGGCACCGCATCGTGGTGTGGGGCAAGCGCGCCGAGGTCTGCTCGAAGTACCTCGCGAAGGGGCGGCAGGTCTTCGTCGAGGGCCGGATCCAGACGCGGACGTACGACGACAAGGACGGCAACAAGCGCTACATCACGGAGATCATCGCGAACGACGTCCAGTTCCTCGGCGGCGGGCGCGACGGCGGCGGCGGCGGCGGCCGCAGCCGCAGCGACGACGGCTCGCCTCCGCCCTCGGACAATGACTTCGCGGGCTACGGCGGCGGCGGCGGCGCTGGCGGCGGCGGCGGCTACGGCGGCGGCGGTGGCGGCTACGGCGGCGGCGGCGGTGGCGGCGGCGGCGGCGGACCGGACGACGACATCCCGTTCTGAGCGCGCGCGCGTGCGAAGCGGCCGACGCAGCGAACCCGCGCGATCTCGTGCCGCGCGCGGCGTGAAACACAGATCACGGTGCGGCGCGCGGATCGCCGGGCCACGCCGACGGTTGTAGGCTCAGGGCATGGCCGAGCGCCGCGGTCTCTGGGCCCACGGAGACTTCCTCCGGCTGTGGGCCGCGCAAGCGGTCAGCGCGTTCGGCTTTCGCATCACGCGCACGGGGCTGCCGATCATCGCGGTGACCACGCTCGATCAGCCCGAGGTGGTCGTGAGCGTCCTGATGGCGATCCAGATCGCGCCGGGGCTGCTCGTCGGGCTGTTCGCCGGCGGGTGGATCGATCGCAGCCGCAAGCGGCGGATCCTGATCCTCTCCGATCTGATCCGCGCCGTGGCGATCGCGTCCCTGACGCTCGCGTGGGCGGTGGGCGCCCTCTCGGTGGGCCACGTGCTCGTCACCGGCGCCGTGGTCGGCGCGGCGAGCGCGCTGTTCCAGATCACGGACAACACGTACCTGCCGTCGCTGATCGGCCGCCGCCAGCTCGGCGAGGGCAACGCCAAGCTCGAGTCGACCGAGGCGGTCGCGGAGATCACCGGCCCGGCCGTCGCGGGCTACCTGATCCGCATCCTGGGCGCGCCGCTCGCCATCGTGATCAACGCCGCCACCTATATCTGGTCGGCGATCCTGCTCGGCCGGATCCGCAGCACCGAGCCGCCCTCGAGCGAGCCGGCCGAGCTGCACCGCATGGGCGAGGATCTGCGCACAGGCTTTCGCGAGGTGTTCCGCCACCCGGTGGTGCGGCCGATCGTGCTCTCGCACATGGTGTGGTCGCTCTCGGGCGGGTTCTTCCTCGCGCTCTACACGCTGTTCTGCCTGCGCGAGCTGCGCCTGTCCGAGGGCACGTTCGGCGTGATCGTCGCCATGGGCGGCGTGGGCTCGCTCGCCGGCGCGCTGATCTCTCGCGCGCTGGTGCGGCGCCTGGGGCTCGGCCACACGCTGATCGCGACGTCGGTGCTCTCGCTCACGTGCGCGCTGTTCATCCCGCTCGCCGGCAGCTCGGTCACCCGCGGCGAGCACGCGCTGATCGTGGGCTTTCTGATCGCGCACCAGCTGCTCTCCGACGGCTTCTCGGTGGCGTTCGTGATCCAGGCGGTCACGCTGCGCCAGACGGTGCTGCCGCGCGAGACGCTCGGGCGCGCGAACGCCGCGATCCACGTCCTGACGTCGGGGCTCCTGCCGGTCGCGGCGGTGATCGCGGGCGTGATCGCCGAGGTCGCGGGCACCCGGTTCGCCGTCTGGGTCGGCGTGCTCGTGGGCATGATCGCGCCGCTCCTCCTGTGGCCGCTGCGCGGGCTGCGCGAGATGCCGCCGTCGGCGTCGGGCGAGCTCCCGGCGGCCCCCGCGGAGCGGTCGTAAGCGGCGGCCGTCAGGTCAGCCCGCGGGATCGATCTGCGCGACGTGCCACGCGCAGCCGAGCCGCGCGAAGATCTCGCGCGCGGCGGCGGCGCGGCCGCGATCGGGGACGTAGCGCGAGGCGAGCCACAGCGCCTGCGCCTCGTCGTAGGGCATCGCGAGCCGCCGCGACAGCTCGATCGCGCGCGCGAAGCCGCGCTGCGCGGCGCGGTGCTCGCCCTCGAGGGCGGCGAGCTGCGCGCCGTAGCGGAGCCGGGCCGGCTCAGCGAACGGGAACCACAGCGCGAACCGGCGCAGCCGGCTGCACGCCGCCCGCGCGCGCGCGAGCAGGTCGTTGACGTCGGCCGAGCCGGGCGCGCCGCGGCGCCGCGCCCGATCGGCCAGCTCGAGGTACGCCTCGGCGGCGCCGATGTAGCCGACGATCGTCGCGGCGATCGTCGAGAGCTCCGCGACGCGCGCGCTGACCTCGTCGGCCGCCCGGAGCGCCTCGGCGTCCCGGCCGGCGCGCGCGTGGAGCTGGCTGCAAAGGCCGTGGACGATGATCAGCGACGTCTTGGCCTGCAGCCGCTCGAACACCGCCAGGGCGGCGTGGAGGCGCGGCAGCGACTCGTCGAACCGGCCCTGCGCGATCCGCCCCATGGCGCCGCCGTAGAGCCCCCACGCCTCGTGCAGCGGGTTGTGCCGCGCGCGCGCCCCCACCTGCATCTCGTCGAAGAGCTCCATCGACTCCTCGAACCGGCCGACGTAGTACAGCATGCAGGCGAGCGTGGCGACGTGGTGGTCGGCGTTCGTCGGATCGCCGGCGTCGCGGAGCTCGGCGAGCGCGGCGCGGCCGAGCGACTCGGCGGCGGACCACCGCGCGCGGCTGATGTGATAGACGGACTCCATCAGCGCGCTGAAGTGCTTGCCCCCGGTGTCGCCGGTCGCCTGCGCGGCCTCCCGAGAGCGGCTGAAGTAGAACCGGGCCACCCCGGGCAGCCGCAGGAGGCCCGAGGTGTAGCCGAGCCACACGTGCGGCAGCGCGAGCTGGATCGCCGGCGATGTGCTCTCGAGCGCGTTGGCCGCGCAGAGCGCCATCGAGACCATGCCGAGCATGTCCTCGCCGAAGAAGTAGCGCCACGCCATCACCGATCCGGCGAGCGCGATCTCGAGCTTGTCGCCGCGGGCGGCGTCGCCGGTGACGCCGGGCGCGGCGCCGCGGCGCGCGCGGAGCCGGTGCAGTGCTTGCTCGCCGATCAGCCTGGCCAGCCTGACGGCCCGGGCGCGCCGGGTCGCGGGCGTGGGGCGGCCGAGCCGGCGCATCGCGGCGAGCGACGCGGCCTCGCACGCCGCCAGGTCGCCGAGATTGAAGCACGCCTCGCCGAGCCGGCGCTCCCAGCGCGCCCGCCGGCTGGCCGGCGCGCCCGCCCCGGCGGCGGCGCGGCGATCGTCGAGCTCGAGCAGCTTGCGGTGCAGGTCGCGCGCGTCGGTGTACGCGGCGGCCAGGAGGGCGCGCGCGCCCGCTTGCTCGAGGTGCTCGATCGCCTTGTCCTCGACCTCGGCCGTCAGGTAGTGGTGCGCGAGGGTGGCGTGGAAGCGCGCGAGGGCGGCGGTGCCGGCGACGCGGCGCTCGATCGCCTCGGCGACGGCGCGGTGCATCGCCTTTTTGGGCTCGGGCTCCAGCCGCTCGTAGGCGACCTCGCACAGCTTGTCGTGGACGAACCGCAGGCCGCCCTCGTCGGTGGGCTCGAGCACCTGGCGGGCGACCAGCTCGGCGGTCCCGTCGAGCGCCTCGGCCTCGCTCACCCCGGCGGCGTCGCGCAAGAGCTCGGGATCGAGCTCGCGGCCGATCACGCTGCCGTACGCGGCGAGGCCGCGCGCCGCGGGTGAGAGCCCGTCGAGCCGGCGCCCGACGAGCCCGGGCATGGTGAGCGGGAGCGCGAGCGCGGTGAGGTCGACCGTCTTCAGGTCGACCGTCCTCGGATCGCGCGCCGCGGGCGAGCTGCCGATCCGCACGCGCTTGTGGTCGCCGCGGCGGAGCAGGCCCTCGGCGGTGGCGACGCGCAGGTACTCGGCGACGAAGAACGGGTTGCCCTTCGAGTGCCGGGCGAGGAAGCGGACGAGCGCGTCCGGCGGGGCGTCGACGGCGAGCATGTCGGCGACGAGCGAGCCGACGCTGGTCTCGTCGAGGCTGCCGAGCTCGATCCGGCGCGTGTACGGCCGGGCGAGCAGCTTGCCGATACCCGGCGTCGCCTCCTCGAGGCGGTAGGTGCCGACGATGAGCACGCGCTGATCGCGGAACCAGTCGTCGCCGAGGCCCGTCAGGAAGCGCAGCGACACGTCGTCGGCCCACTGCAGGTCGTCGAGCACGAGCAGGAGCGGCTGCTTCCGCGCGAGCGCGGCGAGGGTGTCGGCGAGCGCGGCGAGCAGGCGATCGCGGCGGGCGGCGCCGCGGAGCGGCGGCGGATCGGGGTAGGCGTCCTGGCCGGGCAGCTGGCCGAGGCTCGGCTCGTGCTCCGCGAGGATCTTGCCGCGCGCGCCGAGCAGCGCGTCGGTCGCGGCGCGGCCGAGCGCGGTGCACCGGTCCGCGACGAGCTGGAGCAGGGGCGCGAACGGGTGGAGCGGCTGGCCGCCCGGGCCGTGCGGGAACGTGCCGGC
>Ga0247790_10000307_pt1 | contig 19175 bp, 18 predicted proteins | sample UWRJS171409R4_FD_179913 | JGI IMG/M metagenome (GOLD analysis project Ga0247790, IMG submission 179913) | Soil microbial communities from Arlington Agricultural Research Station in Wisconsin, United States - UWRJ-S171-409R-4 | ecosystem: Environmental > Terrestrial > Soil > Agricultural land... | reverse complement strand
GCTTCAGCGGCTCCTCGGAGCTGTCGTTGGTGCCCATCGACCTGCTCCAGCCCGCTTCCGGTAGCCGGCGCGCCTACGCATGAATAATCCGGGCTAGTACGTCCGCATGATGCACGCAATCCTGCAGATTCGGGCTGAGTCGGTGCCATGACCCTGCCTCGCGAGGTCATTCCGGGCCGGTTCTACATGATCACGCGCCGCTGCACCCAACGACAGTTCTTGTTGCGCCCCGACGACGAGACCAACAACGCCTTCCTCTACTGCCTCGCCACGGCCGCGCAGCGCTGCAACATCACCGTCCTTCTGACCTGCGCCATGTCCAACCACCACCACACCGTGATCTTCGATCGCGACGGCACTGTCCCGGCGTTCACTGAGCATTTCCACAAGCTCCTGGCCAAGTGTCAGAACGCCTGGCGCGGCCGCTGGGAGAACCTCTGGGCCAGCGAGCAGGCCTGCGTCGTCCACCTCGTCGATCCCGACGACGTCATGCACAAGCTCGTCTACGTCGCGACCAACCCGGTCAAGGATCGACTCGTCGAGAGAGTGCACCACTGGCCCGGGGTCAACGGACTCGCCGCGCTGCTCGGCGGACACACCTTGCACGCCACGCGACCCCGGCACTTCTTCCGCCCCAACGGCCCGATGCCCGCGGCGGTGACCTTGACCTTCACGCTACCGCCCGAGCTCGGCGATCCGGAGTCACTCCGCAACGCCTTACGCGCGCAGGTCGCCGCCATCGAAGCCGCCAGCGCTGCCGAACGCATGCGCACCGGCGCGCGTGTGCTGGGCCGGCGGGCGATCCTCCGCCAACCGTGGCGCGCTGGCCCCGCAAGCCTGGAGCCCCGGCGCAACCTGCGCCCGCGGCTCGCGGCCCGCAGTCAGTGGGCACGCATCGAAGCGATCCGTCGCAACCGTGACTTCCTGGCCGCCTATCGCGATGCCCGTGCCCATTGGCTCGGCGGTGCCGTGGTCCCGTTCCCCGTCGGCACCTACTGGCTCCGGCGGTTCGCCCACGTTCCGATCGCAACCTGACGTACGCCGTCGCCATTGCGCCCTGTGATCGCCGCGAGCGCCGTCCTCGCGGCGTCGCGGCGTCGCGCAACGCAGTCGCTCGAGGCCTGCGTCCTGGCCGAGGCGCCGGATTCAGATGCGAGTGAGCAATTCGCGTTGCAGCGCCAATTGTGTTTTTGGCCGAGCAACCACAGTCCGGATCCTCCGATCGCCCGTGCGGCGGCGCGCTCGCCGCCGCGCGTCATGAGCCGAGCGGCGACTCCGAGGAGCTCTCGACGGAGATGCTTGTGTGGTCCATCACGGACCGACTGGAGGCCGGTGGATACGCCGGAGGCTACCGGGATCCCGTGCCAAACCCGGAGGTCGACCTACCGAGGGCCGGGTATTTTCAAGCAGTTGCGCTGCATGTCATACTGAACGGATATGCAGCTCAGTGCAATGTGCAGCGATCCCCTTATCGAAGATGCTGCTTCGATCTTCGGCAGCGCCACAAGACTCGGCTTCAGTTTTTCGCTATGGCTTGTGCTGGTGGGATCCGAGGACGACTTCGTGCGGATCATGCGATCCCTCGAACGGCAAGAGTTCGAGGACGAGGTCTGCGGCTTCCTGCAGCGCTGCATAACGGACTTCCAGACGGTCCCTGCGAACCCTCACGGTGATGCTGGCCTCGACGGTCATTCGCACGCTCAGACGGTCGGGTACTGCTGCTACGGGCCTGAGGAGGTAACGAAGTCGCACGCCGGGAAGCTCAAGACGGCGGTCGTCGACAAGTTCCGTGATGACCTCCGGAAGATATTTGAACTTGACACCCAAGGGCGAGGCAAGGCCGCCAAGCTGGTGCACTGCGAAACGGCCGAGATGAAGACGATCCTCGCGCCGGGGAAGAAGCTTGGCGTTCTTCGTCTCATTGTCAGCGTCTTCGATAGCCACCAGATTTTAGCTCCCCTCAACCAAGCCTTCGCCGAGTACATCAAAGCCAGCAAGCTTCGATACGTCGAGGCAAAGGCCAAGATGACCATTTGGGGTCCGAAACAGCTCGCGCTCAACGGTGCGGTTGATGACCTCGTCATCGCTCGTTTGGAACACCGCGAGGTGGTGCGTCGCGTGACGAACACGCTCAGTGGTCCGACGCCTCTGATCACGCCAACGAGCGACTTCGACGAAAAGTTCGACTGGATCGATGCCCAAAAGAAGGCCAAACCAGACGCCGTCCAGCGGATGCGCAACTTATTCCGCAAACGATGGAGCTCGGCGGTCGCTGTCGACAACGACCTCGCCAACAACGCTCCGAGTCTTCATGCTGCACTGGCCCAAGCTCGTGAGGAAGCTGCGGCCGATGCCGATCTTGCCTCGGGTACGGCGTCCAGCCCCCAGGCTCTTCTCGAGCGAATGAGAGAGAAGCTGGCTCAGCGTCTCGAACAGCATCTAGGCGCGAGATTCCCGGCTGAGCTTCGCAACCAACTTGTGGACGGTGAGATCGCTCGATTGATCGGTGAGTGCCCCGTCGATTGGAGACCCGTGTGACAACGTCCGACGAGGATCCGGTCGCAGCGTTGGGCGTGGCGCTTGCGCAGAGCAATGCTACAGCCAAGCTCAACCGCAAGCGCATTGTTCGCTCGACGCTACATGATGCGAACTATCACGTCGCTATCATCGCATGCGCGATGCGGATACATGCAGAAGGTAGCCGGAGGCGAGTCCTAGCAGCGTGGCTCAAGCTCTTACAGTTCGTCGCAGCGCGACCATCTCTGGCGGAGAATTTGCTCGAATATGCGCGTAGTCGCCGAACCGGCGACCTGCAGAAGTGGGCTCTTATGCCGCGCGGCTACATGGGCGATCAGACGCATGACGGTGTAGTCGACTTCCTGGTTGCTGCCGGTGTCTTGAGGCGGGATGGTGACTACCTCGAAGCCGGGCCTCGCTATGCGGGGCTCGAGCAGCTTGCTGCGACCATCGAAGCGGCGCAGATGTTCACAGGCGAGCGGGAGATTTTGAATCGACTGCGCGTGATCAAACCGAACAAGGTGATGTTGGGGGGCTCATGATCCGCATCGTGTCGATAGAAGTATCCGGACGTACGGCACGCGGATCTTTCACTGGACGAATGGAGTTCGAGAGCGGACTCAACGTCTTCTCCGGGGAAAACGCGTTCGGAAAGAGTACGGCGATTACGTCGATCCCGTGGTGCCTGGGTATCGAGCCGATGTTCGGACTCCAGAACAACGACCCCGCCCGTTTCCCCGGCGCGGTGCGTGACGTGATCACGCTTGGCGATGTTGAGAATGTCCCGGTCTTGGCATCCGAGGCAAGCGTTTCAATCGAACGTGATGACGGTGCGCGCATTGCGTTGCGCCGTGCAATCTTGGGTGGAGATCGCGAAAAGGTGGAGGTCACCGAGACCTTCCCGAATAAGTCGAAGAAAACGATGGTCCTCCAGGCCCGCAAGGACACCATGTCCGACGAGACGGCCGGACTACAGCGCTTTCTCTTTGAATGGATGGGGTTGCCGCGTACGCCGCTCATGACCTTGAATGGAAGGCGTTCGGAGCTATACCTCGAGAATCTAGCGCCGCTGTTCTTCATCGACCAGACTGAGGGGTGGACTGACCTGTTTGCGCTTCAGGTTCATCGATATGGTCTTCAGGAGGTAAACGAGGCAGCTGTCGAATTCCTGCTTGGCGCAAGGACCGCTCTCGATGCTCGGTTCCGGCGACAAGAGAATGTTTCCACGGAGGCGCGGCTCAAGGGCGAGGCTGAGAAGATAAGCGAGCGCGTTGTTGCGTTCTTCAAGGCGCAGGGGTGGACCACTTCCTGGTCGACTCGCGGAACGTCTGTCGAGGTTGCCAAACGATGGGCTGATCGGAAGCTATCCGAGATCGCTCGCAAGGACTTCAATATGAACGTGGCCGCCGAGCGCGAACGGCTGACGCAGCGCCTTATCTCGTTACGAGCGTTGCTGGCCGAGGCGCCCGCTGGTGCAGCAGATCGTGGGCCAGCGAGTCAGGCGTCGCAAGAGGTCGTCGAGTTCAAGACGAAGCGCCACAAGCTGCGTGATGAACTGCGCCAGGCTCGATTGCAACTCGCTGAGCAGAAGTCACTTCTCGAAGCGATCGAGCACCGGGCCAGTTCAAGCAAGGACGTGCTGAAGCTCAAGCTTCAGGGGATCGGACGACTCGATCAGGTGGAGTGCCCTACTTGCCATCGCGAATTGGATCCGAACTCATTTCAGCTAACGGAACAGTCCACAGAGTCCGTCGCCGCACACATAGATGCCCTCGAAAAGCAGCGTGTGTTGATTCGCCATAATATCGCTGTTCTCGACGCCGAGGTGGTCCGCTTACAGCATGACCTCTCGAGCGTTGAGGAACGGCTGCTGGTGAGCGAAAGGGCGCTGGCGACTGTGAATTTCGCAATCGGTGCAACTCGGGAGAGCCTTGCAAAGGCCGCGGCCGACATCTCGAGTGCTGAACGAGAACTGGATGCGTTGACTGCTTACACGCGCGACATAGAGGCGCTCGAGGACACGGTGCAACGATGGATTGCTGAAGTTCATGCGGCCGGAGATGACGAGGCCCAAGACAGCGATCTTAGGACCAGGATCGCGAAATTCGAGGAGATGCTTCGGTTGCAGTTGCTGGCGCTCGGACACAGCGCAGTCTCGAGAGCGAATGCCACGGAGGTGCGCCTAGACGATCGCTACATCCCGTACCTCGGTTCACGGCGATTACGCTCGTTGGGGTCAGCCAGCGATCACCCACGGCTTGTCGCCGCGTATGTCCTGGCTCTGGCACAGGCGTCTCGTGCACTCAAAGGCCCACATCCTGGGATAGTCATTCTCGACGAACCACAACAACAGAACCCTGATGCTAAGCACGTGGAGCTATTTCTGCAGTTTCTGGTTGCGGCGTCCAAGGGCACGGCAATGCAAGTCATCGTGACGACGCACCTCAAGAAGGACGAACCTGCAAAACTCAGGGCGGCCAAGGTTCGTGTTCAGGAGCTACCGCAGGGGCATTTCTTGAACGCGAGCGGCTTGAATGCGCAGCGAAAGTAGGCTGCACAAGAGCCAGCACGGTTTGAGAGTGTCCTTGTTTCGAACCCACCGGAGGGTGGGGAAAGTAGGTCTACTAATGGAACCGAGCGATGCCGAGTTGCTCGACCGATGGCAAAAGGGCAGCCGCGAAGCCGGCAACGAGCTAGTCGAGCGCCACTACGAGTCCCTGGAACGCTTCTTCGTGAACAAGGTTCCAAGCGGGATTGGTGATCTGGTGCATGAGACCTTCCAGGCGTTCCTCGAATCCCGCGATTGGATGGCGGACCCCGGCAGGTTTCGCTCATACCTGTTTTCCGCCGCCTACAACGTGCTGCGAGGGCAGTTTCGCGAGAAGGGCCGCCGGGGGAACGAAGTCGATCTGGAGAACGTGACCATGAAGGCGCTGGATCCAGGCCCCCGCTCGATACTAGCCGAGCGGGAGGAACGGCGCTTGCTGCTCGAGGGGTTGCGCAGTATCCCGGTTGCCGATCAGGTACTCCTCGAACTCTACTACTGGGAATCCCTCAAGGTGGCAGAGATCGCTAAAGTTCTCGATATACCCTCTGGCACAGTCAAGGCCCGGCTTCATCGCGCGCGCCAGCGCTTGAAAGCGATCACGAACACGCTGACAGCCGCTCCCAACGTGTTATCCAGTACGCTAACCGATCTCGACGCCTGGGCACGGCAGTGCCGGCGTGAGCATGACATCGAGCGCCGCATCCGCAAGGACTGGCCGGGCGAGCCCGTGCCAGAAGCGCTGCGGCTCGTGCGCGCAGTCGTAGCGAAGGGCACTAGAAAGGGTGCTGATTACATCACTATCCCACTCATGATCCAGTGGCTGAACGAGATCGAAAACCGACCGGCTGACGCTCACGTCGGAGACAGCAGGATGATCGCCGAGATCTTTAAATCGGCGACCTATCTCCAACAGATCGGGCTCCTCGCGCAGTACTTCGAGTTGACTCGCGAAGATGCCTCGAGTGTCATCCTCGACGACGATCTCGTGGATGAGGCACTCTCGAAAGGCGAGTTGTTTGACCCGGACACAGGAGAGCACATCGAGGACTGGTCATCACACGTGGTAATCTTCTACATGGCGACGGAGGCCCTGCGGGAGCTCCTTCGTGAGCGCTAACGAGCCTGCCGACAAGGACGCGACGCTCAGCGCGCTCATTGCTCTGTTCGGCCCTCAGGGCGTGCGCGATTGGAACGACCGCGCGGGGCTGAACGGCAGGGAGCGTTTCCTCGCAGTGCTGGAGCGCGATCTTGATCTGGCAATTCGTGAGCTCGAGTCCGATGCGCAACACCATCAGGATCGAGGCGAGGATCTGATGACGCGCATGATCGTGTCGTTCTTGCGGGGGCGCCAGTACAGTGTCAAGTCGGATCCAAACGAGCGTGGGCACACTGATATCCTCGTAGAGCATCAGATGCTGAACCTCAAGTGGATCGGCGAAGCCAAGATCCACACCGCGTATCCCGTCAACGCCAAGGGGCTCCGACAGCTCTTATTCAGGTACGCGTCCGGTGCAGATGACCGAGGAGGCTTGATCCTCTACGTTTTTAATGAAAATGCTCTAGCCATGATGGACCACTGGCAGAAATACTTAATGGATCCAGGGCTTCGCATGGACACGCTGCGCATCGAGCCGGACCTGCACGGCACCCGGTTTCGTTTCCTGTCGATCCACAAACACCCGGTGGGCATCGAGTTCACTATACGGCACCACTTCGTGCTGTTGCACTTCGCACCGCGCGACCGAGAATCCTAGCATCGGAAGACGAATCAGAACTGGCGGTGACCGCTCGCGGTGGTAGCCTGTTGGTCCTTTGTTGATGGCAGCTTGATACCGTCGCATTTTGACGGTTGACGTCGGTCGGCGAGAAAGTCGCGGCCTCGACGACCTTGCCGTAAGGCTCATCCCGCGAGGACGCCGAAAAGAATGGATCAGGGTTCCGAAATACTGGCCCCTGCGGCGACGGTGTCCCCGCCGCAGGCCCTGCGCACGCCGATGGCCGGCGCCGACGAGGTCCGCGGCAGGAGCGATGACTGTGACGATCCGACCGACCGCGATCCTGAAGACGAGCCCGCGCGCGACACGCGTGCTCGTGCGCCTGGGCGACGACGAGGTGCTCAAGGCGATCTTGCCGGCCCCGCCGCTGCCGCCGCACGTGCGTGCGCTGCCGACGCTGCTGGAGGCACTCGCGCTCTGGCATCAGGCGCCCGTGCGCGCTGTGCTGTCTGCCGCCGAGCAGGAGTCGTGGGTTCGGCTTGGCCTCGTCGATCCACTGGAGCTCGGGCGCGGCACCGTGCACTACACGGTCGAGCTACTCCACCGCGAGCCGGGCCGCGGCCAGCGCATTAGCGGGCTGGGTAGCTTCGAGGAGCTGCGCCAGCTCGCGCTGCGGGGCTGCTCGCGCTGTGCGCGGCGATGCGCGTCGAGCCCAGGCTTTGTGCGGTCAGAAAGCCCGAGCACAAGGGCAAGGTCGAGCGCGCGATTCGCTACCTGCGGGAGCAGTTCCTCGTCGGTCGCACGATCACTGCCTCCATCTGGGACCTGCACTGATAATGTCGCGCTCGGGGCGCTTCTGCAGTGCGGCCTCCACGGCGAACGGTCAGACGTCGTCGGGCCTCAGCTCGTCGATGCCGAGGCGATACCGATGGTAGTGAAGCCCGCGTCGCATCCGCTCGTCGTAGAGGGCGAAGTCGGTGAGCCCGAGCTCGGCGAGCACCTCGCGGCCGACCTCCCAGGCGAGGGTCTCCTCGCCGATGATGCGGGTGAGGTCGTCGGCGCCGAGTGCCGCGCGTACTGCCGTGCGTCGGCGCTCCCAATGCTCCTGCTTCGAGAGCCCTTCCGGCATCTTCGAGATCACCTCAGCCGTGATGGCATCCCGGCGCTCGGCGGCCACATCGTACAGGTTATACTTCGACCGCTCGGTGCGCCCGGCCCACGACCTGAAGTGCCCGTATTCGTGCGCGAGCGTGATCAGCTCCTCGTGAATGTTTGGCTGGGCGAGCGGCGGTGGCGCGTTGCTGTCGCGAGCCGGCTGGTCGTCCTCTTTGTAGTAGGGTCGCATGACGATGATCGTCGGCTTAGGGTAGTAGGTCGGGTGGAACCAGCCCGCCTCCCCGTTCGGAGCGAGCCCCTCGTACCGCACAATGGCACCCTCGGCCTGAGCTCTCCGCCAGAGCCGCTCGTAGACCGGGTACACGTCATCCATTCGCCGCAGTATGGCATCACCCTCCCGGGTGCGGCCTCACCGATTGCAGGCGATCGGCCCTTCGTCCCCTTCGGCTGGATCGCCGCTCCGCGGTGGAAGAGGTCGTGACCGCTCCCCGATCGGATGGCCTGCCGCCTCCGGAAGATCCCGGCCATGAAGGTGGACAAGGCCGCATCGAATCGGCTTGACTTCGGAGAGGCGCTTCTGTATCCGGACCTCTTGCCCAAGCTAGTGTTATCGCGAGGTGATTACGTCGACTGGAGGACGTTGTGACCAGGGAGCCAAAGGTAATAGAACGTGGAATTGAGGTCAGGTGCGAGAGCTGTCTTCGCGGGTTCGCTGTTGATGCGCGGGCATTTTTGAACTACTTCAGCCGAACTCAAACTGTCTGCTCAGAGTGCGGTACGGTAATTGACCTATTCGAGGCGACCATGGCGATGCTTTGCAACTGGTTTGCTCTCGGTGACCCGCTTCTCCTGGCTGGAGCAAACGCTCTCCATATCATCGAGACACTTAGGCATGACGAGATCAAGGACATTGATCTTACTAAACACGGAGTACCAGAACGCGCAGAGATCTTACATCTGAATTTTACGCCTTGTGGCAGTGCACTGGCCACTCTTCTTCACGGCAATGCCGCACCCACAAGCCCTTTGCCACCACGCTTCAAAATACGCGGGCTGCGTTTCAATGACTTGCGAGATGACGGAGTGCTTACGATCTTTGCCGTATGGCATGCACTTGAATCGGATGACACGACTATTCGTCACTTAGTCGAAGCTGCTCAAGAGTACCAGTGCGAACGTTTCGATAGAGTTATCGTCCCAACGAACATCGCTGCAGAAGCAGCTCTATTGCCAGTTTCGAGGAAAGCGCTAGAAGGAATCGCTAGCAAGGAGAACCTGGACGAGTTCCTGCGCCGTGGTGCAACATATTCGCATCAGCTTAATGTCTTGCTTCCGTTGATTGCGCGTATGATCGGAGCGCAAGCGATGCCTGATCGCCTGCGAGGTCTCCTCAATAGGCTTCGGAGTTGGCGTAATGACGTGGCCCATAGTGGCGTGCCTGAGACACAACAGACACGGCGTTTCGCCGCAGAGCACCTCTGTGCTGCTGTTTTCGCTGTACGCTATGCGGCTTATATGATGCAAACCCTGTCTATGCAGTAGCTTCTCCGAGATCCGATCAGTGGTGCCCACGAAGATCGAACTAACTGCGAAATCAATAAAGAGGATAAATGCCTGGAAGCCAACCGCTTGGGAATGTCACGGATCTTCGATGATTCATCTACGCCTGAAACTAGTCTCTAGGGAGTGAACTAATGCACTCGATCGAGAAAGCCACTGCCATTGCTCGCGATTTGTTGGACTTGGCCGAAGAAATGGCCGACCGCACCATGAAACGCGCCGATGATATCGGCGGACTGACGGCGATGTTCTTGGCACGAGCACACCAAGCCCTCGATAGCGTCATCTTGTTAGCCAATCGCGGTTCGATTGCAGATGCAATGGCGGTAGCTCGAACTATCATTGAACTCGACATCGATCACGCATACATCTCTCAGGAGCCAGTCACCCGGGTAGTCATGTTTTCTGCATATGAACTGGTTGCTGGTTACAAAATCGCCGTTGCGATAGACGACCTTCATGGTGGAACAATTGATCGTGAACTGATGGCACTGGTGAAGGAAAGGCGAGATGATGCTCTGACGGCAATCGTTGAAGCCAGCGGTAACGAGAAGCCTCGCGACTGGGCTGGGAACAACATCTCGGAGCGAGCGACTGCTGTCGGGCGCGCCAACGCTTATCGCCTAGCATACCGCGACATGTGTGGCGCCAGTCATTCAGGTATGGCCACCTTGAGGTACGCTATGGTTGGCTCCGACGATGCGCCGCGTGTTCATTTCGGTCTTATGACTCCGAATGAAAAGCCCATCGAGCTGGCGTCTATGGGGATGTTATCGCTAATTGCATCCGCCTCTGTTGCTTGCGCCATAGATGACCTTGATGGAGCGATCAAGACAGTTCAGGATGCGCTCATACCTGCTAAGAAGTCGGACGAAGAGCCTGCGTAGTTGGAGGCTCCCGGGCTGACTCCTGCTGGAGCTGGGCGTCGGAGCTGGCGCACCCTGCGCCGCTACCTCCTTGGATGGTCGGTAACCGCAGCGGCTCCGAGCGGCATCCTCAGCGCGGCGATCGCCTCGCGCTCCTGCTTCGCGAACTGCTCCGGGTCGCGCAGCGTCGGCCGACATCGCGACCAGTCGTATCCGCTGCACGGACCGCGTCCTGGCGAAGTCGATCACGTAGGCGCATCGTGAGGCGGCGATGGCAAACAGGGAAACATGGAGACAGCGAGTCGCGAGCTGGCGTGCAAGCGGCCAGACCGCGGCCGAGTACAGCGCACGCCACGGGTTCGCAGCGGCCACGCTGCGCGGGTGGTCGTCGCGGCTCAAGCGTGGCACGGTGGCCCCGGACGCCACCGCGGGCGCGTCGGATACGTCCCGGATACGGCTCGCGCGGGTCGTGCGGCGCGCGCCCCCGGCGGGGCCCCCGCAGCACGGTGGGATCGTCGTCGACTTCCCTGACCTTGGCGCACGTGTGACCGTCGAGGCCGGCACGCAGCGTGAAACACTGCAGGTCGTGCTCGCCGCCCTCGGCGTGGGAGGCGTACGGTGATCCCGCACGGCGTCGAGGTGTTCGTCGGGCTGGATCCGATCGACCTCCGGTGGGGCTTCGAGCGGTTGTCGGGGCTCGTCACCGAGAAGCTGGGTCGCAGCGCGCGAAGCGGGGCCCTGTTCGTGTTCTTCGGCAAGCGCCGCGCCGCCCTCAAGGTGCTGTTCTGGGACGGCAGCGGACTGTGCATGTTCTACAAACGGCTTGACCGCGGCACGTTCCGCATCCCGACCGGCCCCGACGGCGCCACGTCGTTACTGGTCGAGGAGCGCGTGCTCGATGATCTGCTGGACGGCATCGATCTCGAGTCGGCGGCGCCGGCTCCGCGGCGGCGCATCATTGCCCATTAAGAATGCGAGAATAAAGATAAATAGTTCCCGTGCGTGTCGACAGCGCGATCCGCGCTGGATAGGTAGACGTCGTGATCGACGCGACGCCGACCGAGGACGTGAGCGCGGTACGCGCTCGAGTCGGCGAGCTCGAGGCGGCGCTCGCCACCGAGCGCGAGCTTCGCATCGAATGGGAGCGCAAGCACGAGCGACTGCTCGGCGCCTATCAGGCGCTTGAGCAGCAGCTCGAGTTGATCCGGCGACGCCTGTACGTCGCCAAAGCCGAGCGGATCGACACCGCCCAGCTCGAGCTCGAGTTCGCCGAGAAACTGGCAGCGCTCGATGCGCTCGCAGGACGGTTCACGCCGGCCGCCGCCGGCGACGGCCCGGGGCCGAGCCTGAGCCCGGCCGGCGGAACCGACGGCCCGGGACCGAGCCCGAGTCCGGCCGGCGGGAAGCATCGCAAGCGCACGCCTCCGACGGGGCGACGGGATCTGCGTGAGCTCGACGTCCCCGAAGAGCGCATCGAGATCATCGATCCGACGCGCGAGGGCACGGTCCCGCGACTCGACTCCCCCGAAGAGAGCAGCCGGATGATGTGGCGGCGCGCGGGCTACGTGCGCGTCGTGATCGCGCGGATCAAGTATCTGCCGTCGCAGGCGCTCGCAGTGGTGAAGGTGGCGCCGCCGGCCGCAGAGGACACACAGCCCGCCGCTGCGGCTCCTGCGACCACGGACGACGTGTCGGAGCCTGCCGCCGTCGTCCACGTCGCGTCGCCGCTGCCAGCGGTCGTCACCGCGCCGCTGCCGCCCGAAATGATCGAGCGCTCGTTGGGCACACCGTCGCTGTGGGCGCACGTCGTGGCCGACAAGCTGTGCTGGGGACTGCCGCTGTATCGCCAAGAGGAGCGCTTCGCACACGCCGGGTTCCGGATCGATCGCGGCACGCTGTGCCGTTGGATGGAGGAGCTCGGCTCGAGTGTCGGTGCCGCAGTCGTCCAAGCGATGCGCGCGGAGGCGCTGCGCACCGCGTTCTGCATCGCCACGGATGCCACTGGAGTGCTCGTCCAGCCGATCCGTGACAAGGACCAGCCGCGGCGCGCCTGCACGCGCGGCTATTACTTTGTTCAGCTCGCCGACGCCGATCACGTGTTCTTCGAGTACACCCCCAAGGAGACTGCCGCCGCCGTCGACGAGCTGTTTCGCGGCTACACCGGCTATGTCCAGGCCGATGCCAAGAGCGTCTACGACTTCCTGTTTCGACCGCCCGAGTCGCGCGAGTCGCCCGACGATGGCGAGCCCGCTCGCGCGCGCTGCCGCGAGGTCGGGTGCTGGAGCCACAATCGGACCAAGTGGTGGGAGGCGGCGATCGTCACCAAGGATGCCGTCGCGCGCGAGGGCCTCGCCCGCATCTCGCGCATCTTCGAGCTCGATCGCTCGTGGAAAGATCGGCCGCCCACCGAGATCAAGGCGCTCCGCGCGCAGTACCTGCGGCCTCATGTCGAGGCGTTCTTCGCCTTCGTTGAGGCAGAGTACGAGCGCGTCCGCGATCAACGCGGGCTGCTGCGCACCGCGCTCGGCTACGCTCACCGCCAACGCGAGGCATTGACCCACTTCTTCGAGGACGGTCGCCTCCAGCTGACCAACAACAGCTCCGAGCGCGCGCTCCGCAGGGTGGCGACTGGCCGTAAGGCCTGGCTGTTTGTCGGCAGCGACGACCACGCCCAGGCCGCCGGCAACCTCCTCACGCTGATCGCCTCCGCGCGCCTGCACAAGCTCGATCCCGAGGCCTACTTGCGCGACCTGTTCCGGGTCCTTCCGCAGTGGCCACGGGACCGCTACATCGAGCTCGCGCCCAAGTACTGGCTCGCGACGCGCGCGCGCCTGGACGCCGCCCAGCTCGCGGTCGAGGTCGGCTGGCTCACGATCCCGCCGCCCCCGACGCAGTAGGCGGTCACGTACCGAGCGAGCTGGCGGCGTCACGTTTCGAACGTGCCATCCCGCCACGCTGCGCACCAGAACGCGGTCCGTGCAGCGGATACGATTTATCAGGCGACGCTACTCGCAAACCATGTTGCCGGTATCCGCTGCACGAACCCCCGTGAGCTCCGACGGGGCTCTCGCCGCGCGGGCGGATAACGGGCACGATCAGGGGGCGGGCCCGGCCGCGGCCTGCACCGCGTTCTTCGCGAGGTTCAGGAGCGCGCGGCGGAGCTGGCCGTGATCGGCCCGCACCGTGGTGAGCCCGGGCGGCTGTTAGCGAGCACGTCCTCTGATGGAGGAGATCAATTTTTGAGGCAGGCTGATTGATGGGGTTCCTAGCGAATCAGCCGAAGCGCTGGAGAGGGAGACGTTCGCGGATCTAGTGCTCCACGCGCGGCAGCTCGTTGGACAGGTACGCGTTCGCGAGCGGATCACGGCACCACCGCATCTCGTCATGGGAAGCGTCCTTGGTCCATGACTCGACCCACGCTCGAAAACTCGAGTCACTCATGATCGGCAACGCGAGCCCGGGAAGCGCGCATTTGGCGTCACTCGTCGCGAGCTGACGCGGCGCGCAGAACGCTGCGACAGCAGGCAGCACCTCAGATTCTGTGGTGAATGAGAAGTAGATCGGCTGCGACCGGCCGCCAACGACGAACGCGCACAGGTGGCTATAAAAGCACCCCGCAGGGCAGTCTTGGCCCACGCCGTACTCGTAGTGAACCAGGGAATAGCGAGCTCCGCCGGACACGAAGGTGACGCTCTGGCGTCCCACGATGTGCTGGTTCCCGAGACCAGCGCTCCTGCCTACCTCGTCGCAGGCCGCCTCATCTTCACAGTGCTGGCCCTTGACCGCCGGCACGCTCGGACCGCCCACCCACACCTGTATGCCCGTATCGGGCTGGTCGGACCTGCAAGCGGGTAACAGCAACCATGTCAACCCCACAAACACCACGATCCTGGTCATGCGTTCTCCCGGCGTGAGATCATACGAACGCCGCACTGCCGGTTCCGATCTAAAGTAGGTCCCGTCGGTACCGACTAGCGCGGGCCAGCAAAACGTCAAGGCAAACGGCTGGTTCTTGGCCAACTGGCGATTGGGCGGCTACTCGGACTTGGCGGAGCCGACAGAGTTGGCGGAGCCGGCCGCACCGGCAGAGCTGGAAGCGCCGGCATAACCGGCGGAGCTGGCCGAGTTGGCAGCGTAGGGCGAGCCGCCAGAGCCGCCAGAGCTTGGCCGGGCCGGCGCCGCCCGCGGCGCTCTCGTCGAGGACGAGGTCCCGGATGTCGCCGGGGAGCAGGCGGTCCGAGTTGATTGCGTCCGGGGCGACGGTATTACGTAGCGGGGCCACCACCCGTGGAGCCTCCGCCGGCGCCTCCCGTGTTTCCGCCAGTCGATGCGGTTCCGGCTCCGCCTCCCACGAGGGGAGCAGCCTGCGTCGATCCCGGGGGGGCGCCTGATGATGGGAAGAGCGGCCGCATGGGCACAGGAGCTGTGCGGTAGTGGCTCGGCTGATAGGACGGCAGTCCCGTATGCTGCGCGAGAATGAAGATGTCGGGATCGAGCGCAACGATGCAATCCGCATTGTGGCGGACCGCGCACGCAACGATCAGCGCATCGTACTTGAAATGCGTGAGTGTGGTGCCGGCATGCTTGAGCTGTTTGAGCACCGCCATCGGGAATCGACGCCCCAAGATCTCGGCCGCAACCTGATCGAACGCGACCACCTCGATCTGCGGTGAGCGCGGAACACTGCGCGTGCCATTCAATCGAATGACCTCGGCGACCGATGGGGCTGCGATCAAGATGTCGCGCTCCGCGGCGAGCATCGCCTGCCAGAAGTCTCGGCAAGCGGGTGTGTCGGAGTCCGACGGAAGATCTCCGAGGGCGCGCGTGAGCACGCCGGAGTCGATCAAGGCTCGACCCGGCAGCTTACTGGGGTCCATCGTCACGCCCGCCATCCTCGTCTTTCTTCAGGTCATCCCACGATTGGATCCCGCTCTCTCGAAACCAGCTGATCCACGCACCTGGATCGTCGGTGAGTGGATGAAATTCGCGGAGCCGTCCCTCTTCGATGTTGCCGTCGTAGTCACGCGCGACGAGCGCGTCGATGTCGACAGTCTTGTAGAGGAAGGCGCCAAGGCGCACCGCCTGCTCCTCGCTAAGCTCGAGGCTGAAGGGCCGCCGCTCGGACTTTGACTTGAAGGACGCCCGAGGACGCGAGCCACCGACCCGCGCGACGTACGCGCGGATCGAGATCATCGAGTAAGGTAACTCGTCGATCGTCGATACCGGCTCGGCACTGATCGGCCGCTCGAAGCCGCGGACCTTGACGAGCGTGCGGTAATGAGCCGGCAGCGCAGCGCGGGCCTGACGAACACGATCGAGCTTCTGAATCAGGCCCCGCGGCCGCTCGCGTGACGCAAGCATCTTGTGCGCGTCCAACGCCACTTGCCGTGCGAGCTCGGCATCACTCGGGTAGGTGCCCAGAGAGCCGCACTTCTCGAACGCGCGTAATCCAGTGAACGCGATCGACTCACCGCGATCGTCCGCGATGGCCTCGAGTAACTCCAGGAACGACGATGCAAACGCGAGCATCCCCTTGGCGTCGAGCGTGCCAAGATGCACGTCCTCGCCGTCGACTTCGATCACGAGCTCGTCGTCGGGGTTTCGCTCCAACCGCGCCACTGGCGCACCTTACCAGGCGACCGGATCTCGGGCCAAGAAGGGCCTCGTTCCACGACGGGATCGGTCTGCCCCGACCTGTTCAGCCTGTTCCAGACGAGCGCAATTGTGCGATCGCCGTTCGTCTGAGTACGTGGAGGTTAGGGGGATTGAACCCCTGACCCTCGGCTTGCAAAGCCACCGCAGGACGCGTTTGCAGAACTTAGCGGTTCGCACGCAGTCACAGCGCGAGCGGTTTTCCCCAAGGTAAATCAGTGGATAGTTCCCAGGGGTTCACACGCAGTCCTAGCGCGGACGTTGACTAGAGCTGTTGACTAGCCGTTGACTAGCCCTGGGATCTGGCGTTGACTAGGCCCGTGAAGCTCCACCTGACGGATGAAACGCTCCGAACCCTCGAGCTACCCGAAGGCAAGCCCCAGCTCGTCGTGTTCGACACGAAGCAGGCCGGGTTCGGGGTCGTCGTCGGTCGGACGCGAATCACGTTCATCGTCAACCGGCGCGTTGGGACGAAGCTGCACCGCGAAGCGATCGGCTACTGGGGCAAACCGCCCGATGGCATGGACGCCCGGACCGCGCGCAAGCAGGCGGTGGTCATGCTCGGCAAGCTCGAGAACGAGGAGGCGACGCCGGCGAAGGTCCGGCGTGCCCGATCGAGCGGCCCCACACTCGCCGAGGCGTGCGCGTTGTATGTAGAAAAACTCCGTACAGGTGGCAAGCGACCGAGCAGCATCGCGACAGTGGAGCGCGAGATCGGAGACATCGAGCGCTCGTACCTCAAGGAGTGGCTCGACCGGCCGCTCGCCTCGGTCACCGGCAAGGAGTGCCGCGCGCGCCACGAGCAAATCACGGCCGATAACGGTCCGCACGTCGCAAACCGAGTGATGCGCGAACTCCGCGCGATCTGGGGCCACATCGCCAAGGAGGCGAGCGCGGGGGCAATCGACGGCCTCGCTGAGGGGACGGTGTTCCCCGCGAACTCGACGATCGCGGTGAACTGGAACACCGAGAACGGCGTGACCGCGTATGTCGAACGTCGGCGGGAGCCCATCCCGTGGAGCAAGCTGCCAACGTGGCACGCGGCTGTCATGGCTCTCGAGAACGGCGTCCGCCGCGACTACAACCTCCTCGTCGTGCTGACGGGCTTGCGGCGAAACGACGCCGCATCGCTTCGCTGGGACCACGTGAACACGACTGACGATCCCAGGCCGTCGCGTGTGTGGCACGCGGGCAAACGCGCGTGGGACGAGATCCAGCTCCCCGCGCGCTCGATCCTGCGTCCGTCGCCCAAGGGCGGTGCGAAGCGCTCGTTCATCGTCCCAATGTCTGGACCCATCATCGAGGTTCTCGAGCGGCGACGCCGCGAGAACGTGATGGTCAACCGCGACGACAATGGTTGGGTGTTCCCGTCGGTTGCCCTGAAGAACGACGATGACCGCAAACAGCCCTGCTATGTGTGCCGCGACCTCGGCCTCCCACCGCACATCGCTGGCGCCGTGGTGCACATTGCCGAGCCGAAGGAGGACTCGGAGATCCTGGTCGCGCCGCACCGCCTGCGGGACACGTACACGACCGCCCTGGCGGACATCAAAGATCCGCCGCTGTCGCCGTACGCGATTGACGTGCTGACGAACCACCGGCCGCCGCGCGGCTCGGTGACTGCGGGCTACATCGGCGAGCTCGACCTGCTGGAGTGCCAGGAGCGCGCGAGCGCGTACATCGTCGCGCGGTTCCATGATCAGCCGCTGACGAACACCGCGACGAAGCAGCCGCGTAGTCGCGGTGTGCTCCGTGCCGTCTAGCGTCCTCAAGCAGACGTTTCGACCTCGCAACGCATGGAGGGACGGCATTCAATGCTCAATCCTTATTGAGGAGCCGGTAACTGCCACGTACTAGGAACTGGATGTCCATTGCCTTACGCGCGAGGTGGCGACCTTCTCCCGAGATCATGTGCGTATCAATGGATTCGAGTTCCGATTGCACGGCCTGAACGTCTTCCAGCGTCAACACCTGATTGCCGAATTCGATGGGAGGCCGGTTGAGGAAGTAGCCGGCGCGATCGGTCGGCGACACGGCGAAGTATGCGAACGGCGCCAACTCGGGCCGACGCTCGATGGCGACCGCCATCGAGCGCGCAATCAACTGTGAGAATCCGGTCGCCTGTTGATCAGGAGCCGTACACGGGAAGTTTAGGACCGCGATCCGTTTCTGCAGCACGGGCGAAAGGCGCACCGTGTAGGTCCGCGGGAAAGCCTCTTCGAGCCGCACGAACTCAGGTCGGTAACCGTCATGTCGGACTTCTAAGTATGTTTGCGCGGCCGTGTATGGCCGCCTGAATGGGCGTTCGGGGATCTGGCTTACGTGAGACAACAGCTCCCAGCCGGTTTGCATTACGCGGAGATTGTACAGCGCGTGCACGTCTGTACTCGGCGCCGGCCAGTCTTGGGTTTTACGCCGTGCGCGGCGGCGCTGGTTGATCTTCGGAAATGCGTAATACAGTCCCCACGCCGTCCCTGGATCAAAGTGGACGTAGCGATCCGCATCGATCGTGACGCGTACGTCGAGCGGTTGCCGCGCCACTAACTGATGCAGACATGTAGCGATTTGTTCTCCTGCAGAGACGGCTGTAGCCTCGAGATCATCTACCGGCACGACGATGCTCCGCGACAGAAGGCATCGCCTTCGCTTGAGCTTCGTCGCTTGGACGAAGGCAGTATACAGCTCGTAGCAGATCTCGATGCGGTGATAGCGCGCACTAATTATCCGGGTAGCCTCTCGTGTGGGAGTCGTATCTCGATAAAAGATTGTGATCGGGCGGGAGGTGAGTACGTCTGGGAATATGGCTGCATAGATCTCGTACGGGCCGGGGGCGGGCGGCTCTGAAAGGACGGAGAAGTCCGCAAAGGCGATCGTTTCCCATCTTCCACTCGAGTCAGCCGTAGTGGATTGCGCTAGCAGTTGCAAATCTTTTTCATCGGGCGCTCGAGCCTTTATAGAGATGATTGCACCAGCTGGTCCGCTCCCCGAAATAATGGATGGGCCGATCAAGAGGTCTCCGTGCCGGGGTTTCTCGATCTGGATGCTAGGGCTCGTTTGCGGATCCGCGGCCAGGACTAGTCCCTAACCAAGCGCTAAGCGGGTTCATCGACTCGCCTGGGAGAGATGGGAGCGTAGCTCACGATCCATGTCGCGGCTTGGCAGCGCAACCCCGCTCAGCTTGAGCCAGGATCGTCGTCGGAA
>Ga0247790_10000305_pt1 | contig 19315 bp, 12 predicted proteins | sample UWRJS171409R4_FD_179913 | JGI IMG/M metagenome (GOLD analysis project Ga0247790, IMG submission 179913) | Soil microbial communities from Arlington Agricultural Research Station in Wisconsin, United States - UWRJ-S171-409R-4 | ecosystem: Environmental > Terrestrial > Soil > Agricultural land... | reverse complement strand
AGGACGCGCTTGAGCTGCTTCCACAGCGAGTTCGCGTCCTTCTGCTCGAGGACGCGCTTCCACAGGTGCGAGAACGGCACCTCGAAGCGGCGCCGCCGCATCTTGATGATGTACGCGCCGATCGCGAGCACGCCCGCAGAGGCGGCGATGTACACGAAGATCGAGAGCGGGATCGGCCCGAGGAAACTCATCTCAGGAATCCTCCCGACCGGAAGATCTTCAGCACGAGCTGGTCGAACGGGATCGCGGTGTGCGTGCGGAAGAACGGCATCGCGTACTTCGTGCAGTACGCCTCGAGCTCCTTGCAGTAGTCCTCGTGCGCCCGCTTGTACGCGTCGAGCAGCGAGCGCGACACCGTGACCTCGCGCGTGTCACCCGTCTCGCAGTCGACCAGCTCCAGGTCGCCGTGCAGCGGCGGATCCGCCTCGCGCAGGTCGTAGACCTGCAGCACGAACGGCTCGAACTTGTTGTAGCGGAGCGTGTTGATGCCCTGCTCGAAGCCCTTCGGATCGTAGAAGTCCGAGATCACGACAGCGAGGCCGCGCCGCTTGTTCTGCGCGACGAAGTCCTTCATGCACTCGGCGAGCTCGGTCTTGCCGCCGATCTCGCACGAGCGCAGGAACTGGAACACGCGGAAGATGCGGTTCTTGCCGCGCGACGGCGGTAGCCGATCGATGACCCGGTCGCCGAACGGGATGATCGCGACGCGGTCGAGGTTCGCGAGCCCGACGTACGTGAGCGCCGCGCCGACCTGCATCGCGTAGTGCAGCTTCGGCAGCGGGTTGCCGATCGACATCGAGTCCGAGACGTCGACCAGGATGTAGATGTGGAGGTCCTCCTCCTCCTCGAACAGGCGCAGGAGCAGCTTGTCGAGCCGGCCGTAGAGGTTCCAGTCGATGTACCGGAAGTCGTCGCCGCGCGCGTACGTGCGGTGATCGGCGAACTCGATGCCCGAGCCCACCTTGCGCGTGCGGCGCTCGGCGCGCAGGTTCCCGGCGAAGACCTTGCGCGAGACCATGTGCAGGTGCTCGAGCGTCTTCAGGAACTTCTCGTCGAACAGCTCGGATCGATCCTGCGCCCGGTTCTGCTTCTGGGCGACGGACGAGGTCCGGGCTGCTGCGGCGGCTGCGGCTGCGGCGGGGCTCACTAGACTTCTTTCGTGGCCGAGAGGATCTCGGCGATGATCGAGTCGGGCTCGATCCCTTCGGCCTCGCCCTCGAAGTTGAGGATCAGGCGGTGGCGGAGCGCCGGGCTGGAGACGTGGCGGATGTCGTCGATCGAGACCGCGTAGCGGCCCTCGAGCAGCGCGCGGATCTTCGCGGCGAGGATGATCGCCTGCAGCCCGCGCGGTGAGGCGCCGTAGCGCATGAACTGCTTCGACATCTTCGTCGCTTCGTTGTTCTCCGGGTGCGTCGCGAGCACCACGCGCACCGCGTAGTCCTGGATCTGGCGCGCCAGCGGGACGCGCCGCACGAGCTCGCGCATCATCATGATGCGCGCCTTGTCGATCACCGCCTTGGGGTGCGGGACCGCCTCGGCCGTCGTGCGATCGAGGATCGTGTGCAGCGACTGCTTGTCGGGGTACGTCACGACCAGCTTGAAGAAGAACCGGTCGAGCTGCGCCTCGGGGAGCGGGTAGGTGCCCTCCATCTCGAGCGGGTTCTGCGTGGCGAGCACGAAGAACGGCTTCTCGAGCTGGTACGTCTGCTTCGCGACGGTGACCGAGCCCTCGCTCATCGCCTCGAGCAGCGCCGACTGCGTCTTCGGCGTGGCGCGGTTGATCTCGTCGGCGAGCACGATGTTCGCGAAGATCGGGCCGCGCTGGAACTCGAACCGCTTCACGCCGTGATCCTCGGTGATCACGTTCGTGCCGACGATGTCGGCCGGCATGAGGTCCGGCGTGAACTGCACGCGCGAGAACGACGCGTGGATCGTCTCGGCGAGCGTGCGCACGAGCATCGTCTTGCCGAGGCCGGGGACGCCCTCGAGCAGCGCGTGGCCGCCGCCGAGCAGGCACATGAGGACGCCCTCGACGATGCCTTCCTGGCCGACGATCATCGTGCCGATCTCGTTGCGGAGCCGCCGGAGATCGCTGGTGAACTCGGCGACGGTGGCTTCGATTTCGCGGGGCGGAGCGGAGACCTGGGTCATGGATTCCTTGTCCGTTCGATCTGGCGCGATCTAGCGCGGTCGTCTGCGATCGGCTCGATCTGGTTCGTGCGGTTCGTGCGGTTCGTGCGGTTCGTTCACTTCCCGGGCGTCTTCGTGGTCTCGACGTCGAGACCCGCCTCCGGGTGGATCTTCGCGAAGTAGCGCTTCACGTAGTACTTGTAGCTGGAGGGCAGCTTCTCGTTGCGCATGACCTCCTCGACGATCTGCTCGTAGTTCTTGTAGACGTCCTTGTAGGCGCGCGACGCGAAGCCCTTCTGCGCGGCGGCGAGGATCGTCTCGCGGCGCGAAGAGCCCTTCGAGCCGAGCTGGCCCTGGAGGTCCTGATCCTTCGTGTTGCCCGACTTGTTCGTCGAATCGCCGGCCAGGTCCGGTCCGGTGCCCGTGCCCCACTGCTTGCCGCCCTGGCCGCCGTTCTGCTGCCCGCCCGGCTGTCCCTGTCCCTGTCCCTGTCCCTGGCCCTGACCCTGGCCTGGGCGCCACGCCTCGCCGGAGCCCTTGCCGCCGCGCGCGCGCTGCGCGAAGTCCTTGTTCTTGTTCTGGCGGCCGAACGGGTCCTGCGGGCCCTTGTTGCCCTTCTGCTTCGCGCGCTGCATCGCCTCGCGCAGGTCGTCCATCTGCGACGCGATCTTCCTCTGCGTGGCCTGCTTGCGCTTGTCCTGATCGACGCGGCCGGTCTCGCGCGCGGCGTCCTTGAGCTTCTGGGAGGCCTGGCGCTCGCGCGCCTCCTGCTCCTGCTCGGACTCCTCCTTGCTCTTGGGCTTCTGGAGGTTCTCGGCGGCCTGCTCGATGTCCTTCTGCAGGCGCTTGATCGCCTCGCGCTGCGCGGACTGCTGGCGCTCGTCCTCCTGCTTCTGCAGCTGCTTCAGCTCTTCCTTCTTCTTCTCGAGGCGGCGCTCGGCGTCGAGGCGCTCCTGGTCGTTCTTGGCCTCGTCGCGCTGCTTCTGGAGGCGGCGGACCTCCTCCTCGAGCTTCTTCTGCTGCTGCTCCATCTTCTGCTGCTGGGCCTGCTGCTGCTGCTGCATCTGCTTGGCCGTCTGCTCGAGCTGCTTCTGCAGCTCCTGCTTCTGCTGCTCGGTCAGCGGCTTCTCCTTCTTGAGCTCGTCGAGCTTCTTCTGGAGCTCCTGCTTCTGCTGCTCGGACAGCTTCTGCTCGTCGAGCTTCTTCTGCAGCTCCTCCATCTGCTTCTGGAGCTCCTGCTTCTGCTCTTCGGTCAGCTTCTTGTCCTTGTCCTCGGCCTGCTTCTTCATCTCCTCGAGCTTCTTCTCGAGCTCCTGCTTCTCCTTCTCGGACAGGCCCTTCTCCTCGGCGAGCTTCTTCTCGAGCTCGGCGATCTCCTTCTCTTTCTCCTTGGGATCGAGCTTGCGCGCGAGCTCCTCGAGCTCCTGCTTGGCCTTCTCGAGTTCGTTGCGCTGGAGCGCCTGGCCGAGCTCCTTCGTCACGTCGTTCTTCTGCAGCTCCTTGCCGAGCTCGCCGAGCTGCTTGTTGATCTCGTCCTGGTTCGGCTCCTTGCCCTGGTTCAGGGCCTCCTCGGCCTTGCGTAGCGCCTCGAGCAGCTTCTCCTTGCTGACCTTGCCCTCCTCGGCGTCCTTGAGGAGCTGCTCGATCTTGTTCGCGAAGTCCTCGAGCTCGGGGATGTTGTCGCGGCGGGCGACCAGCCGCAGCTCGGTCAGGATGCGGTCGACGTACGCGCGCTCGTCCGGGTCGAGCATCACGGAGCCTTCCTTGAAGTTGTTCTGATCGCGCGGATCGAGGACCTCGAACGGGAGCGGCCCCGCGGTGTGGCGCCCGACGTACGCGGTCAGCGTGGTCTCGCCGAACGGGGCGTCGGCCGGGACGCGGACGCGGATCCGATCGGCCGACCACTCGAGCACCTCGACGGCTCGGTTGTTGCTCATCCGGGTCGCGAGCTGCGTGAAGACCGCGAGCCGCTTGTGGTGCTCGGGGGTGAGCTGCTTGCCGAGCCGCAAGGTCTCGCCGGTGACGCGGTCGACGTCGCCCTTCGCGAGCGCCTCGGCCAGCGCCCTCATGGCTGGGTTCTTGCCGAGCTCGGCGGCGATCTCGTGCATCTGCCGCTCGAGCTCGAACGGGTTCTCCGACGTGCCGAGGTAGACGCCGCGCCCTGCCGGCGCGGACATCGGAGCCTTCGGCGCGAGCGCGGCCGGCGGGACGTTCGGCGCGCCGAGCACGTTGCCAGCCGGCAGCGCGGCGAGCGGCGTGGCGATCCCCGACAGGAGGTTGTCGCCGATCAGGAGGACCTCCTCGCCGGGCCGGGCCTTCGCCGGCTGGACCGCGTGGAGGTGCGGGGTGCGGTCGACCGTCGGGATCGCGAGCCCGGCGGCGAGCGCCGACACGGCGAGGAAGCCGAGCGCGGCGCGCCAGTCGCGCGGGGCGACGAACGGCGCCGCGGCGCGGACGTTCGCGCGGGGGACGGCGCGCTCGCCGTCGCGGATCGCGGCGAGCATCAGGTCGGTGTGCTCATCGTCGTCGGTCGGCGCGCTGCCGGCCGTCGCGAGCGTGCGGCGGAACGCGATCGCCGTCGACAGGCGATCGGCGAGGTTCGAGGCGCGGTCGATGCGGCGGGCGACCGCCTCGTCGTCGAGCGGGCGGATCGCGCTCAGGAGCGCGCCGATCAAGATGATCGCGCCCGCGCCGATCAGGAAAGAGATGCCGGTGGTCTTGCCGATGAGCTCGGCGCGCATCGCGAACACCGCCACGAGCGCCGCGGCGGCCGCGAGCACGGTGGCCGTGGTGGCACCCTCGATCGCCCACTGCGCGCGGATCCGGAAGCGTGTCTTGCCGATGAGGCGCTGGATGGCGGTCGATTCACCAAGAGAACCGGCTTTCAAGGTGCGCTCCTAGCAACCCCCTCGGGGTCGATGTGCCGTCTAACGCTCGAGGATAGCATCATCATTCCACGCGCCAGACGAAGACACGGTCTAAGCTGGCTCATGGCCCTCGTTGCGACACCGCGAGCCCCGCTCCGGTTGCCGGAAGTGCTTGCCTTCTCGGCATAACTCGTTCGATCGTCCGGACGTCGACGAGGCTTTTGCCGATGGCAGGGCGCTGCCCGCGTCGGTGCTTCGCCCGCGCCTCCGGGCGCCCGTCCTCGGCTGATCCGAAAGCGCCGAGTCCTTGGATCCAAAATCTATCCCCGGCCGATCGGGCGGATCGGTCGCGGTGCGGCGTAGCGCGGCGGGGTGGGCGCGGCGGGGGCGCGCGGTTGGGGGGCTGGCTCAGGGATCGAGCCGCGGGTGCGGGGGCTCCCGCAGCGCGAGCGCCAGGCGCGCGAGGCCGGCGGGGACGTCATCGTCCGCGCTGAGATCGAGCAAGCTCGTCATGCGCGTGCCAAGCTCGAGCCGGCACTCGCGGCGGAGCACTGGCACGAGCCGCGGCGCGCGGGTCTCGAGCGATCGGTGCTGCGCGAGCAGCGCCTGGAAGTCGGTGAATCCGTCGCGCACGTAGCTCGGCGAGAGGACCGCCAGCGTGTAGCGGCTCTCGGTCACCGCGCGCTCCATCTCGCGGATCCGCGGCTGCCCGAGGCGGAAGTCGCGGTGCTCGAGGCAGGCGCGGAGCCCGGCGCGCTCGAGGAACGGGACGAGCACCCGCTCGACCCAGGCGCGATCGTCTGGATCGCGCCGGGCGTAGCTCACGAAGACGTCGTACGCGTGCGCGTCCGGCGCGGGCGGGACGTCCACCGGCGGCGGCGCCTCCGGCGCGCGCGCGATCGGGTAGTTCTCCTCGAGCTCGGCCTTGAACACCGGGCGCTGCCCCGGCTGCTCCGCGACGACGTGCGCCTGGACGTAGTCGAAGAGGTCGCAGATCCGGACGACGCCGCCGGCCCGGCTCGCGCCGCCGCGCAGGCCGTCGAGCAGGTGGCGCGTGAAGACGCCGTTGCGCTCGCCCAGCATGACGAACGCGGGCCCATCGGCGCGCGAGGCGGCGAGCACCGCGCGCCCGCGCCCCACCGCGAGCGGCGCCACCGCATCGGGCGTCAGCTCGCCGAGCAGCGGCGCGACGACGTCTCGCGCCTCGGCGCGCCACGGCTCACCGGCGCTCCGCGGCTCGGCGATCCCCGCGGCGCGGCAGCAGTCGAGCACCACGGTGACGCGGCGCGCCGCCAGGGCGCCCAGGCGCCGCGACAGCTCGGCGCCCGCGATCGCCGTGGCCTCGAGCTCCGCCGGCTCACCCCACCCGGCGTCGACCGGCATCAGGTAGCAGCGGTCGGGGCCGCCGGGCGGCGCGATGGCGGCTCCGCCGTGGCCCGAGAAGTAGATGAAGACCGTGGACGAGGGCCGGGCGCGCGCGGCGAGTTCGTCGAGCGCGCCGAGGATCGCCGCGCGGGTGGCCGCGCTCTCGAGGAGCACGCGGATCTGTGCCGCCGGGTAGCCGCAGCGCGCCGGATCGGCGAGCAGCGCGGCGACGTCCTCAGCGTCCTGCACCTGCGGCAGCGGGCGCACGTGCCGGTAGGCCGAGATGCCGACGATCAGCGCGTGCGCGTCCTCGAGGTTCATGGGGCATGACCTTGCGCGATTTGCATGATGGAATACCGAATTTTCATTTTCTCGGTATCTGGCTGAGGAGAGCTCAGATGGGGCTTACTCTAGCGCCAAAAAAAGCTGCGAATCTTTGTCGGATAACGCCCCGAGTGTACGCCTATGGCTGGCGTACGAGGACACCCATTGACCACCACACCATCATTGACTGTTGCGATCACACCCAGGAGGTTGACCATGGCTGCGCGTTATTCGAACACGGACGAAGCTCGTTCAGGGGCAAGTGGGAGTTCGGCGCTCGTACTTGGCAATCTACGGGGTAATGGTCGCACCAGAACTTCATTGCTGGAGCGGAATGGCAGCCCTGTACATCAGTTTGCCAGGTATCGATAGGAGTCCCGTACTCAGCCTCTGGCGCCGGCGAATAGGCTTCAGCCCGTCGCCGGCGCCAGACGCTCTACGAGCACGTCGTCGGCGAGGGCGTACGGGCAGAGCGTGGCGAGCTGCGACCACGCGGCGAGCGAGCGGCCGTCGTGCTCGAGCCGCCACACGCGCGCGATCGGATCGCCGCTGGCGGTCGCGATCAGCGCGCCGTCGGGGCTGAACGCGAGGTCGTTCACGCGCTCGGGGTGCGCGAGCGGCGGCGCGACCGGCTTGCCGGCGAGCGCGTCCCAGAGCCAGGCCGTGCCGTCCTCGCTGGCGGTCGCGATCAGCGCGCCGTCGGGGGAGAAGCGGGCCGCGTGGACGCGGCCGCGGTGCTCGAGGGAGTCGATCACCGGCCGCCCCGACGCCGCATCCCAGACCCGCGTCGTCGTGCCGCTGATCGTGAGCAGCCGGGCGCCATCGGGGCTGAACGCGACCCGCCGGACCTCGTCGGCGTGCCGGATCGGCGGCGAGCATGGCGCGCCGGTGGCCCTGTCCCAGACGCGCGCGGTCTGGTCGCGGCTCGCCGTGGCGATCCGCCGGCCATCCGTGGAGAAGGCGGCGTGCGTCACCGTGTCCTCGTGGGGCAAGAGCAGGAGCTCGTGCTCGTCGCGCCACAGCCGGGCGTGCCCGTCGGCGCACGCGCTGGCGAGGCCCGCGTCGGCGGGGCCGAACCACGCCCCGGTCACCGGCGCCGGGTGCGCGTGGACGACCCGCGGCTCGCGCGCGGCCGATCGCGCATCCCAGACCCGCAGCGTCCCGTCGCGGCACGCCGTCGCGAGGCGCGCGCCGTCGGGGCTCAGCACCGCCGCGCTGAGCGCCTGGTCGTGCTCGAGGATGCGGAGGCGCGCGCCGGTCTCCGGATCCCAGACGACCGCCTGCGGGCCCGCGACCGCGACGAGGCGCGTGCCGTCGGGGCTCCACGCCGCGGCGTGGACCGGGTGATCGTGCCGCAGCACGGGGCCGGCCGCGGTCCCTCCGGCGAGCTGCCACAGCCGCACCGTGCCGTCGGCGCCCGCGGTCGCGAGGCGGGCACCGCCGCGATCGAACGCGAGGCCGTTGATCCACCTCCGGGCGTGCGCGAGCGAGAGGGACCGCGCGCGCTCGCGCTCGACGCTCCACACGCGCGCCGTGCCGTCGGCGGTCGCCGTCGCGATCCGCTGCCCGCCGCGATCGAGCGCGACGTGCAGCACCTCGCGCGTGTGCTCGAACGGCAGCGCGATCGGCCGGCCGGAGGCCATGTCCGAGCTCCGGACAGTGCGGTCGAAGCTCGCCGTGATCACGTGCTCGCCGTCGGCGCCAAACGCCGCGCCCGCGATCCGGGCCTCGTGCTCGATCGGCGGCGACACCGGCTCGCCGGAGACCGCGTCCCAGACCCGGGCCGCGACGCCACACGTCGTGAGGACGTGCCTGCCGTCGGGGCTGAGCTCCGCGCGCGAGACCGACGCGTCGTGCGTGATCACGAGCAGCTCCTGGCCTGTGCGGGCGTCCCAGAGCCGCGCGGTCCGGTCGGCGCTCGCGGTGACGATGCGGGCGCCATCGGCGCTGAACGCGGCGGTGCGTACGATGTCGGCGTGGACGAGCTCGAGCAGAAGCTCGCCGGTGCCGGCGTTCCACACTCGTACGGCGCGGTGCGCGCCGGCGATCACGAGCAGTCGCCCGTCGGGGCTGAGCCGCGCGGCGGCGATCTTGCCGCCGTGGACGAGCGGCGGCGAGCGAGGCGCGCCGGTGTCTCCGTCCCACAGCCGCGCGGTGCGGTCCCACGCGGCCGTGAGGATCAGCCGGTCGCCAGCTCCGAACGACGCGAGGTGGGCCGCGTCGCCGTGCTCGATCGGCGGCAGGAGCTCTTCGCCGGTCGCCGCGTCCCAGATCCGCACCTTGCCGTCGGCGCTCGCGGTGACGAGGCGCCGCCCGCCGTCATCGAAGGCGGCGTCGAGCACCGCGTCGCCGTGCACGAGCGGCGGGCAGCGCGGCGCGCCGGTGGCCGCGTCCCAGATCCGGGCGGTGCGATCGCGGCTCGCCGTCGCGAGGCGCGCGCCGTCCGGGCTGAACGCGAGGCGCGCGATCCGATCGGCGTGCGCGATCGCCGCGAGCGGCAGCATGCGCGCGGCCTCCGCGAACAGCATCGGCAGGAGCGCTGAGATCTCGCGGGGCCCGATGGTCTCGGCGAGCTCGCGCGCCCGTAAGAGGTACGGCAGCGCGCCCATCGAGCGCCCCTGCAGGAGCAGCTGCCGGCCGCGCTCCTGGTAGCTGAGCGCGAGCAGGTGGCGCGCCTCGTCGCGCTGGCGGCGGATCGCCTCGAGCGCGGCGCGGCTCCGCTCGACCAGCTCCGCCAGCCCGGGGATGAAGCCGGCGCTCGCGGCGCCCTCCGCCAGGTAGCGCTCGGCGTCGAGCAACTCCACCGCATCGAGGAGCTTGGCGTCCTCGAAGCCGCGGCGGCGCGCCTCGTTCCACTCGAGGACCTTCGCGATGAGTACGCGCTTGCGCTCCTCGTCGGCGCGGTACTTCTCGATCCAGTGCCGCAGCATCGGCCACGCCGTGATGAGCGCCTCGTGCGACAGATCGAGCGTGGGCCCGGCGGGCCCGGTGTCGGCGGTGACGAGCCGTCGCTCGATCAGCGCCGCGACCGTGGCGTCGAGCTCGTCGGGATCCTCGCGCTCGCGCAGCGCGGCGAGGCGCTGCTGGCGGCGCGTGTGCGTCCGGCCCTCGCCGAAGCTGACGAGGCCGAGGAGGACGCGCCGCGCGACGTCGCGCCGGCTGGCAGGCAGGCTCGCGAGCGCGGCGTCCGCGCGCCGCGCGAGCGCGGCGGCGATCCCGGTCCGCCCGTCGCCGCCGAGCTGCTCGTAATCCTCGAGGATCAAGTAGCGGCCCGCGCCGGCTCCCGCGCTCGCGCGCGCGCGATGCCAGAGCGCGTCCCACAGCTCGACGAGCGTCGCCTGGAGCAGCGGCAGCGCGCCCGGCTCGGCGGCGGTGTCCGCCACGAGGCGCTCGACGAGCGCGGTGTCGAGCACCACGCCTTGCGTCTGGGCCGGCATCGCGATCGCGTCGCGCAGCTCGCGGCCGCGCAGCGGTGTGATCTCGCACCGCCCGTGCTCGAAGTCTGGCCACAGCTCGCTCTCCATGAGCGCGCCGAAGAAGTCGGCCCGCACCGCGGTGAGGATCCAGCAGCGCGGATCGTCGGCCAGCGCGTGCAGCGCCTCGGCGAAGCGCGCGCGGGCCGCGCTGTCCTCGAGTGTGAACAGCTCCTCGAGCTGGTCCACGAACAGCGCGAGCCGCGGCCGCTCCGGCTCGACCAGCTCCGCGACGAGGGTGCGGAGCGAGTGGCCGTGATCGCCGCGCGAGGATGGCTCGCGCGGCGAGAGCGCGCGGGCGAGCTGCGCCATCGGCTCTGGGCCCGGCCGCAGGATCCGCGCGACGAACCGGTCACCCCGGGTGCCGCCGCGCTCGAGCCAGCTCAGCACGCCGGCCTGGACGAGCGACGACTTCCCGCACCCCGACGGCCCGATGATGCACAGCCTGCGCGCGCCGGCCTCCATGCGCTGGACGATGTCGTGGATCATCCGATCGCGGCCGAAGAAGCGCCCCGAGTCGTGCCGCTGGAACGGCGCGACCCCGGGGTAGGGGCACGCGATGCGGACCTCGGCCGGGATCGGCTGCTCGAGCAGCCGGCGCAGCCGCGCCGCCTGGGCGTCCCAGTCCGCCCGGTCCTGCAGCTCGAGTGGCACGAGGTACTTGATGTCGAGCTCGAGCGGGCTGTCGTCGAGGAGCAGCGGGATCAGGCGGTGCTCGCCGGACTCGGCGAGCGTCGCCGCGAGCAGCCGCCCGATCTCGGCCCACCCGTCGGTGCGCGAGGCGCGCGACACGACGAGCAGCGTGAAGCGGCTCGTGCGGATCGCCCGCTCGAGCTCCATGAGCACCGGCCGCCCGAGCTTGTACTTCGACGGCAACATGACCCGCGGGCTGTCCTCGGCGAGGCCGAGCGCGGGGAGCAGGTAGCCGCGCACGAACCCGCCGTCGGGCCTGGCGTGCAGCACGAACAGATCGAAGTCGGACGTCGCGCTGGCCTCGGCTTCGGTCATCGTGCACCGGCGGCGGTCACATGTAGAAGGCGCCGATCGCGAACTTGTTGCTGGTCTGGTTGAGGATCTCGAACGACTCGCGCGCGCGCTGCGTGGGCAGGAGCGACTTCGCGCTCGGCAGCCGGGCGGACTCGGTGAGCACGAAGTAGCGGCGGCCGAGCGGGGCGAGCTGGCGATCGCCCAGGTACTTCTGGAACTGCACGTTGTTCGGGTTGCCGAAGTACGTCTTCATCTCCTTCGGCCACGCCCAGATCTCGCCGCCGGACCAGAACAGCTCGCCGCGCCAGTACAAGAACCAGCCGAGCAGCCGATCGGCGTCGACGGCGCGGACGGGCCGGCGGCCGCGGATCGGCTCGCCGCGCGGGCCGCGCCCCGCCTGGATCTGCTGCTTGCCCAGGGCGAGCAGCGGCCCGAGCTTCGCGCGCTCGCCGGAGAAGAACGTGAGCGTCACCCGGTGATCGCCGACCGCCGTCACCGCGCCCGCGAGCGTGATCTCCTGCTCGAGCGCGCGCTCTTCGGCGGGCTTGTACACCTGGATCTGGATCGTCATGGGCTGGCCGAGGTGGAGCGTGTCGGGGACGAACGTCTCGAACGACCACGTCTCGCCGACGACCTGCCAGTCGTCATAGAGCTGCGCCGCGCCGAAGTACGCGAGCTGTTGGCCGTAGATCGTCCGCTGCTCGTAGTAGGTCCGCGCGGCCTCGCGCATGCCCCAGTGCGTGCCGGCGATCGGCATGTAGACCTGCAGCGCCCAGAGGCAGATCGCCAGGCCAGCGGCGCCGGTGAGCGCCACGCCGATCCGCACGAGGCGCGTGGCGAGGACGGCGAGCGCGACCGCGCCGAAGAGGCCGAGCGCGAGCACGCCGTCGGACGGATCGATCGAGTACGGCTCGGCGGTCGGCCACGGGCGGTCGTAGCGGAACACGAACATCTCGATCCAGCGCTCCGGCTCGAACATGAGATCGCGGCAGATGAGCAGTGTGATGCCGATGCCGAGCGCGGCGAACAGCGGGTGCAGGCGCTCGCGGCGCGCGAGCAGATCGTCGAGGAACAGCGCCACGATCAGCGCGAGCGGCGGGAGCGCGGGGAGGATGTAGTGGTGGAACTTGGTCTGCACGAGGCAGAACACCGCGACTGCGGCGATCGCCCACAGCCCGATCAGGAACCGCACGCGGCCCTCGCGCGTGTCGGAGCGCGCGCGCAGGACGACGGCGCCGAGCGCCGCGGGCAGGAGCGCGGCCCACAGCCACATGCCGTGGCCGATCTGCGAGGTGTAGTACTCGAACGTGCCGGGCGAGTTGTCCACGCCCGACGAGGCGCGGTTCAGGATATGCGTGAAGACGTACTCGTTCACGAACGCCGGGCCGACGCGGAAGAACATGGCGATGTGCCACGGCAGCGCGACGGCGATCATGAGCAGGAGGCCGCGCTTGATCTCGAACTCGCCGCCCGCGAGCGCGCGCCAGCGCCAGCCGCAGAGGACGTGGAGCGCGGCGACGGCGGTGACCACGGTGAGCCCCGGCGGCCCCTTCGCGAGCACGCTCACGCCGAGCAGGAAGTACGTGCCGAGCAGGTAGACCTGGCGCATCGTCGTGACGGGCGTCATGGCGAGCGCGCGATCGGCGGGCGCGGCGGTCGCGTGCCAGGCCTCCGCGAGCACGCTGCGCGGCCGCCGCGGGCCCGTGGCGAGCAGCACGGGGAAGAAGAGCGCGCGCAGGAGGTAGCGATCGAGGGCGTGGCGGTCCCACGGGCCGAGGATGTCGTCGACGACGTGGCGCCACAGCGTCTGCTCGGGGCGGCGCGGCGGCATCGGCTCGTTGACGATCGCGGCGATGATTCCGCCGACGAGCACGAGCGGCAGCCGCGCGATGCGCCAGCCGTCGCGGGACATGGCGACGAGCAGGAGCACCATCAGGCCGGGCAGCCAGATGGCGGGATTCGGGACGCGGCCGCGGACCCCGAGCAGCGGCATCCGCATGAAGTAGTAGGCGTAGTAGGCGGCCTGCAGGAGGACGAAGCCGGCGGCGATCGCGAGCGCGACGTGGCGCGCGTCGAGCGCGACGCGCCCGCGCCACACCCGGCCGAGCGGCGCGATCGGCCGCTCGCCGTCCTCGACGGCCAGCACGAACAGGGACAGCGCGCCGACGGTGCACGCGACCATCGGCATGTCGGGGATCGCGTTGCGCGCGATCATGCAGAACATCGGCGTCGAGCCGACGACGAGCAGCCCGAGCCACGCGGCGCGGCGCCCGAGCAGGCGCGCGAGCATCCACCACAGGAGCGAGAGGCCGGCCACCGCGGACAGGATGAACGGCAGCCGGATGCCGACCATCGTCCATGCGCTGGCGGTCATCTCGCCGGAGTAGCCGCCGTCCGCGCCGACGCCGACGGCGGAGAGCCCGGCCGCCATCATCCAGAACATGAGGACGGGCTTGCTGCGGAAGCCCTCGTTCTCGCCGGGCTCGCACATGTAACAGCCGGTCCACTTGGTGTGGACGAAGTCGTTGTCTTGCAGCATCTCGCGCGCGACCTCGCCGTAGTGCGTCTCCCACGGGTCGACGAGCGAGTACGTCGAGATGCCGGGGACGAGCACGGCGAGCGAGACGAGCACGACGAGCACGAGCTCGAACCGGCGCAGCCGGGCGGCGAGCGAGCCAGGGAGCGCCACGCGCGCAGGGGGCGGCTCGGCCGCGGCAGCGGCCGGCTCGGCTGTGGCGGTGGTCGGCTCGGCCGCGGCAGCTGCCGGCTTGGCCGGCTCGACCGCGGCGGCGGTCGGCTCGGCCGCGGCGGTCGGCTCGGCTGTGGCGGTGGTCGGCTCGGCCGCGGCGGCGGTCGGCTCGGCCGCAGCGGCGGTCGGCTCGGCCGCGGCGGCGGTCGGCTCGGCCGCGGCGGCGGTCGGCTCGGCCGCGGCGGCGGTCGGCTCGGCCGCGGCGGTCGGCTCGGCCGCGGCGGCGGTCGGCTCGGCCGCGGCGGTCGGCTCGGCCGCGGCGGTCGCGGGCCTGGGACGGTCCTCGGCGGGACCGCTCGGGACCTCGGCCGGCTCGGTCATCGACGCGAACCTAGCACGGCGTGTTAGCGTCCCGCGGGCATGACCGCGCGCGAGCTGGCCGAGGCGGCGTTCGCGCGCGCGGTGGGTGCGTGCGCGCTCGATCGGCGCGTCGCCGCGGCGCTCGCCGGGCTCGATCCGCCGCTGCCGGCGGCGCGCCGTCGCCTGGGGATCGCGATCGGCAAGGGGGCGCTCGCGATGGCGCGGGGCGCCTCCGTCGATCGCGGGATCGCGGTGGTGCCGGCGGGGCAGGGGGCCTCTGCGGGCAGCGCGCCAGCGCAGGAGGCGCCGGCCGGCTGGCGTGTGCTCGCGGCCTCGCACCCAACACCCGACGAGCGCAGCCTCGCGGCCGGGCGCGCCGTGCACGAGCTCGCGGCGAGCGCAGCCGCAGACGACGTCGTGATCGCCCTCGTCTCGGGCGGCGCGTCGGCGCTCGTCGAGGTGCCGCGCGTCCCGTTCGGCGAATTCCGCGCGCTCGCCAGCGCGCTGATGGCATCAGGCGCGCCGATCGACGAGCTGAACACCGTGCGCGGCGCGCTGTCGGAGCTCAAGGCCGGCGGGCTCGCGCTCGCGTGCGCCGCGCCGATCGTCACGCTCGTCGCGAGCGACGTCATCGGCGATCGGCTCGACGTCATCGGCTCGGGCCCGACGATCGGCCCGTGGCTCTCCGCTGCGCCCGGCGCGCCGGTCGACGTCGGGCACCCCCGAGACGCTCGCCGCCGCGCGGCGATCGCGATCCTCGAGCGCCACGGCCTCGCGGTGCCGGCGGTGCTCGCCTCCCCGATCGCGCCGTACCAGGTCGCGCGCGCTGACCGCGCGCTGCTCATCGCGCCGATGGCCGCGTTCGCCGACGCCACTTGCGAGGCGCTCGCCGCCGCGGGCCTGCCTGCGCGCCGGCTCGATCCACCGCTTCAAGGCGACGTCGCCGACGCGGCGCGCCGGCTCGCGGCCGCGGCCGCGCCGCTCGTCGCGTGGGGCGAGCCGACGCTGCGCGTCCCCGCCGATCACGGCGACGGCGGCCGCGCGCAGCAGCTCGCGCTCGCGCTCGCGCGGCTCGTCCGCGGCACGGAGCGCGCGCTGCTCGTCGCCGGCACCGACGGCGTCGACGGCCCGCCGCCGCGGGACGGCCGGCCGCCACCCGCGGGCGCGTTCGTCGACGGCGGCACCTGGGACGCGATCGCCGCCGCTGGCATCGATCCCGCTCGCGCGCTCGCGCGCTGCGACGCCGGGCCGGCGCTCGCCGCGGCTGGCGCGCTGTTCGTCTCAGGCCCGACGGGCATCAACCACGCTGACGTCGTGATTTCGCTCTAGCCGTCCTGGAAGACGAGGCGCGAGCGCCATCCCCGCGTTGCCCGCTGGCAGGCGAGCCGATCTGGTTCATCATGAGCGAGCATGACGTGGACGAACCTCCGGCTCGCGATCCTGGGGCTCACCGTGCTCGCGTCCAGCGCGCGCGCGGACCAGTGGGTGACGCCGACCGCGCAGACGGTGCTGTCTCCGAATCAGAAGCTGAAGGCGGTGATCACGCCGGCTGCCGACGGGACGTCTGGCGCGACCGCCACCATCGGTGAGCCGGGCCAGCTCGGGAAGAAGTTCACGCTGGCGACGCGGTGGATGCCGGTGGATGTCGTGCTGTTCGATGACGGCAGCTTGCTCGCGCTCGATCACTGGCACCGGCTCGGGTACGGGCAGGTCGCGACCCTGTACGAGCGAGACGGTACGATCCGCTGGTCGAAGACGCTCGTCGAGCTGGTGGGGCAGGCGGTGATCGATAGCGTGGAGCGCTCGGTGTCGTCGATCTGGTGGCGCAAGATGCCGGTCGAGTGGTCGCTCGCGAAGGACGGCAAGAGCGGCCTCATCACGCTGTCCGACGAGAACCAGCTGCAGCTGATGCTGCGTGATGGCAGCGTCAAGATCGTCGCGGTCGCCGCCGCCTCGATCCCCGACGATCCCGCGCGGCTCCTCAATCGCGCCCGCACGCTCGCCAACCAGCCGGGTCAGGAGGCGGCTGCCAGCGCCGTGCTCGACCGCGTGCTCGCGAAGGCCCCCGACCACCTCGAGGCAGTCTCGCTGTACCTCCAGATCTTGCAGCGCACGAGCGATCACGCGCGTGCGGCGGCGCTGCTCGACCGGCTATCCCCACGGTGGAAGACCCAGGATGGCTACAACCTCGCGAACGTGTACGTCGCGTGGGCGGCGAGCCTCACCGCGCTGTCGCGCAAGGCCGATGCGGAGCGCGTGCTGCGGCTCGCCGTCACCGCCGCGCCGGGGTACACGAATCCCGCGGTCGCGCTCGCGGCGCTGTTGCTCGACCAGGGCCGGCGCAGGGATGCAGACCAAGTGCTCGACGACTTCGTGGCGCACCTCCTCAAGGCGTCGTACCTCGACTCGTACTCGCTGGCCACGGTCGCCGACTTCTACAAGCAGCGCGGCGAGCGCGCGAAGGCGCTCGCGCACTATCTGAAGGGCTACAAGAAGGATCAGGTCACGAACCAGCACCTGTACGCGAGCCTCGCGGCGCTCCACGAGGAGATGGGCGACGACGCGGCGGCGATCCGGATTCACGAGCAGCTGCTCGCTTACTACGTGAAGCAGGGGTCGGCGTTCGACACGTACGTCAAGAGCACGCGGACCGAGCTCGCCCGGCTGCGCGCGAAGCGGCAACGGCCGTAGCCGCGCGCCAGCCCGGCTGGCGCCGGTTATAGGCTCGTCGAGACCGACTGGGTGAATGATCGAGACTTTGAGTTCGGCACTGCGCTCGTTCTCGGGCACTCCAAGCAGCGGAAAGAGGCTTCGCCTCACATCAAGGCCACCTTCGGGCAGTACCCGGAGATCGGTTGCTTCTGGACCGGGGAGATCCGCGGCTCAGCTCCGGCGACTCGCGCGGCGGGCGCTCTCGAGCGCGGCAAGGGCAAGCCGTGAGCCCGGCGATTCTAGTTACACCCTTGGCTGGTCAGGAACGCCACGCCGCGATCCTTTTCGGCCGGGCCGTTGGATCCGCCACCATCGGTGTTGGAGAACGAGAGGGAGACGTTGGCGCCGGTGACCTGGTTGGTGATCTGCATGGTGAGGTTGTTAGGGACCAGGTTGGAGGCGTTCTGGTAGTTCGCGCCGATGTAGTAGCGCAGACGGCCGTTGGGCAGGACCGAGCACTTGGCCATCTTGTTCTCGAGTGCCACCCAGTTGCCCCGGTTGAAGTTGGCGTCCTGCGGGATGAGGTTGGCGCGTTTGCCCCAGCCGCCGAGCTGCGAGCCGATCATGTGACCGCCGTCGTAATCGTTGTTGGGGTTCTCCTGGTCGCCCCACTGCCCCACACTCAGCTGACACGAGTCCGACCGGGGCTCGCTCTTGATCGGAGGCAGGTAGGCGTAGGCCCGGTGCGGGCGGCCGGAGCCCTCGATGAAATAGTACTCGCCGTTGAAGTAGTGCCAGACGTTCCGGTCGCTGGTGGGGAAGTACTGGGGACAGTCGCTGATGAGCGCGTTAGAACGAAACTCCACATCGTACGCTGCCAGCGCGCGGGCGATTGCCTCGTCGTCGTTCCGTTCGAAGAAGTCGAGCAGGGCGTCCGGGCCCCCGAAGTCGCGTTCCATGCGGCTGGCCACCCCATCTCCCCCCAAGTCCGGGTCGAAGCCGCCGCAGGCGACGAGCCACACACCGACAGGTACCGTCATGAGCAGTCGTTTCATCGCGAAGCTCCCTTCTTGGTTGCGGCCCGAGGCGCGGCCGTGCGGGGGCATCATCAGGCAAGAAGTTCAAAACCGGGAGGGATTCCGAGCTCGGTCACCGTGGTTACCGGACGGGCGGCGGCCTGCGCGGAGGGTGCGGCACAGGTCTGCCGGTAGTGAACGTGCCAAGGCGGCACTGCAGGCTGGCTCCAGTCGGTTCGAGGAGTGTGAAGGGACTCGACGCTGCCGGTGCCGAGTGCGATCTGACCGGCAAGCTGTTGTGGGACGCAAGCGCGCGCTGGCGATCGTGATCATGGCGGCTGCGTGCGGTGGATCGAAGCCGACGCCGCCCGTCTCCACCACCGGGACCGCCGGGGGCCGCGGTGCGGCCACCGTGGCCCCGAAGCTGCCTTGCGATCGACGGCGCGGCCTACGCGTGCGGCTCGGGGGCGGCTCGCGCGAACGTGCCCATGAAGCTCCTCCGCGACGATATTGCACGGCGGGACAGGTGGTTTCGCACCCTGAGCGCACGCTACTCGCCGGCCATCTGCAGGACTCGTGATCGCACGGCATCTGTGATGCGGAATCCGCGACGTTTCGAGCTCCTCGAGCACACGAGACCTTCGCCGAGCTCGAGGACAAGGGAGAGCGCCGCATACTCGCCTGGCCCGAGATCGAAGCGCTCGAGCGCTGGAGCACGCTTCGTCGGTCGGACCGACATCCACGGGTGATCAGCGGGGTCCGGGACGTCAAAGCCGAGGGATCGGCCGACCTGTAACTCGTCTCGGACGGCTACGGGACGTGCACCGTCCCGAAGAGATCCCGCAACAGCTCGACCAGACCGACCTGGAACAGGTACTGGAGCGGCGACGTGTCTGCGATGACGGTCGCCATGTTCAAGATCCGAGCGGGCTCAGCTCCGGCGACTCGCGCGGCGGGCGCTCTCGAGATCCTGTTCCAGATCCTCGGGGCTCACCTGGAACGGCGAGACGCCATACTCTCCCAGCTTCGCGAGGAACTCGACGCGAGCCACCCCGGCCAGGGTGGCAGCCGCTCCCGACGAAAGCCGGCCGAGCTCGAACAGCTTCATCGCGGCCAGCAGTCGGATCTCCCCAGCGGCACGCGCAGGGTCCGCACCCAGCACGCCCAACACCTCTTGCGGGATCTCCAGCGTGGCCATGGTGACCACCATAACCGAGAGCTGAGGCCTCCCGTTACAGTGGTCGCGACGTGCGTGGGAGCTGAAGATGTTCAGAGCCATGCACGACGAGCAGACGGGCGTTCGTGCGATGGTAAGGACCGAAGGCTGGCGAGCGACAATTAGATCTCCCCAGCGACGACAATTAGATCGCCCCATCGCGACGGCGTAGCTGGCCGGTCAGAGGCCCGTGGTCTCCCCGAGGCGGAGGCCCAGGTACCCGTGCGACCAGTGAG
>Ga0247790_10000302_pt1 | contig 19591 bp, 18 predicted proteins | sample UWRJS171409R4_FD_179913 | JGI IMG/M metagenome (GOLD analysis project Ga0247790, IMG submission 179913) | Soil microbial communities from Arlington Agricultural Research Station in Wisconsin, United States - UWRJ-S171-409R-4 | ecosystem: Environmental > Terrestrial > Soil > Agricultural land... | reverse complement strand
TCACTGGTCGCACGGGTACCTGGGCCTCCGCCTCGGGGAGACCACGGGCCTCTGACCGGCCAGCTACGCCGTCGCGATGGGGCGATCTAATTGTCGTCGCTGGGGAGATCTAATTGTCGCTCGCCACCAGCGTCGCGCTACGCGCGCCGGACGCCGAGGGGTCGAACCGGACGGTGACCGGCGCGGTCTCGTTTGCTGCGAGCATCGTCCCGGCGGCAGGTCCAGACATGAGCGTGAAGTCGCCCGCGTTCGTGCCGGTGATCGCCACGGCATCGATCGTGAGTACCTGGGTGCCGGTGTTCGTGATGTCGAACGTGCGCGTGACGGTGGTCGTCGCCGCGTTCGCCAGGCGAACCGCGCCGAAGTCCTGAGCCGGTACGTCGGCGTTCGGTGGGGAGGCGAATGCCGCGCTCGAGCCCACGACCGCGACCACCACCCCCACCACAACGGATCCGAGCCAGTGTCTCGTCAACATAGATAAGCGACTCCCCCAATAGCGCAGCCAAGGCGTACTCCCTGACGACGCGACCCACATCGTACAACGCCGCGCCGGCCTCGAGCGGATCGTTTACGATGCCGTGATGCAGACAACGCCGAGCGGCCTCCAGTACGAAGATTCCGTGGTGGGCACCGGGCCCAGCCCCGCCAATGGTCAGACCTGCGTCATGCACTACACGGGCTGGCTCTGGGTCAACGGCGCGAAAGGCGCCAAGTTCGACAGCTCGGTGGACCGCGGGCAGCCGTTCCAGTTCCCCCTGGGGGTGGGCCGGGTCATCAAGGGCTGGGATGAAGGCGTCGCGTCGATGAAGGTCGGCGGCAAGCGCACGCTCCTCATCCCGGCGCAGCTGGGCTACGGCGATCGCGGCGCGGCCGGCGGCAAGATTCCGGGGGGGGCGACGCTGCTGTTCGAGGTCGAGCTCCTGGGCCTGGCCTGACAGCCGCCGAGCTCGGCGAGGGTCTTCGCGGCGATCGCGCAGTCATAGCCGCGCCGCGTGCCCCGCCGGCAGTCGGCGAGGAACTGGCCGCGGAGCTCGGCGCCGAGCGCGGCCTGCTCCGCCTCGGTGGGCACCTGCTCGGCGGGGAGCGTCTGCGCAAGCTCGGCGACGCGGAGCGCGATCGCGTGCGCGACGAGCGCGTCGCACTCGCGCTCGGTCGGCGCCGCCGCGGTGGGCGGCACCGGTGTGCGGTTGTCGGGCGGCTGGCCGCCGGGCCCGGGCGGGCGCAGGGGCCCGCCGCCGCCGCCACCACCGCTGCCACCGCCGCTGCCCGAGCAGGCAGCGGCGAGCAGCAGGAACGCTCCGGCGAGCAGCCGTTTCATGGGGGCCCGATGTTAGCGTGTCCGGATGGCGCTGTGGCTCGCAGCTCTGCTCGGCATCGTGCAAGGGCTCACCGAGTTCATCCCGGTCTCCTCGACGGCGCACCTGCGCTTGGTGCCGGCGTTGCTCCACCAGCCGGATCCGGGCGCCGCGTACACCGCGGTGCTCCAGCTCGGCACGCTCGCCGCCGTGCTCGCGTACTTCGCGCGCGACCTGGTGAGCCTGCCGGTCGCGCTCGTGAAGGCGCCGTCCTCCCCGGAGGGCCGGCTGCCGCTCCTGCTCGCCGTCGGCACGGTGCCGATCGTCGTCGCGGGGCTGCTCCTCAAGAAGCACATCGAGGGGGATCTGCGATCGCTGTACGTGATCGCGTCCGCGCTGGTCGCGGTCGGCCTCGCGATGGCGCTGATCGATCGGTACGCCGCGGGCCGCGGCGCGCACCGGCCGCTCGCCTCGATCACGTACACCGACGCGATCCTCGTCGGCCTCGCGCAGTCGCTCGCGCTGGTGCCGGGCGTGTCGCGCTCGGGCGCCACGATCTGCATGACGCTGCTCCTGGGCTTCTCGCGCAGCGACGCCGCGCGGTTCTCGTTCCTCCTGTCGATCCCGGCGATCGCGGGCGCGGGCATCTTCGAAGCTCGTTCGGCGTTCCACGGGCTGGGCGCGAACGCGGTGCCGGCGCTGGCGGTGGGCACGATCACGGCCGCGGTGAGCGGCTACCTCTCGATCGCGTGGCTGATCAAGTGGCTCGGCTCCCACGACCTGGTCGGCTTCGCCGTCTATCGCGTCGTGGTGGGGCTGGGGCTGCTCGCGGCGCTGGCCCGGGGCCTCCTGTAGGCGGGGGCTTGCCAGGTGGCCGGCACTTGCCAGGTGGCCGGCACTTGCCAGGTGGTGTGATCGACCCGTGAAAACGGCGCGACTTTGCCGCCTCGGCGCCCCACACCTGATAGGTTAGGGGCCGTCCGTCTACCGAGGAAAACCGATGAGGATTACTTGGCTTCGTCTTCTCCTCGCCCCGCTCGCGGTCCTGCTAGCGGTGGCGTTTTCGAGCGGCACGGCAGAGGCCCAGAGCTGCCCAGCAGCGAAGGGCAAGTACAAGGTAAAGATCGACTCGGCGCCCCCCGGCGCGACGATCTACCTGGGCAGCAAGCAGTGCCCGGCGATCGGCACCACGCCGTGGACGGGCACCCTCAACAAGGGTGAGTTCGCCGTCATCATCGAGATGCAGGGCTTCGAGCCGGCGCAGCGCTCGCTCAAGGTGGCGGCAGTGCGCACCGCCCAGGAGCTGTTCGTGCCGCTCGTCCGCAGGCCGCAGATCGAGATCCGCTCGGACGCCGATCCGAACCTGATCGGCGCCGCGGTCTCGGTCGACGGCCAGCCGTCCGGCATCGTGCAGGGGCCGCTCGTCATCCAGACCACGCCCGCGCGCCACCAGATCGAGATCACGAAGGCCGGGTACCAGACGCTGTCGCAGTGGGTGGACTTGACGTCCACCCCGGCGCTGGTCCTGACGCCGGTCCTGGTCGCGATCCCCAAGCCGAAGTACGGGACGATCATCGTCGAGGCCGACGTGCAGGACGCCGAGGTCTACATCGACGGCAACAAGCACCCCGACAACACGCCGGCGGTGATCAACAACGTGGTCGAGGGCGTCCACGTGGTCGAGGTCAGGAAGGCGCCCGCGCCGCCGTGGCGCAACACCATCACGGTCGAGGCGAACAAGCAGTCGAAGGTGCGCGCGGAGATCGCGCCGCTCCTGCACGGGGGCGTCGGCGTGGTGCGCGTCATGTCGGACGCGCCGGGCGCGCGCGCGTTCCTCGACGGCACCGACATGGGCCCGGTGCCCGTCGACATCAAGGACATCAAGGCCGGCGAGCACATCATCGCGGTCAAGGCCCCGGGCTACCAGACGGGCGAGAAGAAAGTGACGGTCCGCGCCGGTGGATCGGACATCGTGAAGTTCGATCTCAACACGTCCAACGATGAGGGCCTGCTCAAGGTCGTCTCGACGGTGCCGGAGGCCGAGGTGTTCATCGACGGCGCGGCGGTCGGCAAGGTGCCCGTGGAGAAGCGGATCGCGATCGGCGAGCACCCGGTCGTGGTGCGGCTCCCGGGCTACAAGCAGTTCGAGCAGAAGGTCATCGTCGAGGCGGGCAAGGTGATCACGGTGTCGGCGGACCTGAAGGCGGTCGGCCGGCTGCGCATCCTGTCGACGCCGCCGGGCGCGCAGGTGGGGATCAACGGCATCGCCGTCGGCCAGACGCCGTTCGACAACGAGGTCGAGGTCGGCGACAGCGTGGTCCAGCTCACGTACCCGGGGTTCCAGCCGTTCGAGCAGACGGTGTCGATCGAGGGCGGCAAGACGCAGACCATCTCGCGCGAGCTGGCGATCACGGGCCGGAGCGAGGGCGAGCTCCTGGCCGAGCAGAAGGGGCTGTCGTCGTTCGGCGCGCGCACGCTGCCGCGCGGGCGCTCGACGGTCGACTTCGACGCGGGCTACCCGTACTTCCTGAACGGGCGAATCACCGTCGGCGCGGGCCGGATCGAGAAGAAGTTCGGATTCGACGCCACGGTCGCGGTGCGGACGATGTTCGCGCGCTCGGACCTGGGCATCGGCGCGCGCATGATGTTCGTCGACAACAGCCCGTTCTCGGCGGCGCTGTTCGCGAACGGGTGGTGGGGCAGCAAGCTGTTCGACGACTCGCAGCGCAACGGCGTGACGTTCGAGGGCGGCGTGCTCGCGTCGCTGACGGCGCTCAGCAACGTGACGATCACCGGCCGGGCTTACCTCCAGCTGTGGAGCGATCGCCACTGCCCCGAGATCGTCGGCAGCAACATGTTCGAGGCGACCGATCCGATCGAGGTGTGCGATCAGTACCGGACGGACTCGATCTCGGACGCCGACCGGACGCGCGCCGAGAAGCTGACGGGCAGCGATGGCTCGGACTTCTTCGGGCGCGACAACGGCGCGCGGCTCCTCTTGAGCGTGGTCGCCGAGATCGCGATCGATCAGCACTGGAACGTGTACGGCATCCTCGATGGCGCCCCGTTCCAGAGCGAGCGCGCGCTGTTCACGGGCCTGTTCTCGGGCCCGATGTTCGACTCGGACTACATCCTCTACGCGCGGTTCGGCCTGTCTTACAAGTTCTGATCGTCAGTAGATGAGGCAGGCGTCGCCCAGCTCGTGGCCGCTCAGGCCGGCCGCGCGGGCGCACCCGAGGACGCGCTCGAGCTGAGCTTCGGGCGCGAACGCCCGCAGGAGCTCGTAGTGGCTCTCGCCGGGGACGTGCAGGCCGGTGACGAGGCCGTCCGCGACGCGCGGGCGGGTGGCGGGCCCGAGCACGAGCGAGGCGACGCCGGCACCGGCGCGCCCGCCGGACGCCTCGAGCGCCCGGACGACGGTGGTGCCGACGGCGATCACGCGGCGGCCGGCGGCGCGCGCCGCGGCGACCGCGGCGGCGGTGCGCTCGGGCACCTCGTAGCGCTCGGGCCACGGCAGCGCGGCGTCGAGCGCGGCGTCGCCGGTGGAGGCGAGGCCGGCGGCGTGCGTGAGCGCCGCGACGCCGATGCCGCGGCGGCGGAGCTCGAGCAGGATCTCCCACGTCAGCGGGCGGCCGGCCGACGGCATCTCGACGGCCCACGGCCGCGCGGCGTACGCGGTCTGCACCGCCCACAGCGCGAGCGGATCGCGCCGGTGCGCGTACTGGACGGGGGCGGCGCTCGCGTAGAGCGCCTGCCACAAGGCGTCGCGGCGCGCCGCCGGATCGCGGCCGCCGGCGCCGCCAGCGTCGACGCCGACGCCGACGTCGACGTCGAGCTCGACCTGCCGGCCGCGCGCGGCGGCGACGGTGGCCGCGAGGGGCCCGACGGTGACGCGCTGGCCAGCCAGGACGCGCGGCGGGGGCGGGCGATCCTCGGTGCGCGTGCGCCAGTCGCCGGCGCCGAAGAGGACGCCGACGAGGCGCTCGCCCTCGACGGGCGCGGACAGCCGCAGCTCGAAGATCTCGCCGGCTTCGGTCTGGCCGGGCAGTGAGGCGGGCAACGTCGCGGCGTCGTTGACGACGACGAGGTCGCCTGCGGTGAGGAGCCGCGGTAGCGCCGCGAACGCGTGCAGCGCGGCGGCGCCGGTGTGGCGATCGAGCGCGACGAGCCGCACCCGGTGGCGATCGATCTCGTCGGCGGCGAGCGGCGGGGCGGCGGGCGGCGCGGGCACCGGCGGCGCCGGGCTCCGCGTGTGCGGCCACCACGCCGCGACGTCGTGCGGAGCGGGCGCCTTCACGACGCAAGCTCCCAGCGGGGCGCGACGAGCCGCGCGCCGTGGGCCGCCCGCGCGGGATCGGCGATCATCTGGACGATCCGCGCCGCGATCGCGGCGGGGCGCGCGAGCTGGGTGCGGTCGGCGTCGGGGATCGCCTCGGCGTGCATCACGGTGTCCATCTCGCCGGGATCGACGCTCAGCACGCGCACGCCGGTGCCCTCGAGCTCGGCGGCGAGGACGCGGCTCAGGTGGTCCTGCGCCGCCTTGGAGATCGAGTAGGCGCCCCAGCGCGGGTACGCCTCGACGGCGGCGTCGGAGCTTATGTGCACGACGACGCCCGCGCCGCGCAGCGCCATCGCGCCGGCGAGCACCTTGGTCAGCCGGAACGGGCCGACGAGGTTTGTCTCGAGGACGGCGGCGAGGTCCTCGCACTCGGTGTCGAGCAGGAGCCGCAGCGGCGTGGGGCCGAGCGTGCTCGCGTTGTGGATGACGAGATCGATGTCGCCGATGTGGCCCTGCGCCTGGCCGGCGATGCGGTGGACGGCGTCCTTGTCGCCGAGGTCGGCGACGATCGTGTGCGCGACGCCGCCCTGCGCGCGGATCGACGCGGCTGTGTCCTGCAGCGGGCCGGCGTGGCGGGCGACCAGCGCGAGCCGCGCGCCCTGCTTGGCCAGCGCCTCGGCCAGCGCCCTCCCGAGCCCGCGGCTCGCTCCGGTGATCAGCGCGCTTCGTCCCTGGATGTTCATGGCTTCCTCCGTGGGAGACAGCCTAGGTCGGCGCTGCTAATTGGTCATCAGGGAGGTTAATATACTGGCAGGAGGCCAGCCGATGAGCCGAGAGCACGATCACCTCGCCGACAACATCCGCGCGGTCCGCGAGGCGCGCGGCCTGTCGCAGCAGCAGATCGCGCGCGCCGCGGGGATCCCGCGCGCGACGTGGACGCACCTCGAGTCGGGCGCCGCGAACCCGACGCTCGCGGTGCTGATCAAGGTCGCGAACGCGCTCCAGGTCCGGCTCGACGAGCTGCTCGCGGCGCCGCGCACGTCGGCGCGGCACCTGAAGGCGTCGGAGCTGCCGACGCGGGACCGCGGCCAGGTCGCGATCCGCAAGCTCCTGCCAGAGCCGCTGCCGGGCCTCGACATCGAGCGCATGGTGCTGCCGCCGGGCGCGCGCATGGCGGGCGTGCCGCACACGCCGGGGACGCGCGAGTACCTGACGTGCGAGCGGGGCGCCGTGGAGCTCGCGGTGGCGGGCGAGCGCTACACGCTGGCCGAGGGCGACGTCGTCACGTTCCGCGGCGATCAGCGCCACGGCTACCACAACCCGGGCACGCACGTGGCGGTGGCGTACTCGGTGATCGCGTTCGCCCCGGTGACGTCGTAGCGGCAGGGCGCCGGAGGTGCGCGAGGCGCGGCGACTACGCGCCGGCCAGGCGGCGGAGCAGCACGAGCTGGCCGAGCGCCGCGGCGACGGCGGCCTCGACGCGCAGGATCGCGGCGCCGAGCGAGACGACGGCGAAGCCGCGCGCCGCGAACGTGTCGACCTCGCGCGCGATCCAGCCGCCCTCGGGACCGATCGCGAGCGCGATCGGCCCGGCCGCCGCGTCGCCGGCGAGCGCGCGCTCGAGGGGCGCGCCGCCAGGGTGCGCGACGAGCTTTGCGCCGGGCGGCGCGCTGGGCGCGGGCCACCGCCCGTCGAGCAGCTCCATGAGCCGGCGGTGGAGCGCGATCGGCGGCACGTGCGTCGTGGCGCCCTGCTCGGCGCCGAGGCGCGCGGCGTGGGCGAGCGCGTCCGGTGCGACCCGCGGCGACGCGAGGTAGCTCTTGTCGACGCGCCACGCGTTCGTGAGCGCGATCCGCTCGACGCCGAACGAGGCGGCGATCTCGATGGTCCGCGAGAGCACCTTGGGCCGCGGCACGGCGAGCACGAGCTCGACGGGCAAGGGCGGCGGCGCGGGCTCGGTGAGCTGGAGCCGCAGCGTGATCGCGGCGCCGTCGTCGGCGAGGACCAGGGCGGTGCCGGTGCCGCCGCCGAGCACGCCGGCCCGCACGCGCGCGCCGGGGCGGGCGCCGAGCACGGCGCGCAGGTGCGCGGCGCGGCGATCGGAGAGCGACGCGGTGTCGCCGACGACCTCGCCGGGCTCGAGGAGCAGCAGGTTCACGGCAGGCAGGGTAAGGGCAAATGCCTCGCGCGGTCCTCTGCTTGGCGGCGTCTCCGGACCGGCTCGGCATGGGGTACCGTCGGCCATGGCGTTCTTCCAGGAGCCTCCGCGGCTCGGCAACCAGTTCGACGACGATCCGCTCCTGCCGTCGTGGATCGTGCGGAGCCTCGGCCCGGCGGCGGCCGAGATCGCCAGCGAGCTGCGCGCGCTCGGCGACCTGGCGGTCGAGTATCACGGCAAGCAGCTCGCGGACCGGGAGAACGAGCCGGTGCTCACGCAGTGGGACGCGTGGGGCCAGCGCATCGATCGGATCGATGTCTCGCCGCTGTGGCGCGAGGCGCAGGTGCTCGCCGCGCGCCATGGCATGGTGGCCGCCGGCTACGAGCCGCGGCTGGGCGCGGGCGCGCGCACGCACCAGTTCGCGGTGGTGCACGTGCTCGGGCCCTCGCTTGACGTGTACTCGTGCCCGCTCGCGATGACGGACGGCGCGGCGCGCACGCTGCTCGCGAGCGGCGATCGCGCGCTGATCGAGCGGTACGTGCCGCGGCTCACGACGCGCGATCCGGAGCAGATGTGGACGAGCGGCCAGTGGATGACCGAGCGCACGGGCGGCTCCGACGTCTCGCAGAGCGAGACGGTCGCGCGGCAGGGCGAAGACGGCAGCTGGCGCCTGTACGGCACGAAGTGGTTCACGTCGGCGACGACGTCGCAGATGGCGCTGACGCTCGCGCGCCCCGAGGGCAACCCGGAGGGCAGCCGCGGCCTCGCGCTGTTTCTGGTCGAGCTGCGCGACGAGCGCGGCCGGCTCCGCGACATCACGGTGAACCGGCTCAAGGACAAGCTGGGCACGAGAAAGGTGCCGACGGCGGAGCTCTCGCTCGACGGGGCGCCGGCGACCCTGGTGGGCACGCCGGGCGACGGCGTCCGCGGGATCACGCCGATGCTCTCGATCACGCGGACGTGGAACGCGGTGAGCGCGGTCTCGGGGATGCGGCGCGCGCTCGCGCTCGCGCGGGACTACGCGCGTCGGCGCCGCGCGTTCGGCGCGCTGCTCGTCGACAAGCCGCTGCACGCCGACACGCTCGCGGGCCTCGAGGCGGAGTACGCGGGCGCGTTCTGCCTCGCGTTCCGCTCGGCGGAGCTGATCGGCGCGCTCGAGCACGGCGGCGGCGCAGACCGCGAGCTAGGCGAGCGGCTGTCGCGCACGCTGATCCCGCTCGCGAAGCTGACGACGGGCAAGCAGGCGGTCGCGGTCGCGTCCGAGGCGATCGAGTCGTGCGGCGGCGCGGGCTACGTCGAGGACACGGGACTGCCGCGGCTCCTCGCCGACGCGCAGGTGCTGCCGATCTGGGAGGGCACCACGAACGTCCTGTCGCTCGACACGCTGCGCGCGCTGGGCAAGGGCGGCGCGCTCGAGGCGCTGGGCGCCGAGGTCGAGCGCGCGGTCGCCGGCGTCACCGACGCGTCGCTGGCGGCGCCGGTCGAGGCGGCGCGCGGCGCGTTCCGCCGGGCGGCGGCGTGGGTGCAAGAGGCGCTGCCGCGGCCGGATCGGCTCGAGGCGGGCGCGCGGCGGTTCGCGCTCGCGCTGGGCCGCTCGCTCGAGCTGGCGCTGCTCGCGGGCCACGCGCAGTGGTGCCTCGATCACGGCCACGGCCCGCGCGTGGCGGCGGCGGCGCGGCGGTTCGCGCTCGAGGGCACGGATCGGCTGTTCGACGCGCCGCTCGAGGACACGCGGCTGCTCGCGTGAGCGGGCAGGTCAGCGCCGCGTACCGACGACGAACCACCGCTCGCCAAGGCCGGGGACGGCGGCGCGCGCGAGCACGAACGCGCGGCGGGGCGGCGGGCCGGCGAGCTCGGTGCGCTGGCCGCGATCGTAGACGGCGAGGCCCTGGGGCGGCGGCAGCCCGCGCGGGCTGGGGGCGGCCCCGGCGCCGTCGACGCGCCCGAGCATCGCGCGCAGCTCGCCGCTGGCGGTGAGCTCGGCGAGCGTCGCGACGGGCGCGCGCGTGAGGCCCGCGGGTGCCGGGTACGAGGCCGCGCGGATCGCGACGAGGCTCACCCGCACGGCGCGGACGGTGGCGGCGGGGAACGCCGCGCGCAGCTCGGCCGCGAACGCGGTGAGCCGCTGGTGCAAGGCGTCCGGCGACCGGACATTCGTGAGCTGCCAGCCGCGGCGGTGCGAGTCGGCCCAGGCCAGGACGTCCGCGCCGGGCGCGGGATCGGCGTCCACCTCGAAGCGGGTCTCGAGGAACTCGTACGGCCGGTGCTCGCCGTACGGCGGCTCCGCGCGGATGGTCGCGAACATCGGGAACGCGGTCAGCGGGTACGCGCTGAGCTTCTGGTCGATCCGCGGCCACCGCCAGAACGCGATCGCGACGTCGGCGACGAGGAACGCGACGAGGAAGCCGCGGGCGGCGCGGGACGGCGGGCCCTGCGCGGCGATCGCGTCGGCGGCGCCGATCGGGCGCGGCGCCGCGGCGGGGCGGGCGCGCGCGCCGAGCCGAGCAACGAGCCGAGCAACGAGCCGGTCCCAGTCGACGAACGCGGCCGCGAGCGGGATCCAGAGGTAGTTCGGGAAGTCCATCACCAGATCGAGGGCGACCGTCTCGGTCACGAACGCGCCGCCGAGCACGGCGCGCAGCACGGGGCGCCGGGTGGCGAAGCACGCCGCGAGCGGCAGGAGCTGCGCGATGACGTTGAGCAGCGCGGCGGCCTTCCAGCGCGCCGGCTCCTCGATGAGCCAGCTCGCGAGCTCGGTGCGCGGCAGCCCCTTCAGATCGAAGCGCGCGAGGACGTGGTTGCGCAGGTTGTCGGAGAAGATCCATGACAGCTGGGCCCCGCCGGCGTGCAGCTTGTAGAACGCGGCGTTCGCCATCACGAGCGCGACGGTGAGCTGCACGAGCAGCACGGACCACAGGTACGGGTGGTCCTCGGGGGTGGCGAGCCCGCGGCGCTGGCGCCGCCACGCGTCGATCGACCACGCGTCGCCGCCGCGCGCGCCGAGGAACGCGAGGTGGGCGAGCAGCTGCGGATTGTTGTCGTGCGACCACGTGGGCAAAAACGAGTACTCGTACGACGCGATCGCGAGCCCGGCGACGAAGCTCACCGCGGTCGCGCCCCGGCTCCACGCGCCGACGAGCATCGCGAGCGTCGACAGCCACGCGACGGGCCAGAGGATCGCGAACGTCGTCTCGCCGGGCCGCCACGGCAGGAGCTTCAAGATCCCGATGGGGCGATACAGCTCGTCGGGCGCGGCCTCGGGGGTGCCGCCCTGGCCGCCGCGCAGCCGCCACAGCATCCACAAGATGCTGACGCCGAGCGCGATGCGCACGGCCGCCGCGGCGTAGCGGCCACCGGCGCGGTACCAGTACCGCTCCCAGCGCTGCCGCAGGGCGAGGGGCGCGAGGCGCATGTGCCTCGACTCGATATCACGCGGCGCGCTCCGAAAACACGAATCGCCGGCCTGGCGGGCCGGCGACGTCGGGAGTTTCCGGGGATCGAAGCGCTAGTTGGCCGGGCCGCCAGGCTGACCCGAGCCCTCGGGGACGGTGCCGCCCGCGGGGCCCGGAGGCGGTCCGCCGGCCGCGCCGCCGCACGTGTAGTGGACGCGCCACGCGGTGGCGTTGCGCGTGCTCGTCTGGCCGGTCGTGGTCGTGTCGGTCCGGTTGCGGCGACCGCTGCGCGACGTCTTCGACGCTTCGGAGGTGTCCTCGCGGACGTACGTGTCCTGGCCGATCACCTCTTCGCCTTCCTGGGTGATCTGATAGCTGCCGGGACCGCCGCAGTGCGCGGCCATCTCTTGCGAGGCTTGCTCCATCGCCTTGTTGCGGTCGCCCTGCAGCTCGATGACGCCACCGCTCTGCGTGCGCTGGATGACCTTCGCGCTACCGCAGGCGGCGAGGACGAGAAACAACCCCACTGAGAGCTTCCGAAGCATGTCGTGATCCTTCCCGGTGTGACGGCCGGCTAGCTAGAGGCGCCGGACACTAGTACATGCAACTGGCCGCGGGCAAGACTTGACAGGGTTTCGAGCCCGGGCCGACCCTGCCGCAATGGCGGTGGTTTCGGTCGAGTCGCGCCTCGAGCGTGTAACCGTGTACGCGAGCGGCGCGCGCGTGCGGCGCGTCACCGAGCTGGCCGCGCCGGTCCCGACGCGCGTGCGCATCGCGGGGCTGCCGATCACCGTGATCGACGACACCGTGCGCGTCGAGGTCGTCGGGCCGGCGATCGCGACGAACGTGCGCGCGGGTGTCGATGCGCCGGATGAAGGGGCGGCGGCGGCCGAGGAGACGCCCGAGCTGCGCGCGGCGCGCCTCCGGGTGCAGCGGGCCGAGGCGGAGGTCGCGCGGCTCTCCGCCGCGCTGGATCAGCTCGCGCGCGCGCCGATCACCGTCGAGGACGAGACCGATGAGCCGCCGGCGCCGTGGGGCGAGGTCGTGGCGGCGCGGCGCGGCGTGGTCGCGCTTCGCACCGAGCGCGGTGGGGCGCTGCGCGAGGCGCTCGCCGCGGCCCGCCGCGAGGCGGCCGACGCGCAGCGCGCCGCCGAGGCGGCCGCGGATCGCGATCGCCGCGCGGGCACGGCGCGCGCGGCGAAGCTCCACGAGCTGCGCAAGCACGTCGAGGTGGAGCTTCTGCCGAGCGGCCCGAGCGGCGACGGCGCGGGCGCGGGCGGAGCGATCACGCTCCACCTCGAGTACCTGGTGGGCGCGGCGCGCTGGGCGCCGAGCTACGTCGCGCGGATCGACGGCGAGCGCGCCGCGGTCGAGGTGCGGGCGGTGGTCGCGCAGGACACGGGCGAGGACTGGACGGCGGTGCCGCTCCTGCTCTCGACGGCGGAGCCGGCTCGGTTCGCGGCGCTGCCGGAGCTGGCCGCGCAGCGGATCGGGCGCCGCCAGGCGGAGTCGGCGCGCGGGGGCTTCCGCTCGCCGCCGGTCGGCGCGGCCGCGCTGTTCGCCGACTACGATCGCGATCGGCGGCGGCTCGTGCCGGCGGCGACGACGGTGCCGGTGCCGGAGCCCAGGCCGTTCACGGCGGGGAGCCAGTTCGAGGACGGCACGTACATGGGCCACGCACCGAAGCAGGAGGCGCCGATCGCCGAGCTGTCCCGCGAGGTGTGGGACGAGGGCACGTCGCTCTCGAAGGAGGCGTACGACGACGACGAGGGCGGGGCGGTCGGCGGGTACACCGCGTACAACGACGCGGCGCCAGCGAACGAGAAGAAGAAGCGGGCGGAGCCGATGCCGGAGATGGCTGATATTCAGCCGCAGGCCAAAGGCGGGCGGCAGCGCCTCGCGCGGCCGGCCGAGCAGGTGGCCCGCTCGTCGGCGCCGCGCCCCTCGATGGCGTCGCCGGTGGCGGTGCCGCCGGGGGTAGCGCCGGTGGCGGGAGGCTTCGGTGGCGGCAGGCCAAAGGCGTACCGGCCGGCGCCGCCACCGCCGCCGGCCGCGCGGCTCGACTACGGCAACCTGCGAATGGCGCCGGCGGCGTCACCGGCGCGCGGCCGGCTCGTGCCGGCGCCGCCGGATCGCCACGCGACGTCGGTCGAGGCGGAGGTCTCCGCGATGCGGCGCCGCGTCGAGGCGCTCGCGCTGCCCGAGGGCTGCGCGGCGGCGTGGCTGCACACGTACGACTACGCGTTCGCGACCGACGGCGCGGTCGACGTGCGCGCTGACGGGGCGTGGCACTCGATCGCGGTGACGGCGAAGGCGGGGACGGCGAAGCTCCGCCACGTCGCGGTGCCGCGCGAGCAGGCGGATGTCTTCCGCGTGGCCGCGATCGAGAACCCGCTGCCGGGACCGATCCTGCCGGGGCCGATCGACGTCTACGACCGCGGTCGGTTCCTCGTGACGAGCGCGGTGGACTTCACGCCGCCGGGCGGCTCGCTCGAGATCGGCCTCGGCGTGGATCCGGCGGTGAAGATCGCGCGCAACACCGAGTTCCGCGAGGAGGTCGGCGGCATGCTGCGCGGCGCGCTCAAGCTGATCCACGCGATCACGATCGACGTGGAGAACGTGTCGGGCCGCGCGGTCGAGCTCGAGGTGCGCGAGCGCGTGCCGGTGGCGCGCGAGGGCGACGACGACGTCGAGATCACGCTCGGCCGCGTCGAGCCGGCGTGGGAGCGCTGGACTCCGGATCCGGAGGCGCCGCGCGACGAGCGGCTGCGCGGCGGCCACCGCTGGCGCCTGACGATCCCGGCGGCGCAGAAGCGGACCATGCGCGCGGGCTACGAGGTCAAGATCAGCGGCCGGCACGAGCTGGTCGGCGGGAACCGGAGGGAGTCGTGAGCGCGCCGGTCCCCGTGGCGCTGGTCCCGGCCAGCGTCCCGATCGTCGCGGTGACGGTGCTCGAGGATCGCGCCGCGATCACCCGGAGCGGCGCGGTGCCGCTCGCCGCGGGGCAGCACCGGATCGCGGTCGAGCGCGTCGCGCCGGTGCTCGCCGACAAGACGCTGACGGCGACGGCGGTGGGCGCGCGCGTGCTCGACGTGCGCTGCGAGCGCTACCTGGCGCCGTGGCGCGATCCGGCGGCCGCCGCGGACGAGCCGCCGGAGCGGCTGCGCGCCGAGCGGGTCCGCCTCGAGACCGAGCGCGACCGCGCAACGGCGGCGGCGGCGGCGGCGCGCGCCGAGAGCGCCGCGCTCGTCGAGCTGTTGGCCGCGGCGCTGCGCGATCTGGCGCGCGGCGCGGCGCGGGGCATCGCGGCGCCGGGCGCGGCGGTGGCGCTCGCGGAGCTGGACGCGCTCGACGCGGCGGCCCGCGCGCGGTGCGCGGACGCCGAGCTCGCGGCCGAGGAGCTCGGCCGCGCGCTGGCCCGGCTCGACGCGCGGATCGCGCGCGCCGAGCAGGAGGCGGGCGAGGAGGCGGCGCGCCTCGTGATCGATCTGGTCGTCGATCCGGAGGCCGATCCAGAGGCCGATCCAGAGGCCGAGCCGGGCGCCGAGGCGGCCGACTGCGTCGTGACGGTCCACTACGTGGTGCCGGGCGCCGCGTGGCGCCCGTACCACCGCGCGGTGCTGGCTGCGCGCGAGACGCGCGTCGAGTGGCAGACGAGCGCGTGCGTGTGGCAGGCGACGGGCGAGGACTGGACGGACGCGGCGCTGACGTTCTCGCTCGAGCGCCCGTCGCTGGGCGTCGAGCCGCCCGCGCTGGCCGACGACGAGCTCATGGCGCGGCGGCGCCCCGATCAGGTCGTGGTCGAGGCGCGCGAGCAGGAGCAGCAGACGACGGGCCTGGGCGCGGGGCCGGGCGCCGCGGAGGTGCCGGGCATCGACGACGGGGGCCTCGGCCTCGTGCTCACCGCGCCGAACGCCACGATCAAGGCGGACGGCGCGCCGCACCGCGTCCCGGTGGGCGCGTTCTCCACGGCGGTGCAGCTGTCGCTCGTCGCGGTCCCGCTGCGCTCGCCGCACGTCCACCTCCGCGCGCGGATCGTGAACACGGGCCCGCAGCCGCTGCTCGCCGGGCCGGTCGATCTGATCATGTCCTCGGGCTACGTGGGCCGCGCGGAGCTCGGCTTCGTCGCCGCGGGCGAGAAGTTCTACCTGGGGTTCGGGCCCGAGGCGGACATCCGCGTCCACCGCGAGGAGACGACCGAGCGCGAGGAGGCGGGCCTGCTCGGCGGGTGGAACACCCAGAAGGTGCGGGTCGCGGTGCGGCTGTCGAACCTCGGCGGGCAGCGGCGGGAGATCGTCGTGACGGAGCGGATCCCGATCTCGGAGGTCGAGCAGGTCGACGTCCAGGTCTCGGCGCCGGACGGCTACCTGCTCGGCACCGACGATCATCCGGGCGGGGAGGAGATCACGCAGGTGACGGCGCGCGCGATCGACGAGCGGGGCATGGTGACGTGGTCGGTGGAGCTGCCGCCCCTGGGCCGCCGCGCGGTCACGCTCGAGTACCGCGTGAAGACGCAGCGGGGCGTCGCCGGCATCTGACGCGCGGGCCATCCTTCGGCAGATGTCTGGCCAGTTCGAGATGCTCGGCAACCGCGTGCGCAAGAACGCGCGGCACCTCGCCAAGTGGGCCCGGCGCGAGCGCGTGACGTGCTGGCGCGTCTACGACCGCGACATCCCGGAGCTGCCGATCACTGTCGACACGTACGAGGGCGCGCTCGTCATCAATGACTACCGGAGCGGCGCGCCGGACGAGCGCGGCGGCGGCGACGCCTGGCTCGACGAGGCGGTGGCCACGGTCGCGGGCGCGCTCGACGCCACGGACGTGTTCGTCAAGCAGCGCGAGCGGCTCGTCGGCCGGCGCGAGGGCCACCAGTACGAGCGGCTGGGCCAGGCCGGCGCGTGGCGCACGGTGCAGGAGGGCGGCCACGCGTTCCGCGTCAACCTCGCCGACTACGTCGACACGGGGCTGTTCCTCGATCACCGCATCACGCGGGGCATGGTCGCGCGCGAGCCAGCGAAGACGATGCTGAACCTGTTCGGCTACACAGGCTCGTTCTCGGTCTACGCGGCGGCGGCGGGCATGCAGACGACGACGGTCGATCTGTCGCGGACGTACCTCGACTGGGCGGGCGAGAACCTGGCGCAAAACCGGCTCTCGGGCGAGCTGGTGCACGCCGACGTGCGCGAGTTCCTCGCCGACGCGCGTCACCGCGGCCGGCGCTGGGACCTCGCCGTCGTCGATCCGCCGACGTTCTCGAACTCCAAGCGCATGAGCTACACGTGGGACGTCCAGCGCGATCACGCGGCGCTGCTCGGCGACGTGCTCGAGGTGATCTCCGACGGCGGCGTGGTGTGGTTCTCGACGAACCGGCGGCGCTTCCAGCTCCAGCTGGCCGCGTGGGGCGCGCTCGCGATCGAGGACCGGACGCGGGAGACGATCCCGCCGGACTTCCGCGACGCGAAGGTGCACCACGCGTTCCGGCTTTGGCGGCGCGGCGGGACGGGCTAGGACGCGGCGGCCTCGAGCGCCGCGCGCGTGCCGCGCAGCACGGTGTCGGCGGCGGCCTCGACGCGCGGCTGGTGCTCGGCGAGCGCGGCGCGGATCGCGCGCAGATCGGCGGCCGACGGCGCGAGCAGCGGCCGGTGCGCGAGCATGCGCGCGAGGCGCTGCGCGATCGCGTCGGGGCGGCGCAGATCGTCGGGGACGCCGTGCGCGCGCAGCCGCGCGAGGAGGCCGCCGAAGCGCAGCGGATCGCCGGGGTCGTGCCAGACGAGCTCGACCTCGAGCGCGAGCGCGCGCGTGTAGGCCGCGCGGTAGCCGGGCTCGCCGACGAGGACGCCGTCGAGCAGGAGCTCGACGCCGACGTGCGCGGTGGCGCGCCGCGGGCCGCGGGCGCAGCCGCGCGCGGCGAGCCGCTCGTCGAGCTCGCGCATCAGCGCGGTCGTGGCGGGCAGGCGGTGGAACGCGGCGTCGGTGGCGTGGTGGAGCGCGATGCCGGTGGCGACCGCGGCGTCGGCTGCCGCGGCGACGCGCGCGCCGCTCATGGTCTGGAAGTCGGGCAGCATGGCGCCGAGCGCCACGCCGGCCTCCGGGGAGGACCAGCTCGCGACGGCCGCGTGCCCGAAGAAGTTCACGCTCTGTATTAGCATCCTCGCGTGCTCCTCGTCGGCGTCGATCTCGGAACCCAGAGCTGCAAGGCGGTCGTCTGCGATGCGGGGCTCGCCGTGCGCGGTGCGCACGCGATCGGCTACGCCACGAGCTACCCGTCAGAAGGCGCGGCCGAGCAAGATCCGGCGGTGTGGATGGCGGCGCTCGCGCCTGCGATCGGCGGCGCGCTCGCGGCGGCGGGCGCCGGCCCGGACGACGTGGTGGCGCTCGCGTTCTCGGGCCAGTGCGACGGCGCGATCGCCGTGGACGCGGCCGGCGCGCCGCTCCACCCGGCGCTGATCTGGCAGGACCGCCGCGCGATCGCCGAGACGGCGGCGGCGGATCCGCGCGCGGTGTTCGAGCTGACGGGCCAGGTCGCGGATCCGAGCCACATGGCGCCGAAGATCGCCTGGCTGCGGGCGCGCTACCCGGGCGCGGCGCGCTTTCACCAGCCGGTCTCGTACCTGGTCGAGCGGCTGACGGGCGAGGCGGTGATCGATCCGGCGCTCGCGTCGACGACGATGCTGCTCGAGCTGGCGGCGCCGGGCGGCCCGCGCTGGGCGGCGCCGCTCCTGGCGGCGTTCGCGATCGCGCCGGCAGAGCTGCCGCGGCTCGCGGGCGCGTGCGAGGTGGCGGGCGCGCTCACGGCGGCGGGGGCGCGGGCGACGGGCCTCCGCGCGGGGACCGTGGTCGCGGTCGGCACGGGCGACGACTTCGCGACGCCGCTCGGCGCGGGCGTGACAGGTCCAGGGCCGGTGGTCTGCGGGATCGGGACGGCCGAGGTGGTGGGCGCGCTGTCGCTCGAGCCGGTGCTCGATCGCGCCGCCGCCGAGCCGATGCTCGAGACGCATGCGTACCCGACGGGCGCGTTCTTCGTCGAGAACCCGGGCTGGCTGTCGGGCGGCGCGCTGCGCTGGGCGGCGCGCCTCCTCGGGATCGCCGGCGACGCCGAATTCGACGCGCTCGCGGCGGCGGCGCCGCCGGGCGCGGGCGGTGTCACGTTCGTCCCGGCGCTGGCGGGCGCGATGACGCCGGTGTGGCGGCCGCACGCGCGCGGCACGCTGCACGGCCTCGCCGTCGCGCACGATCGCGGCCACGCGGCGCGCGCGGTCCTCGAGGGGCTGGCGTTCGCGGCGCGCGACGTCGTCGAGCGGCTCGCGGCGCTGGGCCTCCCGGCGGAGCGCGTGCTCCTCCTGGGCGGCGGCTCACGCAGCGCGGTGTGGGCGCAGCTCCGGGCCGACGTCCTCGGCTTGCCGCACGACGTGGCGGCGAGCACGGACACGTGCGCGATCGGCGCGGCGATGCTCGCGGCGGTGGCGGCCGGCGTGCACCGCGATCTGGCGGCGGCCGCGGCGCTCGCGCCGCCGCCGGCGCGGAGCTTCGCGCCAGATCCGGGCGCCCGCGGCGCGGCGGATGCGGCATATCGCCGCTACCGGGCGCTCGTGGAGGCGCTCGCGCCGCTGGCGACCCGGCCGTGGGCGTAACGTCCGCGAGGTGGCAGCGAGAATGACCAAGAGAATGACCAAGAGGATGACCAAGAGGATGACCCGTGTGGGCCGAGACACTTTCCTGCCGCGCGGCCTCGGGTAGAGTCCACGGATGCGACGGATGTGGCTCGCGGTGGTGTCTGCCGCGCTGGCCGGCTGCCCTTCGGCGGACGCACCGCCCGCGTGCGTCACCGTCGATACGGCGTGTTCGCCGCTCTACGCGCCGACGTTCGACAACGTCTACAACAACACGCTCAAGGCGGGGTGCGGCAGCCAGCTCAGCTCGTGCCACGCCGCGAACGGCGCTGGCGTGCTGGCGCTCCCCGATCCGGCGGTCGCGCACGGCGAGCTGCTCGACGGGCGCGTCGTGCCGGGCGATCCGGGGTGCAGCGAGCTCGTCGTGCGCACCGGCGCGCCGGGCAAGGACTACCAGATGCCGCCGGGTTCGGGCGCGTCGCTGACGGCGGCCGAGCGCTGCTCGCTGATCTTGTGGATAGAGGCCGGCGCGCCGGGCCCGGTGAACAGCGCCGCGCCGGGGGGCGGCCGATGATGCGGCGTTGGGCCGTGCCGGCGCTCGGGCTCGTGCTCGCGCTCGCGCTCGGGGCGTGCGGCGATCCGAAGCTCCCCATCGAGGCGCTGCAGGATCCGAGCACGTGCGCCGAGTGCCACCCCAAGCACTACCAGCAGTGGTCGGGCTCGATGCACGCGTACGCCTCCGACGACCCGGTGTTCATCGCGATGAACCGGCGCGGCCAGCGCGAGACCGAGGGCGCGCTCGGCGACTTCTGCGTCGACTGCCACGCGCCGATGGCGGTGCGCGAGGGCGCGACCAC
>Ga0247790_10000301_pt1 | contig 19604 bp, 15 predicted proteins | sample UWRJS171409R4_FD_179913 | JGI IMG/M metagenome (GOLD analysis project Ga0247790, IMG submission 179913) | Soil microbial communities from Arlington Agricultural Research Station in Wisconsin, United States - UWRJ-S171-409R-4 | ecosystem: Environmental > Terrestrial > Soil > Agricultural land... | reverse complement strand
CCGACGCCGAGCAGCGTCTGCGCGCGCCGCGCGTGCGAATCGGACGCGTCTGCCGCCGCGGTGGGCGGCCCCTCCGAGGGTGCGTCACCGGACGGAGCCGGTCCCGTGACGACCGTGTGCTGCCCCGTCGCGCGCGCCAGCTCCAGGTACGACGCGCCCGCCACCACCGTCCGCTCGTCGCCGTCGTCGTCGTCACCGCCCTGGGGCCAGCGCGCGGCTGCGCGCGGGACGCCGCTGAGCCCGCGGGCGCGCGCGAGCTCGGCGTACGACGCGCTCGCCGGCAGCGTCTCACCGTCGCTGCCGGTCTTGGGCTCGCCGCTCGGGCGGCCGGTCTTGGGCTCGCCGACCGGGCGGCCCGCCTTGGGCTCGCCGACCGGGCGGCCCGCCTTGGGCTCGCCGATCGGGCGGCCGATCTTGGGCTCGCCGATCGGGCGGCCGGTCTTGGGCTCGCCGATCGGGCGGCCCGCCTTGGGCTCGCCGGCCGGGCTGCTCGCCTTGGGCTCACCGGCCGGGCTGCTCGCCTTGGGCTCACCGGCCGGGCTGCTCGCCTTGGGCTCGCCGGCCGGGCTGCTCGCCTTGTGCTCGCCGGTCGAGCGGCCAGGCAGGCGCGCCGCCATGCGGCGGCTGGCGGGATCGGGCGCGCCGCCGCGCGGCGGCGTGACCGCCGGGGTCGCCGCCATCGTGTCGCGCTGGCCGACGGCGAGGACCGTGTCTGCCTCGGTGTCAGAGCGCGCGGGCGCGCGCGGCTCGGCGCCGCCTTCGGGCGACGCGCCGACTCCGGGCGACGCGCCGACTCCGGGCGCCCTCGGCGGCCTGGCTCCTGGATCGCTCACGCGGGCTCATCTAGCCACGTGAGCGGCGGACCGGCAAGAGTCAGCCCTCCTCGCCACCGTGACCGACCGAACACGGCGCGGCGCGCGCGGTTTTAGGCCCCACCTCGGCGCACCGCGGGCGCGAATCAAAAGTGCTGGACTCAGGCAGCGGCGGCGGCGGTGGCGAGATCGGCGATCGGGCTGTCGCCGGCGATGTTCTGCAGGCAGCGGACGAGGTGCGCGCGGATCTTGTGCTTCTTCGAGTAGACCGTCTTGAGGCTGATCTGCATCTCGACGGCGATCTCGTCGGCCTCGAGGCCCTTCTGATAGTACAGCTCGACGAACGTGCGGTCCTTGTCCGTGAAGTCCGAGAGCAAGCTGTTCAGGTGATCCCAGCGCTCCTTCTCGATCAGCTGATCGAGCGGCGTGCGGTCGCACTCCTCGTGCGGATCGAGGTTGCCGTCGACCTTGTCGAGCAGCGGGCGGCGGCCGGCGCTACGGAGGAAGTCGTACGCGGCGTTCACCGAGATCATCCCGATCCATGAGCCGAGCTTCGTGCCGCGCGCGGGGTTGTAGATGCGCAGCTTGTGCATGTCATCGCGGACGAGCTGCATCATCACGTCGGCGTAGATCTCGTCGAGATCGGCGCTCGAGAGGCTCGGCGCGTACTTGAGGGTGACCTTCGTGATGCAGCGATAGATGAGCGGGCGGTAGCGGCGGACCAGCTCGGTCCAGCCGCGCGCATCATTTCGGAGGACGCACCTCAGGAGCTCGCGATCGGTCCAATCTGCCGCATTCCGAGAACCCCGCGTTGCGAGTAGCGCCATGTGCATCCCCTCCGTAGGTGGCCAGCAACAAAGCAACGGCGGTGCCACCATCCAACTCCCTGAAATCTCGGGCGGGACCGCGATTGTCACCGGTGGGAGACACCACTTCTTGGTGAAAACGACCAACCTCGGCGCTCCGCGGGGGAAGGTCGGGATCTCCCCTCGCGTAGTAGCCACTCCCGCCGGCGGCGGGGTCGCGTCGGAGACCCGCAGCCCCGATCGCGCAGGCGATCCCCGGGTCTCCTGACCTCGGCGGACCTCGCGCTGACCTCGGGCGGACCTCGGGCGATCGCTTCGGGGGATCGCCTCGGGCGATCGCTTTGGCCGATCGCTTTGGCCGGCGCCTCGGTGATCGCTGCAGCGGCGTGCGTGGCCGACCTCTTGGGCCGACCTGCGGCCGGTGGACCGGCGGACCCGCGGACCCGCGGACCCGCGGACCCGCGGACCCGCGGACCCGCGGAAGCTTCTCCCGCCGCGGTAGGTTACGCCCCATGTTCGGTCTGGGTCCCCACGACGGGCGGCGCGTCACCGTCCATCCGTATCGCCGCATGATGGCGTTCCTCATGCGCGGCCGGAACGAGTCGGCCGTGTACTTCGAGCAGCACCTCGATCTATCGCGGACCTTGCCCTGGCTCGCGGCGCGCAACGCGCGCGAGCCGACGCGGGCGACGCTGTTCCACCTGCTCCTGCACGGGCTCGCGGGCGTCTTGCACGAGCGCGAGCGGCTGAACCGCTTCACGATCGGTCACCGGACGTACCAGCGGACCGCCGTGTGCCTGTCGTTCGCCGCCAAGAAGGGCATGTCCGACGACGCGCCGCTCGCCACGATCAAGCGGCGCTTCCCGCCCGGCGAGGCGTTCGACGCGCTCGTCCGCGAGCTCACCGCCGAGGTCGGCGGCGCCCGGAGCGACGCGCCCTCGGCCATGGACAAGGAGCTCGCGATCGTGCTCGCGCTGCCCGGCTTCTTGCTCGCGCCGTCGCTCGCGCTCCTGCGCTGGCTCTACAGCCTCGGCCTCGCGCCGCGCGCGCTCATCGACACCGATCCGCTCTACACGAGCGCGTTCGTCGCGAACCTCGGCAGCCTCGGCCTCGACGCCGCCTTCCACCACCTCTACGAGCACGGCAACTGCCCCCTGTTCGTGACGCTCGGCCAGATCACGCACGTCGCGGCGCCCGACGCAGGGCCCGCCGCCTCGCGGCCCCAGGTCACGATCCGCTACACGTTCGACGAGCGCATCGAGGATGGCCTCTACTGCGCCCGCTCGCTGCAGCTCCTCAAGCAGCGCCTCGAGGACCCCGCCGCCTGGCTCGGCCCCGCGGAGCGCGTCGCCGCGCCCTAGCACTTCGCGACGGCGGCGTCCCAGCGCGCGAGGTGCGCCTCGACCGCGCCGCGGTCGGCGGTCGGCCGGAAGCGGCGCTCCTCGCGCCAGGTCTGCCGGACCTGGTCCTGGTCGCGCCACACGCCGGTGCCCAGGCCCGCCAGGAACGCGGCGCCCAGGGCGGTCGTCTCGACGAGCGCGGGCCGGACGATCTCGACGCCGAGGACGTCGCTCTGGAACTGCATCAGGAGGTTATTGGCCGCCGCGCCGCCGTCCACCTTGAGCTGCGTCAGCGCGCGCCCGCTGTCGCGCTCCATCGCGCGCAGGATGTCCACGTTCTGGAGCGCGATGCCCTCGAGCGTCGCGCGCGCGACGTGCGCCCGCGTCGTGCCGCGCGTCAGGCCCGTGATCGAGCCGCGCGCGTCCGGGCGCCAGTGCGGCGCGCCCAGGCCCGCGAACGCCGGCACGACGATCACGCCGCCCGAGTCGGGCACCGTGAGCGCGAGCGACTCGATCTCGGCCGCCGACGCGAAGAACTGCAGGCCGTCGCGCAGCCACTGCACCGCGGCGCCGGCGATGAACGCCGAGCCCTCGAGCGCGTAGCGCAGCTCGCCGGAGCCGAGCTGCCACGCGATCGTCGTGAGCAGGCCAGACCGCGACGCGACCGGCCGATCGCCCGTGTTCATCAGGATGAACGCGCCCGTGCCGTACGTGCACTTCGCGTCGCCCGGCGCGAAGCACGCCTGGCCGAACAGCGCCGACTGCTGATCGCCCGCGAGCCCCGCGATCGGGATCCCGTCCGGAAGGCCCGGGACGCCCTGCGTGGTGCCCGCGATCCCCGACGACGCGACCACCTCCGGCAGGATCGCGCGCGGCACGGCGAGGAGCTCCAGGAGCTCGTCGCTCCACGCGCGCGTGTGCAGATCGAACAGCAGCGTGCGCGAGGCGTTCGTGACGTCGGTCGCGTGCACGGCGCCGCCCGTCAGCCGCCACAGGAGGTACGAGTCGATCGTGCCGAACGCGAGCCGGCCGGCGCGGGCCGGCGCGGCGACCTCGCTGATGTGCGAGAGCATCCAGCTGATCTTCGTGCCGGAGAAGTACGGATCGAGCGTGAGCCCCGTCAGCTGCCGCACGCGCGCCTCGTGGCCCGCGGCGCGCAGCTCGGCGCACCGATCAGCGGTGCGGCGGTCCTGCCAGACGATCGCGTGGTGCACGGCCTTGCCCGTCTGCCGGTCCCAGAGGACGGACGTCTCGCGCTGGTTCGTGATGCCGATGGCCGCGATCGACCCCGGATCGATCCCTCCGGGATCGCTCTTGTCATGCGGTTGCTTCGCGGCTCCGCCGCCCGCGGGCCCGGCGAGCGCCTGGCGCAGCGCCGAGAGCACCGATGCCCAGATGTCCTCGGGATCGTGCTCGACCCAGCCCGGCGTCGGGTAGATCTGGCGGAACTCCTGGTAGCCGCGGCCGCGCACGGCGAGTGCTTCGTCGAGGACGAGCACGGTGGTCCCGGTGGTGCCCTGGTCGATCGCGATCACGTGGCGCATGGCGGTCAGCTCCTCGGTGAGCTACGGGTTGGCGGGGGGCGATGCCGGCGCGGCGCGCTCGCGCGCGGCCTGCCGGACGAAGCTTGCGACCTCGGCGGCGACGATGTCGCGCTCGACGTCGACGGCGATCAGGTGATAGCTGCGCGGCAGGATCCGCAGGCGCCGCGCGCGGGCGCGATCGGCGATCCGCGGCGCGCACGCCACCGGCGCCGTGTGGTCCTGGGCGCCGTGCAGGACGAGCACGGGCGGCGTGACGCGCGGCAGCGCCTCGTCGACGATCCGCATGAACGCGAGGAGCTGGCCGAGCGCGCGCGTGGGGAACGCGTCGTAGCACGGGTTCTCGGCCCGCACGCGCCGATCGCGGACGTCGGAGCCGCCGAGCTTGGGCAGCACGCGCACGCGGCGCAGGAGGCCGCCTTGCGTGGACGCGGCGACGCGCGCCGCGAACCACGGCAGCCAGAGCGGCGCCGCGAGCGAGCCGACCGCCGCGAGCTCCGGCCGCTGACTGCCGAGGTAGAGCGCGAGCAGCCCGCCGAGCGACTGGCCGACCACGGCGACCTGGGCGCAGCGGCCGCGCAGGTCGTCCACGGCTCCCTCGACGGCGTCCACCCAGTCGCGCCAGGTCGTGCGATCGAGTGCCTTCACCGACACCCCGTGCCCCGGGAGGAGCGGCGCCCGGACGGTGAACCCGTCGCGCGCCAGCTGCTCGCCGAGATAACGCACCTCGTACGGCGTGCCCGTGAAGCCGTGGACCAGAACGATCCCGACGGACTGGCTCGCACCCGCGCCTTCGGGATCCGCGCCGTCACCCGGAAGCTCGAACGGTGCACCGACGTCCACGTCGCGGCTTTATCACACCGCCGCACACATTGCAGATTCGCGAGATGCTGCTCGACTGATGTCACGCTTCTCCGGACCGGCTCGGACATTGACAGGTCGCAAGCGTTGCGCTCTGATCGAAAGCAGTAGGATCACGACGGGTTGGCAACTCGTCGGTGGGAGCACCGGCGAGCCGGCACTGGGAGCCGTACCGGAGGTCCGTGCCAGCACCGTACGAGACGTCACATGAGTGAGTGGAAAACACGCATCACCAAGGTCCAGGTCGTCAAGCCGGCCAGGGAATCGGGCGAAGCGTGCTTGGTGCTGATCTACCCGCCAGGTCCGGACATGGGGAAGCGCTTCCCGCTCCAGCGCAGCGAGGTCGTGCTCGGCCGCGGCGGTGACTGTGATGTGCAAGTCGATCGCGATTCAGTCTCGCGCCGCCACGCGCGCGTGTACCGCTCGGGCGAGAGCTGGTCCGTCGAGGATCTGCAATCGACGAACGGCTCGTACGTCAACGACGTGCCAGTGACGAAGTCACCGCTGCGCGACGGTGACTTCGTGAAGATCGGCGCCGCGATCTTCAAGTTCCTCATGGGGACGGGGATCGAGGCGAGCTACCACGAAGAGATCTACAAGATGACGATCGTGGACGCCCTGACGGGCGCCCACAACAAGCGCTACTTCCTCGAGTTCCTCGAGCGCGAGATCGCGCGCTGCGCGCGCTACCACCGGCCGCTCTCGTTGCTCATGTTCGACATCGATCACTTCAAGGCGATCAACGACAAGCACGGCCACCTCACCGGCGACTACGTGCTGCGCGAGATGTCGCGCCGGCTGCTCCACCGCGTGCGGCGCGAGGAGCTGCTCGCGCGGTACGGCGGCGAGGAGTTCGCGGCGGTCTTGCCCGAGACGGACCTGAACGGCGCGCGCAAGTTCGGCGAGCAGATCCGCCGGCTCGTCTCGGATCAGCCATTCGAGTACGAGGGCGACACGTTCCCGGTCACGGTGTCGGTCGGCATCGCGTGCGTCGAGGGCCAAGACACCGACGTCCCGACGTTCATCAAGATCGCCGACGAGAACCTGTACCGGGCCAAGCGCGAGGGCAGGAACCGCGTCATCAGCTAGAGAACCTTGTTGCGCTTCATCAGCCAGAGCAGGCCCACGACGATCGCGACCACGGCGATCCAGAAGTAGAGATAGCCGTACTCCCACTCCTTCTCGGGGAGCACGTTGAAGTTCATGCCGTAGACGCCGCACAGGAACGTGAGCGGCAGGAAGATGATGCTGACCACGGTCAGCCGGCTCATCGTGCGGTTCGTCTTGTGCGCGACGAGGGACATGTAGTTGTTGAGCGAGCCAGACAGGATGTCGCGATCGACGAGCACGTCCTGCAGCACGCGCTCGATGGTGCCGACCATGTTGCCGAGGTACGGTTGCGTCGCCTCGCTGACGAACGGCGACTTGCGCGTCGAGAGATCCGCGAGCACCGCGCGCGCGGGGAGCACGACCTTGCGCAGGTGCAAGAGATCGGCGCCGAGCTCGGACGCCTCGGCGAACACGGTGTCGTCGACGTTGCCGCTGAGCCGCGCCTGGACCTCCTCGACGCGCTCCTCGAACCGCTTGTGGACCGAGAGGTAGTTCTCGATCAGGTGATCCCACAGCTCGTAGAGGAGGAAGCTCGGGCTCTGCGCGAACCGGCGGAAGTCGGCGAGGTACGACTTCCGGACGGCCTCGAGGAAGACGGGCTGGCCCTTGTGCAGCGTGAGGAGGAAGCGCTCGCCCAGGATCGCGTCGACGCGCTCGAGATCGAACTTGTGCCCGATGAGCCGGCAGCCGGACAGCACGAGGTGCACGTAGTCCTCGTAGCGGGCCACCTGCGTCGCGGGCTCGCGGGTCAGCGCGTCCTCGACGATCTCCGCAAGGCACAGGTCGAGGCGGCCGAGCAGCGCGCGGGCCTCGTCGCGCTGCGCGACGTCGACGTCGATCCAGACGAAGCGGCCGGCGTCCAGCGACGCGCGGAGGTCGCCGATGCAGATCTTGCAGTGGGCCTTCGTCTTGAAGTCGAGCTCGACGAGGCTGATCAGCGGATCGTCGCCGTCCATCCGCAGCGAGGGCCGCAGCGAGGCCGCGGCGGCCGCGGCGGCCGGATCGTCCTCCCTGGGCATCGGCTCCGCGCTCACGCCGTCAATCGTACTACCGCGGGGCGCTCGTGGCACCCCGCTGATCACCCGGGGGGGCTTTTGGCCTCGGGCGGGGCGGCCTCGGGCGGGGCGGCCTCGCGCAGCGCCTTGTCCCGGATCCGCTTGTCGAGGAAGTAGTCCCGGCCGCGCAAGAACTCGCCGGCGACCCCGACGAGCGACACCGCCGCCGCCAGGATCGAGAGCGCGGCGGCGTGCTCCGGCAGGGCGAGGGCGGCGCCGAGCAGCGCGCTGATCCCGAGGACGCGGCTGCCCCAGGCGAGCGCCAGGGTGGCCTTCTTGTGGTGCGAGAGGAGGTTGTCGAGCCCGCCGACGGCGAGCTCGAGCGAGAGGATCAAAAAGATCGGCCACGCGGGCGCGGGCGTCTTCACGAGCACGGCGAACAGGAGCAGCGGCATCGCGAGCGCGCCGAGGATGCGGACGGCGTCGGCGCGCGAGAAGTCGCCCCGCGCGCGCAGCTTCGGCCAGCCGATCACGACGTAGTCGATGCCGCTGATCCACGTGATCGCGACGACGCCGATCATGATCGCCTCGACGGTCAGCCGGATGTCGCCGTGGAGGTGCAGCGCGAGGATCGGCGCGAACGAGGCCGACATCACGAGCGCGCCGCGCCAGAACCGGCGCCGCACGACCCACAGGACGAGCGCGAGCGCGATCGGCGCCGCGACGCCAGCGACGAGCAGCCACAGCAGGAACTGGCTGCCGGCCCCGAGCAGCGGGAACAGGAGCATGACGCCGATGCCCTGCATCTGCGTCCACGTCTTGGCCTTCGCGATGTAGCTGGTCTTCATCGTGATGCCGCGCTGCTCGTAGGCCGAGCGCAGCGCCGTGATGAAGAACTCGCGGACGAACATGAGCGCGCACGCCCACCACGGCACGAGGCTATGGCCGAGGATGTCGTCGGCGAACGGGGTGTAGGCGAAGGCGACGAAGACCTTGTCGGCGATCGGATCGAGCAGGCCGCCGAGCACGGTCGGGCCGTACTTCCGGGCCAAGAGGCCATCGACCCAGTCGGTGCAGCCGATGAGCGTGCCGGCGATCAGCGCGCTCCACATGTAGATGTTGTCCTCGTAGCCGTGCTCGGCGCCCTGGTAGATCAGCCAGCTGAGGAGCGGCATGGGGACCAGCCGCGCCAGGGTGACCTGGTTCGCGGTGATCAGCGGGCGGGCCGGGCTCGGCACGCCGGGAAGCTACCACGCCGCTCGACGCGCGGGCCTCGAAGCGGCTAGCCGCGCGTCGCGCAGCGGACGCGGACGCTCGTGCCAGGGGCGGGCGGGGTGGCGCGCTCGACGTGGAGCTCGAGGTGAGTCGCCGTGGTGCTGCACGCGGCGGGGTTGGGCTTGGCCCACCAGCACGTGCCGCCGCCGGTCGCCGGCTGGTCGGGGCCCGTCATCTGGCAGGGCGAGATCGGGGCCTCGAGCTCCTCCGGCTCGAGCACGACGTCGGAGACGTTGCACTCGAGCTGGGTGCCGGGCTCGTCGGCATCGAGGTCGGCGCTGGAGAGCTCGCCCTCGAGGCAGGGCGAGACGGCCGTGCTCACGAGCGCGCCGATGTCGGCGAGCGTCTGGCTGTAGTCGGGCTGGCAGACCGAGCGGATCAGGCCGTGATCGCCGAACCGCGACGTGAAGTCGGCGAGCCGGATCGCGGGGCGGCCGATCGCCGCGCTGCCGTTGATCGTCGCCGAGCACGTGGGCTGCAGCGCGAGCGGCTGGACGCGGCCGCCCTGGTCGAGCGCGCCGGTCGTGATGCTCGCCTTCGGATCGCCGCCGATCAGCGCGACGACGGTGCGGCCCGCCGGCTTGAGCGTCGAGAGGAACTCGTGGTAGCGGCCGGGATCGGTCAGGAACGAGTCGGTGCGCGCGCGGCAGTTCGTGTAGCTGCCGCCGCTCGTCGCGCTGATCGGCTGATCGCACTGGTACGCGTACAGCGGCTGGGCGCGGAAGTCGCTGGTGGGCGACTCGCCGGTGAAGAACGCGCGATCGGCGATCGACGCGTCGTCCTCGTCGACGAGGAACACGACGACGAGGAACGCGTTCTTGCGCAAGAAGCCGGCGTTCTCGGGGCGCGTGCCGTCGAGCGCGCGCTTCATGGCCTCGAGCGGCGCCTCGAAGCCGCAGCCCTCGGCGCCGAGCTGCGCGATGCAGGACAGGGTGCTCGAGAGCTCGCCGGTGTAGTTCGTGCGCCGCCCGCTGCCGCCGTCGGAGATGTCGACGATGAAGCGGTCGCTCGGCCCCGTGCACATCGTGGAGGACGGCTCGTTGTGGAGCAGGCCGTTGTCGGCGGGCGCGGGGTGCGGGCAGCCGCCGATGTTGGCGACGCCGAGGTCGACGCTCGTCGAGACCACGCCGATGTGGAGGTTCGGTCGGCCCTTCTCGAAGGCGTCGAGCGCTTGCACGAACCGCGGGAAGTTCGCGGCGAACACCGTCTGCTTGTCCCGCGTCGAGCCGGAGTCATCGATCACGAACAGCAGATCGATGTCCGCGCTGACGGGGATGTCCTTCAGGATCTCGCCCACCTGCTCCGGCTCGAGCGACGCGATCGAGCGATCGGGGCAGCCGGGGAGCGCGGCGAGGCAGAGCGCGGCGAGGAGCGCGAGGCGCGCGGTGGATGCAGAGGATGCAGAGGATGCAGAGGTTCGCATGACAGCCCGTTCGTGCATGCGCCCCTCGCGATCCGTCACGCGCGCCCAAAACAAAACTCGGAGCGCGGTGCTCCGAGCGAGATCACTTCAGCGGGTGCTGGCTCTGCAATGCCGAAAACAAAAACGGGCGAGGGAGATCCTCGCCCGCTGTGCGCGTCACCCGAGGTGGCGCCAGATCAGATCAGAGTCAGATCGCTTCGGTCACGCAGTTCGCGAAGACGATCGTCTCCGGAGGCGGCGCCACGGTGCGCTCGATCTTGAGGATGTGGTTCGGCGCCTTCGTGCAGTTCACCGGATCGGTCGCGATGCGCCAGCACGGCTTGTTGCTGATCGCCTCGTCGCACGCCGGCAGGACCGTCTCCATCTGGCCCGGCTTGCGCGCGTTCGTCACGTCCGAGACCGAGCAGTCGAACTGATCGCCCGCCGTGCCCGGATCGACGTCGGCGAGCTTGCCCTCGATGCACGGGTCGCCGATGGCCGCCTTGAGGAGCTGCGCGATCAGCTGGAGGCCGCCGGACAGGTCCTGCTGGCAGATCGTCGTGAACGTGCTGCGGTTGGGGAACTGATCGAGGAAGAACTTGATGCGCGTGGGCGGATCCGCGACCTCGTCCATGCCGGTCGCGCCCTTGTACGAGCACGAGTGCGCGACGGACGGGATCGGCGAGCCGCCGCCGGGCGGAGCGCGGAGCTCGACCTGGTACGGCGAGATCTCGCCCATGATGCCGGCGACGACGACCTTGTTCACGTCGCCCTTGAGGCCCTTCACGAAGTCGACGAACGACTGGACCTTCTCGAGGTACTGCGAGCTCTCGTTCGGCGAGCACTGATCCTTCGTGCCGGTCTGGTTCATCTCCGCATCGGTGCGGCCGCCGATCGCGCAGGTGTGGCCGAAGCGGTTGCAGCGGAACGACTGCAGGGGCCCGAGCGACGGGCTCTCGGGCCCGAGGATCGAGGACTTCGCGAACGTGCAGTCGTCCTCGTCGGCCAGGAAGATGACCGCGAGGAACGCGTCGGGGCGGAGGAACGTCGCGTTCGCCGGGTTGTTCTCGAGCGCGCGGCGCATCGCGAGCAGGTGCTGCTCGAAGCCGCAGCCGCCGGCGCCGAGGCTGGCGAGCTTGCCGAACGTCGTCGAGAGATCGCCGTTGTAGTTCTTGAGCCGCGAGCCGTCGCTCTGCTTGATGTCGCTGATGTACACGGAGCCGTTCTGCAGATCGCCGGCCGCGGTGCCGACCTGCAGGTTGCCGTTCTTACCGGTGCCCGAGCAGCCGCCCTGGCCGATCTGGCCGATCGCCGAGCCGGCCACCGAGTCCTGCGTGCCCTTGGTGCCCATGTCCGAGGACACGGCGCCGATGTGCACGTCCGGTAGGCCGCCCTGGATCGTGTTCAGGACCTCGATGAATTTCGGGAAGTTGTTCTTGATGTTGGTCTGCTTGTCGAGCATCGACGGCGAGTCATCGATGACGAACAAGATGTCGACGTTGCGGTTCAACGTGACCGGGATTTCTTTGTACTCGACACGACCTTGCTGAGGATTGACCTCCGAGATCGTGCGATCGGGACAGCCCGCCAGCAGGCTTCCGCATGCGGCGATCGCCAAGAAAGAAGCAACAGTAACGCGCATGGTGCGGCCTCCGTTAGCCCGGCAGAATAGAGCAAGTGGGCGGCCATGTTGAGCCGCCAGCAGTTTCAAACGCTTACTTTTGCGGGCCGCGCCACGGAGCGCCAACTTAGTTGGCGGTCAGGGGGGATCGTTGGCAGCGCCAGTTTGCGCTGAAACTTTCGTGAGAAGCGTTCCGGATTGGAAAGATCCTGGTGAGCGCCCTGGACACAGGCAGTGCCAACGGGGTTGGCGTGGTCGAGCCCGGTGGACATGCGTGGTAAGTTGGGTCTTCGTGACGAGCGGGCTTGTGTCGGTGCAGCGGGTCTTGTTGCTCGGTCCCGACGACGACGCCCGCCGCGCGCTCCACCTGATGCTCGATCGGGCGGGCAAGCAGGTCGCCGCGATGTCAGAGCTGGACGCGGCGCGCCGCTACCTGGCGGGCAGCGGCTGCGACGCGGTCATCGCCGCGCCGGGGCCGGCAGCCGAGCTCGCGGCCGAGCCGGGGACGCCGCCGATCGTGGCGCTGCTCCGCTCGCGCGAGCCGGCGGGCGCGTGGGCGCTGCTCGACGCGGGCGTCGACGAGATCCTGGCCGAGCCGCTCGACGAGCTGGCGGTCTCGCTCGCGCTCCGGCACGCGGCGGCGCGGCCGGCGCGGCGCGGCGCGGCGGGCCCGGGCGCCGGCGCGCCGCCGCTCGTCGGCGACGGCGCTGCGATGCAGCGGGTGCGCGCGGCGATCCAGCAGATCGGCGCCACGCGCTCGACGGCGCTGATCCTCGGCGAGAGCGGCACGGGCAAGGAGCTGGTCGCGCGGGCGATCCACGACGCGTCGCCGCGCCGCGATCGGCGCTTCGTCGCCGTCAACTGCGCCGCGATCCCGGCGGCCCTGCTCGAGTCCGAGCTGTTCGGGCACGCGCGCGGCGCCTTCACCGACGCGGTGCGCGACAAGGCGGGGCTGTTCGAGGAGGCCCACGGCGGGACCCTGTTCCTCGACGAGGTCGCCGAGCTGCCGGTCGCGCTGCAGGCCAAGCTCCTGCGCGTGCTCCAGGAGGGCGAGCTCCGGCGCGTCGGCGACACGGCCACGATCAAGGTGGACGTCCGGCTGATCGCGGCGACCCTGCGCGATCTCGCCGAGGAGGTCGCCGCCGGGCGGTTCCGCGAGGACCTCTACTACCGGCTCAACGTGCTGCCTATCTGGCTCCCGCCGCTGCGCGAGCGGACCGAGGACATCCCGCAGCTCGCGCGGTTCTTCGCGCGGCGCCTCGCGGCGCGGCACGGGCTCGGCGAGGTCGTGCTGCCGGACGCCGTCATCGACGCGCTCGTGGCGCAGCCGTGGCCGGGCAACGTGCGCGAGCTCGAGAACGTGCTCGAGCGGGCGCTGGTCCTCGCCGAGGGGCCGGTGATCGATCTCGCGTACCTGTCGACGGTCATGAACGTGCGGGCCCCGGCGACGAACGGCCACGGCGACGATCTGTCGATCGAGCTGTCGATCAAGAAGGCGACGCGCGAGCTCGAGCAGGAGCTGATCCGGCGCGCGCTCGGCGTGACCCAGGGCAACCGCACCAACGCGGCGAAGCTCCTGGAGATCAGCCACCGCGCGCTGCTCTACAAGATGAAGGAGTACGGGATCACCTGAGCCGGCCGGGTTGCGCCCGGCCCGCCGCCTGGCCGTCGCCTGGCCTTGGGCCGGGGCTTTTTGGAAAAAGTCCCGCGGCAGCCTACAATTATCCGCTGCATCCAGCGGGCGCCGCGCGCCTGGGTGGCCAGAGGCTTCATGGCGAAGCAGTGCATCGGGCTCGATATCGGCTCCAGCAGCGTCAAGGCGGTGCAGCTGCGCCGCAAGGGCGGCGGCTGGGCGCTGCACGCGTTCGGGATGCAGCCGCTGGTGCCGCAGACGATCGTCGACGGCACGATCATGGACCAGGGCGCGGTCTCGGAGTCGGTGCGCCAGCTGTGGAGCCGGCTCCGGCTCCGGCAGAAGGACGTCGCGATCGCGATCGCCGGCCACTCGGTGATCATCAAGAAGATCGCGGTGCCGCAGATGGCGCCCGAGACGCTGGCCGCCAACATCCGCGGCGAGGCCGAGCACCACATCCCGTTCGGCCGCGACGACGTCGAGATCGACTATCACGTGACGAACCCGTCGAGCCCGAGCGGACAGACGGAGCTCCTCCTCGTCGCGGCGAAGAAGGAGGTCGTCGCCGACTACGTCCAGGTCGTGCGCGACGCCGGGCTGTCGCCGCTCGTCGTCGACGTGGCGGCGTTCGCGGGCCAGAACGGCTTCGAGCTCAATTACCCGCTCGATCCGCGCGAGACGATCGTGCTCATCAACATCGGCGCGGCGATCTCGAACATCAACATCGTGCGCAGCGGCGTGTCGCTGTTCACGCGCGACGTGACGATCGGCGGCAACGCGTACACCGAGGAGATCCAGAAGCAGCTGGCGATCGCCGCCGACGAGGCCGAGGCGTACAAGGTCGGCGGCAACCCGACCGAGGACGGCGTGGTGCCGCAGGACGTCCTGCGCATCATGGACGGCGTCTCCGAGGTGATGGCGGGCGAGTTCCAGCGCTCGCTCGACTTCTTCCTGGCGACCACCGCCGACGCGAACGTCACGCGGATCATGGTCGCGGGCGGCAGCTCGAAGATCGCCTCGCTCCACCGCGCCATCGAGCGCCGGTCGCGGCTCGCCGTCGAGGTGGTCGACGCGTGGCGGCGCATCGAGATCGATCCGTCGCTCGATCGCGCCTACCTCGCGGCGCACTCGCCGGAGGCGCTGATCGGCGTGGGCCTGGCGATGCGGGCGGGCGGGGACAAGTGAGCGCGCCATGATCCGCATCAACCTCTTGCCCACGCGCCGCGTGAAGCGGGGGGGCCGCCGCGCGGGGGACGAGACCGGGACGCGGCACTTCCTGTACGGCGTGCTCGCGCTGGGGCTCGGGGCGCTCGCCGTGGTGGCCGCGGTCGATCTGCCGGTGCGCTTCGAGCTCGAGCGGTACCGGAGCGGCGAGGCGCGGCTGCGCCGGGAGCTGCGGCAACGGAGCGAGCAGCTGGCCGGCTTCACCGATCTGCAGAAGCAGCAGGCCGACGCCGAGGCGCGCAAGCAGTCGATCGAGCGGCTCATGCGGGCGAAGGTCGTGCCCGCGCACGTGCTGCACGAGCTGGGCGAGATCCTGACGAGCAACCGGCTGCCGACGATGACGTCGGAGATGCTCAAGCGGACGGGCAGCGATCCGAACAAGCGGTTCCAGCAGGACTGGGACCCGACGCACGTGTGGCTGTCCGGCTACTCCGACAACAACGGCGTGTTCAAGCTCGAGGGCGGCGCGCAGTCGGAGTCCGACGTCACGCAGCTCTCCAAGCGCCTCGCCGCGTCGGTCCACTTCATGGACGTCACGCCGGCGGGCGGCGAGCGCGTGGCGGACCAGGCGAGCGGCGTCAACTACTACAAGTTCACGATCACGGGGCGGGTGGCATACTGATGGCGAGCCCCGTCTTCATCGCCGACTTCGGGCGGCAACCGATGAGCCGCAAGGTCGTGTCGTTCCTGCTGCCGGGCCTCTTGCTCGGCCTCCTGTACTACCGGTTCGTCTACCAGCCGCTCGCGGAGGAGCGGGACCTGGCGCGCGCCTCGTACGAGAGCGCCCTGAAGACGCACACCGCGAGCGAGGCGAGCATGCGGCGGTACGGCGAGCTCCGCCCGGAGATGGACAAGCTCCGCGAGCAGCTCGCGCGCAACCAGGCCGCGCTGCCGACCGAGGCCGAGGTGCCGGCGTTCTTCGAGACGCTCGAGCGCAAGGTGAAGGAGTCCGGCGTCGAGATCATGAAGTGGACCAAGCGGCCCGAGGAGCCGATCGAGAGCTTCGTGAAGGTGCCGGTCGAGATCGAGATCTCCGGCACGTTCATGCAGATCAAGCGGTTCTTCGCGTCGCTCGTGCAGAAGAACATCGGCGCGGGCGAGGGGGCGAGCGCGGGGGGGAGCACCGGGGCGAGCGCGGGGGGGAGCGCGGGGGCGACAACCGGGGCGACAGACGAGCGAGAGCGCGAGCGGATCGTCTCGATCGAGTCGCTCGTGATCTCGCAGCCGCAGGTGCGGAGCCGCGAGATCTACCTGGTCGCGAAGTTCGTCGCGGTGACGTTCCGCCAGGACGAGAAGGCGGCCGCGGGCGGCAAGCCGGGCGCCCCGGCGGCCCCGCCGCCGCTCCGGCCGCGAGGCGCCGATCCAGCGGCGGGCGCGGCGGGCGCGGCAGGCTCGGCGGGCTCGGCCGCGGGCGATCCGCTGAGGAGGGGCATGTAGTGCCCAGCGCCGGGCGGACGATCCTGCTCGCGATCCTGTGCTGGATCGCGCCCGCGTGCGGCGCGGACGACGGTCCGACGGCGGTGACGGGGCAGGCCCGGCCCGCGCCAGCGGCGGGCGCGGCGGGGACGGGGAGCGCGGCGGCCCCGGGGGCAGGCACGGGCTCAGCCAAGCAGCTCGTGCCGCAGCTCTCGATCGAGGATCGCGTGGTCTGCCTCGTCGAGAGCAACGCGAGCAAGAAGTGCGATCCGAAGAGCCCCCGGTGCGCGAAGCAGGGCGAGTACTGCATCACGAACACCGACGGGTCGTTCTGCGGCCCATGCAGAGAGCGCGACGCGATCCGCCGCACGTTCCGGCCGCGCGACTTCGTCGCGACGATCGAGACGCGCGATCCGTTCCAGTCGTTCATCGTCGCGCAGCCCGGCCTCGGCGCGGGGAGCGACGACAAGGTACCGCTCGATCCGGCGCGGAACTGCACGCGCGAGGACCAGATGGTCGCGCAGAACTACAGCTACCAGGACCTGAAGCTCGTCGGGATCGTGACGCAGGGGGCGCAGCGGAAGGTCCTCATGCTCGACAGCACGAACCTCGGCCACATCATCAAGCGCGGCGACTGCGTCGGGAAGGAGAATGCGGTCGTCAAGGAGATCGGCAAGGAGTTCATCACGTTCGAGGTGCAGCAGGAGGTGGGCGGCGCCGGGCAGCGCCGCGAGCCCGAGCAGCGCTCGGTGCAGCTCTACCCCAAACAGCTCCCGGTCTCGTCGCTGCCGAGCGAGCAGCAGCGGGGGGCGTCGATCTCGCCGTCCATCGCGCCGCCGCCGGGGCCGGGCGCGGGGAGCAGCGCGCCGGCCGCGCCGCCGGGCACGCGCATCCAGGTGGTGGCGCCGCCGCCCGCCTCGGCGCCCGCCGTGCCACCGCCCGCGCCGACCACGCTGCGCCCGTAGCGCCCGTAGCCGCGGGGCGGTCGGCACGCGTGAAAATTTGTGGTCGTGCACCGGTAGGGGCGAAAATTTTTTTTGTCGAGGTGTGCACATGATCCGACCCATGATGGTGGTCATCGCAGCCGTCGCGCTCGCCGCGGCGGTGATCGGTCGGCCGCCGGTGTTCGCCGACCCCGAGCCGCGCGCGAAGGCGCGGGCCCGGGCGCCAGTCGCGCCCGCGTCGGCGAACGCGCGCATCGACGACATCCGGTTCCAGGGCGCCGACGAGCGCGCCGAGGTCGTCATCTCGCTGGCGCCGCCAGCAGGCGCCGTGGCCGCGCGCCTCGGCCCGGCCACCGCCACGCGCGTCGAGCTGATCGTCGATCACGCGGAGCTCGCCGCCGCGCTCGAGCGCAAGCTCGACGTCACCCGGTTCGGCAGCCCCGTGCGCGCGGTCTCCTCGTTCCGCGATCGCCAGGTGCCGGATCGCGTCCGCTTGATCGCCGAGCTGTCCCGCCCGGTCACGGCGGCCCTCGAGCGCGACGGCGGCGTCCTGCGCTGGCGCCTCGCCGCTGGCGGGAGCCGCCCGCCGACGGCCTCCGCCCCTGCGCCCACGCCCGCGCCTGCACCCGTAGCGGCCCCCGCAGCGGCCCCCACAGCAGCGCCCACAGCGGCCCCCATGGCGGCCATCGGCGGCTTCGGCGCCACGTCGACGCCGATCGCCCAGCAGTCCGTGGCCCAGGTGCCGGCGCAGCCCGCGCGGCGCCGGGTCTACCGCGGCGCGACGATCAACCTCGAGGTCAAGGACGCGCCGATCCACGACCTCATGCGGCTGATCGCCGACACCGGCCGCGTCAACATCGTCGTCCCCGACACGATCAACCCGCGCGTCACCGTGCGGCTCCAGCGCGTGCCGTGGGACCAGGCGCTCGAGGTCATCCTCGCGTCGCACGGCCTGTGGTACCGGCGCGACGGCAACCTCTACCGCATCGCCACCCGCAAGGAGCTCGACGCCGAGGACGAGGCCGAGGCGGCGCGCCGCGAGGCCGCGATCAAGTCGGAGGTGCCGCGCCCCGAGGTCGTCCAGCTCAACTACGCGTCGGCCGCCGATCTCAAGAACAAGCTCGAGGGCATGCTCTCCGGGCGGCCCGGCTCGAAGATCGAGGTCGACGAGCGCTCGAACTCGCTCATCCTCAACGACCTCGCCGGCAACCGCGCGCAGATCGCCAAGCTCGCGCTGTCCCTCGACACGCAGACGCCGCAGATCTCGATCGAGGCGCGCATCGTGGAGGCCCGCTCGACGTTCCTCCGCCAGCTCGGCGTCCAGTGGGGCGGCCGCGCGCTGGCCGGCGCGAACGGCGGCAACGCGACCGGCCTCATCTGGCCGTCCTCGATCAGCCTGCTCGGCGGCAACGAGGACTCGCAGACCGTGCGAGGCGGCGTCGCGTCACCGTCGGACTTCGCCGTCAACCTCCCGGCCGCGACCGGCTCCGGCGAGGGCGGCGCGATCGGCCTCTCGCTCGGCTCGGTCGGCGGCAACTTCAACATCAACCTCCGGCTGTCGGCGCTCGAGGACACCGGCACCGTGCGCATCATCTCGGCGCCGAAGATCACCGTCCTCAACAACAAGCTCGCGAAGATCAGCCAGGGCGTGTCGATCCCGATCTCGGTGATCTCCGCCGCGGGCACGCAGACGCAGTTCGTGCAGGCCGACCTCTCGCTCGAGGTCACGCCGTACGTCTCGCAGCGCGACTGCGCGATCGCGATGACCCTCCGGGTCACGAAGAACGAGCCCGACTTCGTCAACGTCGGCGCGCGCGGCGATCCCTCGATCCTCCGCAAGGAGGCGACCACGTCGATGCTCGTGAACGACGGCGAGACGTCCGTCCTCGGCGGGATCTACACGCGCAACAGCGGCCTCGCCTACAAGAAGGTCCCGTTCCTCGGGGACCTGCCGGTGCTCGGCTGGCTGTTCAAGAACCGCCGCGAGAACGACGACCGCACCGAGATCCTCGTCTTCATCACGCCCAAGATCACGAACCGCGCGCTGCTCCGCTGCCAGTAGACCCCATGCCGGCGCCGCTCTTCCTCATCGGGTTCATGGCCGCCGGCAAGACGTCGGTCGGCCGCGCGATCGCCGCCGCCACCGGGCGCCGCTTCGTCGACCTCGACGACGCGGTCGCCGCCCTCGGCGAGCCGCCAGCGTCGCTCGCCGCGCGCGACCTCGCCGAATTTCGGCGCCGCGAGGCGGCGGCGCTCGGCGCGCTGATCGGCGAGACCACCGGCGAGGCCGCCAGCGCCAGCGCCGGCACCGTGATCGCCACCGGCGGCGGCGCGGCCGCGTTCGGCGACAACCTCGCGCGCATGCGCGCCGCCGGCTTCGTCGTCGCGCTCGGCGTCGACGTCGCCGAGGCCCGCCGGCGCGCCGCCGGCGACACCGCTGTCCGGCCGCTGCTCGCGCAGGCGGAGCAGCTCGCCGCGCTCCGGGCGCCGTTCTACCGCCGCGCGCACGCCGTCGTCGACACCGCCGGCCGTGACATCGCCCAGGTCGCCGCGCACGTCCGCGCCGTCCTGGCCGTCTGGACGGACCTGCCCGCCGCGCACCGCGGCGCGGCGATCCTCGCGCT
>Ga0247790_10000300_pt1 | contig 19612 bp, 23 predicted proteins | sample UWRJS171409R4_FD_179913 | JGI IMG/M metagenome (GOLD analysis project Ga0247790, IMG submission 179913) | Soil microbial communities from Arlington Agricultural Research Station in Wisconsin, United States - UWRJ-S171-409R-4 | ecosystem: Environmental > Terrestrial > Soil > Agricultural land... | reverse complement strand
GTTGTTCAGCATGTGCCAGAGCATCGAGCGCACCTCCGGCAGCTCGACCTTGCAGCCGCAGTCGACCAGCGCGGGGCCGATCCCGCGGATGAGCGCGTCGACCTTGTTGCCGGTCTCCATCACCCCCAGCTGGCCGAACAGCCGGGTCACCGGCGGGCAGCGCGCGAACAGCGACTCGCTCGGCGCCGACGGCGCCGCGAGCTGTCGATCGTCACGCTCGAGATCGTCGGGGCCGCCGGCAGCGGCGACGGCAAGCGCGCTGGGCCTCCCGCGAGCGCAGCGATGAACAGCTCCTGCGTCGGCAGCTGGACGCCGCCGAAGTCGATCGTGGGGCTCAGGGCCTCCCCGAGGTTGTCACCACACCCGATCGCGACCGCCGAAACCGCGGCCCACAGCGCAAATACGACTGGCTTCATGGACAGGCTCTCTCTCCCTGCACTCTTCGGACAGAATGCGGGCGCACGCTACATCCGCCGTGGTCGCGGAGTCAGCCCTCGCATCGGGCTTTCACGCCGGTCTGACCGAGATCCCGAGCGCGGCGACCGCCGTGCCGTGCGAAATGCGCAGGCGCTGTGCGAAATACAAAGTGCGATCACAGCCAGCAGAACGAGGCGTCCGCCACAGCATCGCATGGCACGACCGCCAGGCACGCGTCCCCCGTCGATGAAGCGCGGATCGCGGAGGTGCTCGTTACGAGACGCGCGGCTGCCGGGCGCGCGGGGATGATCCCTCGCGCGCTCGCTCGGGGGGCCTCATCGCGTGCTCAGCTGGGCTCGCGCGAGCATGAGCGCCGCGCTCGTGACGACCGATCGGTCCCCAGCTCGCGTCGCTCCGGGACATCCCCGCGCGCGCGGCGCGCCGCCGCGTCCCTCGCCCGCCTCGCCCGCGAGCGCAGCGCGTGGCCGTTCTGAGTTGAGCTGAACTCGCGCCGGGTGCCCGCCGCCCGGCGTCCTGAGCGAGCCGCCTTCAGTCACCTGGCCGCTCACGTCCTGGCTCCGCTCGCGTGGCGTGAATCTGTCCCAAGGGCGCTCACCCGCATTTTTTTTACTGCCAATGCTCTGCAACGAAACCTGTCTTGGGGCGTGCAACGCAACAGGACTACAAGAAGGGCACCTGCTTCAGGACCCTGTACAGCGCCTCAGGCTGGCCGCGCGTTCTCGCGGACGCCGTTCGCGGTGGCCTCCGCCACGTTCATCGAACACGGAGTGCGTTAACGCCGTAAATCATCGCCGTCCCACGGGAACACGCGATCCAGCGGTTTTGCTCGCCGCTCACCTCTGGTAACTTCTTGGAGACGGTGCAGGACACCCACTTGACGTCGGGCTGGGTGGCAGCGTCCATGTCATACGCGAGCGATCATGGTTCTGAAGGACGAAAGACGAAGCATGGCTACGAAGCGCACGATCGTGGAGCCGTTGACGGCCGACGAGCTGCGCGCCGTGATCGATCGGTTCACGATCGAAGTCGAGGATCGCCGCGCGCGAAGCGGCATGATCGAAGCGGTTGCTACCTCTCGAAAGGTTGACCTCGAGCCCGTGCTCGCCGAGCTCCCTCGCGAGCGGCTCAAAGACCTATGCCGCAAGCTTGGCCTTGATGATGGCGGACGCGACAAGGCGCCGGTCGTCGCGCGCCTGCTCGGTGCGGACTCGGCGCCCACCACCGAGTTGCACGGTGAGCGCGGTTTCGGATTCTGCACGGCGACGAACTATTCCATAAGGCGTGGCCTAACGCGCCATTGGTGGCATTATGAGCGAGGCATCACGCGCGCTCGAAGAGGGACAGCAACGATGGAAGCTGGCAACCACGTTGAGCCAGGGAGCGGCAATTGTGGTTTGTTGACCGTTCTCGTGCAGAGTGAACTCTAGGAGAAGAACATGGCCGTCTATCGAACGCATACTACAGCCGCTAGGATCCCAAGGCTGACACTGTTTAACCATAAAGGGGGCGTTGGAAAGACAACCCTCACCATCAACCTTGCGGATGGACTCGCAAGCCTCGGGAAGCGCGTCTTGATCATCGATGCCGATCCGCAATGTAATATGTCTGCTTTCTATCTGGATGAGCAGACGCTGGACAATCTGCTCGGTGAGAGCGCGGATACAGACAACGGAAAAACAGTGTGGTCCGCGATCGAGCCTGTCGTGGAAGGTCGGGGTGGGGTCAAGAGCCTAGGCGTATACGACGTGGGAAACAACGTATTGCTTGCGCCGGGCGACGTTCTTCTTGCTGACTACGAAGAGGCACTTCCGGCAGCATGGACCGACGCATTCGCACGGAAGACGCGTGGGTACGATGTAATGTGCGCGTTGTCCGCGGTTGTCGAAGCGACCGCTCGGACACACGGTGCTGAGCTTGTGCTCTATGACCCAGGCCCCAACATCGGCGCGCTTAATAGAGCGGTGTTGCTTGATACCGACTACTTTGTGACACCAGTCGCGCCGGACTTGTTTTCGTTGCGCGCACTGAGCACCGTTGGCCGCGCACTCGCAAGGTGGATATCGGACTGGAGGACGGTGCGCGCCATCGCGTCCGGCGAGGAACAGAAGCGCTTGCTGCCTGGAAGCCCTAGATTCATTGGGTATTTGGTTTCTCAGTTCAAGGCGGCGAGCGGTCGAAAGGCCCAGCCACATGAGTACTGGGAAGCTAAGATTGCTCCGCGCGTGACGAAGCGTGTTGTGGAGGAATTGCGAACCGTCGATCCTGCGCTCGTGCCAGTGACGTCGTACAAAGTGGGGGAGGTACCGAACTACCAGGCGCTTGCGGCAGCCGCACAGGATGCCGGTAAAGCGTTCGGCAATCTTCGTGGGTACGTAAATACTGGCTACAACGACAAGATCGATGACGCCAAGGCCACCTTCAAGAAGATCGCTTCCGAAGTGTTGAAGCGAATTGGCGGCGCTAACCCGTAGGAGGATCCTCCATGAGCACACGAGCGGCAGACGAGTGTGTGAGCCTTTTTAAAGAGGAGGAGTTCCGCATTCAGCTCTTCATGGATGCTGTCCGCGCTTTCTTTGCCCTCAATCCTGCGCTGAACGGGGATCCGGCCGTGGTACACTCTACGAAGTCGCGGATGAAGGATCCCAAACATCTTCACAAGAAGATCCAGCGAAAGAACGAAGAGGAGCCGGGGGACCCGATCACGGCGGCCAACTTCTTTGCACGAGTCACCGACTTGGCTGGCGTAAGGATTCTACATCTTCATCAGCAGCAGTTCGTTGACATCTCGAGACAAATTGAACGACAGTTACAGGCACGTGAGTGGGCGCTGCACGAGCAACCGAAGGCATACACTTGGGACCCCGAAGCAAGCCGCTTCTTTCAGTCGCTCGGACTCAAGGTAGAACTCAAAGAGAGCATGTATACGAGCGTGCACTACGTGGTGAGGCCCAGAGAGGATTCTCCGATAAGCTGCGAGATACAGATAAGAACTCTATTCGAGGAGATTTGGGGAGAAATTGATCATCAGCTCAATTATCCGGAGAAGTGCGGTAACGTGGCATGCGTGGAGCAGCTTCGCGTGTTGTCGAAGCTCGTTGGGGCGGGCAGTCGACTCGGCGATGCGATCTTCCGTACCTACAGAGAGTGGCTTGAGACTCTCAAGGCAGTGGAGCCGCGCAAAGGAGCGGAGCCAGATGCATCCGTGTCCGCGCTTCGAACACCACCAGCGGGCTCTCTTGATGTGATTCCGGAGGCAGCAGTCGCACCAACAAGGACGGCTGAGGTTAGGCCCGATAGTGCAGCGGCCAACGAACCGGCAAACCCCACGACTGATGGCGCTGACTCAGGTATTGACGCGTGAGTGGATCCGAACATATACGTTGTGTGCAACGGTTCACCGCGCCCGGGTGCGGCTCTTTTCGGGCACGCTCGACGGAAGCAATTCCGATCACTTGACGAGGCTTCAAGTGCGGCCGCAAGGGAGGCAGCGGGTTCGGCACGGCGCCCTCGGCGTAGCGTGATGCGTGCGTACGCTCGTACTCCTTCGCGAGATGGAACTGCCAGTAGTCGTCGAAGTCACCGCTCGAGCGCAGTGCGCGCAAGCGCAGCACCGCTTCGGAGCCCGAGAGAGACCTTCGCGCGCCAGTGCGCCCCATCCGGTCCTGGACGAGATGACGGCACGCACCTCGATGACCCGGTCGCAGTCGGCAAGCCCTCGGCGAGCGCGCGATAGTAGTGGAGCCAGCGCGCGCCACGGGTTGCCCTCCGGCAGCTCGCCGCCGAGCTCGGGCGCCGCGAGCCGCTCGAGGTATCCGTCCGACGAAGGACGTGAGGTTCGAGGGCCGTCCGCTCTGACAAGAGAAGCGGGTTCTGCGAGATCGGTCCGCGATGGACCAAAATTCTGAACATCTCCGTCGAGAACGATTCCACATTGAGTGCAGCTGCGGGCGGTGGCGTCGCGCCGCACGGTGGGCCTGCGTTGCGCTCTGCGACGAGGAGCGTGCGAAATGAAGCCGCGCAAAGAGCGGACGCGGACCACACACGAGCGCGAGCTGATGGCTCAACTCGTGCACAGCAAGCAGAGCGACGCACGCGTGGCCGACGCGATCGTCACGGTGCTGAGCCGCTCAGACGCCCGGACCCTCGCCGCGCTCGGCCTGATCCTCGCATTCGTGGCGATGCGGGCCACAAAGGGGCCGCGATGAACACGCGAGTACGCGGCCTCGCAGTCACGCTGTTTGGCATCCTCGGCATGCTCCCCGGGGCGACCGCGATTACTATCCATGTCTTCGGGGCGTGGACGTACATCCTGATCACTGCGTCGACGGATGCGGCGGTGCGTGCGATCAGCCATGACCTCGGTCTCGGGGTGCCCCAGATCAGGAGGAGTCAGATGAATCAGATCGTCTGGTGGCACCGCGCGATCACGGTGTGGGCGCCAGAGCATGGCGAGATTCGCATCGAGGTGGCCGGGCCTCATCACCAAGGGTCGCCGCCGGCAGAGTAGCAGGGCTCTCGGCGAGTGCCGCGGGCCGCGGCGCGGCCCGCGCGCACGCGAATCGCGAGAATGCGACTTGGCGGCTACGCAGCGATGTCGAGAGCCGCGGATGTGGGCGGCGCCCAGCGGTGTGGCAGGAGCTCGTCGACCTTGGCGGCCGGGTGCGTGTCGACGCGGAGCAAGACGTCGCGCAGGTACTCGAGCGGATCGACCTCGTGGAGATCGCACGTCGCGATCAGCGAGTACAGACCAGCAAGGTTTTCGCCGCGCTCAGGGTTGCCGACGAACAGGAAGTTCTTGCGTCCGAGTGCAACGATCCGCAATGCCCGTTCAGAGGCATTGTTGTCCAACGGGATCCGGACGTCGTCGAGGAACCGCGTGAGCGTGTCGCCGCGGTTGCGCGCATAGCTGATCGCCTGACCGAGCGCGCTCTTCGGCGGGAAGGTGTCCTTGTACGCCTCGAGCCAGGCGCGGAATGCAGTCATCGCCTCGCGGCCACGGGTCTGTCGCAGCGCGAGGTGCGCCGGCGTGCGTACGATGCCGCGCTGCTTGGCTTCGTGCTCGACGCGATAGACGTCGAGGATCAGGTCGAGAGCGCGCCGCGCCTCGACGGGCCTGTGTTGGAGCGCCTCGAAGAAGCGGCGCCGGACATGCGCGAGACACGCGGAGCGCGAACGACCGTCGACGTCAGTCACGCGGTTGTAGCCGGTATACGCATCCACGACCAGCGTGCCGCGCGTGCCGCCGAGCACGGCGCGCGGTGTCTCGCCCGAACGATCGGGTGCGAAGCGATACGCGATCACCTCGTCGGTCAGGAACGTCCAGACGAAGCCGCGGCGAAACGGCTTCTGCATCACGAGCGACGTCTCGTCCGCCTGGACAATCTCGCTCTGCGCGACGAGCTGCATCAGCCGCTGCGACAGTGGCGCGAGCTTCTCGGCGGCCGCGTGAAACAGATCGGTCAGCGTCGACCGCGACATCGGAATGCCGAGCCGCTGGTACTGCTTCGCGAGGCGGTGCAGTGGCGTCGCATCGGCACACTTGGTCACGACGATGTGCGCAAGGAAGCCGGCGCCGTAGTGTCCTCCCTCGATCGGCCGCGCCGGCGGATCTGCGGTCGCGATGAACTGGCCGCACGCGCACGCCGCCTTCTCCTGCACGTGACACTGCCGGACGAAGTAGCCGGGCACGTACTCGTAGAGGTACGTCTGCTTGCCGGTGCCGAGCGGCCGCGCGGCCATGCCGCGGCACGCCGGACACTGGCGCTGAGCGTCCGCGAGGTGATGGATCACGGTCTCGGTGCGGAGCTGCTCCTTGAGGGCCGCGCGCTCGCGGCGGTGCTCGAGGGCCGCGCGCCGCCGTGCGTCGGCATCGTCAGCGGACGCGTCCTTGCGCAGCTCTTTCGCGGGCGGCGGCACCTTCTCCGACTTGGGTCCGAGCACGCGCCGCTCGAGAGCCGCCATCGCGGTCATGACCGTGGCGAGCTGGGCTCGGACCTCGGCGATCTCGCCCCGCAGACGCTCCGCTTCCTCGCGCCAGGGACAGTGGTGATCGTCGGGGAGCTCCGCCACGACCACCTTGGAATCACGCGCTGAGGCTCGTGTCTACTTTTTGGCGGGACGGCGGCGCCCACCGACGAGGCGGCTGAACTTGCTTGAGGTCGAGCCCGTCGAGCAACATCGCGAGCTGGGTCGCGTCGAGCTCCACCTCGGTCTGGCCGTCGCGGCGCTGCGGCAGCCGGAACCGGCCTCGCTCGAGCCGCTTGTAAAGCAGCAGGAAGCCGCCCGTCGACCAGGTCAGGATCTTCAGCCGGTCGCCACGGCGCGACACGAACACGTAGAGGTGACCGCTGTAGAGGTCGTGCTGGCGCTCACTCACGAGCGCGCACAGGCCATCAATCGACTTCCGGAGATCGACGGCGCCAACGGCGAGGTAGATCCGGACCGAGGACGGCAACGCGAGCACAGGATCACCCCAGGCGCTGCGCGAGCGCAGCCACGTAGTCGAGGTCCACCGCAGTCGACAGCCGAAGCCGCACGCCCGTCTTCAGCTCAATCTCGATCTCGCCGCCCACCGCCGCAGCGCCCCGCGCCGCAGGCGCGGTCGAGGCTATCACGCGCACGGGGACCAACGACACGCGCGCCTTCCGCTCACGGCGCAGCTTGTAGAGCCAGCTCCGCAGCGTGGCTACCGGAATCTCGCGCTGCCGCGCGAAGCTCTCCTGCGTCAGCTCGCTGCGCTCGAATTCGTCGACGGTGGCAACCCAGAACTCACGTCCGAACATTTGGACCGGCGATCATCCGCTACCCACGTGTGGCCCGCCATGCGTCTTTCCCCGGACGGGTACCGCTCGAGCGCCTCGCGGAGCTCGTCGCCTGACGCGTACCGCAGGGCCGGATCGCGGTGCAGGCAGCGCTCGACCACCGCCGAGAGCCGCGCCGCCTCGGGCGCGAGCGGGAGCGGGAGGTCCGCGCCGTCCGGTGCGTCGGCGATCGGCGCGCCCCGTCGCGAGCTCGTAGAGCACTGCACCGATCTGGTAGACGTCGCTGCGGCGGTCCGCGACCGCGACCGCGCGCACCTCCGGCGCCAGGTAGCGCGGTGTGCCGGCGATCGTCCCTGGCTGCGTCAGCTCGGACGCGGCGGCGGCTGCCGCGCTCGCCGCGGAGCTTGGCGAGCCCGAAATCGACGAGCTTCACGACGCCGTCGGCGCCGAGGATCGCGTTCGCTGGCTTGATGTCGCGGTGCACGATCCCGGCGCGGTGCGCCGCCGCGAGCCCGCGGGCGAGCGCGATGCCGAGCTCGAGGCAGCGCTGCCACGGCAGCGGCTTTTCGATCTTCTCGAGGCTCTCACCGCGGATGTACTCGCTGACGAGGTACGGCCGGCCCGCGATCTCGCCGAACCGGTACACCGTCACGACGTTGACGTGCGCGAGGCGCGCCGCCGCCCGCGCCTCGATCGCGAACCGCTCGCGCGTGCTCGCGTCCGGCTCGGCGTACGCGATGAACTTGATCGCGACCATGCGATCGAGCAGCCGATCCATGGCGAGCCACACGCTGCCCATGTCGCCGCTGCCGAGCGGCCTGACGAGCCGGTACTCGTCGAGCTCGCCGGGCGGCGTCCACCTCCGCACCGGCAGCCGCGCGACGGCCGCGAGCAGCGGCCCGAGGCTGTCGTCTGACGCGGTATCCTCGCCCACGGCCGGCCACAGCATCGCATGCCACGACCGCCAGGCGCGCGTCACCTGTCCTCGACTGCATCTGGATCGCGCTCGCGCTCGGTCTCGTCATCGCGGAGCCCAGGCTCGCGCGCGGCAGCGGCGATAGCCGCCAGACGCTGGCCATCCCGGTCGTCGACGCCTCGGGCACGCTGCGCCAGGAGAAGAAGACCTTTCTCTATACCGCACGACTACGCTGGCGATGTCACGGCGGCCACCTTCATCTTCGCGCGGCCGTGCACGAGCGTTCGCCCGCCTCCGTACGATCCGAGCGATCCGAACAGCGGACCCGCTCCGCAGTACTCCACCCTGGATCGCGTCCCCTACGATCCGAAGTGCACGCGCGTCAACCCGCTGGCGGAGAGCGGCATCACCCTGGCGTTCGACGTCTCCGCCGCCGACGAGCCTCACGTCACCGGCGAGTGCACGCTGACCGTCGATCTGACGAACGCGCGGCCGATCGATACGAAGCGGTTCCCGCAGCTCGCGAAGGCGAACCTGACCTCCATCGATGCGCTGGTCCGGCTCGCGATCACCACGCTCGAGGCCAACGCCCGCGGCGCGCTGAGCGACTGCAAGATCGCCTACGTCGGTCGCAGCGGTGGGCTGCCGCCGCGGTACCGCCCCCCGGTCTCCTGCGACGCCGCGCCAGGTCAACCCGCGGGCGTCGCCGCGCCGGCGTGGAAGCCGTCCGCGGAGGCGCCAACCGCGAGCTCGATCCGTCCCGCGCGCTCGCGCAGACGGACGCGATCGCGAAGGCGCTGCGCGAGTGCATGCGCCAGTGGTACCCGGCTCCGCCCTCTCTCACTCCGATCCCGCCGGTGGCAACGTCGGCTGCTCGCACGCCCGCCAGTGGACGCCGAAGCTGACGGCGACCTGCGACGATCCGTACCCGAACCTCGGCCGGTTCCCGCCAGGTCCGTAGCGAGACTACCGCCCGGTGCGCAGCGCGACCTCAGCCTCACCAAGCTCGGCGACATGGCTCGATCGCGCGATCAACGGAACTCTCTGCGTCGAGGTCTCGAGGCCGGATCTCGGTGCTGGTGATGGACAGCCAGCACCACGGCTCGCGTGCGCTCGAGGACGAAGAACACCGAGTACGGGAACCGACGCACGAGGGCACGGCGAACGTCCTCGTAGATGATCGGGTACATCAGCGGTCGATCCGTGATCTGCATGAACACTTGGTCGAGGGCAGCGAGGAATGCATCGGCCTTGCCGTACGGCGCGTAGTACGCGTCTGCCTCGGCGATGTCGCGCTTCGCCGATCGCAACACGAAGAGATCGAGGTTCATCGCTGCTTCAGAATCTCGGCCCGGACTTCAGCCCACGACTGGCCTGACGCGGGATCGGCGCGGTGCTCGCGAAGGCGTTCGTCGAGCATGGCGCGTTCGTCTTCGGTCAGCGGCAGCTGACTGGCGGCAACTTCGTCGCTCGCGATGCTGTCCCAGAGCTCCTCGATCAGCTCGAGACGGGTCGCCACGTCGAGCTTGAGCAGGTCCGCCTTCGAGAGCATCGCCACGCCGTCAACGTAGCACGTATGGTCCGCCCGCCTCGGCCCCAGGTTGCCCCACCGCGGCCCAGGTTGCCCGCCTCGACCCGAGGCGCACCGCGAGCACCTCAAAGAAGGCTAGCGAGCGTAGGACAGCGGCAAGCGCTGCGGCGCGCAAGAAGGCTAGCAGCGGTCACGGCTTGTTCCTCGAGCGCAACGGGCGCGCGACCTCGGCATTGAGAGTGTCGCGAGCCCACCCCGAGATCGACTTGCCCTCGTCTTGCGCGCGCTGCGTCCATGCGTCGCGTTCCTCGGTGGTCGCCTTGACGCCGATCGATGTGTTCGTCGGCTTCCCGGCTGGATCGCGGCGTTTCGGAGCGCGCCCGGCGCCTGGCCATCCCGATCCTCTCGCGAGCGCTGGCTCCACTTCCTCAAGGGCTCGCTTCCCGCCGATATGAGGCGTCCGCTTCGCCCACCCGCCCCGCTCGGCTGGCCAGCGTACGAGCGCCCCCGCGGCATCCGTACCGATCCACTCGCCAGGGTGATCTGGCGACCGGTAGAGCTTCATCGTGACGGGCATCGCACCGAGTCTCAGGCCGCGTCAACCGGTTGTCAAAGCAGACGGTTAACGCGTCCCACAAGGACAAGTCACTCGTCCTATTTACAAGAAAGGTAACTCATCCTAGTATGGCTGCGATTCTAGCCCTCTCGCAAGGAGCCACTCATGACCAAGTCCCCGAAGTCTCTCCGCAAGTACGCGATCCCGCCCGTGCACTGGGTCGGCACCGTCGCATGGCTCGCCCGGGTCGCACGCTGCGAGGAGGGCGCGTCGTGAGCCGGTCGAAGCGGTCCGAACGCAACGCTGCGCACCTGCGCGACCTGCGCGACCTGTACGACCAGATCCGCCGCCGGAACCGGAAGACCGCCGCCGCCATCGTGACGATCGCCGAGCGCGCCGACACGTCGACGATCGCCGCGATGGCCACGCTGATCGCGTTCGTGGCGAAGTACCACCGCGACGGGGATGCATGGTGAACGTCCTCGACCTCCCCGCCGCGCTACACGGGATCTCCACCCAGCAGAGCCTCTGCAGCAGTTGCGTCGCTGGAGTCGAGCTGCTCGAGAGGGCCAGGCTCGCCAGCGACGACGTCGCCGTGACGTGGGTCGGGACGGGTTTGAATGCGCGGTGATAGCGAAGGTCGTACAGCAGTGAGGCGATTAGCCTGATCCCACGTTTGTTAGCGGCCTTAGCTGGCTCGTGAACGCGGCGAAGCTGTCGGCGATCTTCGTCATATTGCGGCGGTCGTGCCCAACCGGCTCGGGTCAGGGGCCGAGCCGAGCGAACCCGACCGGGGTTGGGTCCGAGGCCAGCGACTTCATTTATCGAGCTCAGCTCGCCGCCACGAACGGCTCAGCTTTCCAATCGCTCGCGGTGCGGCGAATTCGCACTGGCATCTCCTTCACCGGCTCATCTTTCGACGGAAGCGCACCGAGCGTGGCGCGAACGTCAGCGACAAATTCGTTGTCCTTGATCCGGCCCAACGTCACGGACGGCGCGCCGGCTGCGAGAACGATGGGGCCCATCGTTGCAAGCATGCTCAGCTGCCGACCACGAGCCGGGCGCGCTGGGTGGCGGGCGTCAGGCGCTTGCTCGCCTCGCGCCAGGGCGTGCCCGCCGGCAGCGCGAGCGGCGGCGCGTCGAGGGCAAGCTCCACCTCCAGGCCGCGCACCGGGCTCGGGTTGTTCAGCATGTGCCAGAGCATCGAGCGCACCTCCGGCAGCTCGACCTTGCAGCCGCAGTCGACCAGCGCGGGGCCGATCCCGCGGATGAGCGCGTCAACCTTGTTGCCGGTCTCCATCACCCCCAGATGGCCGAACAGCCGGGTCACCGGCGGGCAGCGCGCGAACAGCGACTCGCCCGGCGCCGGCGGCGCCGCGAGCCGGCCCGCGGCGCCGTCTCGCTCGCGTGCATCCATCCGCTCATCGAACGCCGTGCGCGGCGGGCGCGTGTCGGGCCCAGGCGGCGGCTTGAACAGGAAGCTCGGCTTCGTGAAGCCGGTGCGGTGCGCGGCCTCGACCACGGCCACGACGCGCTCCCACGGCACGGCCTCGTCGATGAGCAGGTAGAGCTGCCGCACATCGGGCGCGCGCCCCTCGAAGCGCCCCTGCGCGACTTCCTCCGCGAGCTTCCGCTGCGTGGCGGTGAGCCGCTCTGCGAGCCCGGCGGCGGCGCCGACCAGCTGGCCCTGATACTGGGTCTCGCGGGCGCCGATCGTCACGATCGGCCGCGCCATGGCGAGGGAGCCGCTGCCCAGATCGGCGCGGCTGACGAGCCGCACGTCACCGACCATGACGAGCTGCGGCTCGAGGTTCAGCCTCCCGAGCCAGCGCGTGAGCGCGTCGGCGTCCGCGCGGCACCGCTTGTCATCGGGGCCGCGGTCACAGCCGAGCGCAGCCATGCAAGCGACGAGGGCGAGGCCGAGCTTCATCACACGAGCTTGGCACAATGCCGATCGCTGTGAATGCGAACCAACCGAACCAGAACCAATCCGACCGCGGTTGAGCGCGTCGCGGATCTGCCGCGCCTCCGCCCCTGAGGCGCCCAGGGCGTGGAACTTGTAGACGAGCTGGCTCCGCGACATGTCCACGCGGCCCTGCTGAGCGCTGCTTCGCCGACGCGCGCTGCCGCACCGAATACGTGCACACGATGCGCGCCGTCGCGGCCGACAGACTCACGCCCCGCGGCGATACGGGCTGCCCGTGAGCAACGACTCGATGTAGTCGGCCGCGCCCTCGCTGAGCAGATCGCGCTGCATCCGCATCCGGTCGCCGAAGAACGCCTCGCCCGCGTCCTGATCGATGATGTGCCTCGCGATCAGATCGAGCGCGCCTTCCTCCCCGAAGGTCGACTCAGCGTAGAGCACGCGATCCTCGCGGGCTGCCCCGGTCGTGGCCTGCTCGCCCAGCAGGCACTGGAAGTACTCCAGCATGATGTCCTGCGAGCGCGCCTGGTGCGAGCCGCACACGACCACGTAGAGCTTCGCCCGCACATCCTCGGTCATTCTCGCCAGCCATGCCGTGACAGCAGCGTGGACCCCGTCGAGCGCGGCGCGCTGGGCCCGCGTGTTATTGTCCAGCATCAGTGTGCCCGCCGTGCGCGCGAACTCGCGCAGTGTGGCGCGATCGATGGCGCGGGTACGGAGTACCTCGGTGAGCAGGGCGGACGCCTGCGACAGCAACACAGCCTGGACCTCGCTCACCTCGTCCGGGATCCCCTCCTCGGCTAGGTTGTGCAGCACTGCTTTGAGCAGGTACTGCTGCTGTAAGATCTCGAACAGCTCTGTCTCGTTGAGCCCATTGGGCGCGCGCACCTCCAGCGACAAGTGGATGCCGAACACCATGTGACCGATCGCCTTGAGCTGGTGATACAGCGGCGGGATGATGCGAACGACCTCGCGCAACCCTCGGTGGCGTAGGATCAGCTCGTCGCCTGCCGCAACGATCACGGGGGTGCCGGCGTGCTCGAGCGACAGGGTCGTGAGCTCGACGAGCGACTCGTAGTCCTTGTGGAAGTAGTGGTTGAGCGCGCTGAGCAGGCCCTCGCGCGGGGGGTACTGTGGCGGTCCTGGCTGCCGAGCCGCCGGCGGCGACCCTCGGCCCAGCGCCTGCCCCAGCGCGCGCCCTAGCGCGGCGCCCGAGAAATGGTTCTGGGCAGTGATCAGCCGCCCCTGGCCGCTCACGATCACGTTCTCCGAGAACGCGTTGAGCTTGCAGAACCGAGCTCCAGTCCGCGCGGGGATCTCGCGCTCGAGGCAGAACGGGAAATATGGCGCGCCGATGAACTGCTCGGCCATGAGCCGCTCCTCGCGACAGGTGCCGGTGACCTCGTAGCCAGCCAGGAGCGGCGACCCGTTCACGGTGACCCCCACCAACCCGGCAAGGCCCTGGCTGATCGCCGCAATCACGCGGCCGCGCTCCCACATCGCGCTGACGATGCGCTGGATCTCAGGGTCGCTGGGCAAGTCGAACAGCGCGCCGTTGCCACCGCACAGGACGACCGCGCGGTAGTCCATCGGATCGACATCGGCGAGCGGCCGGGTGTGGAGGAGGGGGGCCACGTGATGCGGCGCCGCGAGGAACCCCTGCGTCACGATATCGTCGCGACTCACATTGTACTCGCTGGCCGGGTGACTCAACGGATCGATGGGGGTGACGCCGCCACGCGGGCTCGCGATGTCGGACTCGAAGCCGACCTGCATCAGCTCGAAGTAAGGGTGGGTGAGGTTCGAGAGCCACAGCCCCATCTGCGGGCCGCCAGGGTCGAGGCGGTCGACGCTGGTGACGACAAAGAGACAGTTCTTCATCGGGGTAGATTATCCTTTCTGAGTTTCCCATCGCCGCGTGAACGCCTTCTTATTGCTGCGGCGACCCCCACGAATGAAACAGGGGGCGGAGCGTGGACTCCTCGTCGGCAGCGCGGCTCTCGACAAGGGTTGTGCGCGACGATCCCCTGAAGACGATCCCTCAAGCAGGGATCACACGGATCGGCAGCGCGGTCGGGCCTCGAACGACGATCGCCGTGTTCCAGCGGATCTCTCCCGGCAGGAGCTCGAAGCCACGGAAGCAGCGGGCGAGCTCCTCGATGGCGAGCCTGGCTTGCATCCTCGCGAGCGCGGCACCCAGGCAATAGTGGACACCATGGCCGAGGGACAGCCCGCCCATGCTGTTCCGCGACATATCGAAGCGGTCAGGATCCGGGAACTTCGACTCATCGCGGTTTGCCGAGGCAGGGAGCAAGAGGAGCATCGCCCCCTGGGGGACCTTGGTTCCTCCAATTTCGGTGTCCGTCGTCGCGATCCGCAACAGGCCATGTATCGATCCATCATGGCGCAGGAGCTCGTCGACGAAGCTTGGGACGAGTCCAGGATCTGCGCGCAGTCTGGCGAAATCGTCGGGGCGCGCGATGAACGCCTGCATCGCGTTGGCGAGGAGGTGATGTGTCGTCTCGAAGCCGGCCGGAAGGAGCAAGAACAGAAATGAAATGATCTCTTCATCGGTCAAGGCTTGACCGTCAGCCACCGCTTGCACGAGCGTCGTCACCATATCGTTCTCCGGGTTTTTTCGGCGCGCAGTGACGACGTCCTGTAGATATGCCTCCATCTCCTGGAGCTCGCCACGAATATAGGCGACAAGCTCCTCAGCTGGGGGGACCGGGCCGATCATACTGAGAGCATCGGTCCACCGTTTGATGTCCCGATACAACGCAGGATTGACCCCGATCAGCTCGGCGATCACCTTCGCAGGTATCGGCAGAGCATACTCGACGATATAGTCACACTCTCCGAGCGTCTTCAGACGCTGGCTGTGCTCGGCGACGATCTCACGCATGCGCGGCTCCAGCCGCTCGATGCTCTTCGACGTGAAGGCCCGATTCACCAGCGCCCGGAGCTTGGCGTGCGCTGGATCGTCCTTCCCCAATATCGAATTGGCCATCGGGTTGTGAGGCAGCCACGCGGGCGCCAGCAATGCCGCGAAGCCCTCCGAGGAGAACAGCTTCGGGTTCCTGATGACATATTGAACATCCTCGAACCGACTGACCGCCAAGACTCCTCCAGGATCGACCTCCACGACCGCTCCGCGCCGACGCAGCTCGGCATAGGTAGGGTAAGGGTCTCGTCGCACATCCTGCAGGAAGAGATTTATCCGCTCAGGCACCCCCCGACTATATACACGGCGAGGCTCAGCGGCTGCCGAGCCGCAGCTTGGGGTGCATCGCGAAGCCGTCCGCGGAGTTAGCCGACGATCGTGCCCAACGCGTCGGTATAAACCTCGTCGACCGAGAGCTCGACGTCGATCGAGGCCAGCCGGAAGCGTTCGCCCGGACCGAAGTCATCCAGGTGCCAGCCGCTCTGCTCGCGACGGTACACGTCGATCCGTCGTTCGTGCTGCGAGACGAGCACGTACTCGCGCAGTGATCGCAGGCGCCGATAGGCCGCGAACTTGTCCCCACGATCCGACTCCGCGGTCGAGTCGGAGAGGACCTCGACAATCACTGTCGGATTGACGACCGCATGAGTATCGTCGGGGTCCGCCTCCACGGCGCTGCAGACGACGTGGAGATCGGGGTATGTCGCTCGGTCGGCTGCGCGGATCCGGATTCGCACGTCGGCGGGCAGCGCGACGCAGGGGCGTCCCTTCAGCGCGTCGCGGATCAGCCCGGTCAACTGTCCGATCAGCCGCCCGTGCGCGATGGTCCCGCCCGCCATCGCCACGATCTCGCCGGCAATGTACTCGTGCTTGAGCTCGCTGGTCTCCGTGAACGCCATGTACTCGGCGTATGTGGCTCGCTTGCGAGCGACGTTGACCATGCGAGCCAACGGTAGCACGCCGGCGCCGGCTCGACTCACAAGTCCGCGCGGCGGCCGCGAGCGTATCGTCGCGGAGGATGCGCGGATCGTGCGTCGCGCGGAGCCTGGTGATCGCGCGCCCGTTTGGCTTACGATGCGCCGGTGAATCAGCGTAGTAGTCGCGACAGCAGTGGAGTGACCCCGGAGTCCCGGCCGGACGGCGGCACCGCCGGCAAGCGGACCCTCACCGAGCAGCTCCCCGTGCAGATGAAGTCGTCCCGGCCGCCCGCGGCGAGCGCGGCCGAGGGCGCGCCGGTGCAGCAGAAGGCCGAGGCGGGCGGGGACGCGAGCGCCGAGGGCATCGGGCAGATCGCGCAGGCGGGCGTCCAGGGCAGCGGCGGCCGGCTCCCCCACCTCGACGCCATCCAGCAGTCGTTCGGGCCCGCGCACGATATGTCCGCGGTGACGGCCCACCAGGGCGGTGACGCGGCGACGGCCAGCGCGGCGATGGGCGCGAAGGCGTACACCACGGGCTCGAGCGTGGCGTTCCGGGAGGCGCCTGACCTCCGGCTGGCCGCCCACGAGGCGGCCCACGTGGTCCAGCAACGCGCCGGCGTCCACCTCGCGGGCGGCGTCGGCGCCGAAGGCGATCCCTACGAGCAACACGCCGACGCGGTGGCCGATCGGGTGGTGGCAGGCCAGTCGGCGGCCGACCTCCTCGCGGGTCCCGCGAGCGCGGGCGCCGGAGCCGGCGCGGGCGGGCCGGTGCAGATGGAGCGCGAGGATGTGTTCCGCGCCGATCCGGCGGCCTTCCTCCGCGAAAACGTGCTGTCGCTGACCATGAAGGAGGGCATGACCGAGCGAATCGTGGGCAACGATCCGATCGTCAAAGCTGCCAACTCGCAGCTCATCTCGAAGATGGGCACGTTCGATCGCCACTGGTTCAAGCTGGTCCCCGACCAAGGCCGCTCCAAGGAAGAGCAGCGCGCCTATATCCTGACGCCAGCGATCGAGAAGTACGTCGAGCAGTATCCGAACGACGAGCTGCTCTCGACGCTGCGGGAGCGGCCCGACCTGCCGCCGGTCGAAGGGGATGACGCGTACCTGCTCTCCGCCTACGTGGAGTACAAGAACATCAACGCGGCCAACCCCGATCAGAACGTGGGCCACACCGACGTCACGCGCGATCGCAATGCCAACGCGGACTTCAACCCGGACCTCGTGTTCACCGCGGCGATGAACGGCTGCGCCTTCACCATCACGCCGTCGGCGACCCAGGGCAAGTTCACGGCGTGGCACTTCCAGAGCCCGACCTCGAACCGGGCCGCGGCGTCCACGTTCCGGCAGGAGAAGAATCCGTCCGACTGGTACGGGGCCGAGGAGTACGACAAGGGCAATCACCAAGGTTTGTTCGAGGTCACGAACTTCATGCACCGCGACCAGAACAACCAGTGGAGCGTGATCAGCCAGCAGAACGAGACGTCCGCCCAAAATCCCAACGAGATCACGAGCAGCACCGTCGAGCAGCGGCCGCTCAACGTCGACCAGCCACCGGATCGGGCAGCGATGATCAAGCAGATCTACCGCTCCATGCAGGACACCAAGGCCGCGGAGATCCGGCGATTCGTGTCGAACGCCCGCAAGTACGAGGGGCAACTCACGGAGAAGACGAGGGTCTCCTTGCAGCTGCTCGGCCGCAACGTGGGCCTGATGCTCGCCGAGGAGCAGCAATGCCTCCAGGCCGCGGCAGGTCTCGACGGGCTGGCCGCGGCCGCCCGGGACATCCGGACGTTCCGTATCGGCAACGCGACGCGCACCGCCGAGGCGTGCGACTCGCTGCGCACGCACCTCGACGAGCAATACAAGACCGAGAGCGAGCGCTGGATCAGGAAGGACGAGAAGCTGATGGGGGATCTGGAGCTCTGCAGCAAAAATCTGCAGAGCGTCGGCCAGTACATGGGGCAATACGAGTGGATGAACGAGCTCCTGGCGGAGGCCGAGCGGCAGTAGCGCGCGCTGCGGCGGGCGCTAGATCCGGCGCGCGCGCGACGCGCCGGTCGTCGGCCGGTCGTCGTCGATGACGGCCGTCGTCGCGTGCTGCAGGCGCTCCGCGAGCGCGTCGGTCGTCGGCAGATCGAGCGACGGGACGTCCCAGATGCGCAGCGTGCCGTCGGTCGAGCCGGTGACGATCTGCTCCGCGCGCTTCCACTCGACGTGATCGACCGAGGCGGCGTGGCCGCGCAGCACGCGGAACCGATCCGTGCCCAGCTGCCAGATCCGCACCGTCCGGTCGTAGCTCGACGACGCGAGCCGCGTGCCGTCGGGCGAGAACGCCACGCCGCGCACGATGTCGGTGTGGCCGCGCAGGACGTCCAGCACGCGGCCGGTCACCGCGTCCCAGACGCGGACCGTGCGATCGCCGAGCGCGGCCGCGATCCGCGTGCCGTCGGGCGACACCGCGTAGCGCACCGCCAGATAGAGATCGGTCGGCAGCTCGATCATGCGCCCGCCGTCGATCATCACGAAGCGCTGGTCGCTGCGGAGCAGCAGCCGATCGCGGACCGGCTCGAACTCCCAGATCCCCCAGTCGGGATCGACCTTGTACGCGCGCACGGCACCGTCTGGCGCGAGGATCTGGACCTCGTCGCCCTGCACGACCGCGATCCGCCCGTCCGCGGCGACGGCGAACCCGCGCTGCAGCGCCGCACCCTCCACCATGACGGCGCCCGCGCCGGTCGCCACGTCCCATTGCCGCAGCGTGCCGTCCCGCGATGACGTGTACAGGCGCCGGCCGTCGCGGCTGAACCGGGTCTGGAGGAGCGCGGCGGTGTGGCCGCGGAGCTGGATCGGCGCGCGCGCGCGGTGCCGCAGCTCGGCGGAGCCGTCGGCGGCCGGCACGAGCAGGTGCTCGCCGTCGGGCGACACCGTCGCGGTGCCCAGGCCGCGCGCTGCCCACGAGAAGATCGGCACGCGGTGGCCGGAGGTGATGTTCCACCACGCCGCCTCGCGCGGCGTCTTGACGAGCGCGCGATCGCCCTCGAGCCTGAGGTCCAGGATCCGATCGACCTCGACGAGCGTGCGCGAGCCGGGCTGATCGACGAGCCAGACGCGGATCGAGCCGTCCCAGCTGGACGTCACCACCGAGCTCTCGTCGAGCGAGAATCGCGCGTGGTTGACGTCATCGTCGTGGCCGCGCAGCACCAGCGAGCTGCCGTCCGCGACGGTCCACACCCGCGCCGTGGTGTCATCGCTCGCCGAGAGCAGCCGGCGCCCGTCGCGGCTCCACTGGAGCGTGTAGTTCGCGTCGGTGTGGCCGCGCAGCTCGCGCACGGCGCCGGTCGCCACGGTGATCAGCTTGATGTCGTGGAGATCGCCGCCGACCGCGATCGTCTGCTCGTCGGGCGACCAGATCGTCTGCTTGATATCGCCGCTGTAGGCCGCGAGCTTGCGCAGCGGCCCGCCGGCGAACGGCACGAGCCAGATCGACTCATCGTCGTAGAGCACCGCCGCGTCGCCGCGCGGCGACAGGCTGACCCACTTGAGCGCCTTGGCGGTCTTGCCGAGCGGGCGCAGCGTACCGTCCGGCGACGCCACCGCCACCTCGTTCGGCGACACCACCGCG
>Ga0247790_10000298_pt1 | contig 19658 bp, 4 predicted proteins | sample UWRJS171409R4_FD_179913 | JGI IMG/M metagenome (GOLD analysis project Ga0247790, IMG submission 179913) | Soil microbial communities from Arlington Agricultural Research Station in Wisconsin, United States - UWRJ-S171-409R-4 | ecosystem: Environmental > Terrestrial > Soil > Agricultural land... | reverse complement strand
ATGGCGAGCACGGTGTCGGGCAGGGCGCGGTCCTTGCCCTCGGCGACGGCGCGGATCAGCTCCTCGAGATAGAACGCGTTGCCGTCGGCCTGCTTGACGAGGCGCTCGATGGTGTCGGGCCCGACGCGGTCGCCGAGGACCTGGCGGACGAGGCGCTCGCCGGCCTTCTTGCCGAGCTCCTTGAGGCGGATCTCCTGGACGTTCTGGCGCTCGGCCCAGAGCTTGGGGAAGATCTCGTAGACCTCGGGGCGTGCGAGGGCGAGGACCATCCAGGGCAGCTTGCTGCGCTCGCGGAGGGCGGTGTCGAGGAAGCGGACGGTGCCGAAGTCGCCCCAGTGGAGATCCTCGAGGACGATGAGGACGGGTTGGACGGCGGTCTCGGCCTGGAGGAAGTCCATCCAGGCCTTGCGCATCTGCTCGCTCATGAGCTGCGCGTCCTGGCGCGCGGCCTTGAGCGCGGGGCTGCACTCCTCGCCGCTCGGGAGCGGCGAGCCGATGAGCTCGCCGAGGAACTCGGTGACGCGCTGCTGATCGGCGGGGCGGACGCGGGCGGCGACGCGGGCGCGGAGCTTCTGGTGGCGCTCGGCGAGCGGCTCGCCGCCGTGGATGCCGAGCGCGCCGCGGAGCGCCTGCGCGAGCAGATCGAGCGTGGAGCCGGCGCGGAGCGAGTCGGCGCGGCCGACCCAGATCGCGATCTTCTCGGGGCGCGCCTGGACGCGGCTCACGAACTCGGTGCCGAGGCGCGTCTTGCCCATGCCGGCGGGGGCGGTCACGATCGCGCCGCGCGCCTCGGGCTCGTCGATGCACTCGTCGAGGATGCCGGCGAGGGCGCCGAGCTCCCAGTCGCGGCCGACGTAGGAGGTGGGGCGGCCGAGGAGCGTGCGCGTGCCCTGCATGAGCGAACGCTCGCCACAGAGGAGGAAGCCGGCGTCGCGCTCGACGACGTCGAAGCGCGCGTCGAGCAGGCCGGCGACGACCTTGTCGAGCGCGATCGGCGGCAGCTCGCCGGGCGCCTGCGCCGTGTGCGCGAGCAGCCGCGAGGCGTGGGCGATCAAGTCTCCTTCGGGCAAGGCCGACCTCGACGCGGCGCGGCCCATCGCGATCGCCATGGGGCGGCCGGCGGCGGCGGCGCGCAGCGCGAGCGCGCAGCGCGCGGCCTGCGCCGCCTGATCGGTGGCGACGCGACGATCGGTCTCGAGCACGACGATGAGCGAGCCGTCGGCGAGCTGCTCGAGGCGGGCGCCAAACGGCGCGAGCGCGTGCCGCAGCGCGCTCGGGGCGCCGGCCTTCGGGCCTGTGCCGTGCTCGGCGGCGGGCTCGGCGGCGGGCCCGAGCACCACGACGGCCAGGAGCCGCCGCTCGCTGCCGGTGATCGCGGACGGCTTCGCGATGCCTTCCCACGTGGCCACGGCCGCGCCATCCACGAGCGGCGCGAGGGCCAGGAGCTCGGCGACCAGGTGGGTCCCGTCGCGCGGCCGGTCCGCGGGGTCCTTCGCGAGCAGCCGCCCGACGAGGGCATCCAGCTCCGCCGGCACCTTGGACCACAGCTCGCTGACGCGTGGCGCGTCGTCGAACAGGACCTTCGCGAGGATGTCGGTGTGGCTGTCGCCCTCGAACGCGCGTGCCCCGGTCAGGCACTGGAACAGCACGCAGCCGAGCGCGAACACGTCCACGCGCGGGTCGACCCCGCCGCCTTCTTCGCTGTCCTGGACGGCGTTGCGCGCCTGCTCGGGCGCCATGTAGCCGGGCGTACCGAGCATCACGCCGGATCGCGTGAGCTGCGTCTGCCCCTCGCGCCGCGCGATCCCGAAGTCGAGGATCTTGGCGCCATCGATGCGGCCGCCGGGGAGGAACAGGTTGCTCGGGTTCAGATCGCGGTGGACGACGCCGCGCGCGTGCGCGGCGCCGAGCGCCTCGCTGATCCGCGTCGCGAGCGCGAGCGACTCGTTGACGGTGAGCGGTCCGCGCGCGAGGCGTTGCCCGAGATCTTCGCCCTCGAGCCACTCCATGACGAGGAACGGCTGGCCCGACGCCGAGACGCCGTGGGAGACGTAGCGGACGATGCAGGGGTGAGACAGCGCGGCGAGCGTCTCGACTTCCCGCAGGAAGCGCGCGCTCCGCTGCTCTCGCGCGTCGGTGAGGACCTTGACGGCCACCGCCTCGCCGGAGACGTGGTCGCGCGCGCGGAAGACCTCTCCCATGCCGCCAGCGCCGACTCGATATTCGATCTCGAATCGATCGGCCAGACGCTCTCCAGGCTGCATGAAAGGCCCAGCTTCCAGCACTTCCCGGGCGGGTGACAACCCCTATCCATTCCGGGTAGATCGCCGCCCAGGTGCGCGCGCCGTCTCCGAAAATCCATGAGATCTATGAGATCTATGAGCTCTCTGAGATCGACGGCCTCAGCGAGGGGAAGGTGAACCTCAGGGCGTGCTGCTGGGGTCGGCCGGATCGGAGTGCGCGGCGCGCTCGTCGCCGTCCCAGTAGCCGTCTGCGTCGCGGTCGACACCGACGCGCACGCCGGAGCCGGGCGGCGTGCAGGTGTACGTCACGGGACGGCCGCTGTGCGTGGCCAGGAGCTGCAGCGCGAGCGCCCCGATGGGCGGCAGGGCGCGCCAATCGCTCTTGAAGAAGCCCGAGCCGACGTACACGAAGCCCGCCTCGGCGCCCAGGAGCTCGGTCTTGGCGACCAGATCGCACTCCCCGGCGTCGGCGCGCTGCCGGAGGAGTTGCACCCGGGCAAAGACCGCCGCGGAGCTCGCTGGCGTGAGCGTGATCTGCTGGCCCACGATGGGGGCGAGGTTGGTGGGGAATGCCAGGATGAACGCTTCGAGCTGTCGCCGCTGGACATCGCCCGCGGGCCCCGACTCGAGCCCGCCGTTGCCCTCGCCGGTCGCGTCCTCCGAGAAGCTCGGCCCGTGCACGAAGCGGAAGATCGTGTCGAGGTTTCCGTCGTGGACGAGCCCAAAGCCGCGGATCTGGTCGCCCTGGAAGCTGTTGTCGACCCCGGGGAACCCCGGATCCTCCGGGTGACCGAACACGCCGACCTTCTGATACAGGTTGCGGAGGTGAGGGATCTTGAAGAGCTGAGTCTGGAAGTCGAAGCTGGAGAATCCAGATGTCCCGAAGAACCCGTTCCCCGGCAGGCCGTTCGGATCGACCGTGTGGCAGCTGTTGCACGTGAGGGTGGGGCAAACTCCGTTGGTACATGAGCCCGGGAATGCCGGGATACCGCAGTTGGTGTCATTGAAGAGCTGGCGCCCCACCTCCAGATCTCCCGTGAGCGTGTTATTGAGCGGTCGATTCGGGTTCGGCGGATACGTGACCTGGAGAATGAAGTCGGTGAACGCCTCCATGTCCGCCGGCGGGATCTCCGCGCTCCGCCCGAGCAGCTCGGTGAACCCGGCCTGGAACTTCCGGAAGGCCGCGCGCTCGTCGAAGGTGCCGCTGTCCGGCTGCTGGCTCGGCGCGTCGTGGCCGCCGGTGCGGTCGCCGCGCCAGTGCATGGGCCCGTGGTTGGCCATGCCGCGCAGGCTCTGCGTGGTCATCGGCCCCTTCATCGGGTGGAAGATGGGATCGATGGGCTGATTCGTGAGCAGATCGCGCAGCTCGCTCGCGAAGGGACCGGGGTCCTCCTCCACCCGCTCGTCCGGGTTACCGAGGTTCCACGCCAGGCTGTCGAAGTCGCCGAACACGTGGCAGGTCGCGCAGGACGAGTCGCCGTGGCTCGACGAGAACGAGGCGTCGTAGAGGAAGCGGCGGCCGGCGACGACGCTCGGCGGCTCGGGGTTGTGCATCTTCACGTGCCGCGTCTCCGTCTTCGTCGCCGTGTTGATGACCGAGATCGCGTTGTCGAACCGCGTCAGGACGTAGAGCTGGCCGCGTTCCTCGTCGAGGACGAGCCCCGTGGGGCCGCCGCCGCTCACGGGGATGTGATTGGCGACGCTCGGCACGAACGTGTCAGCCTCGAGCTGCGCCGTGGAGAAGACAGAAACCTTGTCGGAGCCGAGGGCCGCGACATAAAGGGTCGCGCCGCTCGCGGACACGGCCATGCCCTGCGGTAGCGCGAGGGACCGGGCGTTCTCGGAGCTCGGGATCGGCGCGCAGCAGCTGGTGTAATCGATGTGCTTGTTCAGGTGTCGTGGGGCGACGCCGCCGCCGGGAGTCAGCACGCTGATCCGGCTCTCGTGCAGGTGTCCGCGCAGGGTCCGTCCGGCGAAGGTCCCGGGGCCCTCGAAGATCTCGAGGTTGTTCGCGTCGGTGTTGGCGACGTAGACCTTCCCGTTCACGGGATTGACGACCATCGTGTACAGGATGGTGCCGACGCCTGTATAGAAGCCGCTCGGTCCCGGCAGCTGGCGCGGCGGGTTGGCCATGGCGTCGAGCACGAACACGTCCTTGTCGGGCAGCGAGAACCTCACGGCGTCATCGTGGAGATAGCCTTCCGGGTCGACCCAGTGGCTGCCGTTCCACTTGACGATGGCCCCGACCTCGGGCGTGGGGCGCCCTTCGAAGTTGGTGTTCGGTCCGACGACGCCGCCCGGCCCGAAGCCGTTGGGGATCGAGCGCTCGTTGATGCTGGAGGTCTGGTTGCCGGTGTGAAAGCCGGCGGCGTAGACGCGGGTGCCATCGGGCGTCACCGCGAGCGCCCGGGGCGTGTCCGTGAAGAGCGTGATGATGCTGAGCGGCGTGCCGCCGAAGGTGTTGCCGAGGGCGTTCGCGTCGAACACCCACACGTCCGCGCGCCCGACCCCGGGAGTCGTGAGCTGGGGATCGAACGGGATGTTTTGACCGCGGTGCGCGGTCGTGATGAACGCGCGCTTCTTGGCCGGTCCGGCGAAGACGATGTCGCGCGGCTCGTCGCCGACGAGCAGGGTGCGCACGACGCGTCCAGTGGTGCAGCCCTCGTCGAGCTCGACGATGCTGACGCTGTCCGAGAGGTGGTTCACGACCCAGACTTCGCGATCGCTCCGCGCGGCGACGGCGACGGGCTCGAGGCCAACCGGGATGGAGGCGATGCGGACGAGCTGATCGGTCTGGACGCGGAACACCTCGAGGCGGTTATCGGGTGTGTTGACAGCGAACAGGAGCTGCTTGTCTGGAGACAGCGCGAGCGGACGGACCTGTCCGCTCTCGAATAGCGTGAACGAGGGAGAGGGCTGTGCTGACAGCGGACGTGAGGCGGCACTGACCTCGGGCTCTCGTGAATCGTCGCCGTCGAGATCGTCAGGATTGCAAGCGGGCGCTGCGATCAGCACGAGCGCCGCGAAGACCACGAGCCAGCGCTTCGGGCCACGGTGAGAGTGTCGCCAGTCCATAGTTCCCCCCTGAAATGAATGTGTTCGCCGCTACGGACCCACGCGCTTCCGTACAAGGACGAGGCTTTGAATGTAACGTCGAGTTACGACGCTAAAGATCGATCTGTCAAGATCAATCGCAGAGCGCAGAACGCGGGAGTTCGCCTCGTGGCGAACGATGTATCGACGGTCACGTTCGCCGCGTCAGGGTGAACGGCGATACCCATGGAGGTGGTCAGTTCGGGCTGACCCATGCGCGTGCCAGCTCGAGGAGCCTGGCATTCTCGGGCACGCTCTCGAGGAAGCTCTTCCTGTATTCCGGATCCTCGATCCGCTCGGCGATGGCGTGCAGCTGTGCCCGCGCCTCGGCGATGGCGTGCCTGGCGGCGTCGTGCGCACCGGTCGCGTGGAGCGCCTCGGCGTGGACGAGGCGTACGAAGGCACCGCGGAACATGCCGCACCCGCCCATGGCCGTGCAGCGAGCGAAGGCCTCCTGGGCAGCTGCGATGGCCTCCTCGGCCCGCCCCTGGGCGAGGCGGAGCGCCGCGAGCGACCCGAGGACACCTGGCTGTTCGGGTATCACCACCATCTCGAGCGCGGTCTGGATCTCCCGCTCGGCGCCCTCGAGGTCCCCCATGCGGCGGAGCACCTCCGCGAGCACCCAGCGGCCTTGACCTTCATCCAGCCGAAGCTGATGTGCGTGTCCATCATCGCGCAGCTGGGTGGCCAGGACGCGCGCCTCGTCGAGTGCACCGCGGTCGGCGAGGAGCCACGACAGGCTGAAGCGGCGCCAAGCGCTCACCATACCCAGCGACGCATCGGCGGCTGCGATGTCCTTCAGGACTCGCTCTGCGCTCGCGAGCTGCCCAAGGTACCAGAGGTTCATTCCTCGAAACAACTGCATATTCAGAAATATGATATCAGAGCCGGTCGCGTCGAAGATCTCCTGAATGGAATCGCTGTGCCCTAGCGCGCTCCACGGGTCTTCATGTGCGTAGGAGCTTCTCATCCCCATGGCGACGTGCCACCAGAACCGCACGAGCGGCTCCTGTTTCGCTACCGGGCGGATGACCGTGGAGAACCGTTCTTCCAGCGCGGTTCCGTCTCGCATCTTCCCGAGGTGATCGAGGTTCCAGATCCCGTTGAGGAAGACGAATGACATCCTCCCCATCGCCTCCGGAGCCGGATCGACGTCCCGGAGCAGCGAAATCGCCTCCAGCAGATCGGAGACCCTGCCAGCCAGGAAGAGGCCAATATAATATGCCTGCACGGCCTGCGCCCAGGGGATGGAGCCGCGGGGGGCCGTGCGCAAGAGCTCCTCGGCGTCGGCCATCGTGACGTTGACGAGGTGCAGGCCCTGGATGAAGGCGTCGCAACGCATCCCGAGGAGCGCGATCCGGAGCTCGTCCGGAGGCGCACAGCCCAGGCCGAGGCTGGCGCGTGCCGCGGTGGCTTCGTAGTCGAGTACATGGAATGCCTGCTCCGACGCGTGCAGGTAGTAGCGCGCGGCGTGCGCGCCGTCGCCGCCGCGCTCGAAGTGGCCGGCGAGCACCATGGGCTCGGTCTCGCCGCGCTGCTCGAGCCACTGGCCGGCGAGGTGATGGCCGATCCGCCGATCCTCGTCGGTGAGCGTCGCGTAGGCGCCCTCGCGGAGCAGGGCGTGGCGGAACGCGAGCTCCTGCTCGCCGGGGAACCGGCTCTGCGGCCGCGCGACCAGGACCTCCTGCTCGACGAGCTTTGCGAGCCAGTCGCCGATCTCGGCCGCGCTCAAGGCGCCGCCGAGGAGGAGCGTGACGCCGCTCTCCCACGAGACCTCGCCGAACACGCTGGCGGCGCGGAGCACGCGGCGGGCCTCGAGCGGGAGCCTGGCGAGGCGGGTCTCGACCATGGCGAGCACGGTGTCGGGGAGGGCGCGGTCCTTGCCGTCGGCGGCGGCGCGGATCAGCTCCTCGAGGTAGAACGCGTTGCCGTCGGCCTGCTTGACGAGGCGCTCGATGGTGTCGGACCCGACGCGGTCGCCGAGGGCCTGGCGGACGAGGCGCTCGCCGGCCTTCTTGCCGAGCTCCTTGAGCCGGATCTCCTGGACGTTCTGGCGCTCGGCCCAGAGCCTGGGGAAGATGTCGTAGACCTCGGGGCGTGCGAGGGCGAGGACCATCCAGGGCAGCTTGCTGCGCTCGCGGAGGGCGGTGTCGATGAAGCGGACGGTGCCGAAGTCGCCCCAGTGGAGATCCTCGAGGACGATGAGGACGGGTTGGACGGCGGTCTCGGCCTGGAGGAAGTCCATCCAGGCTTTGCGCATCTGCTCGCTCATGAGGTGAGCGTCCTGGCGCGCGGCCTTGAGCGCGGGGCTGCTCTCTTCGCCAGGGAACGGCGCGCCGATGAGTTCGCCGAGGAACTCGGTGACGCGCTGCTGATCGGCGGCGGGCAGGCGGGCGGCGACGCGGGCGCGGAGCTTTTTGTGGCGCTCGGCGAGCGGCTCGCCGCGGTGGATGTCGAGGGAGCCGCGGAGGGCCTGCGCGAGCAGATCGAGCGTGGAGCCGGCGCGGAACGAGTCGGCGCGGCCAATCCAGATGGCGACCTCATCGGGGCGCTCCTGGACGCGGCTCACGAACTCGGTGCCGAGGCGCGACTTGCCCATGCCGGCGGCGGCGGTCACGACGACGCCGCGCGCCTCGGGCTCGTCGATGCACTCGTCGAGGATGCCGGCGAGGGCGCCGAGCTCCCAGTCGCGGCCGACGTAGGAGGTGGGGCGTCCGAGGAGGGTGCGCGCGCCCTGGACGAGCGGTCGCTCGCCGCAGAGGAGGAGGCCGGCGTCGCGCTCGATGACGTCGAAGCGCGCGTCGAGCAGGCCGGCGACGACCTCGTCGAGCACGACGGGGGGCAGCTCGCCGGGCGCGGCGGCGGTGTGCGCGAGGAGCCGCGAGGCGCGCTCGATGAGGTCCCCCTCGGGGAGGGTCGTGGTCGACTCGGCGCGGACCATCGCGATGGCCATGGGCCGGCCGCCGGCGACGGCGCGCAGCGCGAGCGCGCAGCGCGCGGTCTTGGCGGCCTGGTCGGTGGCGACGCGGCGATCGGTCTCGAGCACGGCGATGGTCGAGCCGTCGGCGAGCTGCTCGAGGTGGCCGCCGAACGGCGCGAGCGCGTGCCGCAGCGCGCTCAGGGAGCCGGCGTCGGTGCCGGCCTCCGCGCCGTCAGCGCGCTCGGCGGCGGGCCCGAGCACCACGACGGACAGGAGCCGCCGCTCGGTGCCGGTGATCGCGGACGGCCGCGCGACGCGCGCCCGCGGAGCCATGGTCGCGCCGTCGACGCGCGGCGCGAGCGCCACGAGCTCGGCGGCCAGGTGGGTCCCGTCGCGCGGCCGGTGCGCGGGGTCCTTCGCCAGGAGCGTCGCGACCAGGGCATCCAGCGCGGCCGGCACCTCGGGCCACAGCGCGCTGACGCGCGGCGTGTCGCCGAACAGGATCTTGCCGAGGATGCCGGCTGCGCTGTCGCCGTGGAACGCGGGCGCGCCGGTCAGGCACTGGAACAGCACGCAGCCGAGCGCGAACACGTCGGCGCGCGCATCGACGGCGCCGCCGTCGCGAGCCTGCTCGGGGGCCATGAAGCCCGGCGTGCCGACGAGCAGGCCGGTCTGCGTGAGCCGCGCGCCGCCCGCGCGTCGCGCGATGCCGAAGTCGAGGATCTTGACGTCCGCGATGCGGCCGCCGGGGAGGAACAGGTTGGCGGGCTTGAGATCGCGGTGGATGGCGCCGCGCGCGTGGGCGGCGCCGAGCGCTTCGGCGATGCGGGTGGCGAGCGTGAGCGTCTCGCGGACGGTGAGCGGACCGCGATCGAGGCGCGCCTTGAGGTCTTCGCCATCGAGCCACTCCATGACGAGGTACAGCTCGTCCGCGGGCGCCTCGCCGTGGGCGATGTAGCGGACGATGCCGGGGTGAGACAGCGAGGAGAGCAGCTCCACCTCGCGCGCGAAGCGGGCGATGCTGGGGCCTCGCACGTCGGAGAGGACCTTGACGGCGACCGCCTCGCCCGAGGCGCGGTCGCGGGCGCGGAAGACCTCACCCATCCCGCCGGCGGTCACCTGCTCCTCCACCTCGAACCGGCCGCCCAGCAGCTCCCCGAGCTTCATGGACCGATCTAACCTTTCTCCGCCGGGGCTGGGGGCAAATCAGCGCACTCTCGCGGAGGTGCGGGCGCGGAAATCCTCCGTGGGAATCAAGGCGGGGGATCGCCCGTGTCCTCGGCCGCGTCGTCACTGCTTCTGCGGCGAGATACTCAATGACTTGCGGTCGCGTCGCCGATCCACTCGCGTGCCAGCGCGAGGGTCCTGGCGTTCTCGGGGACGTTCTCGAGGAAGCTCTGCTTGTAATCCGGATCGGCGATCCGCCCGGCGATGGCAAATAACGACTGCCGTGCTTCTGCGATGGCGTGTCTCGCGGCGTCGCGCGCGCCGGCGGCGTGGAGCGCCTCGGCGCGCGCGAGCCGTACGAACGCGCCGCGGAACATGCCGCAGCCGCCCATGGCGGTGTAGCGGGCGAAGGCGTCCTCGGCGGCGGCGAGCGCCTCCGCGGCGCGGCCCTGGGCGAGGCGGAGCGCCGAGAGCGTCGCCAGGACGCCGGGCTGCTCGAGAGGGGCGGGCACCTCCAGGCGCAGCGCGGCCGGCACCTCGCGCTCGGCGCCTTCGAGGTCCCCCATGCGGCGGAGCACCTCCACGAGTGCCCAGCTGGCGCGCGCCTCGTCCAGCGCGTTTTCGTGCGCGCGCCCGTCCTCGCGCAGCGCGGCCGCGAGGGCGCGCGCCTCGTCGAAGGCGCCGCGTTCGGCGAGCAGCCACGACAGGCTGAAGCGCCGCAGCGAGCTCACCACGCCCAGTCGCTCGTCGGCCGCCGGGATCTGTTTCAGCAAGCGCTCGGCGGGGTCCGCGGCGCCGAGGTACCAGAAATTCAATGCCCGGAAGAGCTGCATGTTCAGAAACATGAGCTCGCTGCGGGTCTCGTCGAAGATCGGCTGGATCGCGTCGCTGTGCTGGAGGGCGCGCCACGGATCCCCGTGCGCATAGGCGCCCCGTAGCCCGACGGTGACGTTCCACCAGAAGCGAGCGAATGGCTCCTTGTCGCCCATCGAGCGGATGATCTCGAAGAACCGTTCCTCGAGCGCGGTCCCCTCCGGAACCTGCCCGATGTTGTCGAGGGTGAAGAGCCCGTTCAGGATGACGAGCGACATCCGCCCGACCGCCTCGGGGGCAGGGACGACGTCCCGGAGCACCGCGACGGCCGGCGGGAGCTCTTTGACCCTGCCGGCGAGCAGCATGCCGGAGTAGTACGTCTGCATCGCCGCCGCCCAGGGGACGGAGCCGCGCGGCGCGGTGCGCAAGAGCTCCTCGGCATCGGGCATCGTGACGCTGATCAGGTGCAGGCCCTGGGCGGAGGCATCGCAGCGCATGCCGAGCAGCGAGATCCGGAGCTCCGGCGGTGGGGCGCAGGCGAGCCCCAGGCCGGCGCGCGCCACGGTGGCATCCAGATCGAGGATGTGAAATGCCTGCTCGGACGCGCGCAGGTAGTAGCGCGCGGCGCGCGCGCTGTCGCCGCCGCGCTCGAAGTGGCCGGCGAGCACCATGGGCTCGGTCTCGCCGCGCTGCTCGAGCCACTCACCGGCGAGACGGTGGCCGAGCCGCCGGTCGTCGTCGGTGAGGGTCGTGTAGGCGCCCTCGCGGAGCAGGGCGTGGCGGAACGCGAGCTCCTGCTCGCCGGGGAACCGGCTCTGCGGCCGCGCCACCAGGACCTCCTGCTCGACGAGCTTTGCGAGCCAGTCGCCCACGACGGTGGTGCTCATGGCGCCGCCGAGGAGGAGCGTGACGCCGCTCTCCCAGCAGATCTCACCGAACACGCTGGCGGCGCGGAGCACGCGGCGGGCCTCGAGCGGGAGCCTGGCGAGGCGGGTCTCGACCATGGCGAGCACGGTCTCGGGGAGGGCGCGGTCCTTACCGTCGGCGACGGCGCGGATGAGCTCCTCGAGATAGAACGCGTTGCCGTCGGCCTGCTTGACGAGGCGCTCGATGGTGTCGGGGCCGACGCTGTCGCCGAGGACCTGGCGGACGAGGCGCTCGCCGGCCTTCTTGCCGAGCTCCTTGAGCCGGATCTCCTGGACGTTCTGGCGCTCGGCCCAGAGCTTGGGGAAGATCTCGTAGACCTCGGGGCGGGCGAGGGCGAGGACCATCCAGGGCAGCTTGCTGCGCTCGCGGAGCGCGGTGTCGAGGAAGCGGACGGTGCCGAAGTCGCCCCAGTGGAGATCCTCGAGGACGATGAGGACGGGTTGGACGGCGGTCTCGGCCTGGAGGAAGTCCATCCAGGCCTTGCGCATCTGCTCACTCATGAAGTGGGCATCCTGGCGCGCGGCCTTGAGCGCGGGGCTGCCCTCCTCGGCGGGGAACGGCGAGCCGATGAGCTCGCCGAGGAACTCGGCGACACGCTGCTGGTCGGCGGCGGGCACGCGAGCGGCGACACGGGCGCGGAGCTTTTTGTGGCGTTCGGCGAGCGGCTCGCCGCGGTGGATGCCGAGGGAGCCGCGGAGGGCCTGGGCGAGCAGATCGAGCGTGGAGCCGGCGCGGAGCGAGTCGGCGCGGCCGACCCAGACCGCGACCTCCTCGGGGCGGTCCTGGACGCGGCTCATGAACTCGGTGCCGAGGCGCGACTTGCCCATGCCGGCGGCGGCGGTCACGACGACGCCGCGCGCCTCGGGCTCGTCGATGCACTCGTCGAGGATGCCGGCGAGCGCGCCGAGCTCCCAGTCGCGGCCGACGTAGGAGGTGGGGCGTCCGAGGAGGGTGCGTGCGCCCTGGGCGAGCGGGCGCTCGCCGCGGAGGAGGTGGCCGGCGTCGCGCTCGGTGACGTCGAAGCGGGCATCGAGCAGGCCGGCGACGACCTCGTCGAGCGCGACGGGCGGCAACTCGCCGGGCGCGGCGGCGGTGTGCGCGAGGAGCCGCGAGGCGCGGTCGATCAGGTCCCCTTCGGGCAGGGCGGCGGTCGACTCGGTGCGGCCCATCGCGATGGCCATGGGCCGGGCGCCAGCGACGGCGCGCAGCGCGAGCGCGCAGCGCGCGGTCTTGACGGCCTGGTCGGTGGCGACGCGGTGATCGGTCTCGAGCACGACGATGGTCGAGCCGTCGGTGAGCTGCTCGAGGTGGCCGCCGAACGGCGCGAGCGCGTGCCGCAGCGCGTTCGAAGAGCCGGCCTCGGCGCCCGCGGCGGGCCCGAGCACCACGACGGCCAGGAGCCGCCGCTCGGTGCCGGTGATCGCAGACGGCCGCGCGCTGCGCCCCCGCGGAGCCATGGCGGCGCCGTCGACGCGCGGCGCGAGCGCCGCGAGCGTGGCGGCCAGGTGGGCCCCGTCGCGCGGCCGGTGCGCGGGGGCCTTCGCCAGCATCGCCGTGATCAGGGCGTCCAGCTCTGCCGGTACCTCGGGCCACAGCGCGCTGACGCGCGGCGTGTCGCCGAACAGGATCTTGCCGAGGATGCCGGCTGCGCTGTCGCCGTGGAACGCGGGCGTGCCGGTCAGGCACTGGAACAGCACACAGCCGAGCGCGAACACGTCGGCGCGCGCGTCGACCGCACCGCCATCGCGCGCCTGCTCGGGCGCCATGAAGCCCGGCGTGCCGACGAGCATGCCGGTGCGCGTGAGCCGCGTGCCGCCCGCGCGCCGCGCGATGCCGAAGTCGAGGATCTTGACGTCCGCGATGCGGCCGCCGGGGAGGAACAGGTTGGCGGGCTTGAGATCGCGGTGGATGGCGCCGAGCGCGTGGGCGGCGCCGAGCGCCTCGGCGACGCGGGCGGCGAGCGTGAGCGTCTCGCCGGCGGTGAGCGGCTCGCGCGCGAGGCGGTGCTCGAGGTCCTCGCCGTCGAGCCACTCCATGACGAGGAACAGCTCGTCCGCGGGCGCCTCGCCGTGGGCGATGTAGCGGACGATGCCGGGGTGAGACAGCGTGGAGAGCAGCTCCACCTCGCGCGCGAAGCGGGCGATGCTGTGGCCCCGCGCGTCGGAGAGCACCTTGATCGCGACCAGCTGTCCGGACGCGCGGTCGCAGGCGCGGAAGAGCTGGCCCATGCCACCGGCGGTCACCTGCTGCTCGATCTCGAACCGATCGCCCAGCAACTGCCCGAGCTTCATGGGCCGATCTAACCTTTCTCCGCCGGGGCTGGGGGCAAATCAGCTCCCTCTCGCGGAGGGACGGGCGCGGAATCCTCCGTGGGAATCAAGCCAGGGATCGCCCGTGTCCGCGAGCGCTCGGGGCTCCGCCGCCGCACCCGGTGGACGAGGAGCCGCCGCGCTGCGCGCCGGCTTGATCCCATGGAGTGGTGATACCGGAGATGGTCAGAGCTGCTGTGGCGAGATAATCAATGGTTCTGCGGCCGCGTCATCGATCCACTCGCGTGCCAGCGCGAGGGTCCTGGCGTTCTCGGAGACGTCCTCGAGGAAGCTCTTCTTGTAGGCCGGATCGATGATCCGGTCGGCGACCTCGAGTAGATGCGTTCGCGCCTCCGCGATGGCGTGCCTGGCGTCGTCGCGCGCGTCGGCGGCGTGGAGCGCCTGGGCGTACGCGAGCCGTACAAACGCACAGCGGAACATGGCGCAGCCGCCCATGGCCGTGCAGCGAGTGGAGGCGTCCTTGGCGATGGCGAGGGCCTCTGCGGTGCGGCCCTGGGCGAGGCGGAGCGCCGAGATCGTCGCCAGGACACCGGGCTGATCGAGGGGGACGTGCAGCTCCATGCGCAGCGCGGCCGGCACCTCGCGCTCGGCGCCCTCGAGGTCCCCCATGCGGCGGAGCACCTCCGTGAGCATCCAGCTGGCGCGCGCCTCGTCCAGGGCGTTTCCGTGCGCGCGCGCGTCCTCGCGTAGCTCGGCCGCGAGGGCGCGCGCCTCGTCGAGCGCGCCGCGGTCGGCGCGCAGCCACGACAGGATGAAGCGCCGATGCCCGCTCACCACGCCCAGCTTCTCGTCGGCCGTCGGGATCTGTTCCAGCAAGCGCTCGGCGGGGGCCGCGGCGCCGAGGTACCAGAGGTTCATTGCCCGGAAGAGCTGCATGTTCAGAAACATGAGCTCGCTGCGAGTCTCGTCGAAGATCGGCTGGATCGCGTGGCTGTGCTGGAGGGCCTGCCACGGGTCATCGTGCGCATAGGAGGCTCGCTCTCCGACGCAGATGTTCCACCAGAAGCGCGCGAAGGGCTCCTTGTCGCCCGTCGAGCGGATGATCTCGAAGAATCGCTCCTCGAGCACGGTCCCCTCTGAAATCCGCCCGACGCTGTCGAGGATGAAGACCCCGCTGAGGAAGACGAGCGACATCCTCCCGATGGCCTCGGGCGCGGGGACGACGTCCCGGAGCACCGCGATCGCTGGCGGGAGCGCCTCGATCCTGCCGGCGAGCAAGAGGCCCAAGAAGTACGTATGCATCGCCTGCGCCCAGGGGATGGAGCCGCGCGGCGCGGTGCGCAAGAGCTCCTCGGCGTCGGGCATCGCGACGCTGACCAGGCGCAGGTCCTGCGTGGCGGCATCGCAGCGCATGCCGAGCAGCGGGATCCGGAGCTCTGGCGGAGGATCGCAGGCGAGACCGAGGGCGGCGCGCGCCACGGTGGCGTCGAGGTCGAGGACATGGAATGCCTGCTCCGACGCGCGCAAATAGTGGCGCGCGGCGTCCAGGCTGTCGCCACCGCGCTCGAAGTGGCCGGCGAGCACCATGGGGTCGGTCTCGCCGTGCTGCTCGAGCCACTGGCCGGCGAGGTGATGGCCGAGCCGCCGATCCTGGTCGGTGAGCGTCGCGTAGGCGCCCTCGCGGAGCAGGGTGTGGCGAAACACGAGCTCGCGGTCGCCGGGGAATCGGCTCTGCGGCCGCGCCGTCAGCACCTCCTGCGCGACGAGCTGCGTGAGCCAGTCAGCGACCACGGTCGTGCTCATGGCGCCGCCGAGGAGGAGCGTGACGCCGCTCTCCCAGCAGATCTCGCCGAACACGCTGGCGGCGCGGAGCACGCGGCGCGCCTCGAGCGGGAGCCTGGCGAGGCGGGTCTCGACCATGGCGAGCACGGTGTCGGGCAGGGCGCGGTCCTTGCCGTCGGCGACGGCGCGGATCAGCTCCTCGAGGTAGAACGCGTTGCCGTCGGCCTGCTGGACGAGGCGCTCGATGGTGTCGGGGCCGACGCTGTCGCCGAGGACCTGGCGGACGAGGCGCTCGCCGGCCTTCTTGCCGAGCTCTTTGAGGCGGATCTCCTGGACGTTCTGGCGCTCGACCCAGAGCTTGGGGAAGACGTCGTAGACCTCGGGGCGGGCGAGGGCGAGCACCATCCAGGGCAGCTGGTTGCGCTCGCGGAGCGCGGTGTCGATGAAGCGGACGGTGCCGAAGTCGCCCCAGTGGAGATCCTCGAGGACGATGAGGATGGGTTGGACGGCGGCCTCGGCCTGGAGGAAGTCCAGGAAGACCTTGCGCATCTGCTCGCTCATGAAGTGGGCGTCCTGGCGCGCGGCCGTGAGCGCGGGGCTGCCCTCCTCGGCGGAGAACGGCGCGCCGACGAGCTCGCCGAGGAACTCGGCGACGCGCTGCCGATCGGCGGCGGGCACGCGGGCGGCGACGCGGGCGCGGAGCTTTTGGTGGCGCTCGGCGAGCGGCTCGCCGCCGTGGATGCCGAGGGTGCCGCGGAGCGCCTGGGCGAGCAGATCGAGCGTGGAGCCGGCGCGGAGCGAGTCGGCGCGGCCGACCCAGATCGCGACCGCCTCGGGGCGCTCCTGGACGCGGCTCACGAACTCGGCGGAGAGGCGCGACTTGCCCATGCCGGCGGCGCCGGTCACGACGACGCCGCGCGCCTCGGGCTCGTCGATGCACTCGTCGAGGATGCCGGCGAGGGCGGCGAGCTCCCAGTCGCGGCCGACGTAGGAGGTGGCGCGGCCGAGGAGCGTGCGCGTGCCTTGCGTGAGCGGGCGCTCGCCGCACAGGAAGAGGCCGGCGTCGCGCTCGACGACGTCGAAGCGGGCGTCGAGCAGGCCGGCGACGACCTCGTCGAGCGCGATCGGGGGCAGCGCGCCGGGCGCTCGCGCCGTGTGCACGAGCAGCCGCGAGGCGCGAGCGACCAAGTCCCCTTCGGGCAAGGTCATCGTCGACTCGACGCGACCCATCGCGATGGCCATGGGCCGGCCGCTGGCGACGGCGCGCAGCGCGAGCGCGCAGCGCGCGGCCTGCGCCGCCTGGTCGGTGGCGACCCGACGCTCGGCCTCGAGCACGACGATCGTCGCGCCATCGGCGAGCTGCTGGAGCCGGCCGCCGAACGGTGCGAGCGCAGGTCGCAGCTTCGGAGCGCCGGCCTCGGCACCCGCGGCCGCGCCGGCCTCCGTGTCGGCGGCGCGCCCGAGCACCACGACGGACAGGAGCCGCCGCTCGGTGCCGGTGATCGCGGACGGTCGCGCGGCGCGCCCTCGCGGGGAGAGGGCCGGGCCGGTGACGTGGGGCGCGAGGGCCAGGAGCTCGGCGGCGAGGTGGGCGCCGTCGCGCGGACGGAGCGCGGGCTCCTTCGCCAGGAGCGTCGCGATCAGGGCGTCCAGCGCTGGCGGCACCTCGGGCCACCGCGCGCTGACGCGCGGCGTGTCACCGAACAGGATCTTGCCGACGATGCTGGCGGTGCTGTCGCCCTCGAACGCGGGCACGCCGGTCAGGCACTGGAACAGCACGCAGCCGAGCGCGAACACGTCGGCGCGCGCGTCGATCGCGCCTTTGTTGCGCGCCTGCTCGGGCGCCATGAAGCCTGGCGTGCCGATCATGGCGCCGGTCCGCGTGAGATGCGTGCCGTCCTCGCGCTGCGCGATGCCGAAATCGAGGACCTTGACGTCCTCGGCGCGGCCGCCGGGGAGGAACAGGTTGCTGGGCTTGAGATCGCGGTGGACGATGCCGCGCGTGTGCGCGACGCCGAGCGCGGTGGCGACGCGCGCTCCGAGCGCGAGCGTCTGGGCGACCGTGAGCGGCTCGCGCGCGAGGCGGGTGTCGAGATCCTCGCCGTCGAGCCACTCCATCGCGAGGAACAGCTCGCCCGCGGGCGTCTCGCCGTGGGAGACGTAGCCGATGATGCCCGGGTGAGACAGCCCAGCGAGCAGCCGCACCTCGCGCATGAAGCGCGCCGTGCGGCGCCCGCGCACGTCGGCGAGCACCTTGATCGCGACCGGCTGACCGGACGCGCGATCGCGGGCGCGGAAGACCTGGCCCATGCCACCGGCGGTCACTTGCTGCTCGATCTCGAACCGATCGCTCAGCAGCTCCCCGCGCTTCATGGACCGATCTAACCTCCCTCCGCCGCGGAGCGGGGACAAATCAGCGCGCCTTTCGGGCGGGCGTGGAGCAGCGGGCGTGAATCAGCGGGCGTGAATCAGCCGCCGCGCCCGCAGCGCTCGAAGTGATCCTCGAGGATCTTGGTGTCGGTCTCGCCCGCCTGCTCGAGCCACTGTCCGGCGAGCCAGTGACCGGCGACCCGATCGCCCTCGGTCAGCATCGCGTAGGCGGCCTCCTGCACCAGCGGGTGCCGGAAGCGGTACTCGACCTCGGCCGGGAAGCGCCGATCTTCCTTGTGCGAGATCACGTCCTGCTCCACGAGCTGCGTGAGCCACACCGCGATGTTGCCGCTGCCGATCAGCGCCTCGACGCCGCCGCGCCAGAACGTCTCGCCGAAGACGCTCGCTGCCCGGAGCACGCGCCGCGCCTCCGGATCGAGCCGCTCGAGGCGGACCTGGACCATGGCCAAGACCGAGTCCGGCGTCGCGTCGCCCTTGCCCTGGGCCGCGGCCCGCAGCATCTCCGCGAGGTAGTACGGGTGGCCCTCGGAGCGCTCGACGAGCGCCCGCAGCGTCTCGTCGGAGACGGCCTCGCCGAGCACCTGCCGCGCCCACTGCTCGCACGCGCGCCGCGACAGCTTGCGCAGGCGGATCTCCTGCATCGCGCGATCGGCCCACAGCTGCGGGAAGATCTCGTGCACCTCGGTCCGCGCGAGCGCGAGCACCATGAGCGGCTGATCGGCGAGCGCGCCGAGCGTCGCGTCGACGAGCTTGATCGTCGGCAGATCGGCCCACTGCAGATCTTCGAGCACGATCACCACCGGGCTCCGCGCGCACTCGGCGCGGAGGAAGGCGAGGACGGCCTGGCCGACGTGCCCGCTCAAGGTGATCGGGTCCTGCCGCACCGCCGCGAGCTCGCCGCCGGGACCGCTCTCGAACGGCGTGGCGAGCAGATCGCCGAGGAGATCGGCGACGCGCGTGCGCTCGAGGCTCGCGTGGCGCCCGACGCGCGCGCGGATCTTCGCCCGCCGCGCCTCGAGGGGCTCGTCGCCAGCGAGGTCGAAGGCGTGGCGGAGCGCCTGCGCGAACGCGACCAGCGTGGCGCTCGAGCCCGTCGCGTCGGCCTCGCCGACCCAGATCTCGGCGGGCTGGCCGCGCGCCTCGAGCCGGCGCAGGAACTCGTGCCCGAGGCGCGCCTTGCCGGCCCCGGCCGGGCCGGTCACGAGCGCCATGCTCGCGACGTGCTCCTCCGCGCAGCGCTCGAAGATCGTCTCGAGCTGGGCGAGCTCCTGATCGCGCCCCACGAACGGGGTGGGCTCGGCGAACCGCTGGCGCATGCGATCGGGCGCGGTGAGCTCGCCGCGCAGGTAGAGGCGATTGCTGCCGGTGTCGAACCGGTTGCCGAGCAACGTCGAGGTCAGCTCGTCGATGCGGATCGTCTTGCCCTTGCCGGTGGACTCGAGCAGGTCCACGGCCTGATCGATCAGCGCGCTCTCGGGCAGGCTCGGCCCGAGCGCCTCGCGCCCGGAGACGACGACGACCGCGCCGCCGCCGACGAGGCCGCGGAACGCGAGCGCACAGCGCGCGGCGCGCACGGCGAGATCGGTCGCCGCGTCGGCGTGCGAGATGGCCACGATCATGGATCCGCCGGCGAGGATCTCGAGCTTGCCGCGGTGGCGCTCGACGGCGGCGCGCAGCGCGCGCTCGCGCGCGTCGCGCTCGGCGAGGGGGACCGGCCGCGCGTTCGGCGCCTCCTCCTCCGCGCGCACGATCACGAGGGAGAGCATCCGCCGCTCGGTGGCCATGAGCTCGGACAGGACGCTGCGCAGGCCGCTGCGCGGGGTCGGGGCGCGCGGCTCGCGCTCCTCGATCGCCAGGAGCTCCGCCGCGACGGCGTCCCCGTTGTGCGGCCGGTCGTCGGGCGAGCGCGAGAGCATCCGCGTCACCAGGTCGTCGAGCTCCTGCGGGACCGACGGGCGCAGCTCGCGCAGCCGCGGCAGGGAGTCGGGGGCCCCGTTGAGCAGCATGCGGAGCGCGTCGTGGCCGCGGAACGGCGCCTGCCCGGAGATGCAG
>Ga0247790_10000297_pt1 | contig 19661 bp, 17 predicted proteins | sample UWRJS171409R4_FD_179913 | JGI IMG/M metagenome (GOLD analysis project Ga0247790, IMG submission 179913) | Soil microbial communities from Arlington Agricultural Research Station in Wisconsin, United States - UWRJ-S171-409R-4 | ecosystem: Environmental > Terrestrial > Soil > Agricultural land... | reverse complement strand
CGCGCCCGCGCCCGCGCCCGCCGCGCCCGCGCCCGCGCCCGCCGCGCCCGCGCCTGCCGCGCCCGCCGTCACGACCAGCCCCGCGCCGCCCCCCGAGCTCGCGCCGGCCGGCGCCCAGAGCGGCCCGCCGCCCGTCACCGCGCCGACCGCATCGCCGATCACGACGCAGCCCGATCTCTACGCCGCCGGCCGCAGCGATCGGCAGCCCCGCCGGAGCCTGCCGCTCGCGGGCGTGGTCGGCGGCGGCGCGATGGCGCTCGTCGGGGCTGTCCTGTGGGGTACCGCGAAGAGCATGCAGAAGGAGATCGATGACGCGCCGGTGAACTCGAAGGAGCAGCTCGTCGCGCTGCAGGATCTCGAGACGCGCGGCGACGGCTACGCGCGAGTTGGCAACGCGTTCGTCATCGGCGGGCTCGTCGTCAGCAGCATCAGCACCTTCTACCTCTTCAAGCGAGACCGCGGCCGCGCCCGGTCCGCGCACCTCGTCCCCGTCCCGCTCGCAGGCGGCGGCGGCATCGCGCTCTCGTTCGGAGGCACACCATGAAGTGGATCTTCGCCTGGCTTGGGCTGGCCGCGCTCATCGCCCTGGCGGTCGCCGGCGGCAGCTGCTCGATCAACCACAAGAGCGGGCGGTACACGTGCTCGAGCACGTCCGACTGCGAAGCGGGCCGCGTGTGCACCGACGGCGTGTGCGTCGTCGGCACCGACATCGACGCCCCGCCGATCGACGCGCCGCAGCCAGACGCCCCGCCCGATTCGACGACGTGCCCGTCGCAGTGCACGCGGTGCATGCCCGGCAACGTCTGCGTCATCGACTGCGCGGCCGGCGCCGACTGCAGCGCGAAGATCACCTGCCCGACCGGCTACAACTGCGACGTCCGCTGCACCACCGACAACTCGTGCCGCAGCGGCGTCGACTGCACCAACGCAGCCTCGTGCACCTTCCAGTGCACCGGCGTCCGCTCGTGCCGCGGCATCACGTGCGGGGCCGGCGCCTGCACGCTGAGCTGCACCGGCAACAACTCCTGCGAGAGCGTCAACTGCGGCACCTCGTGCGCGTGCGACGTGAGGTGCGGCGCCTTCGGAAACGGCGCCTGCATGAGCGTGACGTGCACCGACATCGCGTGCGACACCGGCCGGGGTTGCTCCGCGACGATAAACCCGGTCTGCGACACCTGCCCATAGCAGCGCCCCAGCTCGCGGCCCTGACGGCCCCGGCCGCTAGCCGCTGAGGGCTGGCCCCGTCAGCGGCGCGGCGCGCCGCGCCGGATCCGCCGCGAAACCGCGAGGATCGCGGCCGGCGGCGCCCGGCATCGCGGTTGCTGAAGCCCTCCTGCGAGCACGCAGGCGATCGACCCCCCACCGGTCGATCGCCGCCGCTCGAGGAGGATCGCCATGGCCAAGCTCGTCACCGCAGAGACGCTCGTTCCCCGCAACCTCGACCCGCGAGCGAGGCAACAGCTCGAGGACGATCTCTACGATCTCCACAGCCGCATCTTCCGGGGCGTCGATCGGGACGCGTTCGTCGCGTACGTGATCGACTCGCACGCCGAGCACACCTGGATCCAGCTCTACCGCAGCGAGGACGGCGCCCTCGGCGGCTACGCCGCGGTGCACATCTACGAGCGCGTGATCGGCGGCAAGACGACCGCGATCCTGCGCGCCGAGACGGGCACGCTGCGCGAGCACCGCGGCGCCCAGCTCGTCATCAACTTCTACGCCGATCGCGTGATCCGCTACCGCGCGGCGCACCCGCTGCGGCCGCTCTACTTCCTCGGCTCGCTCGTGCACCCGTCGAGCTACGCGCTGATCGCGCGCCACGTGGACTGTGTTTGGCCGTGCCAGGACGCCGAGACGCCGCCGGAGATCCTCGAGCTCCTCGGCGCGCTCGGCGACGCGTTCGGCCTCGATCGCGTGGACGCGGCGAACGCGCTCGTGCGCAAGGTCGGCTGGCAAACGATCGACTCGCGCGATGATCGCGCCTACTGGGAGCGCAGCGAGAAGCCGGGCGTGCAGTTCTTCCTCCGCGCGAACCCCGGCTACGTGGAGGGGCACGGCCTGCTCACGCTCGTGCCGCTCTCGCTCGGCGTCTGCACCCGCGGCCTCGCGCGCGTCCTGCGCATGAAGGGCGAGCGCCGCGCCCGGCAGCTCGCCGCCCGCGCCCGCGCCCGCCTCGCCGGCCTCGCGCCGGGCCCCGGCGCCACCACCGCCGCCGCGTAGCCGCGCCGCGTGAGGAGCCTGGAGCGACCCCGCTTGGGTGCTACGTTCCGCCCATGCTGCGCACGTTCCTCCTGGCGGCCGGGCTTCTGCTCGTGGGTGCCACCGAGAGCCCAAGCCGATGACCCCCAAAGAGGGCGAGCTCCCGCCGCTGCCGCCCGCGTCGGGCACGGCGGTCGGGTACCTCGTGGACAACGCGACCGCGCTGAAGCTCCGGCCCGATCAGCTCGACAAGCTCAAGGAGATCGACACGAGCCTCGCCGCGCGCAACGACTCGATCGACACCCAGCTCCGCTCGCTCGTGAAGCCCGACGAGGCGCCCGCCGAGAAGGGCAAGCCGCCGCCGCGGCACAACAACGCGCCCGGCGCGCAGGTGAAGACGACCGGCGAGGTCGGCAAGCTCCAGGACGCGCGCGCCGCGAACGATCGCGACGCCCTGAAGCGCGCCTTCGCGCTGCTCGATCCGGATCAGCAGGAGGCCGCGCGCAAGCTGCTCGACGAGCGCGGCATCGTCGCCCCCGGCGCCGAGAAGCAGGCGCCCGCGCGGTCCGCCGCCGACGGCGTCCCGCTCGAGCCCTGAGCCATGGGGCAGCCGGGGCGCGCGCTCGATCTCGGCCTCGCCGCGCTCCTGGCCGCCCAGCTCGGGGCCGCCGCGTGGCTCTCGCCTGCGGGCGATGCCGTGACCCTGCCGGACGGGACCGCGCTGCCCGAGCTGTGCCTCGTGCACGCGGCGCTCGCGATCGACTGCCCGATGTGCGGCATGACGCGCAGCTTCGTCGCGCTCGCGCACGGCGAGCTCGCGGCGGCGCTCCGGTTCCACCCCGCCGGGCCGCTCCTGTTCGCGGCGATGGCGGTGTTCGTCGCCGCGGCCGTGGCGGCCTGGGTCCGGCGCGCCCGCCCGGTCGTCGCGCGGCGGGGGGCTCCGCGCGCGTTCGTGGCGGTCGCGCTCGCGTGCGTCGTGCTCGGTGTCGGCCGATCGATGTAGATTCGGCTCCGTGCGCACTACGCCTCTCTTGTTCTTGATCCTCGCCGCCGCGTGCGGCTCGAAGAAGCCTGACCCCGTCGTCCTGCCCCCGAAGGAGCCCGTCGCGACCGGCGACACGGGCAAAGCTGGCAGGGCAGCGAAGCAGCTGCCGCCCGAGCCGGAGGAGAAAAAGCCCACCGCTCCCGCCGGGAACGCCGCGCTGATCGAGGAGGCCAAGGAGTTCGTCGCGAAGATGGACGCCGAGCTGCGCAAGCTGTACGTCGACGCGTCGGTCACCGCGTGGGCGAACGCGACCGACATCACGCCCGAGCACGAGGCCGCCGAGGCCAAGGCCGGCGCGGAGCAGGCCAAGGGCATCACGCGCCTCATCAAAGCCGCCAAGAAGTTCGAGCCGATCCTCGACAAGCTCGATCCGGACACCCGCCGCCAGCTCGTGCTGCTCAAGTTCTCGGGCCAGCCCGCGCCCGACGATCCGAAGGAGGCCGACGAGCTCGCGCAGACCGCGTCGAAGATGCAGTCGATCTACGGCAAGGGCAAGGTGTGCAAGAAGGTCGGCCGGAAGGAGGAGTGCAAGGACATCGACGCGCTCTCGAAGGTGCTGCAGACGACGCGCAAGCCCCTCGAGGCGTTCGCCGCCTGGAAGGGCTGGCACGACAACGTCGGCCGCGCCGAGCGCGACCTGTTCGTGAAGTACGTCGGGCTCGCGAACGCCGGCGCGCGCGGCGTCGGCTTCGCGGACGTCTCGGAGATGTGGAAGGGCGCGTACGACATGCCGCCGGACGCGTTCGCCGCCGAGACCGATCGGCTGTACGCGCAGATGAAGCCGCTCTACGAGCAGCTGCACTGCTACACGCGCCGCAAGCTCAACAAGCTGTACGGCGACAAGTTCGTGCCCAAGACCGGGCCGATCCCGGCGCACCTGCTCGGCAACATGTGGGCGCAGAGCTGGGGCTGGCTCGCCACGGATCTCCTGCCGTACCCCAAGGAGCCGCCGATCGACGTCACGCCGCGCCTCGCGAAGGGCCCCTACGACGAGAAGAAGATGGTGAAGATCGCCGAGGGCTTCTACACCTCGCTCGGCTTCCCCGCGCTCCCCGCCACGTTCTGGGAGCGCTCGATGTTCCAGAAGCCCAAGGGCAAGGAGGCCGTCTGTCACGCGAGCGCGTGGGACGTCACGTTCGCGAACGATCTCCGCATCAAGATGTGCATCCAGAAGACGCACGAGGAGCTCGACGTCATCCACCACGAGCTCGGCCACAACTACTATTACGCCGCGTACTACAAGTCCCCGATCCTGTTCCAGGGCGGCGCGAACGACGGCTTCCACGAGGCCATCGGCGACACCGTCGTCCTGTCGATGACGCCCGAGTACCTCAAGGAGAAGGGCCTGCTCGACAAGATCGCCAAGAACGACAAGGTCGTGCTGAACCGCCAGATGGACAAGGCGCTCGACAAGATCGCGTTCCTGCCGTTCGGCCTGCTCGTCGACAAGTGGCGGTGGGACGTGTTCTCCGGCAAGGTGAAGCCCGACGAGTACAACGATCACTGGTGGGCGCTGCGCCGGCAGTACCAGGGCGTGGTCCCGGCGGTGTCGCGCACGCCGGACGACTTCGACGCCGGCGCGAAGTACCACGTGCCCGCAAACGTGCCGTACATGCGGTACTTCCTCGCCGCCGTCCTCCAGTTCCAGTTCCAGCGCGCGCTGTGCAAGACCGCCGGCCACACCGGGCCGCTCCACGAGTGCTCGATCTACAACAACAAGGAGGCCGGCGCGGCGTTCTGGAAGATGCTGCAGGCCGGCGCGAGCAAGCCGTGGCAGGAGACGTTGTTCGAGCTGACCGGCCAGCGCGAGATGGACGCGACGGCGATCCTCGATTACTTCGCGCCGCTCAGGACGTGGCTCGCGCAGCAGAACCAGGGCCAGACCTGCGGCTGGTGAGCACCGCCGCCGCCGCGCGCGCCACCGCCGCCGCGACGCACCGCGGCTGTACGAAACCCGTACAGAGCCGGCAGAGTCCGGTCGGCCACCTGTACGGGACCTCACGAACCCCCCCGGCGGCGCGGCCGGCAGCACGCCGGGGGACTCAAAATTTTTATTCTCCGCGCCCTGCCTGGTAGTCTGATTCATGCGCAGAGCGATCCTCGCGGCGGGGGTGGTGATGGCGGGGCTGGTCACCGCATCGGTCGGGAACGCCGAGCCGGCGGCCGCGGCGCAGGACCTCGACACCGTCGGCGAGGGCATCATGATCGGCGACCACGCGCGCCTCGAGACGCGGCGCGGTCCGGTCCACGTGTGGACGCCGCGCGGCTACGACCCGCGGACGGCGATCACCGTCGTCTACGTGCACGGCTACTCGATCGACGTCGACGAGGCGTGGTGGGGCCACGGGCTGCCGGAGCAGTTCGGGCACGCCTCGATCAACGCGCTGTTCATCGCGTGCGAGGCGCCGCAGAACAAGTGGCAGGCCGTGCAGTGGAAGTCGCTGTCCGCGCTGCTCGAGACCGTCGAGGCGAGCGGCCAGCCGCTGCCCCAGGGCCGGGTCACCGCGATCGGTCACTCGGGCGCGTACCGGACGCTCCAGGAGTGGACGCGCGATCCGCGGCTCGACACGCTCGTCATGCTCGACGCCGGCTACGGCCACCTCGGGTGGGTGCGGAGCTGGGTCCTCGGCAAGCCGCACCGGCGCCTGATCGACATCGGCGACGACGCCTTGCTCTTCACCGACCGGCTCCATTACTTCCTGCCCAAGACCGTCCGGCTGCAGGGCTTCGGTGCGTTCTCGGACCCGGCGCAGCTCGCCCGCCTCTCCGGCGAGCGGATCGTCTACGTCCGCACGCGGATCGGCCACTACAACATCGCGAGCGGCGCGCTGGCGCTGCCGTCGGTGCTGCGCATCCTCGGCGCGCCCTCGATCGACGCAGCGGCGGATCCCGCCGCGACCGTGACCGCGTCGCGCGATGCCGCGACCGGCTCCGCGGCGGCCGCGCGCTCGCGCCCCTGATCGCGCCGCGGGCTCGTCCCAGGATCGCCCCCGGGCGACCGCTCCCGGGGCGACCGCTCCCGGGGCGACAAAGGGCGACAAAAAAATTCCCGGCGCCTGTAACCGGGGCCCCCCGTCGCCGTATCGATGGCGACTCGCCGGGATGCCTCGCACTACCGCGCGGCCCGGGGCGACCCGCTTCCACTGGAGAACGAGATGCACCGCGTTGGTCTATTGATGCTGATGTTCGCGATGACGGCGTGCGGTGGTGATGGCAAGGGCGGTGACGACCAGACTCCCCCGATGGGCCGCGAGGCCGTCGAGGAGTGGCTCGCCACCGGCATGTTCAAGTCGTGGGCGGCCGAGCCCGCGATCCACCCCTCGCGCACGCCGTCGCCCCACGGCTTCAATCGGATCTGGTCGAACGACCTGATCGCGCAGAACGCGAGCGGCACGGGCGACTGGCCGGAGGGCGCCGCGGCCGTCAAGGAGCTGTACGCCAGCATGACCGACACGACGCCGGTCGGCGTGGCCGTGTACCTCAAGCTCGCGTCCGACAGCAAGGGCGGCGCGAACTGGTACTGGTACGAGCGCGTGCCCGCCGACAGCCCGGCGCCGCACGACGCGAACGGTGTCGTCGCCGACGGCAACGGCGACGCCGGGCCGGCGAAGACGATCTGCGTCGGCTGCCACGCCGCGGCCGGCGCGGACGCGCTGCACACGCCGACCACCGGCGGCCGCGATCAGGTCTACACGCCGGTCTTCTGAGTCCCCGAGCGCGAGCGAGGGGCGAAGCGCGGGGACTCCTCCTCCGCCGCTGCCAGAAAATCACGCCGGTTACAGTCTGCGCTGACTGTTTTGCGGTACAGCTTGGGGCATGGACTTCGGGCTCGACGCCGAGCAAGACATGATCGTGCAGACGATCCGCCGGTTCGCGGATCGCGATCTGCGCGCGTGGGCCGCCGACGCCGATCGGGCCGGGGCCCCGCCGGAGCGGCTCGCCGCCGCCGGGGGCGAGCTCGGCTTCTTCCTCGACGCGGTGCCCGCCGACCGGGACGGCATGCTCGAGGGCGCGTACAGCCACCAGGCGCGGGCGCTGCGCGGCTTCGAGCTCGGCCGCGGGTGCGCCGCGCTCGCCGCGCTGCTCGAGGCCAACGTCGAGCCGGCGCTCGCCGTCGCCGCGTGGGGCACGGACGCCGCCAAGCAGGCGCTGTTTCCGTCGCTCGCCGGAGGCGGGCTCGCCGCCCTCGCCCACGACAGCCGCGGCGCGCTCGAATTCGCCGACGCGGGCGGCGCGCTGCGCGTGACCGGCAAGCTCGGCCCCGTGCCGGCGCTCGCCGCCGCCGCGCACGTGCTCGTCGTCGCGCCAGGCGCGCTGTTCCTCCTGCCGACCGCGGGCCTCGCGCGCGCGCCGATGACGCCGTCGGGCTGGCGCGCCGCGCGCTGGGCCACCGCGCAGCTCGACGCGCACCCCGTCCCCGCGGACCTCGTGCTCGCGCGCGGCGAGGCCGCGCGGCGGGCCGGCGCGGACGTCCTCGCGTGGGCGCGCGTGTCGCTCGCCGCGCGCGCCACCGGCGTCGCGGCCGCCGCGATGGAGCACGCCGCCGCGTACGCCCAGGAGCGCGTCCAGTTCGGCCAGCCGATCGGCACGTTCGAGTCGCTGATCCGGCTCCGCGACGACGCGCAGACCGCCACGCTCGCCGCGCGCCTGTTCACCGTGCAGGCCGGCTGGGCGCTCGATCGCGGGCTGCCCGAGGCGCACGACCTCGCGAGCCGCGCGCGCGTGCTCGCCGGCGACGCCGTCGCGCGCGCGACGATCGACGCCGTCCAGATCTACGGCGGCTACGGCTTCGTCAACGACTTCCCCGTCGAGAAGCTCATGCGCGACGCCCGCGCGTTCGAGGCGCTGCACGGCGACGAGCGGCTCGGCCGCGTCCTCGGAATGGCGCCAAAAATGGCGCCAAAAATGGCGCCAAAAATGGCGCGAAAGGACAGCTAGCCATGGACCTCTTCCACGACAGCCCGCTGTTCTCCGGCGTGCGCCAGATGCTCGGCGCGTTCGCCAAGTCCCAGCTGCGCCCGATCGCCGGCGTGCACGACCTCGAGGAGTCGATGCCGTGGGACCTCATGAAGTCGGCGCAGGCGCTCGGTCTGACGCAGACCGCGATGCTCGACGGCCGCAAGCGGCTGACCGGTGTCGACGAGGACTCCGACCCCAAGAAGCCCAAGAGCCAGGCGCGGCTCTCCGTCGTCGGCGCCGAGGAGCTGGCGTACGGGTGCGCCGGGATCACGCTCGCGCTCGGCGGCTCGAGCCTCGCCGCGTCGCCCGTCGTGCGGATGGGCACCGACGAGCAGAAGGCCGAGTTCCGCCGGCTGCTCACCGGCACCGACGAGCAGGGCCGCATCAAGATCGCCGCGATGGCGCTGTCGGAGCCCGCGACCGGCTCGGACATCTCGGGCCTCGGCACCACCGCGCGCCCCGACGGCGATCACTGGATCATCCGCGGCAGCAAGCAGTGGATCACGAACGGCCAGTCGGCGTCCGTCTACGTCGTGTGGGCGCAGACCGAGCCCGCCGCTAACCGCGCCGGCCCCGCCGGCCGCGCCGGCGTGCGCGGCTTCATCGTCGCGCGCGGCACGCCTGGCCTCGTCCCCGGCAAGAAGGAGACGAAGCTCGGCATCCGCGCGTCGGAGACCGCGCAGGTGCACCTCGAGGACGTGCGCGTCCACAAGGACATGATGCTCGGCATCGGCGGCGAGCGCGCCGGCGGCCTCGCCGACACCAAGAAGATGCTCGACGCGACGCGCCCCACGGTCGGCGCGCAGGGCGTCGGCATCGCGCGCGCGGCGTACGAGCACCTGCTCGAGCGCGTGCGCGGCGGCTCGCTGCACGGCACGCCGATGGCGAGCCACCAGCACATCATGTTCGAGCTCGCCGAGATGCAGATGGAGATCACCGCGTCGCGCATGCTCGTCCACCGCGCAGCGTGGCTGGCCGATCACCACCTCGAGAACGTCGCGGAGGCGTCGATGGCCAAGGCGCACGGCGCGCGCACCGCGCAGGCCGTCACCACGCGCGCGATGGTCCTCCTCGGGGAAGAGGCGCTCGAGCCCGGCCACCCCGTCGAGAAGTGGTACCGGGACGCGAAGATCTACGACATCTTCGAAGGCACCGGGCAGATCCAGCGCCGCATCATCGCCAAGCACCTGACCGGCCAGAACCCGACCTGAGTCCCCTTCCTCCCGGGAGATCAAATCAGCTGAGCCGTGACACACATCACCGAAAGGGCGCTTGTATAGCGAAGGGCCGTCATGGATCCTCGGTAGGTGCTCCGATCAGCGCTAATCACCTTCCTTGTGGGTGGTGTCGTTGGATGTGGCTTTGAAACGCCAGCTCCAACGGAAGAACTGCCCACGGTCTCCTTCGTGGTAGGCGAGTCGCTGACCGACGAGTCGATCACCGAAACGCAGATCATCCTGAAGCTGTCGATGCTCAGCCCGCGGCCCGTGACCGTGAGCTACGAGGCGACGAGCGGCCGCTCGCAGGTCGCCGGCGGCCACGCCGAGGTCGGGCGCGACTTCAATAACGCCAAGGGCGAGGTGACGTTCCCCGAGCTCCAGGACACGGCAGTGATCACGCTGTCGATCGTCAACGACAACATCGAGGAGCCTGAAGAGGACGTCCTCATCACGCTCAAGTCGGCGAAGAACGCCGAGCTCGGCGAGACGACCGATCACACGCTCTTCATCAGCGCGAACCTCCTGCCGCGCGTGCGGTTCGTGGCGGCCACGTCGTCCGACGGCGAGGAGAAGGGCGTCCAGAGCTTCGCGGTCCAGCTCGATCGGCTGTCGCCGGTGGACGTCCGGGTCCGCTACACGTGGACCGGCACGGCCGAGCCCGCGGACCACGGCCTCGTCGACGGCTTCGTGACCGTCCCCGCCGGCCAGCTCAGCCAGACCCTGCTCGCGCCGATCCAGAACGATCCGACCGACGAGGACAACGAGACGATCGACATCGACATGATCGCGCAGGCCGGCGGCGTCGTGGCGCCCGGGTTCGGCAAGCACGTCCACACGATCATCGACGACGACCTGCCGCCGACGATCGGCTTCGCCCCGGCCGCGAGCGCGACCGGCGAGACCGGCACCGCGAACCTGGCCGTCACCCTCTCGCTGGCCTCCGAGAAGACGATCACCGTCGACTACCGCTCCGCGGCTGGCGGCTCGGCGAGCACCGACGACTTCACCCTGACGCCGAGCACGCTGACGTTCCCGCCCGGCACCACCTCGCTGCCGGTGCCGGTGGCGATCACCAGCGACATGCTCGACGAGGACAACGAGACCGCGCAGTTCTCGCTCGTGAACGCGACCAACGCCACGCTCGCGGCCGCCCAGCACACGCTCACGATCAACGACGACGACGCGCCGCCGACGCTCGACTTCCAGCAGGCGACGTCGACCGCCGCCGAGGGCACCGCGACGCACGCCGTCACCGTCAAGCTCTCGGCGCCCTCGGGCCGCCCGATCCAGTTCTCGGCCACGCGCACCGGCGGCAGCGCGACGGCGGCCGACTTCACGCTGTCGACGACGTCGGTCACGATCCCGCCCGGCGCCACGACGGCCACGTTCAACGTGACCGTGCTCGACGACGCGAACGACGACGACGACGAGACCCTCGTGCTGGCGCTCGGCGGCCTCGTCAACGCGAGCCCCGGCCCGCAGACATCGCACACCGTCACGATCACGGACAACGACAACGGGCCGCTCGTCCGGTTCGACACCGGCACGCCGGACAGGGCCGCGGCCGAGCAGGACATCTCGTCGGCGACGCACGTCTACCGCGTCGTCCTGTCGGCCGCGTCGAACAATCAGGTGACGGTCCAGGTCGCGGTCGGCGGCACCGCGATGAACAACGACTACGACATCGGCAGCGGCGACATCCCGGTCGTGTTCCAGCCCGGCCAGACCTCGCGGGACATCCGCATCATCGTGGGCGCCGACGGCTCGCCGGAGCAGAACGAGACCGTCACGCTGACCCTGGGGACCGTGACGAACGGGTCCAACGCCACCGACAACCAGGTGCGCACGCACACGATCACCAACGATGACTAACGATGACTGACGGGACCCAAGCTGCGCCCGGCGCCGCGGACGCGCGGCTCACGGACGCCGAGATCGAGGCCGCGCTCGTCGGGCTCGCCGGCTGGCGCCGCGACGGCGACAAGCTGCTCCGCGAGCTGCGCTTCGCCGACTTCGTGACCGCGTTCGGCTTCATGGCCGCGGTCGCGCTGGTCGCCGAGCGGATGGGCCACCACCCCGAGTGGGAGAACGTCTACGGCACCGTGCGCATCCACCTGACCACGCACGACGCCGGCGGCATCTCGCGCAAGGACGTCGAGCTGGCGCGCGCCATCGACGCGATCGCCAGGCCGCTCTTGCCCGCCGCGTAGCCCGCGCCCGCCGGGCGAGCCGCGCCCCCGGGTGACAGACCTGCCTCACGGCGAGAAAGCCCCCTGGCGCGGGCCAGATCCGTGTATCGTCTTGGATCTACGTCGATGAGATCGTCTACGTGAGCACGGCCGGCCCTACCGTGGAGAGGTCATGAGCGTCCGCTCCGACGTGCTCCTGTGGGCCCAGCGGATCGTGGCGAAGAAGGACCCGCCGCCGCACCAGCTCCTCGAGATCAGCGCCGACGCCCGCATCGAGGTGGCGCAGGACGCGTTCCACAAGATCGCGTGCCTCGCGCACCCCGATCTGCACCGCAACTCGCTCACCGACGAGGAGCTCGCGCTCGTCTCGACCGCCTACGCGCGCGTGGTTGCGGCGTACCAGTACCTGCGTAAACAGACGATGCAGACCGGGCCGCTGCCGCCGCTGCCTGCCGATCCGCCGCCGCCGCGGCCGCGCGCCCCGTCGACCGGACCGCTGGCGCCGCGGGCGCAGAGCCCGCAGAGCTCGCCGCTCGCCGCCGGCTCCTCACCCGACGTGCTCCGGCCCGCCACGCTCGGCGCGCTCGGCGTGATGTCGTCGAAGGCGCTCCTCTACTACCGCAAGGCCGAGCTCTGCCTCCGCCGCGGCGATCTCAAGCAGGCGGTGCTGCAGCTCAAGCTGGCGATCGCCTGTGATCCGCAGTCGGCGTTCCTGCGCACGGCGCTCGCGCAGGTCGAGGCCGAGGTCGGCAAGTAACCGGCCGGCCGCGCGCCGGCCGCGTATCATGGCCCGGTGAACCTCATCGGCCAGCGGATCGGCAGCTACGTGGTGGAGCGCGAGCTCGGCTCCGGCGGGACCGGGACCGTGTACGCGTGCCGCCACACGATGATCGATCGCGAGGTGGCCGTGAAGGTCCTGCACGACGAGCAGGCCCGCGATCCCGATCAGGTCGCGCGCTTCTTCCAGGAGGCGAAGGCGGCCGCCGAGATCGGGCACCCGAACATCATCGTCATCATCGACTACGGCACGCTCGAGCTGCCCGGGGGCGCGCGGACGTACGTGATGATGGAGAGCCTCTCGGGCCAGAGCCTCGACAAGCGGCTGCGGCGCGGCGGACTATCGTTCGAGGAGATCCGGCACATCCTCGCGCAGATCGCGTCGGCGCTCGCCGCGTGCCACGGCAAGGGCATCATCCACCGCGATCTGAAGCCGTCGAACATCTTCCTGTGCGAGCGCAGCTTCGATCCGATGTTCGTCAAGGTGCTCGACTTCGGCACCGCCAAGCTCGCCGCGCCCACGCCGGGGCTGCGCCGCACCCAGATCGGCGTGGTGATCGGGACGCCAGCGTACATGAGCCCGGAGCAGTGCGAGGGCAAGGGCGCGATCGATCACCGCAGCGACATCTACTCGCTCGGCGTGATGCTGTACGAGATGCTGACCGGCGCGATGCCGCACGAGGGCGAGATCGGCGAGATCCTGCTCGGCCACATGTTCCGGACGCCGATGCCGCCGCGCGAGCGCAACCCGTCCCTCCCGCCGGAGTGGGAGGCGCTGTGCCTGCGCATGATGGAGAAGACGCGCGAGGCGCGGTTCCAGTCGGTCACCGAGCTCGCGCACGCGCTCGAGGATCTGCGCGGCCACGCCGCCGCGTACGAGGAGGTCCGCGCCCGCCGCGCGGAGAGCGGCCACTCCGGCCACACGCTCGTCGCGCCCGCGCCTGATGCAGCCCCCGGCGGCCCCGGCGGCCCCGGCGGGCCCGGCGGCCCCGGCGGCCCGACGAACCATGACCGGCCGACCTTGCACGTCACGCTCGGCATCGGGCCGCACAGCAGCGAACCGCACGCACCGACGCCGACGCCGACGCCGACGCCGTTCACGCTGCAGCCGCCGCCGCCGCAGCAGCCACCGCCGACGCCGCCGCCGTTCACGCTGCAGCCACCGCCGACGCCGCCGCCGTTCACGCCGCCGCAGCAGCAGCAGCCGCCGCTCTCGTACACCGCCGGGGCCGCGCAGCCACCGGTCTCGTCGCAGTCGTTCTTCGATCCGCGCGGCCCGTGCGCGTCGCTCGTCACCGATCCGCGGCACAGCGCGTTCCCGCGCGCGCTGATGATCCGCGCGCCCGGGCGGTGGTTCGAGCTCGCGGAGGTCTGCCACACGGCGCAGGTCGCGCCGCCCGCATCGATCGCGCACGACCTCGGCATGTTCGTCACGTGGGTCGAGCACCCGTACCCCGATCCGAGCCTCGCCGCTGTCATCTTCCTGTCCCTGCGCACCGGGTGGAGCACCGTCGTCTTGTGCCCGCGCGTCCGTTAACGACGCCGATCCCTCCAGCTCCCGCCTGTCAGCAGCGGTCAGGGCGGGTCAGCTACCGTGCGTCGTCCGCGCCGCAGCGCTACGAAGCTCTCGCGGATCGCTCCCCCTCCAGGGGGAGCCCTCGTCGCCGCCAAGGAAGCCGGCTGGCCCGCCCCGCCGCGCGCCCCGTCACCTCCCGTTGCCTCCTCAACAATGAAGGAGCGCGCCGCCTCACTACAGACAATGAGTCCACAGGAGGCTCTCGAACCAATCATCAATACCTTGCGCGATCCGCACAAAGAACAGATTCAGAAGGGCCGGCTCTCGTCGAGGCGAAGCCGCTTCGGGCACACGCAAGAAACTCTGTCAGAACGCACACCGACCTATCGACGTGTGTGTATGAGACGTCCTTGCAGACTGCATTAACCGTTAGAGAAACTGTCCGGCCATGGGGTGCCAGGCTCGCCTTGTGTTTTTGGGCTCGCTCGTAGGCGCGGGGTGCTCGACCACGTTCTCGCCACAGCCCTGCGCGGTGGACTCGGACTGCGGCGGTGACGGCCTGGTCTGCGCGGTCCGCGCCCAGGAGTCGATCTGCGTCAGCGCCGCCGACGATCCGCTCGTCATCGGCATGACCGCGCCGATCAGCGGCGTCAACCAGGCGCTCGGCACCGGCATGAAGCTGGGCATCGATCTCGCGTTCAAGGAGCAGAACGACGCCGGCGGTATCCGCGGCCGGCGCATCGAGCTCCTGTTCCGCGACGACGCGTACGTGCCGGCGGCCGCCGAGGCGAACGCGCGCGCGCTCGTGGACGTGCGCGAGAGCCAGGCGGCGCCGCGTTGCCCGACGACGGCGATGTCCGCCGTCAGCGGCGAGGCGCCGATCTCGACGACGGCGCTCGAGCGCGGCCCCGATGCGGTGCTCGCGTTCATCGGCAACGTCGGCACGCCGACCATGGTGCGCACCGCGCCCGTCGCGATCGAGACCGGCACGATCTTCTTCGGGGCGTTCACCGGTGCCTCGACGATCCTCCGCGACGACAAGGCGTCGAGCTGCAAGCAGTTCATCTTCAACGTGCGCGCGAGCTACGCCCAGGAGGCGCGCGCCACGATGGACTACTTCAAGGCGCGGAACGTCCCCGACTTCCGCCACATGATGAGCTTCGACCAGGACGACTCGTTCGGCCAGGCCGGCTACGACGGCCTCGTGGCGGCCTACCGGCTCGTCTTCAACAACAACCCGCCGCTCCCCGCCGGCACCACGCCGATCACGCGCCTCCGGTACACGCGCAACGACAACAACAGCGTGCCGGCGCAGGTGGCGGCGGCCGTGAGCTACCTCGCGTCGCCGGCCGTGCTCGGCGCGGGCGACACCGGGGTCCACCACGTCGGCATCATGATGACCGACACGTACGGCGCCGCGTCCGCGTTCATCAAGGGCCTGCGCGACTGGCAGTTCGCGAACGACGCCGAGCAGACGTCGATCCAGAAGGCGACGCGGCTCAAGCTCTACTTCAGCAACGTCTCGTTCGTCGGCCCGGACGCCCTGTCCGAGAACCTCGTCGCGCTGGGGAGCGTCGCGATGCCCGGCGGCGGCTCGCTGCCGTACACCGACAGCGTCGTCGTCTCGCAGGTCGTGCCGAACTACCAGAGCGACGCGAGCGACGTGGTCACCGCGTACAACCGGCTGATCACGGCCGGCGGCCACAAGGCGGGCTTCACGTCGCTCGAGGGCTACATCTCGGCGCGCATCTTCATCGCCGGCCTCGACGCACACAAGGGGCCGTTCGTGCCGCAGACGCTCGCGGAGACGCTCGAGAAGCTGCCCGCCGTGCCGCTCGGCTTCGGCGCGTCGTCCGGCTTCTCGACGATGAGCCACCAGTACTCGAACTCGGTGTGGGGGACGATCATCCAGCCGAGCGGGTCGTTCAAAAACCTCTACTTCTGGACGGATGGCCAGGCCATCCAGTTCTTCGAGTAAACGCCGATGAGCAACGCCACGAACGACTCGTCCGCTGCCCTCGATGTGCCGGCAGCCGTGCCCGCGCCCGGGAGCATGATCCAGATCGGGCGCTACGCGCTCCACCGCCAGATCGCGCGCGGCGGCATGGCCACGATCCACATCGCGCGCCTCATGGGCGACGAGGGCTTCAGCCGGATCGTCGCGGCGAAGCGGCTCCTGCCGGAGTTCGCGGAGGACTCCGAGTTCGTCGAGATGTTCCTCGACGAGGCGCGCATCGCCTCGCGGGTGAATCACAGAAACGTCGTCCCGGTCCTCGACGTCGTGACCACCGGCGACGAGGTGGTGCTCGTGCAGGAGTTCGTGCACGGCGTGCCGCTGCACTGGCTGCTCAACCGGGCGCGCCAGACGAAGGCGGTCATCCCCATCGAGATCTCGGTCGCGATCGCGTGCCAGGTCCTCGCCGGCCTCCACGCTGCGCACGAGACGACCGACGAGCTCGGCCACGCGCTCAACGTCGTCCACCGCGACGTCTCGCCGCAGAACGTGATGATCGCGACCGATGGCACGGCGCGCCTGCTCGACTTCGGCGTCGCCAAGTCGCTGATGGCGGCGCACACCACGCGCGAGGGCACGTACAAGGGCAAGCTCGCGTACTCGGCGCCCGAGCAGCTGCGCGGCGCGGCGGTGCGCCAGAGCGACATCTACTCGATGTCCGTGCTGCTCTGGGAGCTGCTCGTCGGCCACCGCATGCACCGCACGGCGCAGGGCGAGGCCGAGCTCGTCGCCACGATCATGAACGGCCAGCTGCCGTCGTTCACCGAGGCGCTCGCGCAGCAGCGCGAGTGGGAGGCGATCACCGAGGAGCACTGGAAGAAGGTCCACGCCCTCGAGCCGATCATCACGCGCGGCCTCGCCGTCGAGATCGAGGATCGGTTCCAGACCGCGTCCGAGATGGAGGAGGCGCTGCTCGCGCTCGTGCGGCCGGCCTCCGGCACCGCGATGGCCCAGTGGCTCAAGGGCCTGGGCAGAGAGTACATGGAGCGCAACGAGAAGGTGCTGGCCGCCGAGGAGACGAGCTGGCGCCGGACCGCGGGCACCACCCACGCGCAGATGAGCATCCGGCGCGCGCACAGCAACACGGTGCCGCTGCGCCCGGTGCCCGGCCGCCTCACCAGCGTGCCGAAGGCCGACGACGGCACGGTGGGCACCGCGGACACCGCGCCCGGCACGTCGGGCACCGCGAGCGCCGCCGGCACCGCGCCCGGCACGGAGGGCGTCGCGACCGCCGCCGCCGCCGCCGAGGCGGTCTCCCTGCCGGCGGTGTCGAAGGCGTCGTGGCGCGGACCCCGCCTGCTCATCGGGGTCCTCTGCCTGCTCGTCGTCGTGCTGGCGGGCGGGATCGTCGTCGCCGTGAGCGGCGGGGGCGCGCCCGCGACCGTCGCGTCGCCGCAGCCCGAGCCGGCGGCCGCGCCGGCACCGGCGGCCGCGCCGGCAGATCCGGCGGCCGCGGGAGCCGCTGCGGCGACGACCGCGGCCGCGGCGCCGGCCGCGGCCGCCCAGCCCGGCGCGTCGAAGGAGGCCGGGACCGGGCTCTCGGTCGGCGAGGTCGAGACCAGCGCCGCCGCGGCCGAGCCCGCAGCGGCTGCAGCGGCGGCAGCAGCGGCCGCCACGACCGAGCCTGCCGCCGCCGGGAAGTCCCGGCGGTCGGCGAGCCGCGGCACGACGTCGGCTGCCCGGTCAGCGTCGGGCGCGACCGCGAAGTCGAGCGCCGCGCCCGCCGCCGCGCCCGCAGCGGAGACCAAGCCGGCGGAGACCAAGCCCGTCGAGCCCCCGCCCGCCGAGGCCAAGCCCGCGGCGAAGGACAACTGCAACCCGCCCTATTACTTCGAGGGCAACAAGAAGATCTTCAAGACCGCTTGCCTCTAGGCGAGCGAACGGGAGCTCGATCGATGCTCGTCCCGCTTCTCTGGCGCCGGTCCGTGCACCGGCACTCGCAAACGCCTCGCCTCCAGCGCCTCCGATCCCTCGGGTCTCTCGGGCCTCTCGGGCCCCTCCGGCGCGCGGCGGTCGCGGCCGTCGCGCTCGGCGGCCTGCTCGCGAGCTCGCCCGCGTCGGCCGAAATCTCGAAGGAGGAGTGCCTCGACGCCCACAGCCGCGGCCAGGACGCCAAGGAGCAGGGCAAGATCTCGATGGCGCGGAAGCTGTTCCTCATGTGCGCGCAGCCCGGCTGCCCGTCGCTCGTGCAGGGCGACTGCGCGCGCTTCGTCGACGACCTCGGGCGTCTCCAGCCCACGCTCAGCTTCGTCGCGCGCGACAGCAACGGCCAGGACCTCCCCGACACGGTCGTGTACATCGACGGCCTCCCCGTCGCGGCGCGGCTCGACGACGGCAAGGTCTACGACGTCGATCCGGGCAAGCACACGATCCGGTTCTGGCGCGGCCGTGGCCGTCAGGAGCAGGTGCTCACGGTGATCGTCGGGGCCGGCGAGAAGGGCCGCACCATCAGCGCGACCTTCACCCCGGAGGGTGCGTCGCTCACCAAGCCCACCGACGTCTCGGGCGCCGCCGCGAAGACCCGCCCCCTGGAGCCCGGACCGGTGCACCCGATCGGCGCGAAGGTGTTGATCGGCGCCGGCGCCGCGCTCGCGCTCGGCGGCGCCGCGCTCGCCGTGGTCGGGGTGATCCGCATCCCGAACAACTGCTCGCTCGGCACGCACGAGTGCGCGGCGCCCCCGGGCGATCCGGCGTTCGACAAGGCCAAGAGCGCGGTCACGCTCGCGAACGTCGGCTTCATCGCGGCGGGGGTCGGCGTGGCCGCCATCGCTGGCGGCCTCGTCTGGTACATCACCGGCGCCCAGACGCCGAAAGAGCGCAACACCGTCGCGCCGTGGTGGAACCCCGGCGCCGGCGCCGCGGGGATCGCCATCTCCGGCCGCCTCTAGCGCGCGCGGCGGCACGCGGCGCTGTGCTTGCCCTTCGGCTTGCGCCCCGCCCCCCGGCGCTTGCCGCCATGGGTCCTGAAGACCATCTCGACCTGCCCTCGTCTCCTGCGTGTGGCACCCATGACTCTCTGCTTCCGACTCAATGGGCGGCGCTCGGGCCGCGTGACTTGAATTGGCTAATAAACTAACTGATATCAATGAGTCTGTCCACTGCCCGAATAGGCAGTCTATTGGATCGAGATTGTATTCACGGAACCTCTTGGGCTCGCATTCGATATCAGCCTTTTCAAGTGAACGGCGCGCTTTGATCGCAAACGTGCTCGAAGTCCTGAGGGCTCAACCTGAGGAGCACGCTGGGGTGTACTCACGAACAGCTCACATGCTCCGGTACCGGCCCACCTTGCAGATCACAGCACTCCTCGGCGAGGAGTGAGCCAACCCAACAAGATTGGAGATGTACTCATCCATTGCACCTCGATCTACAAACCTCTGACTGGATCCCTCGTGAGCTCATGGGATCTATCCTGGTGACACGCCCCGCAACAATCCGAGGAAGCATCGGAGGACGCCGCGCCGGCCTCGCGCGAGCATAGGTCGACATCTCGCTAACAGCGGCGAAGCTGGCCGCGGTGGGCGCCGCGAGGCCGCTAGCGACGGCGGAGCTGGCGGAGGCGCCGTGAGGCCAGCGCGCGGCGCCGGGGCTGCTGCCGCAACCACCGCGAACGCAGCTAGCCCGGATTATTCACGGGTGGCATGGCCTCGTCGAGAGCAGGCCGACAGGGTGTCGGCGCCGCCTGGTAGGCCTGCTAGGGTTCGGCCGCATGGCAGGCGAGCGCGCGCGACAGCAACGGCTT
>Ga0247790_10000296_pt1 | contig 19863 bp, 10 predicted proteins | sample UWRJS171409R4_FD_179913 | JGI IMG/M metagenome (GOLD analysis project Ga0247790, IMG submission 179913) | Soil microbial communities from Arlington Agricultural Research Station in Wisconsin, United States - UWRJ-S171-409R-4 | ecosystem: Environmental > Terrestrial > Soil > Agricultural land... | reverse complement strand
GAGCGGCGGCTTCAAGCTGGGGAGCGTCCTCGATCTCTCGCGCTCGGTCCGCGCCAGCACGACCCGCATCACGCGCCAGCTCGCCGACATCAACGGCGACGGCCTCCCCGATCTCCTGTTCAAGAAGGATGGCGAGCCCCGGATCCGGGCTCAGCTCAACCGCGGCGGCGATTTCGGACCTGCCACCGAGTGGGCGATTCCTGCGGGCTGGCCCGAGTCCCCCGGCGGCATGTTCGCCAGTGCGAGCGCGCTACCCGGCAAGGTGGCGGGCTGGCTCGACAAGCTCCTCGTGACCGGCCCCGATGTGCTCGCCGGAACGGGCTCGCAGGATGGCAGCTCGACGAGCGCGTCGGTGAAGATCCCGCTCCCGTACGTCACGCTCGGGCTCGGCGGCTCCCGGAGCACGAGCACGGATACGTACGAGCTCTCGCTCCTCGACATCGACGGCGACGGCGCGGCCGATCACGTGCTGCGTGTCGGGAGCTCGAGCGGCCCCGGCCGGATCTACGTCAAGCACAACCGGGTCACCGGTACGGCGAACCTGCTCCGCGCCATTCACCGTCCGCTCGGCGGCACAATCACGCTGTCTTACACTCGTGCCGGGAATACCGTGGCACTGCCGCACAGCCGCCAGGTGCTGGCGCGGGTCGAGGTCGACGACGGCGTGGACCTCGGCGCCGCGTTCGCCAGCCCGAGCCTGGTCACGACTCTCCAGTACGAGAATGGCTTCTATCACCGGCGCGAGAAGGAATTCTTCGGCTTCGGCAAGGTCACCGCGCGCCGCGCCGACGGCGTTACTACAGAGCTCGAGTACGAGAACGGCGGCTACGCGCTCAAGGGGCTGCAGCGGTCCGAGACCCGACGCGCCGGCGTCAGTCGCTTGCTGTATCGGCGCGTGATCCAGCGCGAGCTACGCGCCGTGCTGGACGCGGATGGCCAGCCGGTCGGCCCTGATGCCGGCTGTCTCGGTCACCTCCATCCATCGCTGGACGCCGACGCATGCACGCCGCGGTTCGCGGTGGTTACTCAGGAGGACGACGTCCGCGCCGAGGGCGGCAGCGTCACCAAGACGCGTCGCATGAAGGATCTCGCGCACGATCGCTTCGGCAACGTGCTTCTGTCGATCGACCACGCCGACGACGCGACCGCGAGTGACGACCTGTATACGAGCACGGCCTACGCGAACGACACGGCGCGGTGGATCCTGGGCCGCCCGACGAGCGTGACGGTGCGTGCGGGTTCGGCGAGCGGCGCGCTATTGCGCTCCCGCGCCGGGACCTACAACGCATACGGCGATCCGCTCACGATCGCGATCGAGACCGGCGTGGGGGCCGCGGTGACCCGGCTTGCCTATGACGAGCTCGGCAACCTCGAGCAGGTCACGACGCCGCCCAACCACGCGGGCCAGGTCCAGACGTACTCGGTGAGCTACGACGAGCCGACGCGGACCTATCCGACGCGCACCACCGACGGATTCGGGTACACGTCGCACGCGACCTACGATCCGCGCTTCGGCGTCGCCACCTCCGAGATCGATGTCAACGGTGCCCAGGTGCGGCGCACGCTCGATCCGTTCGGGCGCCTGCTGGCGGTGCACGGCCCTTACGACGCGACTGTGCCCGCGCTCTCGTTCGAGTACCTGCCCGAGGCCAGCCCGCCGCGCGCGGTCACGATCACGCGCGCCTCGGCGCCCGCGGATTACAGCGGGCCGCTCCCCACGCCGGTCACGACCGTCACTGTGACTGACGGGCTCGCACGCGCGATCCAGCTCCGCAAGACGGCGGTCGTCGAGGGCATCGCCGGCATGACGACCAGCGGCGGCGCCGCGCGCGATGCGGTCGGTCGCGTCACCACGACCTATCACCCCTTCTTCACGCCCGGCGCGAGCACGAGCTTCACCCCGCCGGTCGTCACGCCCGCCACGCGCGTGGTGTATGACGCGCTCGATCGCACGGTATCGACGCAGCACCCCGACGGCGCCACCGAGACGGCGACTTACGACCTCGCGGCGCCGCCCGACAGCCCGGGGACTGTGCTGTTTGCGACCACCGCGGTCGACGCCAACGGGCACGCGCGCGAGACCTTCGCGGATCACCAGGGGCGCGTCCGGAGCTTCGTCGAGCACCCGACCGCCACGACCGCTTCGATCAATCGATATGAGTATCTGCCTACGGGGGAGCTATCGCGCATCGTGGATGCGGAGGGCGCCCAGACTCGCCTCGGCTACGATCTGCGGGGGCTCCGGACCTCGTTCGAGAACCCCGACTATGGCCTGATCGAGGAGCGCCATGACCTGATGGGCAATCGCATCGCGCTGATCGAGCCCAACCACCGCGCGATCGGCGCCGAGGTCCGATATCTCCATGATCGAGATCGCCTCTCACGCATCGACTATCCAGCGAAGCCCGACGTCACCTTCGTGTACGGCGCCCCGGGCGCGCCAGCGTTCCGGGCCGGCCGGCTCGCCGAGGTCCACGACGAGACTGGCTCGCAGGAGCACTTCTACGGCGCGCTCGGCGAGCCGCGCCGCACGCTGCGCACGGTCCGAGATCCGGCGCATCCGAGCAACGCACCGAAGATCTTCGACACGCGGCTCACGAGCGACTCGCTCGGCCGGCTGCTCCGCATCGGCTACCCGGACGGCGAGCAGGTCACCCATACGTACGACGCTGGCGGCGCGCTCGCGAAGGTCAGCGGCAGCGGCGCGGGCTACGCGGTGACGTATGCGGACGAGCTCCGCTATGACGTGCTCGGCAACCGCACGCGCGCGCGGCTCGGCAACGGCGCGGTCACCACGTGGAGCTTCGATCCGCTGCGCGTCCGCCTGGCATCGCTCGTCACGACGCTGCCGGCGCCAGCGCCGGCCAAGATCCAGGATCTGCGGTACAGCTACGATCCGGCCGATAACCCGACCGTCGTCGAGAACGCGCTGCCGCTGCCGCCGCCGCCCCCAAACGGCAAGCTCCCGGGCGGCTCGCGCGTGGTCTTCACCTACGACGGGGTCGATCGCCTCACGCGTGCCGTCGGCAAAGCGCCGCTCGCGCAGGGGAGCTCCACGACCTACGACCAGACCTTCGCGTACAGCGCGAGCCACAGGCTCCTGAGCAAGCAGCGCGTCCACCTCCTGATCAACAGCGGCGGAAACGCGCAGACTCCTACAGCCACGAACTTTGCCGCGGCCTACACCTACGGCGCGACCCGGCCGCACTTGCCGACCCGTGTCGGCGACCTCGAGCTTGGCTACGACCCGTCGGGGAACCCGATCACGCGCCGGAGCGTGGCCACTGGATCGATCCAGCAGTTGACGTGGGACGATGATGGCCGGCTCGTCCAGGTCTCTGGCATGGGCGCGAACCAGCGCAATGTGTACGACGCGGCGGGGTCGCGCGTGATCCGCAGCGGCCAGGACGGCGACACCGTGTTCGCGAGCCCGTACTTCGACGTGGCGAACGACAACACCGGCACCAAGCACGTGTTCGCCGGCGCGCTACGGATCGCGAGCGTCTTGCGCGCGTTCTCCGGCGGGGCCGACCCGCCGCTGCCGCCCAGCGCGGGCACCGCCTTCTACTTCCACGCCGATCACCTCGGCTCGACCGGCGTGGTGACCGCACAGGACGGCACCGTCAACGACGCGCACACCTACTTCCCCGACGGCGAGCTCTGGATCGACGCCGGGCCCAAGCAGCCGATCAACGGCTATCTGTTCAGCGGCAAGCAGCTCGATATCGAGACCGGGTTCTACGATTTCGGCCAGCGTTTCTACGACCCGAGGCTGAGCCTCTGGCTGGGGACCGATCCGATCCTGCTCGACGACTCACCGGACCGTGCGGTCGGCCAGCCGCTGCTGCTCGCCCCTGGCGCGTACGCCGCGCACAACCCGCTGGGCTTCATCGACCCGGACGGCCGCAGTCCATGGTCATGGATCAAGGGCAAAGCTAGGACCGCCGTCCGATTCGCGCGTGACGAGATTGCGCCGCGCGCCATGGGCGCCGTGAAGGTCTGGGCCGGCACCGCTGGCTTCGTCGCTGGCGCGGCCCTGTGCGAGACGGGCCTCGGCTGTCTGGCCGGCGGACCGCTGATGGCCATGTCCGCGGACGTCGGTGCCTCCGGCCTCGGCCAGGTGATCGACGGCAGCCCACACGTGACGGTGGCTGGCCAGCTCGGCGGCCCCACCGCACAAGCGATCGAAGAAGGCATCGTCGGCGCCGCCGGGATTATAGGCACGGTTAGAGCCCTGGCCCCCAAGAATGCGAGTCGTGCTCTAGCTGGAGCGAACGAAACCACAGGGAGTGGTATTCAAGCGAGTGCCGCAAGGGGCGCGGCAGGCGGAGAACGTGCGGGCAAGCCGTTTACACGCGCCGGCAAAGCCGAGGTGAAAGCCGGCAATGCTGCGGCCCACAGTGGACAAACCACCTGCACGAATTGTGGCCGACCCACGGTACCCGGGCAGCAGAGCCGCAGGGGGGTCACGCCGCCGGGTAACGAGACTCATGTTGATCACATCATCCCTAAGTCGAAGGGCGGAAATGGTTCCCCTGACAACGGTCAGGTGCTCTGCCGTGGCTGCAATCTCCGCAAGGGAGCTGACTAATGGGCCAGTCCATGAAAGTACATTTTCGGCTGTTTCAGGATGAGGATGGCTACCCTCCAGCCACCGTCGAATCCATCTGGGCTCAACCGACCACGAAGGCCGGTGAGTACGTCTTAGACAACGTTCCGTTCTTCGCTCGCGAGGCGACGATCGGCGATATTGTCGCAGTGCGCGAAGAAGATGGCCACCTCTGGTTTGAAAGGCTCGTGCACCGTTCACAGAATTCACTCGTGAGGGTCGTATTCTTTGATCGCACAGCGGTTGAGCGAGTGAACAGACAACTCAGCGCGCTTGAGTGCTCGACCGAGTACATCGAGGCCCACAACCTGCTCGCCGTGAATATCCCCAACACTGTCGACCTGCGAGATGTCCAGGGTTACCTGCAGTCGGAGGCCAGCGCTGGAACACTCGATTACGAAGAGCCCATCCTTAGGCAGTGAACTTCTCGCTTGCGTTCCTTGGTCTACACCCAATCGCGACACAAGGCGCCACCGTTATGGGTAGGGATAAACCGAGCGTTCCGGGTGGTACAAAGGATACCTCCCACGCGAGTTGGAGGTTCGGAGACCTTCAGAATAAAACTGACCATCCAGAGAATGAGCCAGAGAACGAGATGAGCATCGCGGAAACAGACAAGATCGATATTGTAGCCTCTCGGCCCTACAGCTCCGTCGTCAAACTTGTCATCACTGATCATCTTGCATGGGATGACTTTGACACTCACGCGCAGTTGCTTCAGGAGAAGATCAACACTTATTTAGAGTTCGTGGGGTCCGGCCAACTGCGCCGTCTGCAATCCCCGCAGATCCCGGAGGATCCCGAGGTTCACATCACATTAGCGGTACAACATCTTCCCTCAAAAAAGGCCGAATCGTTCTTGACTCAAATTCGAGAGTTTCTTGCTGGTGTGAATGTGCATTTTGAGATCGAACATCGTTCGGTTCAAAAGTGACACCGGCGGCTACGTCTCATGGCGTCGCGGATCACCTCGAGCGTGTCTGGCATGGATTACTGATCAAGAGTTGGCCTGAGGATGGGCTGGATATAGATCTGGTGTTCGAGATCCTCGCGTTCTCAGCGGCGCGAGAGCAGCGCGAGAACTTCGCCCATCTCGATCGCGAAGTCTCAGGTGAGGGATCCCGAGGAGGCTTGTCGCGCTTTTAACTCGAGGTTCCTCGGGGCGCTCGACGATCCTCATGATAGGTTGCCGCCGCTTCCGTGAGGCTCTCGGTATCTGCCAAGCAACTGTCGATGCCGCCGGTGTGCGCGTGTTGCGGTGGCGCGAGCACGACGGCCGTCCCGGTCTCGGCGGTCCGCGTGCGCGGCAAGCGGGTGATCCGGACGACGACGTCCACGTGGGAGTTCCCGTTCTGCGGGCGGTGCTGTGAGCACGATCGCGTGTGGCCGAAGGCGCGCTGGTCCCGCGTGCTGCTTCTGGCGGTGCTGACGCTGGGCCTCTACCTGTACTTCTACGTGAAGCGGCGGCGGCGGGCGCTCGCGCTGCGCGCGCCGGGCTGCGCGATGCCGCTGCGCGCGGTGGCGTACCTGGGGTGGCACGGCACGGTGCACGAGCTCGAGGTCGCGTCGGAGGACTTCGCGCGGGCGTTCATGGCGGCCAACGCCAAGAAGCTCGTCGGCGCGGACGCCGAGGCGCGCGAGATCCTGGCCCGGCCGGAGCCGGCGCCTGTGCCTGCGCCGGCAACGCGGCCGGTGGCGCAGCCGATGGCGCAGGCGGCAGTGCCGGCGGCCCGCGCTGTGGCGGCCCGCGCCGAGATCGAGCCGCCGGAGCGAGACGCGTGGGACGCGGCGATCCGGACGCTGCCGCGCGCGGGCGCCGTCTGCCTCATTCCGGCGGGGCGGCTCGCGGCGCTCGCGGGCATCGAGGTCGGCGAGCGCGTGACGGGCGCGCGCCTGCGCAAGGCGATCGAGGCGGCGGCGCGCCTCGGCTACGCGGTGGAGCCGGACGCGCGCGTCGCGGCGAAGGCGGTCGCGGCGGAGGCGGAGCTGGCGATCTGGCGCACGGGCGCGACCGCGGTCCCCGACGCGGCGCTGTGGCGATCGGTGCACACGATGCTGTGCTTGACCCTGTCCGTCGCGCTCGCCGACGGGCACCTCGCCGAGACAGAGGGGCGGACCCTCGACGGATTCGTCGAGGATCTGTTCGCGCTGGACGGCGCGATGCGCGCGCGCGCGGCCGCCCTCCGCGCGGTCCTGGCGCGCCAGCCGGCGCGCGCCACGACCGTGGCGAGGAAGCTCCAGGAGTCGCGCAGCGCGCGCGAGCTCGCGAAGATCGGCCGCGTGCTGGTGGCGGTCGCGGCGGTCGACGGCGTCATCGCCCCGGGCGAGCACCGGTCCCTGAAGAGCCTCTACAAGGCGATGGGGCTGCCGCCCAGCGCGCTCGCGAGCGCGCTCGCCGCCTCGGGGGCGCGGCTCCCGGGCGACGACGACGACGGCGACACGGCGGCCGATGCGGGTAAGGAGAAGGGCAAGCGCGCCGCGGTGGTCGATGCGGTCAAGGAGAAGGGCAAGCGCGCCGCAGCGGTCGATGCGGGCAAGGAGAAGGGCAGGCGTGTTGCGGCGGTCGCTGATGCGGAGGCAGCAGCCCCGGCCCCGGCTCCCGCTCCGGCGCTCGATGCGCCGGCGATCGCGGCGATCCTCGCCGAGACACGCGAGGTCGCCCTGCTGCTGTCGCAAGTGCTCGACGATGAAGAGGATGAAGAGGACGAAGAAGACGCCGCGCCGGGCCGGCCGGCGACCCTCGCGGCATCGAGCGCGCCGAGCGCGCCGAGCACGCCGACCGATGGCGCCGCGAGCGCGCCGAGCGTCGCGAACGCGCCGAGCACGCCGAGCACGCCGGCCGATGGCGCCGCGAGCGTGGGTTCGGCCGCGACTGCTGCCGCTGCGACTGCGACTGCCACTGCCACTGCTGCTGCCGCTGCCAACGGCGCGTGGCCGGCGCTGGACGCGCGGTACCACGGTGTCCTCCGCGAGCTGCTCACGCGTCCCGTCTGGACGGTCGTCGAGATCCGCGCGATCGCCACGCGGGAGAAGATGATGCCGGGCGCGATCCTCGAGACGCTGAACGCGTGGTCCGAGGAGCGCTACGGTGACCACGTGATCGAAGAGGCGGGGGACTGGCGCATCAACGCTCAGCTCCTCGAGAGGCCCACGGCATGACCCCACCGACCGACCCACCGAGCACACCACCGGGCTCGCCACCGGGCTCGCCACCGAGCTCAGCCTCGAGCGCGGCGACCCCCGGCCCCAAGATCCGCGAGCGCGATCGGCAGGCGATCCTGAAGGCGCTGCGCGCCGGCGTGGTGCCGCGCGTCGGGCTGCAGCACATCCAGGTCGGCCGCAAGGCCGAGGTCCAGGCGATCCTCCGCGATCTCGACCACGCGGCCGACGGCGGTGCGGGCGTTCGCTTCGTGATCGGTCGCTACGGCGCGGGCAAGAGCTTCTTTTTGAACCTCGCGAGCATCGTCGCGCTCGAGAAGGGGTTCCTCGTCGCGCGCGCGGACCTCACCACCGACCGGCGGCTGCACGGCACGGGCGGCCAGGCGCGCGCGCTCTACGCCGAGCTGATGCGCACCCTCGCCTCGAAGGCCCGGCCCGAGGGCGGCGCCCTGGCCACGGTCGTCGAGCGCTGGATCTCCGACGTGATGCAGGAGGTGGGCACCGAGGACGCCGAGGCGCTCGAGCAGGCGATCTCCGCGCGGCTCCGGCCGCTGCAGGAGCTGGTCAGCGGCTTCGATCTCGCCGCGGTGTTCGCCGCGTACTTCCGCGGCTACCAGGGCCACGACGCCGAGCTGCAGGAGGCGGCTCTGCGCTGGCTGCGCGCGGAGTTCGCGACCCGGACCGAGGCGCGGCAGGCGCTCGGGGTCCGCGCGATCATCGACGACGCCGAGGTCTGGGACTACCTGAAGCTCATGGCCAAGCTGGCCCGCATCATGGGCTACCAGGGGCTCCTCGTCTGCCTCGACGAGCTGGTCGTCCTCTCGCACCGGCTCGCCAGCTCGCGCGCGCGCGCGTCGAACTACGAGGCGATCCTCCGGATCCTGAACGACTGCTTGCAGGGCTCCGTCGAGGGCCTGCACATCGTCTTCGGCGGCACCGACGAGTTCCTCGAGGATCGGCGGCGGGGGCTCTGGAGCTACGAGGCGCTCGCCACGCGGCTCGCCCTGAACGAGTTCGCCAAGGGCGACGTCGTCGATCTCGCGGGGCCGGTGATCCGGCTCCGGAACCTCACGCCCGAGGACCTCTACGTCCTGCTCATGCGCATCCGGGACGTGTTCGCTGCGGGCGATCCGAGCAAGCACCTCCTGCCCGACGAGGGGCTGGTGGCGTTCATCGATTACTCGCGGCGAACGCTCGGCGACGACTACTTCCGGACGCCGCGCGACACGGTAGTGCGGTTCGTCGGCCTCCTGAACCTGCTCGAGCAGGACCCGTCGCACGACTGGCGCGCCGCGCTGGGCGGCGTGGCCACCGTGGCGGTGGCCGTCTCGGAGTCCGCCGAGGTCGACGCCGAGCGCGAGCCGCCGCCCGACAAAGACGGCGACAAAGACGACAACGACGACGACCTGGTGAGCTTCAAGCTCTGACAGAAGACCCATGCCGGCGTTCGAGCTCCTCCACCCCACCGTGCAGCGCAAGCTGTGGGACATGAGGTGGACGGAGCTGCGCCCGATCCAGGCCGACGCGATCGAGCACCTGCTCGGGGCACAGCCGACGGACTGCATCATCTCGTCGCCGACGGCGAGCGGCAAGACGGAGGCCGCGTTCCTGCCGGTCCTCTCCGCGATCGCCGATGACCCGGCGGGCGGGGTGCGCGCGGTGTACGTCGGCCCGCTGAAGGCGCTGATCGACGATCAGTTCGGCCGCGTCGAGGAGCTGTGCACGCGCATGGAGCTGCCGGTGCACCGCTGGCACGGCGACGTCGGCGACGGCGCGCGCGGCGCGCTCCTCGAGGCGCCGGCAGGCGTCCTCCTGATCACGCCGGAGTCGCTCGAGGCGATGCTCGTGCGGCGCCCGGCGCAGCTGCCGGCGCTGTTTGGCCGGCTCGCGTATGTGGTGATCGACGAGACGCACGCGTTCCTCGGCACCGGCCGCGGCGCGCAGCTCGTGAGCCAGCTCCACCGGCTGCGCGTTCGCACCGGCGCCGATCCGATCCGCATCGGCCTGTCGGCGACGCTCGGCGATCGCGACGCCGCGCGGCGCTGGCTGCGCCGCGACGGCCGGCCGGTGCGCCTGATCGAGGCGGCCGCGGGGAGCCCGGAGCTGAAGCTGCGCGTGTACGGCGTGTGGCGGCGGGAGCCGCCCGACGCCGAGCGCGACGCCGAGCGCGACGCCGAGCGCGGCGCCGAGCCTGCGCCCGCCGCCAGCGCCAGCGATCCGGCGCTGGGCGAGGTGGCCGCGCGGATCCTCGGGTCCTGCCGCGGCAAGACGAACCTCGTCTTCGCGGGCTCCAAGAGCATGATCGAGGCGCTCGCCGACGAGCTGGCGAGCCGGGCGAAGGCGGCCTCGCTCGGCGACGAGATCGTCGTCCACCACGGCTCCTTGGCCAAGGAGGAGCGCGAGCACGCCGAGGCGCGGCTCCGCTCGGGCCTGCCGTGCACCGCGGTCTGCTCGAACACGCTCGAGATGGGGATCGACATCGGCACGATCGACGAGGTCGTCCAGGTCTCGCCGCCGTGGTCGGTCGCCTCGATGGTGCAGCGCCTGGGCCGCAGCGGCCGCCGGCCGGGGACGGCGCGGATCCTCCGGGGCTTCTTCATCGAGGACGCCCCGGGGCCGGACGCGACGATCTGGGACCGGCTCCACCTGTCGTTTCTGCGCGGCGTCGCCGCCGTCGAGCTGATGCTCGAGCGCTGGCTCGAGGCGCCCGACGTCGACCGCGCGAACCTGTCGGCGCTGGTCCACCAGCTCCTGTCGATCCTCGCCGAGACGAGCGGGATCCGCGCGGCCGACCTGTACCCGCGGCTCGCCGAGTCGGGCGCGTTCCCTGCGCTCACCCGCGCGGACCTGGCGGCGCTCCTGCGCGAGCTGGGCGCGCGCGATCTGATCGAGCAGCTGCCGGACGGCGCGCTGGTGCTCGGCCTGGCGGGGATCGAGCTCGTCGAGCACCACGGCTTCTACGCCACGTTCAAGACGGCGATCGAGTTCCAAGTGCTGCACCAGGGGCGCGCGCTCGGCACGCTGCCGGAGAGCCTGCTTCCCGCCGCCGGCGAGCACCTCCTCCTCGCGGGGCGCCGCTGGCTCGTCGAGGAGATCGACGCCGAGCGGCGCTGCGTGCACGTCTCGCCGTCGCGCGGGCGCCAGCCGCCGCGCTTCGCGTCAGGGCAGCCGGACGTCGCGCCGAGCCTGCACGCGCGCATGCGCGACCTGCTCCTCGGCGACGCGGTCCCCGCGTACCTCGACGAGGCGGCCGCGCGCATGCTGGCGGACGCGCGCGCCGCGGCGCGGCAGGGCGAGATCGCGGCGCCGCTCCGCCTCCTGGACGATCGCGCCGTCGTGTCGCTGTTCGCCGGGACGCGCGTGCAGCGGACGCTCTGGCTGGCGCTGGTCAGCGCAGGCCAGCGCGCCCACGCGGTGGCCGACGTCGCGCTCGAGATCCACGCGGGGACCTCTGCCTGGCTGCCGGTCTTGCGGCGCTTCGCCGAGGCGCCCGACGGCGACGCGCTCGCCGCGTACGCCGAGGAGCGGCTGCACGCCCGCACGGCCGGCGCCGAGAAGTACGACGAGTACCTGCCCTCCGCGCTGTGGCGCCGAAGCTACGCGCGCGAGCGGCTCGATCTGGACGGCGCGGCGGCGTGGGCCGGCCGGCTCGTCGTAGACGCGGCCGAGGCTGAGGCGGCCGAGGCTGCCGAGGCCGCCGGGGCGGCCGGAACGGCCGAGGAAAAGTAACCAATGTCGTCGATCTTCGGTGAGCTCCGCGTCCGCTACGACCCGTGGGAGGTCGACTACGGCGATCAGACGCCGCTCGAGCTGGCCGACGAAGCCGAGGCCGAAGACGAGCGGATCGATCTCGAGGTCGAGCGCCCGGCCGGGAGCTGGGCGCCGATCGTGCCCACGGGCGACCCGGCCCCGCGCCCGCGCGTCGTCTTCATCGACGGCGTGGTCCGGCCCGAGCTGCGGATCCGCGTCTGCCGGGACGAGCAGATGATCTACGGCGCGTTCGGCAGCTACGCCGTCGGCGCGGTGGAGCTCACCCCGGCGTCCGCCGCGTTCGGCGCGATGCGGCCGTTCCGCACGGCGGTCCTCGGCGCGGGGGTGCGCCTCCCCGGCGACGTGCGCGTCCGCCCGAGCCTCGTGTACGAGGCGAGGACCACGCAGGATCCGACGATCCACGCCCCGCTCGCCTACCTGCAGAACGCGATGCGCGCCGAGGAGGCCCGGCTCGCGGCCGAGCTGTGCCGCGAGGACACGCTCGTGATCGTCGACGGCCGGCTCAGCCTCGGCGCCAAGGGCCAGGGCGAGGCGCTGGGGTACATCAAGCGCATCCACGATCTCTACTTGCCGTCGCGGTACCTCCGCACGCTCATCGCGCTGCCGGCTCGCGCGCGCACGCCGCTGTTCGGCATCCAGTCGGCCAAGGCGGGCTTCTCGCGCCTGGCGTGGTTCCAGCGCCTCGAGGCGCCGCCGCTCGGCGCGACCGAGCTGCACGGCATCGTGCGGCTCGAGGTCGCGAACGTCGATCGCGAGCGCGCGCGGGAGCTGGCGGACGCGACGACCTTGTGGCTGCCGCGCCTCGTGCCCCGGCGCGCGCGCGATCCGCGCTCGCCGCAGAATCTCTTGCCGATCGGCGCGCTGGAGCAGCGGCTCCGCATTCACCTCGGCGAGGCCGAGCTGTTCCGGCGCTGGATCGAGACCCTGATCGCGAAGGAGGCGTCCCGTGAGTGAAGCTTTGCCCCCGCGCGGCGCGCGCGTCGGTGTCGGCGTCGGCGTCGTGCTCGGCTCGATGGACGCGAGCCCGCTGGAGTTCTGGATCGGCGTGACGGGGAGCGAGATCCTCGAGCTGGACGATCTGGTCGTCGCCGAGGTGGCCCTGCGCGATGGCCGGCGCGTCAGCTTCTTCGGGATCGTCGACGTGGTCCGGAAGCGCTACGAGGGCTCGCTGTTTGACTCCGACGCGTTCCGCCACGCCGAGGGCACCTTGCCGGTCGAGGTCTCGTACGCGGCGCACGTGCAGGTGACGCGCGTCGATCCCGAGGTCTTCGTCCCGCCGCAGCCGGGCAACGAGGTCCGGATCGCGCGCGGCGACGAGTTCCAGCGCGCGCTGTTCATCGATCGCATGCCGCGCAAGCTCGCGATCGGCGCGACGCGCACGGGCGAGCCGGTGTTCGCGAACGTGGACTTCCTCGACGGCACGCGCGGGGCCCACGCCTCGATCAGCGGCATCTCCGGCGTGGCCACCAAGACGAGCTACGCGACGTTCCTCCTCTACTCGCTGTTCCACGGCGACGCGCTCGGCATCGACGCCGCGAACGCGCGCGCGCTGATCTTCAACGTGAAGGGCGAGGACCTCCTGTGGCTCGACAAGCCGAACGTCCGGAACGCGGACGGCGCGCTCGCCGAGCAGTACGCGCGGCTCGGGCTCCCCGCGGGGCCGTTCGACAGCGTCGGGTTCTTCGCGCCGGCGCACCGGCGGTCCGCCGACGTGATCATGCCGGAGGTGGGGAGCCGGCACGAGGGCGTCTCGGCGTACGTCTGGACCTTGCGCGAGGTGGCCGAGGAGCACCTCCTCCGCTTCGCGTTCCCCGAGGCGAACGACGCGCGCTCGCAGCTGTCGTTCCTGATCCACCGCGTCGAGCGCTCACTCGCCCGCGCGGCCAAGGACGGCGCCGCGGGCGATCCGAGCATCACGGTCTTCGGCCAGCGCCTGCGCTCGTTCGACGACCTCGTCGAGCTGCTCGACTCCGACGTCCTCGATCAGATGGTCCCCAAGGCGGCGCCGGGCACGCTGGACGCGTTCCGCCGCCGGCTCCACGGCGCGGCCCAGCACATGGGGCACCTGGTGCGCGGCGACCGCGAGGCGATGGGCCACCGCATCGACTGGCAGCGGCAGCGCGTCACCGTGGTCGACATCCACACGCTCCACGAGATCGCGCAGATGTTCGTCGTCGGCGTCCTGCTCAAGCGGATGATGGCGGACAAGGAGATCGCGGGCACGGCGCGGCCGCTCGTGTTCGTGGTGCTCGACGAGCTCAACAAGTACGCGCCGCGCACGGGCTGGAGCCCGATCCAGGACGTCCTGCTCGACATCGCCGAGCGCGGCCGCTCGCTCGGCGTGTGCCTGTTCGGCGCGCAGCAGACGGCGAGCGAGGTCGAGCGGCGCATCATCGCCAACGCCGCGGTGAAGGTGGTGGGGCGGCTCGACGCGGCCGAGGCCGAGCGCGGCGAGTACGGCTTTCTGACGCGCGTCGCGCGGCAGCGCGCGACGATGCTCTCGCCGGGCACGATGATCGTCGCGCAGCCGGAGCTGCCGACGCCGATCCTGCTCCGGTTCCCGTTCCCGTGCTGGGCCACGCGCCAGGGCGAGGTCGCGGCGGCCCCGGGCGGCGTAGGCCCGGGCGGCGTGGGCGGTGGCGCGGAGGACCCGTTCGCCGGGTTCTCCTGAGGAGCGCGCCATGAAGATCGTCCACACGAGCGACTGGCACGTCGGCAGGCGATGGAAGGGCATCCAGCGCGAGGGCGAGCTCGAGGCCGTGCTCGAGCACCTCGCGGAGTTCATCGAGGAGCACGCCGTCGATCTGGTCCTGCACACGGGCGACGTGTTCGACAGCCGCAACCCGCCGGCCGAGGCGGAGCGGCTCGTGAACCGGTTCTTCGTCCGCGTCGGGCGCTCGGGCGCGCGCATGCTCGTGATCGCCGGCAACCACGACGATCCGCTCCGCCTCGACGCGCGCGCGATGCTCGCGGATCTGGCGGGCGTGCAGATCCTCGGCACCCCGCGCGCCGGGTCGCGCGGCGGCACGCGCACGGTCGCGACCCGCTGCGGGGAGACCGCGATCGTCGCCGCGCTGCCGTTCGCGTCGCCGGGCGCGTGGGTGTCCGCGCTCGATCTGGCGGGCGACGAGGGGGTCGCCCGCAGCAAGTACGCGCGGATGTTCCAGCTCGCGGTGGGCGATCTCTGCGCGGGGTACCGGCGCGACGCGGTGAACCTCCTCATGGCGCACACGCACCTCGAGGGCGCGGTGTTCGGCGACTCCGAGCGCGTCGTGCACCTGGGCGAGGACTGGGCGGCGACGGTGCAGACGTTGCCGGCCGCGGCGAGCTACATCGCGCTCGGCCACATCCACAAGCCGCAGCGGCTCCCCGGCACGCTGCCGGCCTACTACGCGGGCTCGCCGCTGCAGCTCGATTTCGGCGAGGCGGGGCAGGAGAAGACGTTCGTGTTCATCACGGCCTCGCCGGGCAAGCCGGCCTCGATCGAGCACATCCCGTACGAAGGCGGCCGGCCGCTCGTGGATCTGCGGGCGACGCTCGCGGAGCTCGAGGTGGACGCCGGCAAGCTCCAGGGCGCCGGCTGGCTGCGCGTGACGGTGCCGATCGCCGAGCGGGATCCGGATCTGCACCGCAAGGTCCGCGCGCTCCTCTCCAACGTGCTGGTCGTGCACGCCGAGCTGCCCGCGGCTGCCGAAGCGGAGAGCGCGGCGAGCGAGCCGCGGCTCCGGCTCGAGGCGGGCGTGGCGCCGGTGGTGCACTACGCCGCGTATCACCGGCGCGAGCACGGGCGCGAGGCGGAGGCGACGGTGCTCGAGACGTTCGAAGAGCTGCACGCCGCGGCGAGCGGGGAGGGCTAGCGGTGCGCCCGGTGCGGCTCGAGATCGAGGGGCTGGCCTGCTTTCGGGACCGGCAGGTGATCGACTTCGCCGCGCTCGAGCTGTTCGCGATCTGCGGCCCGACGGGCGCCGGCAAGTCGACGCTCCTCGACGCGATGACCTTCGCGCTCTACGGCGAGGTGCCGCGCGTCGACAGCAAGAGCCGCACCGAGATGATCTCGGCGGCGCGGGACCAAGCGAAGGTCATGCTCGACTTCGATGTCGGCGCCGATCACTACCGGATCATGCGGACGCTGCCGCGGCGCGGCGTGAACAAGGTCCGCCTCGAGCGGCGCGAGGGCGCGGCGTGGAAGAGCGTGGCGGCGCAGGTGCGCGAGGCGAACGACGCGGTGGCCCGGATCCTGGGCCTCGACGCGTCCGCGTTCATGCAGGCGGTGGTGCTGCCGCAGGGCGAGTTCGCGCGATTCCTCAAGGCGCCGCCGGCCAAGCGGCGCGAGATGCTCTGCGCGCTGCTCGGGCTCGACGTCTACGAGCGGATGCGCGACGCGGCGCAGGGGCGGGCGGCGGAGCGCAAGGCGCAGGTGGAGTCGTCGCGGAAGCTCCTGGCGGAGTACGGCGGCGAGGGCGGCGCGGCCGGCGAGGCCGCGGTGGCCGCGCTCGCGGCGGCGCACGCGAAGGTGGCGGGCGGACTGGGCGGCGCGCGGGCGGAGCGGGACGCCGCGCAGGCGGAGCGCGACCTGCTGCGCGTCGGGCACGGCAAGACGCGAGAGCTGGGGGCGGCGGAGGCGAAGCAGCAGCGGCTTTTGGGCGAGGCGGAGGAGGTGCGGCGCGCCGAGGCCCGGCTCGAGGCGGCGGGGCGGGCGGCCGCGCTGCGCGCGCTCGTCGACGACGCGGCCCGGGCGGCGGGCGAGGCGGGCGAGGCGGAGCGGGGCGCGGGGGCGGCGGGCGCGCGCGAAGCGGCCGCGCGGGCGGCGCACGGCAAGCGCGCGGCGGCGCAGCGCGCGGCGATCGAGGCGGCGGCGGCGATCGACGAGCTCCGCGCGCGGATCGATCGGCTGAACCGGGTGATCGGCCGGTTCCCCGAGCGCGATCGGCTGCACGCGGCGCTGGCGCGGCGCGAGGGCGAGCGCGCGGCGCTGGCGCAGGAGCTGGCGGAGCTCGAGGCGCGGGCGGCGCGGGCGCGGGAGGCGCAGGCGGCGCAGGCGGCGGCGGTGGAAGACGCGAAGCGAGCGGCGGAGGCGGCGGGCTACGACGCGGCGCTCGACGGCGCGCTGGAGCGCGTGCGCGACCGGGCGGTCGAGCTGGGTGCGTGGCGCAAGGCGGCGCGCGAGCGGGCAGCGGAGGTCGCGCTGGCGCAGGAGGCGGCCGCGCGGCTCGCGGCGCAGGTGGCCGCACTCGAGGCGGAGGCGCGCGATCTGGCGGAGCTCGCCGAGGAGGGGCGGCGCGCGGCGGACGCGGCCGAGGCGGAGCTGGATCGCGCGCAGCGGCTCGACGAGGCGAACCACCTGCGCGCGTGCCTGGGGCCGGGCCAGGCGTGCCCGGTGTGCGAGCAGATCGTGGCGGTCCCGCCGGCGGCCGGCGCGAGCCCGGCGCTCGAGGCGCTGCGCGGCGCGCTCGAGGGCGCCCGCGCGCGGCGGCGCGACGCCGAGGAGCGCGCGCGGCGGAAGGAGGCCCAGGCGGCGGCGGCGGCGGCGCGGCTCTTGGCCGACCGGCGCAGCCTCGCGGAAGCGGAGGCGCGCCGCGCGCGGCTCCTGGCGGACGTGGCGGCGGGCGAGGCCGCGCTCCGGCAGGCGCTCGGCGCGCACGCGCCAGAGATCGAGCGAGCGGATGAGCGAGCGGGTGAGCGAGCGATCACAGCCACGATCGAAGCCTGGATCGACGCAGCGATCGCGGCCCAGGCGAGCCAGCGGCGCGGGTTCGAGGCGGCGCGGGCGCGCGCGGCCGAGGCGGAGCGGCGCCTCGCGGAGGCCCGGACCGACGAGCGCCTCGCGCAGGAGCGGCTCGAGGATCGCCAGGGCGCGCGGCAGCGCCTCGAGGCGGCGCGCGCCGAGGACGACCGCGCCCTCGCCGAGCTTCTGGCCGAGCTCGACGCGGCGGCGGGCGGTGCCGATCCGACGGCCGCGGCCGCGGCCGCGACCCGGCAGATCCAGCGGCTCGAGCACGATGTCCGGAAGGCGGACAGCGAGGCCGCGGCCTCGCGCGGCGAGCTGGCGACCGCCGAGGAGGCGCTGCGGCTCAAGGCGGAGGCGGCGGCGGCGGCCCGCGCCGCAGCGGCGGAGCTCGCGGCGCGCCGGGACGCCGCGATCGCGCGCGCCGGGTTCGCGGACGAGCCGGCCGTGCGCGCCGCGCTCCTCGACGACGCGGCGGCCGCGCAGCTCCAGGCGCGGGTGCACGCGCACGCGCACGAGCTGCACGCGGCCCGCGATCGCGTCGCCGCGCTCGAGCGCGAGCTCGCGGGCGCGCGCGTGTCCGACGCGGAGCTCCTGGCCGCGGAGCAGCGCGCCGCCGCGCTGGTGGCCGGCGTCGAGCGCGCGGTCGGCGAGGAGAGCCAGCTCCGCGGCGAGCTGGAGCGGGCGCGGCAGCGCCTCGCGCGCGCCGAGGAGCTGCGCGGCAGGCTCGAGCTCGAGGAGCGCGGGCTGCGCCTGTACAGCCAGCTCGCGGGCGATCTCCGGAGCGATCGGTTCCAGGCGTACTTGCTCGCCGAGGTGCTCGCCGAGATCGTGCGGGGCGCGTCCGACCGCCTGCGCAAGCTCACCGGGCAGCGCTTCTCGCTGCAGTTCGACGCCGATGAGGACAAGATCGTCGTCGTCGATCACGACAACGCCGACGAGACGCGGATCAGCGACACGCTGAGCGGCGGCGAGACGTTCCTCGCCTCGCTCGCGCTCGCCCTCGAGCTGAGCGAGCAGGTGCAGCGCGCCGCGGGCGCGGTGCGGCTGGACAGCCTGTTCATCGACGAGGGCTTCGGCACGCTCGATCCGGACACGCTCGCCATCGTGGCCGAGACCATCCAGGGCCTGCGGGTCGGCGGGCGGATGGTGGGCATCATCACGCACATCCCGGAGCTGCGCGACGAGCTCGCCCAGCAGATCGTCGTCACGAAGCACCCGGGCTACTCGACGGTGAAGATCCTCGGCGTCGCGGCGTCGCCTGCGCCGCCGCCGCTCGCGCTCACGCCCGATCCAGCTCCTCGAGCTTGACCGCGAGATCGGCCTCGATCGCGCGCGCGCGGGCGAGCCGGTCCTCGGCGGCCTCGATGGAGGCGCGCAGCTTTTCGAGGTCTCGCGCGAGGCGCTCGACCTCGCCGGTCGCGGTGCGCAGCGCGGCGGCGACGCGCTCGCGCTCGGCCTTCTTGCGGGTCGCCTCGGCCTCGTGCTTGCGTCGGGCGGCCTCCTCCTCGGCGCGCGCGCGCGCCGCCTCGGCCTCGCGGTGGCGCTTCTCCTCGGCGGCCTCGCGGTGGCGCTGCTCGGCGGCCGTCTCCTGGTCCTCCTCCGCTTCGCGCTCGTCTCCACGCTTGTCTCCACCCTTCTCTTCGCGCTCCGCCTTGGCGTCCGCGTGGTGCTTCCGATGCGGTGCGTGCGCAGGCGCGTGCGCCGCCGCGACGACGGCCATCGTCTCGAAGCCAGGCGGATCCCGATCGTCGGGCAGCATGCCGGGCGGATCCGGATCGAAGCCGCCGGCGGCGGCGATCGCGGAGAGCGTCGTCGTCGCGCGGCGCAGCGTCGTCTCGCTCGCCGCGTGGCCGTCGTTCTCGAGGAGCGCCGCGGCGCGGGCGCGCAGCTTGGCGATCGCCTCGCGGTGCGCCGCAGCGGCGCCGAGGTCGCCCTCGCGCAGCCGCTCGGCGGTGGCGAGCATCGCCTCGAAGTCGCGGCGGTCTCGCCACCAGAGCTGGTTCACCGCCCACGCGGACACGGGAGGGCGCGTGATCTTGCCGAGCTTGCCAGCGCCCTCCTTGTCACCGGCGTCCTTGAGCGCGGCCGCGAGGCGCTTGCGCTCGGTCACGAACGCCGAGTGTGGCGCCTGATATAGCTCGGTGAGCGCGTTCTCGTAACTCGCCGCCATCGCAGGTGATGGTACCCGCGGCCTCGGGGCTTCGCTCAGCCAGGAGCCAGATCCAGGCGCTCGGCGTACACTCGTTGCACACCTCGTTACGCACCTCGTTACGCACCTCGTTGCAGCACCTGAGCACACCGCACGATCGCGGGCGCTCTCGTCTAGCGGCGGAGGCGGCGCAGGCCGCGGATCATCGTGAGCAGCGCGGCGACCGCGACGACGCCCATCGCGAGGCGGCGGGCGCCGTGCGGGCTCGAGCGGAACGGCGCGGTGACCTCATCGGAGATGTCCTCGGGGACTCCCGCCGCGGCCACGGCGTGCGATGAGCCCCACGCGGGCGGATCGCTCGCCGGGAACGACTCCGCGCTCGCCTCGTCCACGCGGCTCCAGATCGGGTCGTCATCCGAGATGCTCTGGCCGAGACGCGACGCGGTA
>Ga0247790_10000295_pt1 | contig 19878 bp, 16 predicted proteins | sample UWRJS171409R4_FD_179913 | JGI IMG/M metagenome (GOLD analysis project Ga0247790, IMG submission 179913) | Soil microbial communities from Arlington Agricultural Research Station in Wisconsin, United States - UWRJ-S171-409R-4 | ecosystem: Environmental > Terrestrial > Soil > Agricultural land... | reverse complement strand
GCTCGAGTCGACCGGTGGCAGGTTCACCTCGAGCACGCCGGGATCGGGCGTGACCGAGAACCGCAGGAGCTCGGGAGACGGCGGCGGCGGGTAGCCCTCCAGGTGGAGCGCGATGCCGAGCTCGGCGCGCGCGGCGTCGAGCGCGGCGAGCAGCGCGGCGAAGTCCTCGCCGCGCCCGAGCGGCGGCAGGAAGACCCAGAGCTGGCCGTCGCGCGGCTGGATCGCGAGCGCGGTGCGCAGGCCGGGGGAGAGCGGCGCGCCGGGCGGCGGCGCGAGCACGGCGTCGGGGCGCGGCTGCGCGGCGGGCGCGAGCGTCGCCGCGGCCGTGGGCTGGGCGCTGTTTGCGCCCGCGCCTCCGCCCTCGCGCGCGCGCTCGTCTTCGCTCTCGGCGTCGTCCTCGTCGCGCCGCGGATCCGGCAGATCCGGCGCGTCGGCCCACACAACGGGCGGCGCGCCGCCCATGACGCTGCCGAGCGGCAGCCGCAGCCCGAGCGGGCTGTCGCCCGGCACGAGGAACAGGTGCTCGCGGCGGAGCAGCCAGCGCTCGGTGAGCCAGCCGGCCCCGCCGCGGCCGAGCGGCAGCACCCAGCCGACGGGCGAGCCGATGCCGCGAGCGAAGATCGCGGCGATCCGGCGCCGCTCCGCCGGATCGTCCAGCCCCGCCTTCTGCGGATCGACGTCGACGGGCAGCCGCGCCTCCTCGCGCAGGACCTCCCACGGATCCTCGTACGCGGGGTGCAGCTCGGGCGCGACGCCGAGGGCGGCGGCGATCCGCTCGCCGGCGCGCCGCGCGGCGTCGACATCACCGGCGTCGCGCAGCTCGCGCGCCGGCCACAGCGCCGCGCCGTCGCGCCGGCCGATCACGTCGAGCGCCCACCGTGGCAGGCTCTCGCCCGGGTAGTGCTTGCCCATGCGGTGCAGCACCGCGCCGCCGCCCGCTAGCCGATCGCGCAGGAGCTCGGCGAGCTGGCGCCCGCGCTGCCACTTGTCGGCGCCGAGCGCGCCGCCCTGCCACTCGGGCGTCTCCTGGCGCTCGCGCGCGGTGAACGTCGGCTCGCCGCCGACCCACACCTCGACCCCGGCGGCCGCGAGCGCGGCATCGGCCCGATCGCCCGCCGCGCAGAGCTCGCCCCACACGGGATCGGGGTACGGCGCCGTCGGCCGCGTCTCGTGGCCGAGCCGCTGGATCGTCGTCGCGAACTGCACCTCGTGCGCGCCGACGTCGCTCGTGCCGTCGAGCGGCGCGGCGTGCTGTGGCGACGCGGTGGCCGCGAGCGGGATGTGGCCCTCGCCGCAGAGCAGGCCGCTCGTCGCGTCGAAGCCGATCCAGCCCGCGCCCGGCACGTACGCCTCGGCCCACGCGTGGAGGTCGACGACGTCGCGCGTGACGCCCTTCGGCTCGTCGGGGATCATGCCCTCGTCGGTGAGCTGCACGAGATAGCCCGAGACGAAGCGCGCGGCGATCCCGCGCGCCCGCATGAGCGCGACGAGCAGCACGGCCGAGTCGCGGCAGCTGCCGCGCCCGTGGGTCACGGTCTCCTCTGGCGTCCACACGCCGGGCTCGTCGCGGATCACGTACGCCACCTCGCGGGCGACCGCGCCATTGAGCGCCACCAGCACGTCGATCGTGCCGCCGCTCCACGGCAGGGACTGCAAGAGCTCGGTCGCCTGGCGGCCCATGCGGTACGCGGGGTCGCCCGTGTCGAGGTACGGCGCGAGCTCCGCGTCGAGCCGATCGGGGTACGGAAACGGCAGCTCCTTCGCGCGATCGTCCACGAAGAAGTCGAACGGGTTCACCGGCCGGACGTCGATGCCGAGCTCGACGAGGAGCTCGAGCGCCTCGGTGGTCTGGCCCGCCCGGAACGTGGCGCGCGCGACATGGTTGCCGTGCGGATCGCGCTGCCAGTGCAGCCGGTGCTCCGGCTGGATCGTGAGCGAGTAGGTCTCGATCCGGGCGCGCGCGTGATCGGCGGGGCGCAGCCGGATCACCTGGGGGCCGAGCAGGGCGGGGCGCGGGTACAGGTAGCGGCTGCGATGCTGGATCAGGACGCGCACCCGGGCTTCATACCGCGCCGTGGCCGCGGCGCGCAGCTAGGTAGCGCGCGAGCCAACGCGAGCCTGAACGGGCCTACACGGCCCAACCGGCGCTCTCACGCGCGGCGGCGCGCGCGGGGTACGTCCTGCGCCAGGTGCTTGTTCCGCTCGAGCCAGCGGGAGAGGCCCTGCGCGACCGCGTCGGACGGGTGCGCGAGGTCGCCGGTCATGAGCGAGTACACGGTGGCGAGCGCCGTCTCGATCGCCTGCCGCAGCGGCGTGTCGTACGGGCTGAGGTCCGCCAGGGCGTCCTCGAGCTCGTTCTTGCGTGCGAGGACGCGCGCCGCGAGCGGCTGCCCGCGCGTCGCGTCGGTGGTGTTGAGGATCTGGAGGTTGGGGATCGCGCTCATGGTCGGTTACTCCGGCCCGGTGGGGGTGGTACTCCAGTCGCGCATCGCCTGGTCGCCCGGGCGATCGATGTGGATCTTGTCGTCGACGGACGTCACCCAGACCAGCGGGATGTAGTGGTGCTGGCCGCGCTCGTCCTTGGCGAGCTTGATGAGGTCGCGACCCTCGAGGTGGTCGACAACGCCGAGCGGTCCGTCCTCCGAGCCGACGACCGGCATCCGCGGTTTGATGAGGCTATTGGCGGTATCCGAGTCCAGCATGACTCGAGATAGAGCATCGTTCGTGCCACGGCTTCGGAGCGGATCTGCCTCGCGTCATGGGCGCACGGGTGCGTCTACGCTACGGCCGGGCCGGCCGGCCGAGCCCCAGGCGCCGGTGCTCGGCGAGCGTGCAGTGGTTCTGGACGACGGTGATCCCGCCGGCCTCGAGGATCTTCGCGGCATCGTCGTTCATGATGCCGAGCTGGAACCACACCACCTTGGGGCGCGGCTTCATCGCCAGGATGTCTTCAATATGCATCGGGAGCTGCTCGGCGCGCCGGAACACGTCGACGAGATCGACAGGCTCGTCGATCTCCGCGAGCGTCGAGCGCACACGCTCGCCGAACATCGACTGCTCGGCGAACATCGGATTCACGCCGATGATCCGGTACCCGGAGTCGTGCAGGTACTCGGGCACGTAGAACGCCGCCTTCTCCGGTTGGTGATGGATCCCGAGCACCGCGATCGTCGGCGAGGTCGAGAGGATCTCGCGCAGCTGGGCGTCGCCGATCGTGGTCATGCGGAACCATACCGCCGGAATAGCACCGGGGTCGGGCTTCGTTGCATAGTCCCAGCCCCATGCGTCAATTCTTGCTACGTGCCACCGTCACGTCGTACCTCCTGGCTGCTTGCGGTCACGGCGACGCGACCGGAGGCGCCGGCTCGAATGCGCCGCCAACGACGCCTTCGGTGAGCCCTGCCGCGGGCAGCGCGGGGGCCACGGGGGCCACGGGGGCCGCGGTAGGACCGAGCGCCGCTGGCTCATCGGGGGCTGCAGGCGCGACTGGCTCCGCGGCCGCAGGCGGCGCGGGCGGCTCGGGCGACGCCGCCGGCGGGGCGCAGGCCGCGGCCGAGCCGCCGAAGCCCGCCGACCCGCTGCCGCCGCCCGGGTATGACTTCACGCCGACCGCGCGGCTCCTGCTCACCGTGGGCGCGTGCGGAGACGGCACCCCGCCGCCGGAGCTCCCCGAGGAGCTCCTGAAGAAGCACTGCGATCCGGTCCACCAGGCGCAGGACGCGTACAAGGACAACTGGGTCAAGAAGGCACGCGCGTTCTTCGCCGAGAAGGTGCCAAAGGGGCTGCCCAAGACGGTCGTCTATCCGTTCGCGGGCGGCGATCTCTCGACGGCGCTCACCGTGTTCCCCGAGGCCGAGGAGATCACGACGCTCTCGCTCGAGCCGGCGGGCGATCCGCGCACGCTCGAGGCGCTTATTGCATCGTCCGTGGCGTCGTCGGTGCCCAAGACCAAGGCCGGCAAGCCGGCGTCCAAGTCGGGCGACGAGGACGCGGCGAAGGACGCCAAGGCGAAGAAGCCGAAGGTGAACCCGATGCTCGAGCGGGCGCTCGGCACGATCCAGTCCGAGCTGCGGTTCCTCTACCGGGTCAACTTCAGCAACACGGCGAACATGATCACCGCGATGCGCGTGGGCGAGCTGCCGACGCAGCTCGTGTTCGGCCTCTCCGCGCTCAAGGTGCACGGCTACGAGGTCGTGTCGCTGCGCTACTTCAAGCTCGACGCAAACGGCGCCATCCAGTACCTCACCGACGAGGACGTGACGAAGGCGCCCAATCCGCTCAAGGGGCGCGCGGTGATGCGCAACGAGCTGTTCTCGAACGCGGAGATCAGGTTCCGCAAGCCCGGCGGCCCGGTCCAGACCTACCGCCACATCCAGTACGACCTCAACGACGCGCACCTGAAGAAGGACCCGCGCGCGATCAAGCACCTCGAGGCGAAGGGGTCGATCGCGTCGATGACGAAGGCCGCGAGCTACCTCCTGTCCTGGGACACGTTCGCGACGATGCGCAACTACCTCATCAAGCACACGGTGTGGATGGTCTCCGACGCCACGGGCGTGGCGCCGAAGTGGGGCAAGCCGGCGGGCTTCGAGTACGAGACGTACGGCGTGTTCCAGCTCGCGCACCTCAAGGAGGGGCACGCGATCTCCTCCGACTGGCGCAAGGAGTGGAAGTCGCAACCCCAGCGCGAGCTACCGTTCCGCTTCGGGTACTACGACGACAAGATCAACAATCACCTCGTCATCATGAGGAAGAAGCCGTCCTGACGCGGGGTAGTAGGAATATCCACAGCCAGCGCGGACAGGCGAGATCGGCGCCTCACGAAATTCTCATTGTCCGGCAGATCATCCACAAGGCTTAGGATAAATTTCTCGTCTATGTTGTCTCCGGGGTGTCCACGCTGCGCAGGGTCGGTGGCGTTGCACGAAGGTCGACCCTCGGTGACCGCGCGCGGCCATGTCGCGCTGTGGCACCCCGACTGCTGGGAGCTGCGGGACGTCCCGCTGCCCGTGGCCGCGGCGGACACGGCGCCCGTCGCACCCGTGGTGCGCTCGGGGCGCCGCTTCGAGGTGCTGCGCTCGTGGCGGGCCGCCGTCCTTGGGGCCACGGCCGTCGCGCTGGTGGCCGGCGGCGTCTGGACCTCGAGAGAGGATGTGGCGGCCGCGGTGCCGGCGTCCGCGCTCGTGGCGCGCGAGTCGGTCGCGGTCAGGAGCGCGATGCCCGCGCGCGAGGATCCTCCGCCGCGCCGGGATCGCACGGTCCGGCCGATCGGCGAGGCCGACGAAATCCCGCTCGAAGACGGCAAGCCGCTCGACGAGCTGTTCCCGACGCTCAAGAACTGGATCCACCCGGTCACCGCGAGCGGGGAGTACATGCCGACGTTCGGGCCGCGGCTGTTCGGCTCCGAGCGCTACGGCGTCGGGCGCCTCGAGTGCGGGGCCGGCCACTGCGGCGTCGATCTGGACGGCCCGCGCGGCCGCCCGATCGTCTCGGTCGCGGCCGGCATCGTCATCCACGTCGATCGCCGCGAGCTGGGGGGCGACCGCCGCAGCGGCCGCTACGTCCGCATCCAGCACGAGGACGGCACGTTCACGTCCTACATGCACATGGACGACGTCGCCGAGGGCCTCACGCCCGGCACCGCCGTCACGCGCGGCCAGTACGTCGGCACGCTCGGCGCCACCGCGGTGTACGTGGCGCCGCCGCACCTCCACTTCTCGCTGGAGATCCCGGCGGTGGGCGCGCGCGACATCCGCGGCGACCACATCGCCACGCGCTACGTGAACCCGGCGCCGTTCCTCGTGCGCTCGACGATCGTCCCGGTGATCGAGCGGCCGTCGCGCCCGGCGCTGAACTAGGCCGCCTGGAGCTGAACGGAGCGGCCGTTACTCGAGCGGCAGCTCAGGCTCGAGCGGCCCCGGCTCGAGCTGCTCGCGCTCGATCGCGCGCACGCAGCTGTTCCAGCGCAGGATCGCGTCGACGTTGCCGGGCGGCCGCAGCGCCTCGGCCCGCTCGTACCACTCCATCGCGTGGCGGAAGCCGTCGTACGCGGCCGAGCGCACCACGTTCTTGCGCTCGAGGTACACCCGCGTCTCGCGCTCGTAGACGATGCCCGTGAAGTACGCGCGATCGTACTCGTCGTCGAGCTGGGCGATGTGGCCGCGCGCCTCGCGCGCCGCGGTCGCCGCGCCGCTCGCGCTGAACTGATCCGTGAGCGCGAGGATCAGCGCGCGCAGCGCCGTCTGGTTGTCCGGATCCACCGCCAGGACATCGCGGCAGATCGACTCGGCCTGGGCCGGATCGTTGAGCAGGCGGTAGCGCTCGGCCCGCTCCAGCGCGTGCGGGATCCCGTCGGGCGAGATCCGCTTGAGCTCGATCGGGCTCACCGCGGCGTCTTCCCCCGCTCCTTCTCTTCCTCCGCGTGCGTCTTCGTGCGGCGGCGGATGCCGAACAGCTTGCGGCCGATCACCGCGACCGGGTCGTAGTACCGATCGACCACGCGCTCCTTGAGCGGGATGATCCCGTTATCGGTGATGCCGATGTGCTCGGGGCAGACCTCGGTGCAGCAGCGCGTGATGTTGCACAGACCCGAGCCGTACTCCTTGCGGATCTCCGGGATGCGGTCGTCGGTGTCGAGCGGGTGCATCTCGAGGCTCGCGAGCCGGATCATGAAGCGCGGGCCGACGAACGCCCCCCGGCCGGCTTCGCCGGCCGGATGATGGGGTGCCCTGTCGCGATCGCGGATCACGTGGCAGACGTCCTGGCACAGGTAGCACTCGATGCACTTGCGGAACTCCTGCACGCGATCGACGTCTTCCTGGTACATCCGGTGCGTGCCGTCCTGCTCGCGCGGCCGCGGCTTGAACGGGCGGATGCGCTTGTTCTGCTGGTAGTTCCACGACACGTCGGTGACGAGGTCCTTGAGCACCGGGAACGTCTTGAGCGGCTGGCACGTGATCGTCTCGTCGTCGGTGAAGACGTTCATGCGCGTCATGCACGCCAGGCGCGGCTTGCCGTTGATCTCCATGCTGCACGAGCCGCACTTGCCGGCCTTGCAGTTCCAGCGCAGCGCGAGATCGTTGGCGTCGCGCGCCTGGATCCGGTGCAGGACGTCGAGCACGACCATGCCCGGATCGACGTCGACCTCGAACTGCTTGAACTCGCCGCCCGTTGCATCGCCGCGCCAGACCCTGAAGGATCGCTTCGCCATCTTCGCTGCTCCTTATGTCCTGGGTACGTCCTTGCGTCGTCGTCTCAGGTCACGTCCGCGCCGACCTTGCCGGACTCGAGGTCTTCGATCTTCGCGTTCGCGATCGCCACGAGGTGAGGCGGCCCCTCCGGGCGCTCGCGCTTCTCGACCTCCATCTGGCCGTCCGCGCCGCGCTTGATGATCACGTTGTACTTGACCCACTCGGGGCTCTCGCCGGGGTGGTCGAGGCGCGTGTGCGCGCCGCGGCTCTCCTCGCGCGTCAGCGCCGCGCGCGTGACCGCCTCCGACGTGACGAGCAAGGAGCGCATCGAGAGCGCCTCGTGCCAGCCCGGGTTGTACTGGCTCGCGCCGGGCGCCCGCATCGTCTGCGCCTCGGTCTTGAGCGCCTCGAGCTCGGCGATCGCCTTCTCGAGCTCGTCCTTCTGGCGCACGATGCCGACGCCGCGGCTCATCGTGTCCTCGAGCTTGCCGTGCAGGACGTAGGGGTTTGCCCCGCTCGCCCGGTTCAGGATCTCGGTGGCGCGCCGGATCGCGGACGTGAGCTGCTCGTCGACGGGCTTGGGGCTCGCGCCGAGGCCCGAGACGTACTGCTTGGCGCCGTCGCCGGCGAGCTTGCCGAAGACTATCAGTTCCGACAGCGAGTTGCCGCCGAGCCGGTTCGCGCCGTGCAGGCCCGCGGCGCACTCGCCGCACGCGAACAGCCCCGGCACCGTCGTCTCCTGCGAGTCGGCGTCGACGCGGATGCCGCCCATGAAGTAGTGGAGCGTGGGCCCGACCTCCATCGGCTCCTTCGTGATGTCGACCTCCGCCAGCTCCTTGAACTGGTGGTACATCGACGGGAGCTTTCGGCGGATGAAGTCCGCGGGCCGGCGCGACGCGATGTCGAGGAACACGCCGCCGTGCGGCGAGCCGCGGCCTGCCTTGACCTCGGCGGTGATCGCGCGGGCCACCTCGTCACGCGTGAGGAGCTCGGGCGGGCGCCGCGCGCTCTTGTCGCCCTCGAGCCAGCGGTTCGCCTCCTCGACGGTGGCGGCGGTCTCCGGCGCGAAGCGCTCGGAGATGTAGTTGAACATGAACCGCTCGCCCTTGTTGTTCTTCAGGATGCCGCCGTCGCCGCGCACGCCCTCGGTCACGAGGATGCCGCGCACCGAGAGCGGCCACACCATGCCCGTCGGGTGGAACTGCGTGAACTCGAGGTCCATCAGCTCCGCGCCCGCCTCGTAGGCCATCGCGATGCCGTCGCCCGTGTACTCCCACGAGTTCGACGTCACCGGCCACGCCTTGCCGCCGCCGCCGGTCGCGAGGATCACGGCCTTCGCGCGGAACACGACGAAGCGCCCGGTCTCGCGCCAGTACGCGAGGACGCCCGCGATGCGCCCGCCGTCCTTGAGCAGCTCGAGCGCCGTGCACTCCATGTGGAAGCTGATGCCCTGGTGGACGCCGTGGTCCTGCAGCGAGCGGATCAGCTCGAGGCCGGTGCGATCGCCGACGTGCGCGAGCCGCGGGTAGCGGTGGCCGCCGAAGTTGCGCTGCGAGATCAGCCCCTCCTTCGTGCGGTCGAACACCGCGCCCCACTCCTCGAGCTCGCGGACGCGCTCCGGCGCCTGCCTGGCGTGCAGCTCGGCCATGCGCCAGACGTTCAGGAACTTCCCGCCGCGCATCGTGTCGCGGAAGTGGACCTTCCAGTTGTCGCGCGGGTCGACGTTGCCCATCGCCGCGGCCATGCCGCCCTCGGCCATGACGGTGTGCGCCTTGCCAAGGAGGCTCTTGGACAGGACGCCGGTGGAGAGGCCGTGCGCGCTGCACTGGATCGCCGCGCGCAGCCCCGCGCCGCCGGCGCCGATCACCACGACGTCGTGGTCAATGGTCTGGATCTCGGAAACATCGAGCATCACATCACCAGGTGTTGAGGTCCTTGATCACGCCCATCGACACGAGCCGCACGTAGACGTCGGTGACCATCACCCAGACGAGGCTCGCCCACGCGAACTGCATGTGCCGCGCGTTGAACCAGCTCACCTTCTTCCAGGTGCCGTACGTCAGCGTGTTCTTGCCGCACGACATGCAGTCCTTGCGGCCGCCGACGAGGTGGCGCAGGGAGTGGCAGCCGAACGTGTAGCCCGCGATCAGAAAGACGTTGATCGTCAAGACGATGCTGCCGACGCCGATCCCGAGCCGCCCGTGCCGCGAGAACGCCTGGATCGCGTCCCAGCCGAGCAGGAGGATGAACGCGAGCGCGGCGTAGAGCGCGAACCGGTGCAGGTTCTGGATGAGGAGCAGGGCGGTCTCGCCGCTGTACCGGCGCTTGCCGGCGAGCGGTCCGACCGCGCAGCCCGGCGGCGAGCCGGCGAACGACCGGTAGTACGCCTTGCGGTAGTAGTAACAGCTCATCCGGAAGCTGAGCGGGAAGACCAGGATCCAGATCGCCGGCGAGCGCGGGATGAAGCTCGGCCACCACGACGGCCACGCGCCGAACCACGCGTGCTCGACCGGCGCGGCGCCGGCCGCCGTCGGATCGGTGAACAGCACCGGCGAGTAGTACGGGGAGAGGTACGGCGCTGCGTAGTAGTGCTCCGCCTGCCACAGCGCCCACGTCGTGTAGACGACGAAGGAGCTGAACACGACGAAGGTGAGCAGCGGTCCGCCCCACCAGTTGTCGTTTCGCGTGGTCTTGCCGAAGCCCTCCGCGTGCCCACCGATCACAGGCAGGTGTGTGGCCATGTCGCGGCGGACTATAGGGTCAACGACCGCTCTGGATCCAGTCGATGGCGCGCCCGAGCACCTCGTCCTTGCCGGCGCGGACGCCCGAGATCGTTGGCGCGATCGGGATCATCGGCTGGATCCCCACCTGCTGGAGCTGGCGGCCGTCGACGTGGCGCACGGCCTGGCCGGTGAACGTCATGCGGAGGCCGCCCGGGAGGCGCATCATCGTGACGTCGCCGTTGGAGCCGTGGGTCGGCGAGCCGATGAACGTTGCGCCGGCGGCGGCCTCGAAGAACAGGCACGAGTGCTCCGCCTGGCTGATCGCGCGATCGTCGATCAGGACCGCCACCCGGCCGCGGTAGACCGGCTTGGTCGGGTCCTGGGGCAGCCCCTGGACGAACGTCGTCCCCCAGCGGGCGAGCTCGTCATCGTGGTCTCCGCCCTCGAGCGCGCGCACGAGCGGCTGCGTGAAGTGGGCGCCGAACCTGGCTTGCTTCACGTTCAGGTAGGGCGCCATGGGCCACGCGGTCCCGTTCGGGTAGCCGCGCATGTCGAGGATGAGCCCGCGCGTCTTGCCGAGCGCGGCGAACATCGCGTCGACCTCGTTGCTCTCGAGCAGGCGCAGGTCGGCGTAGCCGATGTTGCCCGGGAGGAGCTTGTAGTGTGGCTTCGCCGGTGCCGCTGGCGGCGGGGCGCCCGGGCCGCCGCGGTCCCGGGGGAGGGAGGCGGTCCTGGGCTTACCGTCCGCGCCCCGGAGCTCGAGCGTCGCCGGCCGGTCGCGCGGGCCGCGGAGCGCCGCCCACAGGATCCGGTTCTCGAGCGCGGCGGCGGTCCCGGCCGTGGTGATCGGCCGCAGCTCGGCGCGGCGCTTGTCGATCGGCACGCCGTCGATCGCGAGGACCTCGTCGCCGACGCGGACGCCGAGCTTGCCCATTTCGGGATCGACGAGCGCGGTGACGATCGGCCGCCGCTCGACGAGCCGCACCTCGATCCCCGGCATGCCCCGCGGCGGGGGCGCGGGCGGGATGGAGAAGACGTTGATGTGGCCGTCGTGGAGGTGGGCGCCGAGCCCGACGAGCGCGTCGCGGTAGCTCTGCGCGTCGGTCGCGGTCTCTGCGGCGAGGATCGCCGGGGCAAGGCGCGCGTCCCAGCCCGGGGCGAGGTCCAGGTACGGGAAGAACCGGGAGAGCAGGCCGTGCGCGCGGATCGCCGCGAAGATGCGCAGCTCGCGCGAGGGCAGCGCCGCCTCCGGCCAGTCGCGGTCGTCGCTCGGCGTCGGCAGCACGGCCGGCAGCGCCGGGCCCGGCCGGCGCGGCGGCGGCGCGCCGCCCGCGACGAGGCGCTTGCCGAGGTCCACGCCGAACGCGTGCGGCGACGTCTTCGCCGGGATCGTCACGTCGGCGGCGAGCGCCGTGCCGTCGGGCATCGAGAGCTCCTCGGCGCGCACGCGCGCGACGAGCCCCCACGGCAGGGCGACGTCGCGCGTCGCCGCCGTCGGCGCGTCGGTGAGCGGCTCGGCGGAGGCGAGCGTCCCCTTGCTGGACGCCACGAGGCCGAGCGCGACGCTCGGCAGCGGCGTGCGCGCGTCGGTCACGAACACGACGTGCCGGAGGCCCGGCCGGCCGCGCAGCCAGGCGGCGCGCGGCGCGAGCGCGTACCCCGAGCCGTAGCCGCCCGCGGCGACGCCCTCCTGCGACCGGAAGCCGTGGTGGACGGTGCTGCGCGAGATCGCCCAGCGCTCGACGGGGGGTAGCGCGGACGCCGCGTTGTCGATGAACGTGGCGGAGTCGTTCTCGAGCCCCGGCGCGCGCAGATCGATCACCGCGATCTCGGCGCCCTTCAGCTGCTCCGGGAGCTTGGCGACCATCGCGCCGGCCGAGGCGCGGACCGCCGGATCGGCGAGCGCCGCGAGCGTCACCACCGCGAGCTTCGGTGCCGGCTGCTCGAAGAACGGGACCGGCACCGCCGGCGCGGTCGGCGCGGCGGCCGGATCGTCGACGCGCGTGGCCGGATCCTTGAAGACGGCGAGCATGCCGGCGATCGCCGCGGCGTACTCCTGCTTCGTCTTCGCCGCCTCGGCCTTCGGGATCGCCGCCACCGCCGCGGCGTCGAGCTCGACCGTGCCGCGCAGCATCGCCGGGTGCGTCACGCGCGCCTCGAGCCACGCGTGCGCGAGCCCGACCAGCCGCTCCATGCGATCCGGCGCCGCTGCGGGCGTCGGGGCCGGCGCGGGCGGCGTCTGCGCGTGGGCGCCGGGCATCGGCGCGAGCGCGAGCGCGAGCGCGAGCGCAGGGACGGCGAGCGACAGCGCGCGCGCGCGCGGGCGAAGCACGGCCGGGGCGGGCATGCCACGGCGACACGCCCGGTCGGGCCCGATTGCAGCTCGGCGCATCACTGCTTGGCGTGCGTGGCGAGCACGTCGGCGACGCACAGCGTGAGCCGCTTCGCCGTCGGGATGTGGAGGAACTCGTTCGGGCCGTGCGCGTTCGAGCCGGGCCCGAGGACGCCGGTGATGCAGAACTGCGCCTTGGGGAACTTCTCGCCGAGCATGTGCATGAACGGGATCGAGCCGCCCTCGCCCGTGTACATCGCCGGCTTGCCGAAATGGCGGCGCGACGCGTCGTCGAGCGCCTGCTCGAGCCACGGCGCCAGCTCCGGCGCGTCCCAGCCGGTGCTCGCGGTGGAGCTCTCGAACTGGACGCGCGCGCCGTACGGCGGGTCCGTAAGGAGCGCCTCCCGGACCGCCTTCGTCGCGACCACCGGATCGACGCGCGGCGGGATGCGGATCGACAGCTTCACCCGCGTGAACGGGCGCAGCACGTTGCCGGCGTTGCTGATCGGCGGCCAGCCGTCGGCGCCGGTGACCGCGAGGCTCGGCCGCCACGTGCGGTTCAGGATCAGCTCGGCGTTGTTCGTCGACACCGGCTCGACGCCCGGCTGGAGCGGGAACTTCTGGAACACCTGGCTCCCGATCACCTCGGCCGTGCGCTCGGCCTGCAGCACGCGCTGCCGCGGGATCTGCGTCGCGAGCGCGTCGAGCTTGATCTGCCCGGTGTGGGCGTCCTCGATCCGATCGAGGAGGATGCGCAGCACGCGCTCGCTCGCGGCGATGACGCCGGTGCCGTCGCCCGAGTGGACGCCCTCGGTGAGCAGCGAGATGTCGAGGTTGCCGATCACGAGCCCGCGCAGCGAGGTCGTCGACCACAGCTGCTCGTAGTTCGCGCAGCCCGAGTCGAGGCACACGACGAGGGACAGCTCGCCGATGCGCGGCGCGAGGTGATCGATGTACGCCGGCAGATCGAAGCTGCCGGACTCCTCGCACGCCTCGATCAGGATGACGCAGCGGGCGTGCGGGACGTTGTCGCGCCGGAGGACGTTGATCGCCGTCAGCGACGCGAAGATCGCGTAGCCGTCGTCGGCGCCGCCGCGGCCGTACAGCTTGTCGCCCTCGAGCACCGGGATCCACGGCCCGAGCCCCTCGCGCCAGCCCGCCATCTCCGGCTGCTTGTCGAGGTGGCCGTACAAGAGGACCGTGTCGCCCGCGCGGCCGCCGGTGCCCGGGACCTCGATGAAGATGACCGGCGTCCGCTCGCCGAGGCGCACGACCTCGAGCGTCGCGCCGTCGGGGAGGCGCGCCCGCGCCCAGCCCGCGAGCAGCTCGACGGCGTTGTCCATGTGGCCGTGCTGTCGCCACTCGGGATCGAACATCGCCGACTTGTTCGGGATCTTGATGTAGTCGACGAGCGTCGGGACGATCGACGACGAGAACTGCTCGTCGACCCACTGCGTGGAGCTGTCGGAAGCGGTCATGGCGCGCACTCTACTAATTTTCTCGGGCCCACGTGTGTGCTGCGCCCACGCGCGCTCGCGCACACCTGGCCGCCCCGCGGGATGGGCGCGCGCAAGGGCGGCGCGCGCGGGTTGGGCGCGGCGCCGATGCGTGGGAACATCGAGCCCCGGAGGCTTTGCATGAAACCACACCCGTGGCTCATCGTGGTCTTCGTCGGAGCGCTGATCGGCGTCGTGTTCGCCGGGCTCTCGACGTACGACTTCGTCCAGCACCTCGATCGGCAGGTGCACAGCCTGCACTGCTCGTTCATCCCCGGCGGCAAGCAGACCGGCGCGTCCGGGTGCCAGGTCGCGATGATGAGCGAGTACTCGTCGGTGCTGCGCGCGCGCGTGTGGGGCGGGATCCCGATCTCGCTCCCCGCGATGGCCGTGTTCGCGTTCCTCGGCTGCTTCGCGGTCGATCTGCTGCTCACGCGGCGCAAGGACGATCCGCGCGCGACGGCGTTCCTCGCGCTCGCGGCCGGCCTGCCGGCGGCGGCCTCGCTCGTCATGCTGACGATCTCGCTGACCCGGCTCGGCACCACGTGCACGATGTGCCTCGCGATCTACATCGCGAGCGCGCTCTGCCTGACCGGCGCGATCGCGCTGTGGCGGCGCGCCGTGCAGCTCGCCCGCGTCGGCGGCGCGCCGCTGCCCATCGCCGCGCCGCGCCGGCCCAAGCGGGAGCCTCGCCCCGACGAGCCGGCGTTCACGAGCGCAGCGGCCGAGCCGGCGCCGCCCGAGGAAGAGGAGCGGGAGGAGCGGGAGGAGCGGGAGGGGCGGGAGGCGCGGGAGGCGCAGGCGGAGCAGGCCGCGCGCCCGCCGCTCGAGCCGAGCTCCCGCGGGCCCGCGGCAGGAAACCGGTTCCTCGCGGCCGCGTTCGGCGTCGGCGTCCTGTTCGTGGCGCTGCCGGTGCTCGTGTACCTCGCGGCGGCGCCCGATCATGGCCGCTTCATCGGCACGTGCGGCGCGCTCCCCAAGCCTCACGACACGTACCAGGTCATGGTCCGCGTCGACCGCGCGCCCGGCCGCGTTCCCGCGCTCGAGATCCTCGATCCGCTGTGCCCGGCGTGCGCCGCGTTCGAGAAGCGCCTCGCGGCGAGCGGCTACGAGGGCGACCTCGATCGGCGTGCGATCCTGTTCCCGCTCGACAGCACGTGCAACTGGATGGTCACCGAGGCCACGCACCCGGGCGCGTGCACCGTCAGCGAGGCCGTGCTGTGCGCCGGCGAGCGCTCGCCCGAGGTGATCGCGTGGGCGTTCGAGGCGCAGGAGCGGATCCGCCGCGAGGCCAAGCAGGACCCGGCCGCGGCGGCGCGCATCGTCGGCGAGCGCTTCCCCGAGCTTCGGGCGTGCGTCGGCTCGCCCGAGGCCAGGTCGCGGCTCAACAAGTCGCTGCGCTGGGCCGTCGCGAACAACATCCGCGTGCTGACGCCGCAGCTGTTCGTTGCCAACACCAAGCTGTGCGACGAGGACGTCGACCTGGGGCTCGCGTACTCGCTGCGCGTCATGCTCGAGCGCCACGCCGCGGGGACGCTGGCCAGCACCGGCACCGGCGAGGCCGGCAAGCCGGCCGAGGCCGCGGACCCGGCCGCCGACCAGGCCAGGCCGGCGACGGAGACGCCGGCGGGCAAGCCAGCACCGTCGGGGACGGGCAAGGCAGACAAGCCCTCCGGCAAGGCGGACAAGCCCGCGGACAAGGCGGACAAGCCTGCCGACAAGCCCGCGGACAAAGCCGATAAGCCTGCGGATAAGCCTGCCGAGCCCGCGGACAAGCCTGCGGATAAGCCTGCCGACAAACCTGCCGACAAGCCTGCCGACAAGCCTGCCGAGCCCGCGGACAAGCCCGCCGACAAGCCCGCCGACAAACCGGCCGAACCGCCCCCGCCCCCGCCCGCGGACAAGCCCATCACCTCGCCGAGCCAGGCGCCCGCCGGAGGAGGAGCCCCATGAGCCCCATGAGCCCCATGAGCCCCATGATGTTCGCGCGAATCGGTGTCCTCGCCGTGCTGCTCGCCATCCCGCCAGCGGCGACCGGCGTCTGGATCAGCTCCGCCGAGGGCCGCCTCGAGGAGGCCGCCGCGCCCGCCGAGGCGCCGCCCGTGGCCGCCGCGGCCGACGTCGAGTACTGTAACCCCGAGCTGAAGCGCATCCTGCGCCGCGTCCTCATGAGCTGCGGCCTCGTCGGCGGTGACGCCGCGCGCGGCTGCCAGCCCGTGCAGGCCAAGAACGTCGCGACCATGTCCGGCGACGACTTCAACGCGCTGTTCCGGCCGATGAAGGATCGCGGCGGCATCGTCCAGTACGACAAGGACAAGGCCGAGCTCGACGCCGAGGATCTGGCGCTCATCGATCAGGTGTTCTCGGATCAGCGCGGCGCGAGCTGGTTCTTCGTCGTGTCGCGGTCATCGCCGGAGGGCAGCGTCGAGCACAACCGCGAGCTGTCGAAGGGCCGCGCCGAGGCCGTGATGCAGCACCTGCACGAGCGATTCAAGGACCCCGACCTCGACAAGGAGGTCGGTATGCTCTGGCTGGGCGAGGAGTTCGCCCAGCTCGCCACCGAGTTCTGCACGTGGAAGCGGAGCTCGTCGGCTGCGTGCACCCCCGAGGACATCAACCGGAGCGCGTTCGTCGCATGGATCGACTGTCAGCTGTGATCACCCTCGCCGCCGCCGCGGCCACAACCGCGGCGTGCGAGACCAAGACGCAAGGCGAGGGCGGCGATCCGCCCGCGCGCGCCAACACCGCCAAGACGGCCACCCGCCAGGGCACGACCGCCGAGGCGTTCTGCGACGCGCACTTCCCGGCCGGCAAGGGCCCCGCGCTGAAATGGCCGGAGATGGCGCCCACGGCCGCCGGTGGCGCCGCGCCGCTCGTGCTCCCCTCGGCCGGCTGGCGCTGGATCAATGTGTGGGCCACGTGGTGCAAGCCGTGCGTCGAGGAGATGCCGCGCCTGCGCACCTGGCGCGACAAGCTCGGCGCGGCCGGCAAGCCGTTCGAGCTCGCGTTCGTGTCCATCGACGAGAGCGACGCCGTGGTCGCCGAGTTCCAGAAGGCCCACCCCGACATGCCGCCCTCGGTGCGCCTCGCCGAGCCCGACAAGAGCCTGCCGTGGTTCCGCGAGCTCGGCCTGACCGGCGAGCCGCCGATCCCGGTCCACGTCTTCGTCGATCCGACGAGCCACGTCCGCTGCGCGCGGGCCGGCGCCGTCCGCGAGAAGGACTACGACACGATCGTGCAGCTGCTCGGCTCCTAGCCGCCGCGGACCTCGGCCTCACGGCCGCCGCGCGGCCCTGAGATCCGCGAGCGACACCCACGGCGACGCGAGCCCGAGCGCGCCCGTCGCGACGTGCCACACCACCTGGAGCAGGTGGCTTCCGATCGCGAACGCGAGCGCCTGCGCGTGGAGCGCGCCGCACGCATCGCCCGGGGCGCCCGGCGCGCACAGGACGCCGGGCCCCAGGTACAGGGACAGCCCGAGCAGCGTGAACCACTGGAACTGGCCGACGAGCCCCGGCGAGTTCGGCAGGCTGAGGCCCACCGCCACGAGGCCCATCGTCGCGAGGCCGCCTGTCACCGAGAGCGGCAGGCCAAAGCCGCGCGCCAGCACCCACATGCCGAGGCCGTTCGCGATCCAGTACACGAGGCTCCACGCACAGAACGCGGCGAGGCGCCGCCGATCCGCGAGCGCCGCGAACCCGCGGATCACCTCGAGCAGCTTGGCTTCGAGCACCCGCGCGGCGCGCGGCGCCAGCCACGGCAAGAGCGACGCCGCGAGGCCGAGCCGCACCGTCGCCTCCGGCCGGCGCCGCGCGAGCGCGAGGAACCCGAGCGCCGCGGCGAAGCCGCCGAGCGCCAGGTACGCCGTCGGCATCATCCAGGCCGGCGCGCCCGGGCCGCGCAGCGCGAAGCACGCGCCGAACACGAGCAGCGAGGCCATGAGCCCGTCGACGATCCGCTCGACCGCGACCGTGCCGAGCGCCGCCGAGGCCGTCACGCCGCGCCGCCGCAGGAGGCCCGGCCGCACGAGCTCGCCCAGCCGCGCCGGCAGCGCGAGGATCGCCATGAACCCCACCGACGAGATCGCGAGCAGCGGCCCCGGCGGCACCTGCACGCCGAGCGGCGCGAGCAGGTGATTCCAGCGCAGCGCGCGGCACAGGTGCACCGTGAGCTGCAGCCCGAGGAACGCCGCGAGGTACGGCGCGAACGCCCGCCCGTCCAGGCGGCCGAACGCGGCACCAAGCTCCGCGCGCTCGGCGGCGCCGGGCCACACGAGCCACAGGCAGAGCGCGAGCATCCCGAAGGAGAGGAGGAGGTTGACGGCGAGGCGCGTCGTCAGCCACGGCGCGCGCCGGCCGGCGCGCGCCGCCGTGGCTCGATCCGGATCGTCATGATTGGCTCCTGTCAGCGGCATATTCGAAATCTCGCGGCTAGCCCTGCGCGCATCGGACACTGACCCCTCGATTCGATAACTCCGAGTTTCAGACTCCAGATCTTCATTGCTCGCGGCGCGTGGGCCGCCGCGCGGCGCGGGCGGCGCGCGCAGGCTCGCTCGGAGCAAGCGCCGGACCAGCACGGCACGCGAGGCGGCCACCGCGCCGCGTCCGGCCGGCGCCTCGCCGCGCCTGCACGTTCCGCCTCTCCCGCCGCGTCCGGGATCATCCCTGGTGATTGCATGCGCGCCGCGCGTGTCACGCCGCGCCGCGCGCTGGGTGAGAGTGTCACCGCGGCTCTGTAAACTAGGTGTTTCCAGTCTCTCGCGCCCGGCCCGCTCGGCAATGGCCCGGTCGTGGACAGGTATGCTGGCCCTGTTATTGCTCGTCGCGGCGGGTGACCGCGATCTGTCGCATATCGGCAGGCGCCCGGGAGTCCTATGCGCCATGGAGCCCGCTCCCCACGTCCCCTCTCCCTCATGGCTGCCCGCGCGCCGTCCGATCCGCGGACGCGGGTCCGCGCATGACCGGCGACGTCGCCGCACCGCCGCCGCCCGTGAGCCCGTCCGATCGGTTCGGCGACGCGATCGGGAGATCTCCCGAGATGCAGCGCCTGTTCGCGCTGCTCGAGCGCGCGGCGCCGACCGACTCGACGATCCTGCTCACCGGCGAGTCCGGCACCGGCAAGGAGGTCCTCGCCGAGGCGATCCACCGCCGATCACGGCGCGCCAAGGGCCCGTTCATCGTGTTCGACTGCGGCGCGGTCGTGCCGGGCCTGATCGAGAGCGAGCTGTTCGGCCACGAGGCCGGCGCGTTCACGAGCGCGGTCCGCGCGCGTCCGGGGCTGCTCGCGGACGCCTCGGGCGGCACCCTCCTGCTCGACGAGATCGGCGAGCTGCCGCTCGTGCTCCAGCCCAAGCTCCTGCGCGCGCTCGCCCGGGGCGAGGTCCGGCGCGTCGGGGCGTCCGCGATGACCCAGGTCGACGTGCGCGTGATCGCCGCGACGCACCGAAACCTCGAGGCGGCGATCGCCGCCGGGCGGTTCCGCGCCGATCTCTACTTCCGGCTGGCCGTCGTGGTCGCCCACGTCCCGCCGCTCCGGCACCGCCCCGAGGACATCCCGCTCCTGGCGCACCACTTCATCGCGCGCATGGTCTCGGAGGAGAAGGCGCGCGCCGCGCTCACGCCGTCCGTGATCGCGGCGCTCCTCGGGCACGACTGGCCCGGGAACGTGCGCGAGCTCCGCAACACCGTCGAGCGCCTCCTCGCCATCGGGGAGCTCACCGGCGCGCTCGCCCGCGGCGTGCCCGCCGAGCCCGAGAATTACTACGTCGCCAAGCGCAACGCGATCGACCGCTTCGAGCGCGCGTTCGTGCGGGTGAGCCTGGACGCGTGCGACGGCGTCGTCACCCAGGCGGCCAAGCGAGCCGGGATCTCGCGGCAGATGTTCCACCGGCTGATGAGTCGCCACGGGATCGAGAGCCGAGACTGACGTCCGCCGAGCCCGCCGGGTAAATCCACGCGAGGAGCGGCGAGGTCATGAACGTGGTGACGAGCGCCATGAGCACGAGCATCGTGAACAAGGTCCTCGACACGAGCCCCAGGTCGTAGCCGATGTTCAGCACGACCAGCTCCACGAGCCCGCGCGTGTTCATGAGGATGCCGATCGCGCTCGACTGCCGCCACCCGAACCCCGAGAACCGC
>Ga0247790_10000294_pt1 | contig 19943 bp, 14 predicted proteins | sample UWRJS171409R4_FD_179913 | JGI IMG/M metagenome (GOLD analysis project Ga0247790, IMG submission 179913) | Soil microbial communities from Arlington Agricultural Research Station in Wisconsin, United States - UWRJ-S171-409R-4 | ecosystem: Environmental > Terrestrial > Soil > Agricultural land... | reverse complement strand
GGGCGCGGTGCGCGACTTCTTGCGCTCGCTCGACACGCGCATCCACACGGTGTGGGCGGGGCGGCCGGGCCTCAAGGACGTGGCGGTCGCGAAGGTCAACGCCGACGAGTTCGCGTTCGTGCGCACGGTGGTCCGGATCGACGCGGTGATCCGCACGACGGGCCTGCCGGCGCGCCGCGTGCCGGTGACGCTCTCGACGGACGGCCAGCCGCTGCGCCAGAAGCTGATCGATCTGCCGGCGGGCGAGCAAGACGTCACGGTGACGTTCGAGATCACGCCGCCGCGCGTGGGCCGCTACGTCTACGAGATCTCGGTGCCGGTGGCCGAGGGCGAGGCGGTGACGGAGAACAACGCGCGCAGCTTCGTGGTGCGCGTGATCCGCGACAAGATCCGCGTGCTCCAGGTGGCGGGCCAGCCGGGCTGGGACGTCCGCGCGCTGCGGCAGATGCTGAAGAGCAACCCGAACGTCGATCTGATCTCGTTCTTCATCCTCCGCACGCAGGACGACATCTCGCTGGTGCCGAACGACGAGATGTCGCTGATCCCGTTCCCGACGCGCGAGCTGTTCGAGCAGCAGCTGCCGTCGTTCGACCTCATCATCTTGCAGGACTTCGAGTACCTGCCCTACGGCATCGGCGACTACCTCGAGAACATCCGCAGCTACGTCGAGGGCGGCGGCGGGCTGGCGATGCTGGGCGGCACGGCCTCGTTCACGTCGGGGGGCTACTACGGCACGCCGGTCGCGGCGGCGCTCCCGGTGGAGCTGTACGGCCCGTTCGATCGCGGCGCGATCCTCGACACGCAGAAGTTTCAGCCGGTGCTCACCGACGCGGGGACGCTGCACCCGGTGACGTCCTTGCGCTACGCGGCGGGCGACAACCTCGAGACGTGGAAGGGGCTGCCGCAGCTCGAGGGGGTGAACCTCGTCGCGGGCGCCAAGCCGGACGCCACGGTGCTGGCCTACCACCCGCGGCTCAAGACGAAGGCGGGCAAGCCGATGCCGGTGATCGTCGCGGGCGAGTACGGCAAGGGCCGCTCGCTCGCGGTCACGACGGACACGCTGTGGCGGTGGGGCTTCGTCGCGGCGGCGCGCCCGGGCGACGACGGCCGCAACTACACGAAGCTGTGGGAGAACGCGATCCGCTGGCTGATCCAGGATCCGGATCTCCGCAACCTGCACGTCGACAGCGACGCGGTCGAGTACGTCCCGGGAGCGCCGGTGCGCGTGGCGGTGCGGCTGCGCGGGCGCGACTACCAGCCGCTGCCGAACGGCGAGGTGGAGCTGGTGGTGCGCCGGGGCGTCGATCCGGCGCGCGCGGTCCAGATCCAGGCGGCGAAGCTGACGGTGGGCGAGGACGGCACGGCCACGCACGAGCTGGGGAGCCTCCAGGCGGGCGTCTACCGCGTCGAGGGCCGCGCGCAGATCGCGGGCCGCCAGGTCGACGCCTCGGATATCTTCTTGGTCCGCGAGGGGGGCGCCGAGCTGGAGCGGCCGGTGGGCGATCCGACGACGCTCGAGGCGCTCTCGCTGGAGACGGGGGGCTCGGCGCTGGGCCCGGCCGACACGCTCCCACCGACGCTCGAATTCGACCCGCCGCGGATCGTGCGCGTGGACCGGCGGGCCGACGTCGAGCTCTGGAGCCGGCCGGGCCTGCTCCTCCTGGTCGTCGGATTGCTCGGGCTCGAGTGGCTCTTGCGCCAGCGAAGCGGCTATCTATAGAGCTAGCAGGCAGCAGGCAGCAGGCAGCAGCAGCAGCAGCAGCAGCAGGCAGAAGGAAGAAGCATGGCGCTCCAGCTCGACAGCCTCGTCACCGATCTGATGTTCCAGGCGTCCGCGGCGATCGATCAGAAGACCCTGATCGATGGGCTCGGCGGCCCGGAGGCGCTCGAGGCCAAGCAGCTCCTCGACATCGACCGCCTCGATCCGCGCGCGGAGATGGAGCTGTCGCCGTCGAGACCGTTCCGGCGGCGCGACGAGCGGCGCCTGCTCCTCATCGACGATCAGGCGGTCACGCCGCGGCAGGATCCGCAGGCGGATCCGTTCATCAAGACGGACCTGCGGCCGCACCGCGAGGCGCTGATCGCGACGTGCCAGAAGCTCCCGATCCGGATGGGGCGGCTGTTCGTCCTCGGCAGCTGGGGGCTCGACGCGGTGCTCGTGGCGCGCACGGCGCGCGACCTGCGCGGCATCAGCCTCGTGTCGTGGGTGCTCGATCCGCAGGTCGATGTCGACGGCAAGCGCCGCCAGACGCCGCTGTCGCAGAAGGAGTTCGAGGCGAAGCTCGACGCGTACGAGAAGCGGCTCGAGGAGCTCGACGAGCAGCAGATCCTGGCGGAGCTCCGGGGCGTGGCGTTCGAGCGGCGCGGCGACGTGCTGGTCGTCGACGTGCTCGAGGCCGACGGCACGTGGGATCAGCGCAAGTCGATGATGATGGAGCAGCAGCTCGCGGCGGTGGAGCGGTTCTCGATGATCCCGGGCGCCCCGGCGGCGCCGCGGCCGAGCGAGCGCCCGACGCGGTCGATCCGGCCGCCGACGCTGCCGCCGGATGCGGACGTGAAGGCGGGCGGCGCGGGCAAGGGGGCGGCCGCCGGCAAGGCGGCGGCCGCCGGCAAGGCGGGGGCGGCCCCGGCCCCGGCCCCGGAGCCGAAGGGGCCGCCGCTCGCGACGGCGGAGGTCGACGGCGCGGTCGTGCTGGTGTTCCCGGCGGAGCGGTTCGACCTCGACGTGGCGGCGGCGCTGGGCAAGCGCGACTGGGACCACATCGTCCGCAGCTCGGACAACCTGTCGGGCGCGCTCCGGGACAAGATCCACCGCGAGGGCGCGGGCTGGATCGCGCCGATCGAGTTCTTGTCCGAGGTCTTCGTCGACGGCAAGCCGCTCACGAAGCCGGAGTTCGAGCGCACGGCCCAGGTCGGCAGCGGCGTGCGCTCCCTGCCCGTCCACTTCCCGCGCTTCGGGGCGGTCACGCTCCTCGAGATCGCCGGCAAGGGCCGGTTCGTGACGTCACTCGATGACGCCGAGCGCGCAGCCAAGCTCGTGCGGTGATGCAGCGGATCGCCGCATCGCTCGTGCTCGTGCTTGTGCTCGTGCTCGTGCTCGCCAGCGGGCTCCTGAGTGGCTCGCGGCTGGCGCTGGCGCAGCCGGCAGACGAGCTGTCGGCCACGACGATCGTCTATGCGCGCGGCGCGGCGCTCTACAAGTCGGACGCCAGGGGCAAGGGCGAGGTCGAGCTGGTCACGCTGCCGAAAGGCGCCGCGGTGCGCGCGCTGCGGACGGACGCGGCGGCGACGGTGCTGCTCGCGGACGTGGGCGGCAAGTGGTCGTGGATGCCGCTCGACGGCCAAGCGAAGGCGCTCGTGGCGCTGCCGTGCGGCGACGGGCCGGCGCAGCTCGCCACCGACGGCACGTGCGTGCTGTGCCGCAACAGCAAGCAGCCGGCTCAGTCGGTCATCGTCCTCTTGAAGACGGGCAAGGGGACGCCGGTCGCGGTGCCGTCACTCGGCGCGCGGCTCATCGGCGCTGGCGCGGACCGCCGGCTCGTGTGGGCGGACAAGGGAATCTGGTCGGCGCTGGCGGCGAGCCCGACCCAGAAGACGCTGGTCGCGCCGGAGGCGCCGCTGCGCGGCTTCTTGCCGAGCCCGGACGGCGCGCGCGCGGTGGGCGTCTACACCGACGTGCCGCTGGCGGGCACGCCGGGCGCCACCGCCAAAGCGAAGCCGGCCGAGCTGCTCATGAGCTTCGCGCTCGATGGCGTGGGCGCGCGCCGCAAGGTCATCCGCTCCGGGGTCGCCGTCGAGTGGTCGCACGACAGCCAGTGGGTGCTGGTCCAGGACGGCGGCTCGGCCTGCATCATGCGGGCGGTCGGCGGCCAGTACAAATGCTGGCGCGGCTTCACGGCGGCGTCGATCGCCCCGAGCGGCGCGTACGCGCTCCTGCTCGGAGCGCAGAAGCCGGACAAGGCGGCGCCGAAGGGGAAGCAGGCGGCGCCGCCGAAGCAGGCGCCGAAGCAGGCGGCTCCGAAGCAGGCGCCGCCGAAGCAGCCGGCCAAGGAGGGCGCGAAGGAGGGAGAGAGCGACGAGCCGGAGGACGCAGACCACGCGGACGGGGGCGGCGCGCCGATCCCGGTCGACGACGTGGCCGTGCCTCCGCCGACGGGCCCGCTGTCGCTCTACCGCGCGAAGCTCGACGGCCCTTACACCGAGGCGCCGATCTTGCTCGTGAAGCTCGTCGACGGCGCCGCCGTCTGGCTCCCGAAGCCGTAGCTGGCCGTCCCTGCTCAGGGCTGCTTAGGGCACCGAGATCGTATCGCCGGCGAGGAGCCAGATGTTCATGTCGAGCCGCTTGCCCGACGTGATCTTGCCGTAGTCGACGGGGATGGTGCGGATCTTCTTCGATTCCGGATCGACCCGGAAGATCTTGATCTCGCTCTGCTTGGCGAACCGCGAGACGCCGCCGGCCATCGCGAGCGCGTCGGCGACGGTGACGAAGCCGTCGGACGTGTAGACGCCGGGCCGGCCGACCTCGCCCTCGATCGTGAACTTGTAGCTCCGCCACGCCTTCACCGCGATCGTCACGAGCTCGGTGCCGGGCGTCGACTTCACGTAGTCCGCGAGCTGCGTCTTGATCTGCCGCTTGAGCGACGTCGGGGTCTCGCCGGCGGCCTTCAGATCGCCGATCAGCGGCATCGTGATGGTGCCGTCGGGGCGGATCGTGGCCTCGGTGTTGAATTCCTTGTTCTCCCACACGTTGACCGCGACGACGTCGCCGACCCCGAGCACCAGCTCCTTCGTCCTCGGATCCGGCTCCTTCGCGTAGTCGTGGAACGGGACGGGCTTCGGACACCCGGCGAGCACGACGAACCACAAAACAAGCAGGGCGCGCATGACGCGCGAAAGTGTCGCGCGGGACGCGGCCTAGTTCCAGTCCCGCCGGGTCATGATCGCGCCCCCGATGGGCATGATCGACATGCGCGCGTAGCGCTCCGACGCCGCGCCGGGCTGCGCCGCCTCGAAGAACAGCGTGCGCGGATCGCACGTCCCGTCGGGATAACACCGGGCCTCGAAGGCCGTGAAGTCCGCGGAGCGGGGGCGCGCGTCGTGGCCGCCGACGCCGTCCGCCCAGGACTCGGCGGCGATCTGCCGCGGGACGGTGTACTGGAGCACCGCGATCCACTCGGCGGAGGTCGCCGAGACCTCCTCGAAGCGCTCGAGCACGAACGTGGGCTGCGGGCCCGTGGTCAGGCCGCGCACCCGCGTGCGCGCCTTCGTGAGCATGCCCGCGGTCACGGTCGCGCGCAGCGGACCGAGCGCCACCGCACGGCGGCTCGCCTCCCGGACCAGATCGCCGACCCGGCCGGCCACGTCGTGCGGCCGCGTCTGGGGCGCGAGGTAGACGGTGGCGATCGAGACGAGGATGCCCACGATCGCCACGACCATCATGAGCTCGACGAGCGTGAAGCCGCGCGGCGGCGGACGCGCGCTCACCGGCCGACCCCGAGGTTCCGCAGATCGATCTGGAACGTCGTGTAGCGGTAGATGCGGTTGCCGGCGAGGGCGGGCAGCACCGACGGCAGCGGGATCGCGGCCCGGTCGCCGATCGTGTTGAACTGCTCGTTGCCGGGTTCGGTCAGGCTCGGCGTCGACGCGCTCGCGATGCCCTCGACGTCGCGCGAGGTCCGCGCGACGAGGCTGATCGTGAGCTGGAGCGGCGCGCTGAAGGGGGTGGGCGCGGCCACGGGGGCGGTCGCGAACTCCTGCTCCTCGCCGGAGTACCAGTCGCGCTCGAGATCGGTGTCCGGGTCGCGCGTCTCGTCGGTGTTGCCGGGCTCGAAGAGCTGCGTCGCGACCTGGAGATCGGTGAAGCCGTAGGCCTGATCCTGCCAGTCGTCCTGGCCGGCGAGGGTGCCGAGCGTCGACAGCTGGAGCACGCCGTCCGCGGGGCGCGCGGGATCGATGCGCCAGTGGCGCGCCGCCAGCTTGTAGAAGACGGTCTTCCCGCGGCTCGGGTCGCCGCCCACGTTCGGCTCGCGGGGGCAGAACAAGTTGTCGTCGGCCGTCCCCCACGGCGGCGCCGTCGAGAACACGAGCTGCGTCGGGCCCACGCTCGAGACCTGGAGCACGCACGCCTCGAACTGCGCGACCCTGGGGCCGCTAGGGTACGCTGGCTCGATCACGTGCGTCGACATCACGACGACGTCGCCGGGGACGAGGCCCGCCGTCGACGTGAGCTGATCGCACGCGAGCCGCGTGCACGTGGTCCCGGCGGCGGCGTCCACGGCGACCTGCACCGACGGATCGGCGTAGTAGAGCTCGAGCTCGTCGGGCGCGTCGGCGTTGTTGATCACGCGCAGCGGCGACCGCCGCAGGCCGCCCCCGAGCGTCGCGACATAGAAGCCGTCGGCCATGCGCAGGCCGGCCAGCTTCGCGTCGAGCTCGATCCGGGCGCGCGCCCCGGCGAGCTTGCTCTGCACCTCGGAGACCTGCTGCTGGCCGCGGTACGCGGTCGACATGCGGACGAAGATCGCGAAGATCATCCCGACGAGCAGCGAGCTCACGACGAGCGCGACCATCAGCTCGATCAGCGTGAAGCCGCGCTGGCCCGCGCGCGGGCGCGCCCGCGGCCGCGCCCGCCGGGCGCCGCGGCTCACAGCCCCACCTCGACGGACCGGATCACCTCGACGGCGATCAGGTGATCGAGCGCCCCGCCCTGCGCGCCCTGGGCCGCGCCCTCGTCGGTCCAGCCGACCTCGACGCGGATCCGCCACAGGCTGCCTGACACCGTGGTCAGCGGCTCGATCGCGACGCGGCAACGGAACGTCATGCCGCCCCGCCCGGTCGCCGTCGGCTCGACGGCGCTGGCGCCGCGGCGGCACCACGGCACGTCGAGCGGCGGCGTGTCGCCGGCGTTGCCGGTGAGCAGCGCGGCGAGCTCGCCGCCGGTGCGCGCCGCGCGGAGCGACTCGAGCGCCGCCTGCCCGATCTGCGTCGCCTCGGCGAAGCGGCTGGCGCTGTCGTTGCCGCGCACGAGGCTCACGTGCAGCGACAAAAGGCCGATGAGGGCGATCGTCGTGATGCCGAGCGTGATCAGGAGCTCGAGCAGCGTGAAGCCGCGCTGGCGCCGCCGCGCGCCGCACGTCACGCCTGCGCCGTCGCGGAGCGAGCCCATCACGGTCGAAGATACCGCGGGCAGCGAGCGGGCGCCGAAGCCAAAAGCTGCGCGGCGCCCGCTCCTGGTCGGCGCCTTCAGGGCGCCTTCAGGGCGCCTTCGGGCGGCCGTCGCGGTCGAGCTCGACGAGCCCACCCGTGCCTACATCGCCGCGCGCCGCCAGCTCGACGAGCGCCTCGCGCAGCGTGAGCTGCTTGCCGTCCTTCTGGTACGGCTCGCGCGTCCAGATCGTCTTCTCCTTCTTGGTATCGGGATCGATCTCCTTCTTCGGCACGCCGACGATCATCTTCGCGTTGCCGTCCCCCACCACGAGGTACACGGCCTGCCCCGGCTTCAGGTGCTTGCCGGCCGACGCCTTCACCTGCGCCTCGGAGACCGCGCCGATTTTTCCGACGAAGCCATTGTAGTAATCGAGCGGCAGCCCGAAGTAGACGAGCCGGCGGTAGTTGCCGAGCGCCGCCTGCGCGGTCGCGAACTGCGACGGGAGCCCGAGGATCGAGCCCTGCTTCTCGCGATCGAGCTCGTCCTTCTGGATCGGGCGCGCGGCGGACGCGAGGTCCTTCACCTCGCGCGCGATCTCGAGGACCGACTGGTACGTCGCGTCGGCCTGCACGGACGCGCTCGCGTTGAACGTGCCGTACTGCTTCGTGTAGCCGAAGCCGCCGCGCGCGCCGTACGAGTACCCCTTCTCCTCGCGCAGGTTCATGTTGATGCGGCTCGTGAAGCCGCCGCCGAACACGGCCGCCATCATGGTGTTCGCGAAGTAGTCGGGCGCCGTGCGCGCCGGCCCGAAGTGCAAGAGCGAGACCTGCGACTGCGCCGAGCCGGGGATGTCGACGAAGAAGATCCGGCCGGCGGGCGCCTTCGGCGCGGGCAGCGCCGGGAGCTTGGCGGGCGCGCCCGTCCAGGCGGCGAGCGCGCCCTTGTCGAAGTACGCGCGCACCTCCGCCTCGGTCAGATCGCCGACGACGAACAGCCGCGCGTTCCCGGGCCGGAAGTAGGCGGCCGCGTACTGGCGGCAGTCGTCGAGCGTGAGCGCGGCGAGCGACGCCTCGGTGACGACCCCGCCGAACGGGTGATCGAGGCCGTACAGCACGGTGCCGGTCACGCGGCCGGCGACCGCGGCCGGCGTGCCGCGCGCCTGCTTCACGCCCTCGATCCGGCGCGCCACCATGCGATCGAAGTCCGACGTGCGCAGGCCGGGCGTGCGCAGCGCGTCGACGAACAGGCCGAACGTGACGTCGAGGTGCTTCTTCAGGCTCGACAGCGTGATGCCGGCCGAGTCCTCCGCGGCGTAGGTGTTCACGTTCGACGCCACGTCGGCGAGCGCCTCGGCGTACTGGATCTTGTCGAGCTTCTCGGTGCCCTCGGTGAGCATCGCCATGCAGACGCTCGCGAGGCCCTCCTTGCCCTTCGGATCGGTCATCGAGCCGCCGTCGAAGTTCAGATCGATCGACACGATCGGCAGCTCGTGCTGCTCGACGAGGTAGGCGCGGATGCCGTTCTTGAGCGTGAACGGCCTCACCGGCGGCAGGCGGAACGGCCGCGGCGCGCCGGCCTTGGGCTGCTGCTTGCGGAACTCCTCGTCGGGGAACGCGAGCTCCTGCGGCGCGGCCGTCTGGGAAATTTTCACAGAGGATGAGGGGGGCGGTTGCACGGGGACCTCCGGCTGAGGAGCGGCCGCGGGGGGCGTCAGCGGCACGTCGGGCGAGGGCGGCGGCTGGTTCATCCCGGGCCCGGCGGTCGGCCCGGTGGTCGGCCCGGTGGTCGGCCCGGTGGTCGGGTCGGCGACCGGCTTGGCCGGCGCGCTGCAGGCGGCGAGGCCAGCGGCGAGGAGCGAGAGCGAATACAGGCTGCGAGCGATCATTTCTGCTTCCTCCCCGCGCCCTCGGCAGGCGCGCCGGTGGGGATCGTGATCACGGTGACCATGCGGTCCGGCTGGAGGTACTTCGCCGCCGTCGCGCGGATCTTCTCGGCGGTCGTGGTGCGGTAGCGATCGAGGTCCCACGTGACGCGGTCCGGATCGCCCAGGTAGTGGTTGTACATCTGCAGGATGTCCGCGCGCCCGAGCGCCGTCTCGAGGTTGTGGATGTTCTGCGCCTCGACGCTGGCGACGACGCGCGCGATGTTCTTGGCGGGCAGCGGCTCCTTGCCGAGGCGCGCGATCTCCTCGGCGACGATCCGCTTGACGTCTTCGATCTTGCCCTCGCTGCGCAGGGTCACCGCGACGGTGAAGATGCCCGAGAACGAGGAGCCGTTCTGGAACGCCGTCACGTTCTGCGCGAGCGGCCGATCGTAGACGAGCGCCTTGTACAGCCGGCCCGGGCCCTCCTGCGAGAGCGCGTTCGCCGCGACGTCGAGCTCGGCGTCGCCCTCGGCGAACTGCGCGGGCGAGTGCCACGTGAACGTGATCCGGCGGAGCTTCGCGAAGTCGTCGTTCGTGATCGTCACCTCGGACGGCCGGATCGTCGGCGCGGGCACGGCCACCGGCACGGGCTTCGCGCTCTTGGGGAACGATCCGAACCAGCGCTCGACGAGCTTCTTGGCGGCCGGCGGATCGAAGTCGCCGGCGAGGGTGAGCGTCGCGTTCGCCGGCACGTACCAGGTCTTGAAGAACGCCTTGACGTCGTTGATCGAGGCGGCCGTGAGGTCCTCGTGCTTGCCGATCGTGAGGTAGCGGTACGGGTGGCCCTCGGGGTAGAGCGCCGCGTACTGCGCGAACAGCGCCTTGCCGTACGGCACGTTGTCGTAGCGCTGGCGCCGCTCGTTGCGCACGACGTCGATCTGGTTGTCGAGGCTCTTCTTCGTGAACGTGCTCGGATCGAGCAGGTAGCCCATCCGATCGCTCTCGAGCCACAGCGCGGCCTCGAGCTGGTTCGACGGCACCACCTCGAAGTAGTTCGTGCGGTCCGGGTTCGTGGTGCCGTTGATGCTGTCGCCGCCGATCTTCTTCAGCACCTCGAAGTGCCGATCGCTGCCGACGTTCTTCGAGCCCTGGAACACCATGTGCTCGAACAGGTGGGCGAAGCCGCTCCGGCCGTAGACCTCGTGGCCGGAGCCGACGTGGTACCAGAGGTTCACCGCGACGATCGGCACGCGCCGATCCGGCGCGAGGATGACCTCGAGGCCGTTCGGCAGCGTGTAGCGCTCGAACGCGATCTTGGGATCGCCGCCGGGCGCGGCGGGCACCGACGCGGGCAGCGCGCAGAGCGCGGCGGCGAGCGGCAGCGCCCGCCAGGTTCTCGACGAGATCATGGATCCTCCGTGGGTCGGCGCACAAGCTATGCCGCGCCCGGAGGCATGTCCAGCGATCTGAACGAAGCCGCGCGGTCCCCGCGCTTCGCCGCGCTCGCGCGCGGGCGCGGGGCTCAGAGCTCGAGCGGCTGGACGCCCAGGAGCACGTGCTCGTTCGAGATCGCGTCGAGCCAGAGGAGCAGCCGGCGCACCTCGACCGGCGAGACGTCGATCTCGAGGATGCGCCGGATCGGGTGGCCGGCCAGCGTGCGCGCCAGGTCCTGATCGCACGTCGACCACGCGTTCGCGAGCGGCGTCTGCCGCACCGGCAGGCCCTCGACGCCCCCGCCGACGCCCATCACGAACTTCGCGAACGCCGGGTTCGCGGCGACGATCACGCCGTGCGCCGACAGGAGCGCGAGCGGCAAGCGGCAGCCGTCGAACGCGATCCGGCCGAGCGCGTCGCGCGTGTTCTCGCTCCGCTGCTCGATGACGACGCGCTTGCTCGGGCCCTGCTTGCCGCGCCGGCCAAAGCCGAGCATGTCCATCACGGTGCGCAGCTCGTAGATGAACGCGGCCATGTCCTTGTGCCGCTCGGCCGGGCGCTTGGCGAGCGCGTGGAAGATCAGCCGCTCGAGCGCCGGATCGATGCCGCCCTCGATGATCTGCGACGGCGGCCTGGCGATCTCGTCGAGGTGGCCCGAGAGGATCTTCTGCACCGGCCCGTCCCACGGCACCGCGCCCGTGATGAGCTCGTAGAGCAGGATGCCCACGCCGTAGACGTCGGAGGCCGGCGACGCCGGCTCGCCGCGGATCCGCTCGGGCGCCACGTAGTGCGGCGTGCCCGAGAGCGACGTCGAGGCGCGGCTCGCGGTCAGGGAGCGCGCGAGGCCGAAGTCGAGGAGCTTGGCGACCATCTTCGTGCGCTTGCCGTCGTGCTCCTCCTCGGAGATCAGGATGTTCTCGGTCTTGATGTCGCAGTGGACGACGTTCTGCTTGTGGATGTAGTGCAGGGCCTCGGCGACCTGCAGCACGATCTCGCACGCCTTGCGGATCGACAGCCGCTTCTCGCGGAACAGGATCCGGTGCAGGGGCTCGCCCTCGACGAGCTCCATGACCATGTACATCCCGACCTTCTCGTCCTCGCCGAAGTCGACGACGCCCGTGATGCCGGGATGGGACATCGCGCTCGCGAAGCGCGCCTCGCGGTAGAACAGCTCGCGCGCCTCGTCGGTCTCGGCGACCTGGTTCGAGATGATCTTCAGCGCGAACGTGCGCGCCAGGTCCTTGTGCGTGACCTTGTAGACCTTGCCCATGCCGCCCTGCCCGATGCGCGACACGAGCTGGTAGCGGCCGCCGACGAGCGTCGACTGCTGGATCGTCCCGTGGCGCGGGCTTCCCCCGCTGCGGCGCGGCGGCGGGACCGGCGTCTGGAGCATCGAGCGATCCGGCTCCGGCGGCGCCGGTCGAACGGGCGCGGGCCGGACGTGCGCCACCGGCGGCGGCGGCGGGTGGGCGCCGCGCGCGGTGGGCTCGCGGCGCGGCGGCGCGACGGCGCGGGCGACCGTGAGCGAGCCGCGGTCCGGCGAGAGCGAGCGCGGATCGATGCGGACCTCGTTCGTCTCGTGGTAGCCGACCTCGGGCAGGCGCGGGATCTCCGTCGTGATGTCCTTGGCGACCTCCCGCACGACCGCGTTCGAAGCGGTGGTCGCGGTGGCCAGGCCGTGGCCGTGGCCGTGGCCGTGGCGCCCCTGGCGCGCCCGCGGCGCGGCGTCGTCCTCGGGCGGGGGCGGGGGCAGCGGCAAGACCGGAGGCCTGCGCCCCGATGGGTTCCGCTGATCCGGCACCGCCGGATCCTACCACCGCCCAGGGATCGCGCGCCGGCCGCAAGCGCGCGGCCAAGGTGGCGTACATTCCCACGGCCGATGCAGGAGCTCTGGTCGGGAGCCAGCTACGAGCCGCGCCTCCTGTCGCTGCCGTTCGCGCTCGCCCCGACCGCGATGGTGAGCGTCATCGCGTACACCGCCGTGATGCGCGGCGCGCCGGTGCTGCGCGGCTGGCTGCTCGCGCACATGCTGGCGCTCCTGCCGTACGCGACCGTCGTGATGCTGGCGCCTTCGATCAACTCGGCGGCGGTCGCCGAAGAGCTGTTCCGCGCCGCCGCGAGCCTCATCCCGCTGGCGGCGGCCGGCGGGACGGGCTTCCAGCTGGCGCTGGTCCGGCCGTCCCGCCGCTACCGGAACCTCGCCTGGTTCCTGGTCGCCAACGCGGCGGTCTGGGTCTTCGTCGGCAACACAGGGCACCTCCTCGTCGGGAGCGTCGCGTGGCTCGGCTCGTTCTGGTTCCCGGTCGCCGGCCCGCTCGCGTGGGTCGGCCTCGTCCACACGATGGTGATCGCGGGGATCGGGTTCGCGGCGCTCGGCCACACCGCGCTGACCAGCCGGCCGTCGATGGAGCGCCGCCAGCTCCGCGCGGCGCTCCTCGCGAGCCTCGTCACGTACGCCGGCCTGCTCGACGTCGCGCTGTCGTACGGCATCGGCGCGTTCCCGATCGGCTGGCTCCTCTCGGGGGCCGGGTGCCTGCTCGTCGTGCGCGCGCTCGTCGTCGAGGACCTCCTGCGCGTGCGCGCGGTCGACACCACGGCGCCGCGGCTCGTCGTGCACTTCGCGGCCGCGGCGCTGCTCGCGTGGCTCGCGCTCACGGAGCTCGGGCCCCGCGCGCCCGCGTGGTCCGTCGCGGTCGGGATCGGGCTCGCGTTCGCCGGCGTGCGGGCCGCGATCGCGATGTTCGACCTCGTCACGCGCGGCGGCCGCGGCGGCGAGGGCCCGCTCGATCGTCTGCTCGCGCAGCTCGTCACGCGGGCGCGCGCGCTGACCCAGCCGCCCGAGATCGCGACGCTCGCCAGCGACATCGTCCACCTCGGCATCGGCGCCACGCCCACCGTGCTGCTCGCGGCCGAGGCGGACTGGGGCTGGACCGACGCGGCCGGCGCGCGGCTCGCTGACGAGGCCGCGCCGGATCCGCTGTTCACCGGCTGGCTCGCGGAGCACGGCGCGCCGGTGTTCGACGACGATCTCGGACCGGTGCCGCCGGACCTCCGCGAGCACGCGGCGAAGATCTTCGAGCGGCACGCCGCGCGCACGATCTTCCCCGTCCAGAGCGCGGACGAGCTGCTCGCGCTGATCCTCCTGCCGGCGCAGGCGCGCCGGGTCCGCGGGCGCGGGCTCGCGTTCGTGGGGCGCGCCGCCGATCGGCTCGCCGAGGCGCTGCTCCACGCCCGGCTCGCGCGGCGCGCGGCGGAGCGGGCCTCGCTCGCGCGCGAGGTCGAGCTCGCGGCCACCGTGCAGGCCGAGCTGCTCCCCGGCCGCGGCCCGCACGTCCACGGCGACGTCACCGTCGTCGGCTCGTGGCTGCCGGCGACGCGGTGCGCCGGCGACCTCTGGAGCGTCTACCCGCTGCCCGGCGGGCGCGTCCTCGTCGCGATCGGCGACGTCACCGGCCACGGCGTCGCGTCGGCGATGGTGACCGCGGCCGCGCTCGGCGCGTGCGACGTCTACGTGCGGCGCAGCGGCAGCCGGCTCGACCTCGCGGAGCTGATGGCGGCGCTCGATCTCGCGGTGCGGCGCGCCTCGGGCGGCGAGCTCGCGATGACCTGCTTCGCGGCGCTGATCGATCCGGGCGCGAAGGACCTCGCGTACGTGTCGTGCGGCCACACCGCGCCGTACCTGTGCCGCGCGGCATCGAGCGCCCGCGCGGGCGCGCGGCCGCGAGCCGGCTCGAGCGCCGGTGCCAGCGCCGAGGCGCTCCCCGCGAGCGCGGGCGACTCCGCGAGCCTGCCGGCCGCCGGGGCTTCGGGGAGCCTGCCGGCCGCCGGGGCTTCGGGGAGCCTGCCGGCCGCCGAGGCTTCGGGGAGCCTGCCCGCCGCCGGGGCTTCGGGGAGCCTGCCCGCCGCCGGGGCTTCGGGGAGCCTGCCCGCCGCCGGAGACCCCGGCCGCGCGCGGACCACGGGGAGCTACCGCAGCGCGCGCAGCACCGGGATCTTCGAGAACGTCATGCTCTCGGGCGTCGAGCTCCACGCGCTGGTCGGGCGCGGCAACCCGCTCGGCGCGGGCGTCCCGTCGGTGCCCCGCGTGCATCATCGATCGCTGGAGCCTGGCGATCTCGTGGTCTGGTATACCGACGGTGTGATCGAAGCGAAGGATCCCGCGGGCCGGCCGTACGGCGACCGCCGGCTCCAGCACCTCTTGAAGCGGCTCGCTCCCGAGCGGCTCGTCCCCGCCGGCGTGCACGAGCTCGTCCTGGGCGACGTCTCGGCGCACCGCGCCGGGACCCCGCTCGCCGACGACGAGACCGTGGTCGTCGCGCAGGTCGCGCCCGCGCCGGCGCCGGCGGCCACCGCCGCGGAGGCGCCCGCGCCATGAGGCTCCGCGTCCTCAGCTACAACATCCACAAGTGCATCGGCGGCGTCGATCGCCGCTACGAGCCCGAGCGCGTGATCGACGTGATCCGCGCGCTCGACACCGACGTCGTGATGCTGCAGGAGGTGGACGCTGGCGTCAGCCGGTCGCGCCGCGACAAGCAGGTCGAGCTGCTCGGGGACGGCCTCGGGATGCCGTACCGCACGTGGTACCCCAACGTCGACGTGCGCGGTGGCGGCCAGTACGGCAACGCGATCCTGTCGCGGTACCCGCTCGTCGAGAGCACGAACATCGACCTGACGCTGCGGTGGAAGAAGCGGCGCAGCGCGCTGCACGGCGTGATCCGCGTCCGCCACGACGACGTGGACCGCACGATCCACGTGTTCAACATGCACCTCGGCCTCGCGCGCTACGAGCGGCGCCGCCAGCTCGACAAGTTCCTCGCGTGCCACCCGTTCGCCCACCTCCACCACGACACGCCGGTCGTCGTCGGCGGCGACCTCAACGACGTCTACGGCGGCCTCGGCGAATTGCTCGCGCCCGCCGGCTTCCGCGGCATCGAGCGCCGGCCGCTGACGTTCCCCGCGTGGGGCCCGGTGCGCGCGCTCGACGCGATCTTCGTGCGCGGCGCCGTCGACTTCCTGCGGCTCGCGCGCTGCGACAGCGCGCTCGCGCGGCGCGCCAGCGATCACCGGCCGCTCGTCGCCGAGGTCCGGCTGCACCCGCACCACCACGCGGCCGCGGGCGCGGGGCACGAGCCCGTGCCGCCCACGTCGCGGAGCTAGCGCGTGGTAGCGCGTGGTACAAGCATCGAGCGGATGTCGAGCGCGCCGACCTCGTACCTGAACGACGGAGTGCACTACGATGCATGTCACGCGCACCGGCTCGACGACGTGCCGTTCTGGCAGCACGCCGCGACGCGCTGCCGGAACGTGCTCGAGCTCGGCTGCGGCACCGGCCGGATCGCGGTCCCGCTCGCGGCGTCCGGCGCGGCGATCGGCCGGCAGGTGATCGGCATCGACTCGAACCCGTCGATGCTCGATCAGGCGCGGCGCAAGATGCACGCCGCGAACGTCCAGCTCGAGCTCGTCCTGGGCGACATGCGCGCGTTCGACCTCGGGCGCGACGACATCGACCTCGCGATCCTCAGCTTCAACACGATCAACGTGCTCCTCTCGCTCGAGGACGCGCTCGCGTGCCTGCGCTGCACGCGGCGCCACCTCGCGCCGACCGGCCGGCTCGTGATCGACACGTTCCTGCCGTCGCCGCCGCGCCTGGTGCCCGACAAGCTGAACATCGACTACACGCTGCCCGACGGCGAGATGATCACGATCACGGCGCAGCGCTCGTACGACCCGGCGCAGCAGCTCCGCGTGCTCGACCTCGTCATCCGCTCGCCGGACGAGGGCCGGGTCGAGACCGATCGCTCCGAGGTCCACGTCTACTACCCCGCGGAGCTGATCCTCCTGCTCGTGCAGGCCGGCTTCGACGTCGTGGCCACCTACGGCGGCTACGACCAGCGCCGGCTCGACGCGCGCTCGCACCGGCTGATCGTCGTCGCCTCGCCGCGCGCGTAGCGACGCAGGCCGCGGGCCTAGCGCGTCAGCGGCTTGTACTTGATCCGGTGCGGCTGGTCGGCGTCGGTGCCCAGGCGGCGCTTCCGATCGGCCTCGTAGTCGGCGAAGTTGCCCTCGAACCACTCGACGTGCGAGTCGCCCTCGAACGCCAGGATGTGCGTGGCGATGCGATCGAGGAACCAGCGGTCGTGGCTGATCACGACGGCGCAGCCCGGGAACTTCTCGAGGCCGTCCTCGAGCGCGCGCAGCGTGTCGACGTCGAGGTCGTTCGACGGCTCGTCGAGCAAGAGCACGTTGCCCGCGCGCTTGATCATCTTCGCGAGGTGGACGCGGTTGCGCTCGCCGCCCGAGAGGATGCCGACCCGCTTCTGCTGGTCCTGGCCCTTGAAGTTGAAGCTCGACACGTACGCGCGCGCGTTGACCTGGCGGTCGCCGAGCGTCAGCGCCTCGGCGCCCTCGGCGATCTCGTCGTACAGCGTCTTGTTGTCGTCGAGCGCGTCGCGGCTCTGGTCGACGTAGCCGAGCTTGACCGTCTCGCCGACCTTGATCGAGCCCTTGTCCGGCTGCTCGACGCCCATGATCATGCGGAACAACGTCGTCTTGCCGGCGCCGTTGGGGCCGATCACGCCGACGATGCCGCCGCGCGGCAGCTTGAACGTCAGGTTGTCGATCAGCAGGCGATCGCCGAACGCCTTGCTGACGCCCTCGAAGACCACGACCTCGGCGCCCAGGCGCGGGCCCGACGGGATCACGATCTCGAGCGCCGGATCGCGCGCCTCCCGCTGCGCCTCCGTCACCATCTCGTCGTAGCGCGCGAGGCGGGCCTTGCTCTTGGCCTGGCGCGCCTTCGGCGACGACCGCACCCACTCGAGCTCGCGGGCCAGCATGCGCTCGCGCGCGCCCGCCTGCTTCTCCTCGTCGCGGATGCGCTTGGCCTTGAGCTCGAGCCAGCCGGAGTAGTTGCCCTCGAACGGGTGGCCCTCGCCGCGATCGAGCTCGAGGATCCACTTCGCGACGTTGTCGAGGAAGTAGCGATCGTGCGTGATCGCGACGACCGTGCCCTTGAACTCCTCGAGCGTGCGCTCGAGCCAGGCGACGCTCTCGGCGTCGAGATGGTTCGTCGGCTCGTCGAGCAGCAGCATGTCCGGCTTGCTGAGGAGCAGCCGGCACAGCGCGACGCGGCGGCGCTCGCCGCCGGAGATCTTCGTGACGTCGGCGTCGCCCGGCGGGCAGCGCAGCGCGTCCATCGCCATGTCGACGGTGTGATCGAGCTCCCACGCGTTCGCCGCCTCGATCTGATCCTGGAGCCGCCCCTGCTCCTCGAGCAGCTTCTCCATCTTCTCGGGCGACATGTCCTCGCCGAGCTTCATCGAGACCTCCTCGAACCGCTCGAGCAGCTTGCGCGTCTCGACGACGCCCTCCTCGATGTTGCCCTTGACGTCCTTCTTCGGATCGAGCTGCGGCTCCTGCGGCAGGTAGCCGATGCGCAGCCCCGGCGCGGGCCACGCCTCGCCGAGGAAGTCCTTGTCGACGCCCGCCATGATGCGGAGGAGTGTGCTCTTGCCTGCGCCGTTGTTGCCGAGCACGCCGATCTTCGCGCCCGGATAGAACGACAACCAGATCCCCTTCAAGATCTCGCGCTTGGGCGGGACGATCTTGCGCAGATCCTTCATCACGAACGTGTACTGGGCGGTCACGGGGCTCCTTGGGAAGAGACGGAGAAGTGGCGGCGGTTATACCTTTTCGCCTGCCGCACACAACCGGCCAGCGAGCCCGCGCGCACGCTGGCCGTTCGGGGAGGGCCCCGACGGTGCCGCAGCTTGCCCGTGGCTGGCCCGTGGCTGGCCCGTGAATTGACACAGCGCCGGGCGTGGCCACGTTGAGGCGCATGTTCAAGTCCTGGCGATTGGGGAAGCTGCTCGGGTTCCCGATCGAGATCAACCTGACTTTTCTGATCCTCCTGGGGATCGTGTTCCTGGCGTTCGGCGGCAGCGCGCTGGCCGTGCTCGGCGTGCTCATCGCGTTCGGGTCGGTCGTGCTGCACGAGCTCGGGCACGCGGTGGTCGCGCGCCAGCTCGGCGTGCACGTCGCGGGCATCGAGCTCGGCTTCCTCGGCGGGGCCGCGAAGATGGAGAACCTGCCGCGCACGCCGCGCCACGAGCTGATGATCGCCGCCGCCGGCCCGGCGGTGTCGCTGATGCTCGGCGGCGCGTTCGTCGGCACAGGCTTCGCGCTCGGCGCGCTGCCGCTCGCGTCGTACCTCGTGTGGATCGGCGTCATCAACCTCGTCATCGCCGGGTTCAACCTGATCCCGGCCTTGCCGATGGACGGCGGCCGCATCCTGCGCGCGCTGCTCGTGCGCCGCCACGGCTTCGTCCGCGCCACGGACATCGCCGTCACCGTCTCGCGCTTCGCCGCCGTCGGCTTCGCCATCTACGGCCTCCTGGGCGGCCCGTTCCAGCTCCTCGTGCTCGCGCCGTTCCTCTGGCTCATGGGCAACCGCGAGCGCGCGCTGGCGCGCATGGCCCCCGACGACGGCTGGCCCCGCGGCGACGTCGAGATCCTCGGCCGCGACGCCTGGCGCGACCGCGACGTCGGCTACGGCGACGGCCCCGGCGACGGCCCCAGCTGGGGCAGCCCGTTCGATCCCCGCACCCGTTACAGCGGCGGCCTGCGCCGCTTCACGGTGGTCCGCCGCAACGGCCGCATCGAGATCGTCCCGCTCGATTGAGCGCCGCCGCGGGCCGGCGCGCCGCGGGCCAGCGCGCCGCGGGCCGGCGCGCCGCTCACTTCAGGTCGTCGTAGCCGCCGCCGTTGACGACGCGCGAATAGCCGGCCGCCTCGAGCGCCTGCTTGGCCTTCGTGGCGCGGCTGCCCCGGGCGCAGTAGCCGATGACGGTCCGCGCCCACGTGGGATGAGCACGGGCCGCGCCCACGTGGGACGAGCGCGGGCCGCGCCCACGTGGACGAGCGCGGGCCGCGCCCACGTGGGACGAGCGCGGACCGCGCCCACGTGGGACGAGCGCGGGCCGCGCCCACGTGGGACGAGCGCGGGCCGCGCCCACGTGGGACGAGCGCGGGCCGCGCCCACGTGGGACGAGCGCGGGCCGCGCCCCACGTGGGACGAGCGCGGACCGCGCCCACGTGGGACGAGCACGGGCCGCGCCCACGTGGGACGAGCGCGGTTCGCGCCCACGTGGGACGAGCGCGGGCCGCACCCACGTGGGACGAGCGCGGACCGCACCCACGTGGGCCCCGATCAGTACGGCGACGTCGTCGGCCATGCTGACCGCCCACGTGGGACGAGCGCGGGCCGCGCCCACGTGGACAAGCGCGGGCCGCGCCCACGTGGGACAAGCGCGGGCCGCGCCCACGTGGACAAGCGCGGGCCGCGCCCACGTGGGACGAGCGCGGGCCGCGCCCACGGGGGACGAGCGCGGGCCGCGCCCACGTGGGACGAGCGCGGGCCGCGCCCACGTGGGACGAGCGCGGGCCGCGCCCCACGTGGGACGAGCGCGGACCGCGCCCACGTGGGACGAGCACGGGCCG
>Ga0247790_10000293_pt1 | contig 20095 bp, 16 predicted proteins | sample UWRJS171409R4_FD_179913 | JGI IMG/M metagenome (GOLD analysis project Ga0247790, IMG submission 179913) | Soil microbial communities from Arlington Agricultural Research Station in Wisconsin, United States - UWRJ-S171-409R-4 | ecosystem: Environmental > Terrestrial > Soil > Agricultural land... | reverse complement strand
GAGACTGCCTGCGGCGCCGCAGCCTCGGAGACCGCCTGCGGCGCCACAGCCTCGGGGACCGCCTGCGGCGCCACGACCTCGAGCACCACCCGCGGCACCGCGGCCTCGGGCACTGCCCGCGGCGCCGCAGCCTCGGGCACCTCCCCATCGTCGAAGAACACGGTCATCTCCACCGAGAAGAGCCGCTCGCGCTGCGCGGCGCTCGTCAGCTCCTCGAGCTTCTCGCGCGCAGGCAGCGTGATCTCCCCGGCGGCTTGCGCCGCCGGCACCACGCCCGCGAGCGTTCCGACCTCCGCGCCGACCTCGCGCGGGATCAGCGCGCCCCAGTCGATCTCCGCTCTCAGCTTCGATGACGGCGCTGCCGCGGCGCTCGTCGGGGTCCCCGCGGCCGGCGTGGTCCGCCACTTCTTGCGCTTGCGCCGCGAGCCCTTCATGCGGAGCGGCCCGCTCTTGTCGCCGCGCCCAAGCGGCCCGCTCTTGTCGCCGCGCCCCACCGGCCCGCTCTTGTCGCCGCGCCCCACCGGCCCGCTCTTGTCGCCGCGCCCCGCCGCGGCGCCCGCCGGCCCCGAGTTCGAGTCCACGACGGGGCGCGGGATCGGCGCGCTGTCGCTGACCGCCTCGGGCACAGGCGCCGCAGGCGCCGCAGGCGCCACAGCCGTCGCAGGCCCCTCGTCTTGCGGCGGGACGCCGACGAGCCACTCCTCGAGCGCGAGCACGGCGCGCCAGGTCGCGCGCGGGCGCTGCTTCGTCGCCTGGCGCAGGAGGCCGGCCTCGAGCGCGAGCTGCGCGACGCGCAGCGTCTCGAACACGCGGTAGGGCGAGTCCTCGAGCACGTCCGCCAGCACGCGGTGGCCGTCGAACATCCGCAGGACGCTGAAGACCTCCAGCGGGATCTGCTTGCCGAGCGACGTGAGGCGCGGGACGTCCTGCTCGAGCACCATCGCCGGCGACAGCCGGCCGCTCGACTCGCGCACGCCCTCGAGGAACCGCTCGGCGTCGGCGTAGAGCTCGTCGCGATCGAGCGGGATCTGCTGCCGCCGCACGATGTCCTCGTAGCGGTAGTCGAACCGCGCGTCCGTCCACAGGAGCAGCTGGTGCAGCGCCGCCTGGCCGTTCAGGAGCCCGACCTGCGCCGACGTGACCTCGCCGTGATAGAAGCGGACCTCGCCGCGCCGCAGCCCGCGGATCAGCGTCAGGACCGCGCTGCGGCCGACCGCGGCGAACGCGCGCACGAGCGAGAGCACGGTGGTCGTGTCCGCGAGGTTGCCGACGAGGTGGCCGCGCCGCGCCACCGGCTGGCCGTACAGGAGCCGGCCGACCGTGACGACGTCGCGCAGGTACGCCGGCTGGAGCAGGACCTCGTCGGCGCCCGCGTCCTCGGCCTCGAGGCGGTCCACCCCGCGGCCCGCGAAGACGATCGGCGCGTCGATGTCCGCCAGCTCGAGCAGCCGGCGCGCGCGGCGCACGAGCCCGAGCGCTCCCGGGGCCGCGCCGCCGACGATCCACAGGCCGGCGTCCGGGGCGGGGGGCGGGAGCTCGGCCAGATCGCGGGGGACCTCCACCGCCACGGCCGGGATCCCTTCGCGGCGAAAGCCCAGCTGGATCTGGCGCGCGGCACGCACGTCCGGATCGAGCACGATGACTTTCGAGAGCCCCGGCATGCGTCGCGAAAGAGTGTGCAGTATAACCGCCGGGGACGGCCTGGCCTAGAGCCACGTTTCTGTTCGACTTGTGATTGTCCTCGAGATCCTCCACGGCACCACCACGCAGCGTATCCACCGCCTGCTCGCAGGCGGAGGTACCGCGACGATCGGCCGAGCGCCGCAGGGCACCGTGGTGCTCAGCGACTTCCACCTCTCCGGCGACCACGCGCAGATCACGCAGCTCGGCGATCACTACGTGTTCCGCGATCTGCGCTCGACGAACGGCTCGGCCGTCGAGCGCGGCGGGCAGCGGATCCCCGTCGACGCGGCGGCGCGCTGGGAGCTCACGCTCGCCGACGGCGATGTCCTCTTGCTCGGGAACCCGGCCGATCCGGTGCGCATCGCCGTCCGCATCGGCGACGAGGCCGTCGAGGATCTCGGCGACCGGCTGATCGCGTCGCGCTCGATCATGGATCTGCCGGCGGTCGCCGGCCAGATCGAGACCGGCGACCCCGCCGACGCGCTGCGGATCTACAAGGCGCTGCAGCCGCTCGGCGCGCGGCTCGAGCCGAGCGCGGCGATCGAGGCGCTCGTCGAGGCGACGTTCCAGCTGCTCGCGCGCGCCACGCACGTCGCGATCCTGCTCCGCTCCGAGGCCGACCGCGATCGGTTCGCGGTCGCGATGGCGCGCGAGCGGGCGCCGTCCGGCTCGCAGGAGGCGCGGCCCGTCGGGGCGCTCGACGCGCCGGCCGTGCGCGCGAGCCGCGCGGTGCTGCGCCGCGTGCTCGCCGACCGCGCGGCCGTGCTCACCGCCAACGCGCTCGAGGCCCTGTCGAGCGAGTCGATCATGGCCGGCTCGATCCTCTCGATCCTCGCGGTCCCGCTGTGGCGCGGCGAGGACATCATCGGCCTGATCCAGGCCGACAACCGCGCCTCGATCGGCATGTTCAGCGAGGGCGATCTCGAGGTCGCGCTCGTCCTCGCGGCGCAGGCGTCGCTCGCGATCGACAACGCCACGCTCGTCCAGCGGCTGCGGATCGCCGAGGAGCGGGCCCGCGGCGAGAACGTCTACCTGAAGCGCAAGGAGCAGAAGATCCGGTTCGACAACATCATCGGCGACTCGCCGGCGATGAAGGCGCTGCTCGCGCAGCTCGAGCGCGTGATCGACACCCGCGCGACGGTGTGCATCGAGGGCGAGACCGGCACCGGCAAGGAGCTGATCGCGAGCGCGATCCACCACCAGTCGCAGCGCCAGGAGAAGATGTTCGTCGCGCAGAACTGCGCCGCGCTGCCGGAGAACCTGCTCGAGAGCGAGCTGTTCGGCCACAAGCGCGGCGCGTTCACGAGCGCCGACAGCGACAAGAAGGGCCTGTTCGAGATCGCCGACGGCGGCACGCTGTTCCTCGACGAGATGGGCGAGATGCCGCTGACCTTGCAGGCCAAGCTCCTGCGCGTCTTGCAGGAGGGCACGATCCGCTCTGTCGGCGCCACGACCGAGAAGCAGGTGGACGTCCGCATCATCTGCGCCACGAACCGCGACCTGTCCGCCGAGGTCGAGAAGGGCCGCTTCCGCCAGGACCTCTACTACCGGCTGATGGTGTTCCCGATCAAGCTGCCGACCTTGCGCGAGCGGCGCGAGGACATCCCGCTGCTCGCGGCGCACTTCCTGCGGCGCTACGCGGGCGAGTACCGCGTCGAGCTGCCGGGCTTCACGCAGGACGCGCTCGACGCCTTGTCGTCGTACAACTGGCCGGGCAACATCCGCGAGCTCGAGAACGAGGTCCAGCGCCTCGTGATCCAGGCCGAGCCCGGCCACTGGATCGAGATCACGGATCTGTCGCCGCGCCTGCGCAAGATCGAGGGCACCGTCACGCGCATCGCGCCGAAGCAGGGCACGCTCAAGGAGATGATGGAGCAGGTCGAGCGCTGGCTCATCACCGAGGCGTTGCGCGAGCACGGCAACAACAAGACGAAGACCGCGGCCACGCTCGGCATCACGCGCGAGGGCCTGCACAAGAAGCTGGCCAAGTTCGGGGTCTAAGCCCCCCCGAAAAAGCGCGCTTGGACGTACGCGCGCGCTGCTTGTTCACCGAAAAGATCGCTGCTGTGTCGCGAGGTTCGGCGCGCCGCGCGTTCACACCCGCGTGAGTCAACCGTCGTTCACAGGCGGCCGCGGCCGGGGTATCGCCCGCCGCTGGGGCGGCCGCTGGATCTACCGGGCCAAGGCTACTTGCAAGCCTTCGCCGCCGTGTCGGCCGCGGCGGGCGCACCTGGCATCTGCCTCGCAATACCCGCCCCCATACTCCTCGCTGCCGGATCTTGACGGACGGCCACGCAGCGCGGGGGGGCCACCGGGGCATGTTGCCTCGGTGGCTTTGCTTTTTCGGGGGCGCTAGTGTCAGGGCAATGCGACTCCCAGAACGCCGCCCCGCGTGCGCCCGGCGGCACCGGTCCTTTGCCCTCTGCCTCGCCGCCGCCGCCGTCGCGATCACCGCTGCGTGCGGCGGCGCGGCCGGCCCGGCGGCCCCGGCGGCGACCGGCGTGCGCGCGTACATCGCGGCGCTGAAGAGCAACGATCCGCGGGCGGCGTACGGGATGCTCGCCGCGCCGGTTCGCAAGAAGGTCAGCTTCGAGGAGTTCGCGCTGTCCTGGAAGCAGTCCGAGAAGGAGCGCGCCTGGCAGGCGCGGGTGCTCGAGGAGAGCCTCAAGGGGAACCCCGACGTCGGCGAGCGCGCGCTCATCAGCTACTCGGATGGCAAGCTCGTGCAGCTCGAGCGCGAGGGCAAAGCGTGGCGCCTCGACGCCGAGCTCGTGAGCCGGTCGCGCGCGCGCCGCCCGCGCGACGCGGTCCGGCTGTTCGCCGACGCGATCGCCGCGCGCGACATCTCCGGCGTGCTGGGCGTGCTCACGCAGCGGCGGCGCGAGGGCCTGACGAAGCAGATCGAGGGCTTCGTCGCCGGCATCGGCAAGCGCGTCAACGACAAGATCGACGAGTTCGGCACCGATCGCGCCGAGCTGCGCTGGGACGAGAACGGCATCCGCTACCGCATCGTGCTCCGCAAGGAGGACGGTGAGTGGCGCGTCGACGACATCTACATCCGGCCCGTGCCCAAGGACGACGACGACGGCCAGCTCGAGGGCGAGCTGTCCGACGAGCTTTGACCTCTGCGGCAGGGCCCCTGGCTCAGCCAGGGAGCCGAAACTCATGCGCGGCGGCGGGACTCAGCCGAAACGCGACGCGCCGGTAGTGGTTGGCATCGTCGGCGGGCTCGGAGAGCAGCGCACCGGTCCGCGCGGTGCTCGCGTCCCACAGCTTCTTGTACTCGGCCTTGTCCAGCGGCGCCGCGGGAGCGGAGTCCAGGAAGTCCACCACGGCCTCGTTGTACTTCCTCCGGTGCCGGTTCTCGTGCTCGCCGGACCAGGTGGCGAGGCAGGCGTAGGGCGCGCGGCGCGTCACCGGCATCGTCGCGAACGGGCCGAACCCCATCGGCAGCGACGTCCGGCCAGCGGACGTCTTCCACTGGATACCGAGCAGCAGGTCATCGGTCACGAGCGCCGCGACCGTCTCCTTCGTCACGCGCCAGCGCTCGCCCTGCGCCAGGACGGCGAGCTGCTCGAGGAGGTCACTCTCCGTCCGGATCATGGGCAGGACGATCACCGCGGGGAGGTGCGCGGCGGCGGCCGAGTCGAGCACCACGTCGAGCTCGTGCGGCTCCACGGTGGCGTCGAAGACGCTGCGCAGTACCTGGTTGTGGCTCGCGAACGACGCGGCGAACCGACAGCCGGTGAAGCCGCGCGCCAACCAGGCACGGAAGTGATCGGCGCAGATCCGATCCGTCAGCGTCGGCGCCTGGCTCGGTTCAGATCCAGAGGCTGAAGAGCTTCTTTCCTTCGTTGTCGACGACAATGCAACCACCTTCCTTCTTCACGACCCGCATCACGCGCAGGCGATCTGCGCGCAGCTGATCGAATGTGAATGTTGGAGTTGGTCGCCTCGTCCGCGTTCTCCGGGACTTTGGCTTCGTACCGCGCCGATCCGACATGATCTGCATTCTACGCCGGGGACTGACAGGCCGCGCGGCTCCGCTCGGGATTCGGCATGCGATCAGCCCGCTTGGAGATCGCTGGCCCGGACTGAGCCGGCGCGCCGATCGGGGCGGGCTTTCAGGCTTTCTCCTGGACAGCCACGGGGCCGGCCGTCACACTGGGCCGACCCACGATGCTGCTTGTCGCGATGAGCTGCCTGCAGGGGCGGCCGATGGCGGGCGCGTTCGGCTCGTGCCGTCGCGGTACGGGGCGCCGATCACCGAGGACGCCGAGCGGCTCGCCATGATGGCCAGCCGTCCGGTGCGCATCGCGCCGCCCTGAGCCCGGGTCCGCCGCGCTATCGTCGGGCATGGTCCGCGACGACGAGAAGACCCTCGAGGTGCCCGGCACCGTCGACGAGAGCGCAGAGGAGCCGCGGCCCGGCGTCGCCGGTGCGATGCTCGCCGGGCGCTACCGGCTCGCGCGGCTCATGGGCAAGGGCGGCATGGGCGAGGTGATCTCTGCGCGCGACGAGCAGATCGGCCGCGAGGTCGCCATCAAGCGCATGAAGGCGGCGCGGCCGAGCGAGCGCGCGATCCAGCGGTTCCTGCGCGAGGCGTCGATCCAGGGCCGGCTCGAGCACCCCGCGATCGTGCCGGTGCACGAGATCGGGCGCGACACCGACGGGCTGCCGTTCTTCGCGATGAAGAAGCTGGCGGGCACCACGCTCGCGAAGATCCTGGACGAGCCGGCGGAGCGGTTCCCGCGGCAGCGCGTCCTGCGCGCGTTCGTCGACGCCTGCCTCGCCGTCGAGCTCGCGCACGTCCGCGGCGTGGTCCACCGCGATCTCAACCCCAACAACATCATGCTGGGCGACTTCGGCGAGGTCTACGTCCTCGACTGGGGCGTCGCGAAGGTCGTCGGCGAGGAGGACTCTGGCTTCGCCGACGTCGACAGCGGCAGCGGCAGCGGCGAGCTCGCCACGCAGGCGGGCGCCGCCGTCGGCACGCCCGGCTACATGGCGCCCGAGCAGGTGCGCGGCCAGACCGTCGACGGCCGCGCCGACGTCTACACGCTCGGCTGCCTCCTGTTCGAGATCCTCGCGGGCGAGCCGCTCCACCCGCGCGGCGCCGGCATGACGAGCGCGCTCGCCCGGGTCGACGCGCGGCCCTCCGCGCGCGCGCCCGAGCGCGGGGCGCCGCCGGAGCTCGACGCGGTGTGCGTGCAGGCGACGGCGCGCGATCCCGAGGAGCGGCCGAGCGCGCGCGAGCTCGGCGACCGCGTCCAGCGCTTCCTCGACGGCGATCGCGACGTCGCGCTGCGCCGCGAGCTGGCGCGCGAGCACCTCGAGCGGGCGCGCGCCGCGTTCGCGGGCGGCGAGGAGGCCGGCGGCGATGTCGGCGGCGATGCCGGCGGCGATGTCGGCGGCGACGATGTGGATGCGCGGCGCCGCACCGCGATGCGCGAGGCCGCCGCCGCGCTCGCGCTCGATCCGTCGCTGTCGGGCGCGGCCGAGCTCGTCGGCCGGCTCATGCTCGAGCCGCCGAAGACCACGCCGCGCGAGGTCCTGGACGCGATCGCTGCCGACGACGTGCGCACGTCGCGCGTCAACGCCAAGGCCGGCATCGTCGCCGTGCTCGCGACGATCGGGTTTCTGCCGGCCGTGTGGTGGATGGCGCCCGGCGCGGGCGGCTACCTCGCCGCGCTCACGGCCGCGCTCTCGCTGAGCGGCATGATCGCGCTCTACAACCTGCACGCCGCCCGGCCGCGCGTCGGCTTCGCGGTGCTCGGCAACATGCTCGTCGTCGCGCTGATCGCGCTCATGTTCTCGCCGATCCTGATCGCGCCCGGGATCGCGGCCGTGCTCGGCATGGCGATGGTCGTGACGCCGCGGCTGTCGCCGCTCAACTCGGCCGCGGGCGTCACGCTGCTCATGATCGCGGGCGTCTTCGGGCCGTGGGCCGCCGAGCTTTTCGGGCTCGCGTCGCCGACCCTGTCCGCGCTCGGCGACGGGATCGCGCTGCGCGCGCCGGCGGTGCAGGGCAACGAGCTCGCGACGATCGTCGTCGGCATGTCCTATTCGGTCGGCCTCATCATCGGCGCCGTGTGGGTGGCCGAGGCGATGCGCAACCGGATCGGCGACGCCCACCGCCACCTCCGCCTGCAAGCGTGGCAGCTGCGCCAGCTCGTGCCGCGGTAGCCGCGCGCGCGGCCGCCGTCACTTCTTCTTGCCGATGAACGGTATGTAGTGGCGCAGGCTGCGCATCGCGTTCGCCGTCTGATCGAGCCAGCTCTCCTCGGCGTGCGCGACCGCCTGGTGCGCCTTGTTCTCCTCGGGCAACATCGCGAGCGGCGTCGCCTGCGACGGATCCTCGGGGCGCGGCCCGATCCCCAGCGCCGCGCGCGCGTCGACGACGGTGCGCGCGAGCACCGTGTTGAGCTCGCGGCGCGCCTCCGCCTTCTTGAGCATGTTGCTGATCTGGCGCGCCATCTCGCGCGCCGACGGGAACCGCGTCTCGACGTTCTGCGACAGCGCGCGGTGGATGATCTGCGTGAACCCCTGCGGCACGTCCGGCCGCAGCGGCCGCAGCGGCTGCACCCTGCAGTCGCGCAGGCGGCAGTACGTGTCGAAGTCGGTGGAGCCCTCGAACAGCTTGCGCCCGACGAGCGCCTCCCACAGCACCGAGCCGGACGCGAACTGATCCGAGGCCGGCTCCGGGCGCTTTCCTCCCACGATCTCAGGGGCGAGGTAAGACATCTTCCCCTTCACGATGCCCGGGTCCGTGGTCTCCTGCCGGCGATCCGGCGCGAGCGCGAGGCCGAAGTCGATCACCTTCACCACGCCGCGCGTGGTCAAGAGGATGTTGTGCGGAGACACATCCCTGTGGACGACGGGCAGCACACGACCATCGGGTCCGAGTCGTTCGTGCGCCGCCGCGAGCCCACGGAGCATGCCGACCCCGATGGCGGCCACCAGCTCCCACTTCGTCTGTTCATTGTGGGCGATGTGCCAGCGGACCCAGCTGCCCAGATCGATGCCGTCGATCCATTCGAGGATCATGTAGTAGTTGCCGCGATCGTGGACGAAGTCGTAGACCTCCGACACGTTCGGAGACGACATCGACGCGCCGACGCGCGCCTCCTCGACGAACATGGCGACGTACTGCGGCTGGGACACCAGGTTCTGGTGCATCTGCTTGATGGCGACGTCCCGGACGAACCCCGAGTCGCCGCGGACCCGTCCGCGCCAAACGTCTGCCATGCCACCTCGTCCTGCGAGCTCGATGAGCTCGTAGCGACCACCGACGATCAATCCCGGGCGTGGCTCCTCCGCCATGGCTGATCGAGCATCGCACAAACACGCCGCCTGGCGTAGGTCAGCGAAACACCGACGACGACCCAACGAAGAGACCCGACGAAGAATGGATCGCGCGTGTATCGAAATCTTTGCGCGAGACCGATCGCGAGCAGTGTAGTCTCCATCCCCGATGGTGGCGGAGCCCTTACTCTCCTACGTTCCGATCGATCGTAGTCCCGGATTGGCGCGCTTCGCGGAGGTCGTCTCGCGAGAGGACATCCCGCTCGATCAAGCGGCGCTCCTCCTCGGCGCGTGGGATCACCCGCTGCGCGACATCGACAGCTACCGCGATCGGCTCGACGAGATCGCGAGCGTCGCGTCGCTCGACGTGTCGCGCGCCGCTGGCGGCATCGGCCGCGCGCGCGCGATCAGCGATCACCTCTTCGATCGCCTCGGGTTCGCCGGCAACGCGTACGACTACTACGACCCGCGCAACAGCTTCCTGGCGGACGTGATCGATCGCCGCACGGGGATCCCGATCTCGCTCTCGGTGCTGTACCTCGAGGTCGCGCGCCGGGTCGGCGTGCTCGCGCAGGGCGTGAACTTCCCCGGCCACTTCCTGGTCCGTGTCGCCGTCGAGGACGCGTGGCTGTTCCTCGATCCGTTCTCCGCCGGCCGCGCGCTCACGCCGGCGGATCTCGAGGCGCTCCTGCGCAAGACGACGACGCCCGACGCCGTGCTCGAGCCGAGCGTGATCGCCGCCGCGACCAAGCGCCAGATGATCGCGCGCATGCTCGTCAACCTCGCCGGCATCTACGGCCGCCACGGCGATCTGCCCCGCTCCCTCGACGTGCTCGAGCGGCTCGCGATCCTCGAGCCGTCGAACCCGCGGATCGCGCGCGATCTCATGCAGCTTCGCACGCGCGTCGACTGCCTGAACTGATCGTGCGCGCGGGCTGGTGGCCCGACCTGCACATGTTCAGTGTCCCCGGTGTCTCTATGGAGACATGTCTCCGCGCGAGACATGTCTCCGCGGAGTCGTGTCTCACGCCCTGATGAATCGCCAGGTTGTGCGCGAGCCAGCCCGGCACGCGTCTCGCAATTCATCTATATCGTGGTCGGGGCGCGACGCTGAGTCAGGGGGTTGGTTGCGGTGAGCGCGCGCTCCGGCCTGGGGCGTGAGGCGGCGGCGTGTTTTGACAGGGGGGCGGCGTGGAAGGGTGGGCGGCGGGATAGGCGGCGACGACGGCATGAGATCCGTCGTCGCCGCTTCTGAGGGAGGATCGCCGCGGTGGAGCCGATCGGCTCCACGGAGCGCGGCGGCTCCGCGGGCGCTGCGCGTGCGCGCGTGATCCTGCGGGCTTAGCGTCGGCGCGTGGATTGCGAATGGGACCTAGAGGAGGCTTCATGCACACTCGGTCCCACGTCGCGGGTTGCACGCATACCGGTTCTTCGCTCCATCATCGCGCCATGCGCGTTTTGCTCCTGACAATCGTGGTGCTCGGCGTCATGGCCAGCTCGGCGCTGGCGGCCAAGCAGGTCAAGTACATCGGCATCCACCCCATCGCGAAGACCCACGGCGGCGGCTTCTGTTACATCGAGGGCCCGCACGTCCACACCTACGCGGCAGACAACGTGCAGTACCGCGATCACCGCGGGCACAAGCACTTCGTCGGCGATCCCGTCGCGTACGGCTACGACGGCCCCAAGCACTCCTACAAAGGCCATCACCCGATCGAGATCGACGCGTACGCCGACGTCGGCGTCAACGCGCCGAGCGCGCCGCAGGTGCAAGCCGGCATCCGGGTCGGCGAGCCGAGCCCGCAAGCCGACATCCGCGTCGGCGAGCCGCGCCCGGACATCCGCGTCGGCGAGCCGCGCCCGCAGCGGCACACCGAGTACTGCTACCTCGACGGGCCGCACTACCACTACTTCGAGCCGGCCGACTGGCCGGACTTCAAGGTCGTCGGCGGCGTCTACTTCTACGTCGGCGCGCCTCCGAAAGTGTACGTCGACGCGCGGCCTTCAATGATGAAGATCAACGCGATCTACACCCCGATCGTGTACGCGCGTCCGGTGGTGACCGTCGAGGCGCCCATCGGGTGGATCGGCGCGCGCGCCGAGTTCATCGCGCCGGTCGTCGTGGCGCCCGCCATCGTGGTCCCCACGCCGGGCATCCGGGTCGACATCGGCATCGGCGTGCCGGGCGTCATCATCCACGATCACCACCACCACGGCCGCGGCCACTACAAGCACAAGCACAAGAAGTGGAAGTGAGATGACCGCGGTGAACACGATCGTACGCTCAGCTCTCGTGATCGTCGCGCTCCTCGGCTGCGGCAAGGACGACGGCAAGCCCGGCGCCCCCTCGGCGGGCTCGCGCGACGTCGTGCTCGAGGCGTGGAAGAAGGGCGGGCTCACGCCGTCGCCGTTCACCGCCGCGACCGTCGCGTTCGGCAAGGACTGCCAGAGCGGGACGGTCAACGGCGTCGACGTGCTCGTGTGCCAGTACGCGACGGACGAGGAGGCCCGGGCCGCCGAGGACAAGGCGCTCGAGTGGGTCGGCGAGGCGACGGGCATCGCGCGCGCCGCCGGCAAGGTGGTGGTCGCCGCCGCCGATCGCCGCAAGGCGGATCCGAGCGGGCGCACGCTGAACCAGCTGACGAAGCTCCTGACGCCGAAGTGATCGATCCTCGCGCGCTGCGCCGGGGCCTCTTCGTCGCCGTGGCCGCGTGCTCGGCCCTGGGGCTCTTCGCCGAGCTGTGGCACGCGCGCGGGCCGCACCCGCTGCAGGAGCAGCTCGTGCCGCTCCTGTCGCTCAGCTACGAGCACAACGTGCCGACATGGCTCGCGTCGAGCCTGCTCCTCGCGGGCGCGCTCGCGGCCGGCGCCGTCGCGCGCGCGGCGGCCGCGTGGCGGCGGCACTGGTGGGGGATGGTGGCCGTGTTTGCGTACGCGTCGCTCGACGAGGCCGTCGAGCTGCACGAGCACCTCGGCGGCCACATCGACACGAGCGGCGTCCTCTACTTCGACTGGGTGATCCCCGCGGTCGCGATCCTCGGCGTGCTCGCCGCCGTGTACCTGCCGTTCGTGCGCGCGCTCCCCGCGGCGACGCGGCGGCGCCTGATCGTGGCGGGCGCGATCTACATCGGCGGCGCCGTCGGCATGGAGCTGCCGCTCGGCTGGTGGGCGGAGCGGGCCGGCCCCGACGGCCTCGGCTACGCGGTGATCGACTGGGTCGAGGAGACGCTCGAGCTCTGCGGCGCGAGCCTCGCGGTCGTGGCGCTGGTCGCGCACCGGGCGGACCGGGCGGACCAGGCGGAGTCTGCGCCGTGAGCGCGCCGCGCGGGGAGTACATCGTCGGGCGCGCCTACGACTGGGTGTTCTTCCTCGGCTCGCCGGTGCTCTCGCTCGTGCTCGGCATGCTCGTCTCCGGCACGTGGCTCGCGGACGATGCGTGGGTGATCGGGACCGAGGACGACACCGCCGTCGGCTTCTTCATCGGCACCGTCATCCACGCGCACCTCGTGGCGGTCCTGTTCCGCAGCCACGGCAACCCGGAGATCCGGCGGCGCTACCCGCTGCGGTTCTTCGCCGTCCCGGCCGCGCTCTACGCCGCGATCGTCGTGTCACCGTGGATCGCCGTCGCGTCGACGGTCGTCGCCACGTTCTGGGACGTCTGGCACTCCGGCGCGCAGACGTTCGGGTTCGCGCGCATCTACGAGCGCAACCACGGCACGCCGCCCGAGCTCGGCCGCCGCCTCGACTTCTGGCTGAACCAGCTCATGTACGCCGGCCCGATCCTCGCCGGCGCGACGCTCATGGATCACGTCGACTCGTTCGACAGCTTCGCCAAGATCGGCGACGTGTTCTTCGCGGCCGTGCCCGCGCAAGCCCGGGGGCACGCGCGGTGGCTCACGTACGGCGTGCTCGCCGTGGGCGCTGGCTTCCTCGTCCTCTACGTGACGTGTTACTGGCGGCTCGCGCGGCGCGGGTATCGGCCGCCGTGGCTCAAGGTCTGGCTCGTCGGCTCGACGGCGCTCGTCTCGATCTACACGTGGGGCTTCAACACGTGGGGCCAGGCGTTCCTGATCATGAACCTGTTCCACGGCGTGCAGTACCTCGCGCTCGTGTGGGCGATGGAGGGCAGGCGCATCGCGGCGCGCATGCGGCTGCCCGGCCGGCCGCGGCTCGCGCTGGCGCTATATCTGGGCGGCGTCCTCGTCTACGGCTTCGGCGTGCAGGTGCTCGACGCCGACCTGACGGCGCTCTGGGCGATCACGATCGTCGTCTCGCTCATGCACTTCTGGTACGACGCCTTCGTCTGGTCGGTCCGCCGCGCGGAGATCTAGCCAGCCGCCCGGCGCAGGGCTAGTTCGGCCGCTGCACGATCAGGAGGTACTGGAACCGCGCGGCGACGGCGCGCGCCGTCAGGCCGGCCTCGGTCGGAGCCTCGCCGGTCGTCGCGGTCGTGACGGCGCCCATCTGCGTGCTCGCGGTCATCGCGCACGCGCCGGTCGCGTTCTCGATGAGCTGCGCGATCTTGTACAGCCCGCCGGGGTCGAACAGGTTCATCAGCGGCTTGCCGGACGTGCCGGAGGGCGAGTCGACGATGAGGCTGTCCATGCCGCCGACGCGCGTGCCGCTGCACGAGACGGTCGTGACGCCGGCCGGGCGGCGATCGATCGAGACGACGCCGGCGAGGTTCATGGTCCCCGCCGCCTCGACGCGGTCGACGCGGTACGACGCCTGCACCGCGAGGTGCTGCGAGGGCAAGGGGATCGCCACGGTCAGGATCGCGGTCGTGTTCGGATCCGTCGTGGTGAAGATCGCCTCGCCGCCGCGCGCCTCCCACTGGCCGCCTTCGCGCTTCACGACGTTCGCGGGGATCCCGTTGTTGAAGCCGTCGAAGAAGATGATCTTGTTGCCCTTCTCCAGGGTGCCGCTCGAGGGATCCGGATCGCACGGGCTGTCGACGGCGTCGGTGTCGGAGTCGGGGGCCGCGGGCGGCCGCGCGATCGGGCACGGATCGCAGTTGTCGCCGATGCCGTCGCCGTCCTCGTCGAAGGCGTCGGCCATGCCGCCGGGCTTCTGGCTGCAGAAGTCGCTCTTGTTCGGCTGCCCGTCGCCGTCGATGTCGCCGTCGGCTTCGACGCAGACCGGCTCGTCGGGGCTGCTCAGGTTGCAGACACCCACGTCGCACGGCTTGTCGAGGCTGCAGGGCGCGCCGATGTCGACGACCGGGCTGCACGCGGACACGGCCAGACCAAGGGCGATGAAGGCGGGGGCTCGCACGGCGGCGAGGATAACAAGCTCCTCGGGCTCCGTGGCCGGCGTTCGAGCGTCGATCGCCTGGCGGCGTGTTACGTAGGGGCGTGCGCACCATGATCTGCCGGTTGGGGCTCGTCGCTGTCATCTCTGTCACGGCTTGCAAGGGGCGAGGTGGATCACAGTCCGCGGAGCCTCCTCCCGAGAAGCGGGCCGAGCAGGCGCCCGCGCCGCCGGTACAGGCGCCCGGCGCGCCCGGCGCGCCCGGCACGCCGCCGGCCAGCGCGCCGCCGTCCGGCGCTGCGGCCGCGGCGCCCGCGATGGTGTCGCCCGCGGCGATCGCCGACGCGAAGGCCAAGCTCGTCGCCAAGTACGGCGAGGCGCGGCGGGCCGAGCTCGAGCGCGGCGTCGATCAGGTGGCGTCGCTGTGGCGCGCGAGCGACGGCGATCTGGCCGCCTTCTGCGTCGAGCAGTACGCGCCCGACGCCGCGGCGCGCGACGCGTTGTTTTCCCGGCTCGAGGCGGCGATGGAGCAGATCGACGGCCACTTCCAGGAGATCGGGCGCGCGATGAAGTGGGGCGCCGAGGTCGAGGAGGGCCCGCAGCTGCCGGCAGACAAGCTGCTCGCGGCGTACGATCCGGCCGCGCACGCGATCGACGACCTGTTCGCGTCGAAGGCGGCGTTCGCGGCGCTGCTCAACTTCCCGCTCACGAAGCTCGCCGAGCGGCTGGCCAGCGGCGCGAGCTACAGCCGGCGGACGTGGGCCGAGGTGCGGCTGACGGGCCGGTTCGACACCCGCGTCCCGGGCGAGCTCGCGATGGCCAAGAGCGCCGTCGAGGCGGCCGCCGATCAGTACATCGCCGGCTACAACCTGTGGATGCACCACGTGCTCGGCGAGGGCGGCGAGCGCCGGTTCCCGTCGGGCAAGCGGCTGATCAGCCACTGGAACCTGCGCGACGAGCTGAAGGCGAACTACGCCGACAAGGACGGCCTCGCGAAGCAGCGCACGATCGCCAAGGTGATGGACCGGATCGTGACGCAGACGATCCCGCGCGCGGTGATCGACAACCCGCGGCTCGACTGGGACCCGGTGTCGAACCGCGTCGCGGCCGCGCCGGCCGAGGCGATCGAGCGGGACGCGCCAGCGGATCGGCCCGCGGCGCCGAGCGATGAGCGCGAGCCAGACACGCGCTTCGAGCACGTGCGCGCCCACCTGCGCGCGGCGCGCGAGCTCGATCGCTACTCGCCGATCGCGCCGACCCTGATCGAGCGCGCGTTCGCCAAGGCCGAGCTGCCCGAGGCGCGCGTACGCGCGATGCTGACGGAGGTGCTGGGCTCGCCGCTCGTCGCCGAGGTGGGCAAGGAGATCGAGCGGCGGCTGGGCCGGAAGCTCGAGCCGCACGACCTCTGGTACAAGATCGGCGGCGGCACGGTCGCCGAGACGGAGCTCGACGCGGCCACGCGCAAGCGCTACCCGACGGCCGCGGCGTTCGCGGCCGACATGCCGCGCATCCTGCGCGAGCTGGGGTTCGCCGAGCCGCGCGCCCGGCACCTCGCGGAGCACATCGCCGTGGATCCGTCGCGCGGCGCGGGCCACGCGATGGAGGCGAAGCGGCGCGGCGACAAGGCGCACCTCCGCACGCGCGTCGAGAAGACCGGCATGGACTACAAGGGCTACAACATCGCGGTCCACGAGCTCGGCCACAACGTCGAGCAGGTGTTCTCGCTGTACGACGTCGATCACACGCTGCTCGCGGGCGTGCCGAACACGGCGTTCACCGAGGCGCTCGCGTTCCTGTTCCAGGCGCGCGACCTGGCGCTGCTCGGCCGGCCGTCGCGCGGCGCCGAGGTGGAGCGGTCGCGCGTGCTCGCAGAGTTCTGGAACACGTTCGAGATCGCGGGCTCGGCGCTCGTCGAGCTCGACGTCTGGCGCTGGCTCTACGAGCACCCGAACGCATCGGCGGCCGAGATCCGCGAGACGACGGTGCGCGTCGCGCGCGAGACCTGGAACCGCTACTACGCGCCGGTGCTCGGCGGCAAGGACACGGCGCTGCTCGCGATCTACAGCCACACGATCTCGATGCCGCTCTACCTGTTCAACTACGTGATCGGCCACCTGATCGCGTTCCAGGTGGAGGAGCACGTCGCCGGCAAGGACGCCGCCACGTTCGCGCGCGAGTTCGAGCGCGCGGCCCGGATCGGCGCGATCCTGCCGGACCTCTGGATGACGCAGGCGACGGGCAAGCCGCTCGGCGCGCAGCCCTTGCTCGACGCCACGGCGCGCGCGCTGAAGCCGTAGCGGCGGTGGTGGCTACGACTCGTCGAGGAACGGGTAGCGGTAGTCGGTCGGCGGCACGAACGTCTCCTTGATCGTGCGCGCCGCGACGAAGCGGAGGAGGTTCAGCGGCGAGCCGGCCTTGTCGTCGGTGCCGGAGGCGCGCGCGCCGCCGAACGGCTGCTGGCCGACCACGGCGCCGGTCGGCTTGTCGTTGATGTAGAAGTTGCCGGCCGCCTCCCGCAGCGCGGTCGACGCCTCGACGATCGCGGCGCGATCGTTCGCGAAGATCGCGCCGGTGAGCGCGTACGGCGAGGTGCGATCGACGAGCTCGAGCGTCTCGGCCCACGCCTGGTCGGGGTAGACGTGCAGCGTGACGATCGGGCCGAAGAACTCCTCGTGCATGTGGCGCACCATCGGGTCCTCGGTCGTGATCAGCGTCGGCTGCACGAACCAGCCCTCGCGATCGTCGCAGCCGCCGCCGGCCAGGATCTGCATGCCGGACGCCTCGCGCGCCTGGGAGATCGCGGCGTGGTGCTTGTCGAACGCGCCCTTCTTGATGACGGCGCCCATGAAGTTCGAGAAGTCCCAGACGTCGCCGACGCGGATCGTCTTGATCTGCTCGACGAGCGGCTCCTTCATCTTGTCCCACACCGAGCGCGCGACGTAGACGCGCGAGGCGGCGGAGCACTTCTGGCCCTGGTACTCGTAGCCGCCGCGGACGATCGCCGTGGCGAGCGCCGCCGGATCGGCGGACGCGTGCGCGAGGATGAAGTCCTTGCCGCCGGTCTCGCCGACGAGCCGCGGGTAGCTCTTGTAGCGCTCGAGGTTGTCGCCGACGCGCTTCCACATCATGCGGAACACGTCGGTCGAGCCGGTGAAGTGGATGCCGCCGAGCGCGCGGTGATCGAGGATCACGTTCGTGCTTCCGTGCGGCAGGCCGGGGATGAAGTTGACGACGCCCGGCGGCAGGCCGGCCTCCTCGAGGAGCTGGTAGATCTGCCACGCCGCGAGCAGCTGCGCCTCGGCGGGCTTCCACACGACGGTGTTGCCCATGAGCGCCGGCGCCATCGGCAGGTTGCCGGCGATCGCCGTGAAGTTGAACGGCGTCAGCGCGAACACGAAGCCCTCGAGCGGCCGGAGCTCCATCATGTTCCACACGCCGGGCGCCGACTTCGGCTGCATCCGGTACAGCTCCTGCGCGTACGAGGCGTTGAAGCGCCAGAAGTCGATCATCTCGCACGCGGCGTCGATCTCCGCCTGGTGCACCGTCTTGGACTGGCCGTGCATCGTGGCCGCGTTCATCCGCGCGCGCCACGGCCCGGCGAGCAGCTCCGCGGCGCGCAGGAGCACCGCCGCGCGCGCCTCCCAGCGCATCGCCGACCACTGCTTGCGCGCCTCGAGCGCCGCGGCGATCGCCCGCTCGGCGACCTCGTCGGTCGCGGCGTGGAACCGCGCCACCACGTGGCGGTGGCGGTGCGGCATCACGATCTCGCGGATCTTGCCGGTGTGCACGCGCTGCCCGCCGACCACGCACGGGATCTCGACGATCTGGTTCTCGATCGCGGCGAGCGCGGCCTTGAGCCGCTTCTTCTCCGGGCTGCCGGGCGCGTAGGCCAGGACCGGCTCGTTGACGGGGTCCGGAACGGAGACGATCGCGTCGTGCATGGCGCACGTGTACCACGCACCGCCGGGCCGGGGGCGCCGCGACCGGGGGGCCGCCGGCCGCTGGCTGGCTGGCGGGCGGGCGCGGGCGCTGCCGCGGCGCGGCGCCGTTACGGCGCGGGCGCGGGCGCGGGCGCGGCGGGCGCGGGCGCGGGCGCGGGCGCGGCGGGCGTGGGCGCTGCGGGCGCGGGCGCTGCGGGCGCGGGCGCGGCGGGCGTGGCACCGGGAGCGCCGCCGGGCGCCGGGGCGCCGCCGGGCGCCGGGGTCACGCTGGGCGCCGGGCCCCCGGGCTTGTTCTCGCCGGCCTTGTCCCGGGGCAGGCAGCTCGCCAGGGCCTCGACGCTCTTCGCCTCGATCATGCAGCGCCGCTGCGCGACGGTCAGCTTGCGCGCCTCGCAGCGGGCGATGTCGGCCTTGGGGTTGCCCATCTGCATCTCGCCGTGGCCCGGGTAGGCCTTGCGGGTGATCTCGTACACGTGCTCGGTGATGACCTTGCACGAGGGGCCCGTCTCCTGCTTCCGCTCGCACCCGGCGGCGGCCCCGGCGGCGAGCGCGGTCGCGATCCACATCCAGCGCAGCATCGCGCCGATGTTACTACGGCTACGGCTACGGCTACGGCTACGGCTCGACCCGGAGCGACGCGCACGCCACGATGCCGCGCTCCACCGCCGCCTTGCCGGCCGGCGAGTCCGGATCATCGACGCGCTCCTCGTGGGCGCACCGGAAGACCCGGCCGCCCGCCACGATCACGACCTCGGTGAAGACCGAGAGCTCCCGGTCCCCGCGGACGATCGTCCGCGGCGATCGCTCCACGAGGAAGTGGGTGTCTGCATCCGCCGCGCCGATCTCCTGGATCGAGACCTCGCCGGTGCCGACCGCGCACCGCCAGCCATCCGGCTCCACGCGCACCTCCCGGCCGCCGTCCACCGTGATCGTGAACCGGTGGCCGGCGACCGTCCCGGTGAACCGGCTCTCGGCCGGGGCCTCCCCCGGCGCCTCGGGCTCGGGCGGCACGCGGCCAGGCGCGTCCTTCGGCGACTTCGCGCACCCGGCGGCCGCGAGCGCGGCAAGGACGACGTGGAGATAGAGCATGCGCATTTCCGGCTACATTCCGGTCGATGGAGATCCGAGACGCGCGCGACGAGGACCTCGACGCGATCACCTCGATCACGAACTACTATATAGAGACCTCCACGATCCACTTCGCATATGAGCCAATGACGCGAGCCGCGTTTCACGCGCAGTGGCGCGCCGCCGCGGATCGGTTCCCATGGCTCGTCGCGGCCGATGACGGGGTGGTCGCCGGCTATGCCAAGGCCGGCACCTGGCGCGATCGCGCCGCCTACGCATGGACGGCCGAGGTCGGTCTGTACGTGCGCCACGGCGAGCACCGGCGCGGGATCGGCCGGGCCCTCTACGCCGGGCTGCTCACAGCGCTCCAGCAGCGCGGCTTCCGGTCGGCGGTCGCGGGGATCACGCTCCCGAACGACGCGAGCGTCGCGCTCCACCTCGCGCTCGGGTTTGAGCCGGTCGGCACCGTCCGCGACGCCGGCTGGAAGCACGGCCGCTGGTGCGACGTCGGGTTCTGGCAAAAGCGGCTCGCCACCGATCCGGCTCCCGACGCGCCTCCCCCGCCGCCTGGCGACCCGCCGCCGCGGACGCCCTGATCGATCGACAGCGACTTGCACCTGGCGAGCCGGCGTACGCAAAGCTTGCGCACCGCGCGCCAGCGCGACGCGCGATCTGCACCGGCGGCTCGCCCCGGGCGCAGGCTGCGCGTGCCCGGCCGCCCCCGCCCGGTGCGCGACATGCAGCGGCCCAGGGGATGCGCCGTCTCTGGATCGGTTTTGGCCTCGTCCTCCTCGTCTCGTTCGGTGTGCTCGGCTGGGTCGGCTCTCGCATCTACCAGCTCGCGCCGC
>Ga0247790_10000292_pt1 | contig 20099 bp, 23 predicted proteins | sample UWRJS171409R4_FD_179913 | JGI IMG/M metagenome (GOLD analysis project Ga0247790, IMG submission 179913) | Soil microbial communities from Arlington Agricultural Research Station in Wisconsin, United States - UWRJ-S171-409R-4 | ecosystem: Environmental > Terrestrial > Soil > Agricultural land... | reverse complement strand
CCCCGAGTCGAAGACGCCGATCGGACGCCGCTCGTCCACCGGCACTGTACTTTCTTGCCTCATTTATGGTTCCGGATTGTGACAACCTGGCGCGATCGGCAACCCTTATTGCCGCATTGCGTAGCGTCACATCAAGAACCCATTAAGTCTTCGGGCGCTTCCGGGGTTTGGATCGTCGGACCTTTTGGCCCTCGTACGCCCAGACAAGCTGTAAGAATGTCGCGGGTTTGTTCTCGAGCGACTCGTAGAACTGCGAAATTCCCGGAAAGCTACGCTCGGCCAGCGGAAGCTGGTGTTCAGTAATACGGCCCTGCACCCGAGCGGGCCGTAGAGCACACCCCGTGCCGATCCCCCCCTCGGGAGACCTGGCACGGGAGGAAACGTGTTAGTTAAGGCGCCTCATGTCCACAGATCGGGTCGCCGACCGCATGCGCGGCCTCGTCGAGGCGGACCCCATCGTGCTGCTCGAGATCGCCGGCGCCATCTCGGCCGATGCCGGCCGCTGGCCCGCGGACACCATCACCGAGCTCGCGGCCGAGCACGCCCCGCGCCTCGTCGATGCCGCCACTGGCACCACCATCGACAAAGCCCGCCTGCGCGCCACCACGGAGCAGATGCTGCTCGGGCGCGACGTCGACGCCGCCCTCGAGTGGCTGCACGAGACCCGCATCCTCGCCCTCTTGTTCCCCGAGCTCGAGGCCACCGTCGATCTCGTCCAGGAGACCGGCCGCCAGCACAAGGACGTCTGGGCCCACACCAAGCAGGTCGTGCGGCAGACCGTGCGGCGCCCGCTCGTCCGCTGGGCCGCGCTGCTCCACGACATCGGCAAGGTCCCGACGCGCACGTTCACCACCGACGGCGTCCACTTCCACGGCCACGCCGAGGTCGGCGCGCGCATGTTCGACAAGGTCCACGGCCGGTTCGCGTTCTCGCGCGACGAGCGGCAGACCATCCGCTTCCTCGTCAAGCACCACCTGCGCACCAACCAGTACGGCGATCAGTGGACCGACAGCGCCGTGCGCCGGTTCCACCGCGAGATGGGCGCGCACCTGACCGATCTGCTCGATCTGTCGCGCGCCGACATCACGTCGAAGCGGCCCGGCCGCCGCAAGCTGCTGCTCGATCAGATCAGCGCGCTCGCCGACCGCGTCCAGCGGCTCGCCGAGGAGGACGCGAAGCTCCCGCCGCTGCCCGGCGGCGTCGGCAACGCGATCATGGCCGCGTTCGAGATCCGGCCGTCGCGGCTGATCGGCGACCTCAAGCGCGCGCTCGAGCAGGCCATCGAGCAGGGCGTGCTCGAGCCGCGGCGCGAGGACGCCTATTACGTCGCGTACCTCGCGCGCGGCGGCCTGGTGCCCGGCGTCTCACCCGAGAAGAACGCCGCGCTCGCCGAGGCCGGCGGCCTCACCGGCGACGACGCCGCTCTCGCCGAGGAGCGCGAGGCCGAGGGCGACCTCGAGGGGCCGCACCGCGGCGTCGATCCGGATGATCCGTCGCCCGGCGTGCTCGCGTGCGGCCACGATCCCGAGAACGATCCGTGCGTCCACCGCGACGCCGACCCCGACGATCCCGACGTGCGACGCGCGTAGACCGACGCGCAGCGACGCGCAGACCGACGCGTAGACCGACGCGTAGACCGATGCGCGTAGACGTTCCGCGCGCCCCGGTGGCATCCTCGCGGCGACGTGCGGCTCGCCGGCCTCGCCTCGCCCGCCCTCGCGCTCGCCTGCGGCGCCGCCGGTGCCGCGTGCACCGGGAGCGCCCCGCCGCCGCCGCCGCTCACGATCCCGTCGAACGAGGTCTTCAGCCGGCTGTACACGCGCGCGCCCGTCGCCGTCGTGGCGCTCCCGCTCACGCTCGACACGCGGAGCTGCGCGTTCGCCCGCTACAACGCCGAGCCCGAGGACGATCCGGACGATCCGCTGCCGCTGCCGTTCGTGATGATGCACCCGCTCCGATCGCAGTGCGAGCTGTGGCTCGGCCGCACCGGCTTCGTCTTCGAGTACTGCCTGTACCCGCGCGATCCGCTCGTCGAGATCGATGCCTCGCTCCGGCACGTCTTCCGCGTCCTCGACGACCAGCACTGTACGTTCGGCGCCGATCCGCCCCCTGATTCGCCTACCTGAGCCCCGCAGCCCACTGCGCGCGCTCCGCCCGCCTCGCAGGCCGCGCGCGCTCCTCCCTATTAATGAGGGCGCGGTGCGTCATCCATGCGAAACCCCGAAAGCGCAAACGCCCGGGCGGCAACCCAGGCGTTCGCTACGAATCAAGACCAACTAGATTATGTGTGGGATCTCAGGGAGTTAAGTAGTATCCGGAGATCCTTGAGCCGGTGCGGCAACACCAGCGTGCACTTATTAAGCAAAGGCCGGGCCACGGCAGCCCGGTGCGTTGCAATCCCTTGTATTTAATCGGCTTGCGTGCTAGCGAGAGCCGTCTACACGTCTCGAACCGAGCCCGCGCTACGACATTCGTGTCGCGGCGCTCCGGAGCAGACGCAACGAATTGCAGAGCCCCTGATGAACAACATGCTCGCTGTGAATGCCGAGGGCCCCGAGATCCGCGTCGCGGTCGTCGAGGATGGCGCCCTCGCAGAGTTCTTCGTCGAGCGGAAACGTGACCGAGGACTCGTCGGTAACATCTATCGCGGCAAGGTGACCCGCGTCCTGCCCGGGATGCAGGCCGCGTTCGTCGATCTCGGACCGAAGGTCGAGCGCGCCGCGTTCCTCTACGTCGCCGACGTGCTCGGGTCCGGCGAGGAGCGCCGGCTGTTCGAGGACGCCTCGGTCGACGACGACACCGACGATGGCGACGAGGCGCCCGAGGGCGCGGCGTCGCGGTTCGCCCGGTCGCGCAAGCAGCTCGCCGCGCGCAAGATCGAAGATCTGCTGAAGCCCGGCCAGACCGTCCTGTGTCAGGTCGTGAAGGATCCGATCGGCCAGAAGGGCGCGCGCGTCACCGGCTACCTCTCGCTGCCCGGCCGCTACAGCGTCTTCATGCCGCACGTCGCGCAGATCGGCGTGTCGCGCCGCATCGGCTCGGACAAGGAGCGCCGCCGGCTGCGCGATCTCGTCAACGAGGTCCGGCCCAAGGGCAGCGGCTTCATCGTGCGCACCGCCGCCGAGGACGCGAGCGATCAGGAGCTGCGCGACGACGTCGACTTCCTCGCCCGCCTGTGGAGCGAGATCGATCGCCGGCAGGAGCACATGTCCGGTGCCGGCCTCGTCTACGCGGACCTCGATCTGGCGCTGCGGGTCGTGCGCGACCTGCTCCGCGAGGACACGAGCGAGGTCATGATCGACGACGAGGAGCAGCACGAGCGCGTGAAGAAGTTCACGCTCGCGTTCCTGCCGCGGTTCGCCGAGCGCATCAAGCGCTACGAGGGCCGCCGCCCGATCTTCGACCACTACCACATCGAGCCCGCGCTCCGGCAGGCCGTGTCCCGGCGCGTCCCGCTGCGGAGCGGCGGCTCGCTCGTGATCGATCAGGGCGAGGCGCTCACCGCGATCGACATCAACACCGGCAGCTTCACGAACACCGGCTCCGGCAACCTCGAGGACACCGTCACGGCGAACAACCTCGAGGCGTGCGAGGAGGTCGCGCGCCAGCTCCGGCTGCGCAACATCGGCGGCATCATCGTCGTCGACTTCGTCGACATGGACAAGGAGGGCAACCGCCGCAAGGTGTGGGACGCCTTCCACAAGGCGCTGTCGCGCGACCGCGCGCGCACGAACGTCACGAAGATCAGCGAGCTCGGCCTCGTCGAGATGACGCGCAAGCGCACGCGCGAGTCGCTCGTCCAGCTGCTCACCGAGCCGTGCCCGACGTGCGAGGGCTCCGGCGTCGTCAAGTCGGTGACCACCGTCGCGTACGAGATCCTGCGCGAGGTCCGGCGCTCCGGCATGCTCGTCGACACCGACAAGATCGAGATCGAGTGCGCGCCGCGCGTCGCCGATGTGCTCTCGAAGCAGGAGCGCGACTACCTCGATCACCTCGAGAAGCGATTCCAGAAGCTCATCACCGTCTCCGGGCAGAAGGGCTGGAAGCCCGATCAGTTCCGCGTCGCCGGCAAGATGTCGACGGAGATCGCCGCCGAGGCCGAGGCGCTGTCCAAGAACGGCAACGCGCAGAAGGCCGCCGGCGGCAGCAGCGGCGGCGGCGGCGGCGACCGCGGCGGGCGCGGCGGCAGCAGCAGCGGCGGGCGCGGCGGCAGCAGCGGCGGCGGCGGCGGCGGCGACAGCGGCAGCGGCAGCGGCGGGCGCGGCAAGCGGCGGCGCCGCGGCGGCCGCGGTCGGGATCGCGCCGACGCCGACGCGTAGCCGGCTACCGCAGCTCGATCGCGCAGCTCGCGCCCTGCCCCGGCACCTCCTCGATCGTCACCTCGAGCGCCAGGACGTGCGGCGAGAGCGCCGCGATCCGCTCGCGCAAGAGCTCGGCGACGTGCGCCGCCAGCGCCTCGACGGAGACGTTGTCGATCGGCAGGAGCAGCGCGTCCTGCCGCGGCATCACGTACCGCTGGCCGCACAACGTCAGCTCGAGCTCGGCGCCCGGCGCCGCGCCGCCGTCACGCACGATCACGAGGTGCGGGTTCTGCGCCGCGATCAGCACGTGCTCCTTCCACGCCGCGCACAGCTCCGCCAGGCACGCCTTGATCCCCGCGAACGGCAGCATCGCCGCCAGATCCACGCGCGCCACGTCGAGCGCCAGCGCGACCGTGTAGTTGTGGCCGTGCAGGCGCTCCTTCGTCCCATCGGGGAAGACCGTCATGTGCGCGCACGCGAACTTGTACTGCGCGCGCGCGAGCGTCAGCCGATGGCGCATCCCGCCGACTCTAGCGCGACTCTTGGCGCGACTCTGCGCGACTCTGCGCGACTCTGCCCGCCGATGCCCCGCCGCGCTCAGCGCCGCAGCGCGAGCCGCGCCAGCCCCAGGCAGGCGACCGCGTTGACCGCGAGCCACAGCGCCCCGACGCCCGCGATCGCCGGCACCTGGACCGCCGTCAGCGGCACCGCCGCGAAGAACGCCAGGTGCGCCGCCACGCCGACCGCGAGGCCCGCGAGCAGCGGCCGGAGCCACCGCACGCCGTAGCCCAGCGCCAGGAGCCCCAGCGGGATCAGCGCGCTGAAGAACAGCGCGTTACCGTGGCCCGCCGGGCCCAGCACCGAGAGGTCCCACGACGGCAGGCCGTGCGTCAGCGTGTAGATCACCGGCGCCGACGACAGCCCCGGCGCCACGTACGGCAGGAAGAACAGGCCCGACGCGCCCACCACCACGCCCGCCAGGTACGAGCCGCCTAGCTTGACGCCCAGGCCGCGCCGACGCGCCGACGCCGCCACCGCGCCCGCCATCAAGAGGCCCAGCGCCAGCTGCAGGCCGCCGCCCTGGCCGCGCGCCTTCCGCACCGCCCCCGGTGCGTCGATGATGCCCGCGCCGTACCGCTCCGCCGAGTACTCCTGATTCTTGGGCCGCCGCGCGCTGTCCTTCAGCACCTGCTCGACGCGGTCCGGATCCGTGATGCCCTCGCCCACCACCAGCGCGGCGACGCCCGCCGCGTGCGGCGACGCCATCGACGTGCCCATGTACGCGAAGTAATCGCTCTTCGTCGGATCGCCCAGCGCGATCGTGTTCTGGAGGACGCCGTCCGGGATGCCGTCGCCGTTTTTGTCCTCGCGCGTGTTGCCGCCCGGCGCGGCGATGTCGATGTCCTTGCCGTAGTTCGAGTAGAACGTCGTCTTCTCGTCGAGCTGCGTCGCCGCGACCGCGATCGCGCCCGGGTACGCCGCCGGGTAGCCCACGCGGCCGCGGCCCTCGTTGCCCGCCGCGCACACCACGGTGACGCCCTTGCCGTGCGCGTAGGCCACCGCCTTCTTCAGCACCTTCGACGGGAACGCGCCGCCGAGGCTCATGTTGATGACCTTCGCGCCCTGATCCGCCGCGTAGCGGATCGCGTCCGCGATGCCCGCCACCGAGCCCGAGCCCTGCGCCGAGAGCACCTTGAGCGGCATGATCTGGACCTTGCGCGCGACGCCCGCGACGCCCAGGCCGTTGTGCGTGACCTGCGCGATCGTGCCCGTCACGTGCGAGCCGTGGCCGTGATCGTCGTTCGCGTGCTTCGAGTTGCCGACGAAGTCGTACGGCTTCACGAACTCGATGCCCTTGAGGTCCGGCAGCGTGTGGAACTTGCCGCTGCCGTGATCCTCGTAGCCCACGCCCGTGTCGAGCACCGCGACGATGACGCCGTTGCCGTCGGCCAGCTGCCACGCCTCCGGCATGCCGATCTGGTCCATGTGCCACTGGTGCTTGTAGAGCGGATCGTTCGGGAAGCTCTCGCCCTCCGCCGCCGGCGCCACCGCAGTGATCTCCTGCGCCTCTGGCCAGAGCGCCAGCTGCGCGTCCGGCTCGGCGATCTCGACGTCGCCGCGGGCCGCGAGCGCCAGCAGGAGCGCGTCGCGCCGCGCCGGATCGACGTGCGCGCGGTACAGCTTCGTCTGCGCCGCCGTGCCCGAATCGTCGACCAGCACCAGATCGATGCCCAGCTCGCGCTCGATCGCGTCCGGCGACGCGCCGTCCACCAGATCGACCAGGATGTCGTCCGGATCCGTGGCCGCGGCCGCCGCGTCGGCGGAGAGCTGCGCCTGCGCGGCGCCGCCGTCCCCGTCTGGCTGGAAGTACCAGCCCAGCCCGACCACGCTACCGATCACGAGCGACCACAGGAGCTTCGCCGTGCGGCCTCGGTTCGTCAGTTGCACGTCCATGAAGCCCAGTATAGGCCGCGGGGGCGCCCGCCGCCCGTGGCACCTTCTCAGGTCGAAGGCCCAGGCCATTCGGCCAGGTCCGCGCCCCGCGTCGCGTCGCTCAGCGCTCGCCCGCCCGGCGGCCGCTTCCAGCCGCTCCGCGCCCGCCGCCTAGATCAGCACGCGCTCGTCCGCCGCGGCCTCTCCCTCGCCCATCGCCAGCTGGTTGTCGATCTCGCGATCTTCCGCCAACGCTTCGAGATAGCTCTTGATTTCCGGCACTCCCGCCATGATCCGCGCCACGTACTCGCGCGCCAGGAACAGCACCGTCGCCGGGCGCTGCGCGACCACCGTCGCCGCCGTCGGCGCATCTCGCAAGAGCGCCATCTCGCCGAACACGTCGCCCGCGCGCAGGCCGCCCACCGGCACCACCTCGCCCGTCGGCGCGCGGCGCGACACGTCCAGCTCGCCCGACAGCACCACGAACAGGCCGCGGCCCTCCTCGCCCTGGTGGATCACCACCGTCCCCGGCGCGACGTCGTGGCTCGTGAACCGGCGCAGCAGATCGCGCTGCTGCATCCGGCTGAACGGCCGGAACAGCGCGCTCGTCGCCATCAGGTTGCCCAGCAGGCGCTCGCGCGTGAACGCGTGCAGCGCCTCCGCCACCGCGCGCAGCTCGTCCGCCAGCGATGCCAGCGACTGCCGGCCCACCTCGAGCAGGTCCACCTCCGTCAGGCACGCGACGCTCGCCGACCGCGGCTGCGCCGAGAGCAGCGCCATCTCGCCGAACACCGCGCCCTCGCCCAGCTGCGCCAGCTCCGTCTGGCGCCCCAGCCCGTCCGTCGCGAACACGCGCAGCCGCCCGCCCGCCACGAAGAAGAACGAGTTCCCCGGCTCGCCCTCGCGCACCACGAACGACTCCGCCGGCAGCCGGCGCAGGACCAGCGTGCCCAGCACGCGCCGGAACGCCGCCTCCGACAGCGACGACAGGAGCGGGATCGGGTGCAGCGCCTCCGGAAAGTCCTTGTACGCGTCCGTCGCGTGCTCCGCGCGCGCGAGCGCCCGCGCGACCGCGTCCGGCGGCGCCGGCGCGCGCACGTCCGGCACCTGCACCGCCAGATCGTCCGGCGGCGGCGCCACGCGCGCCGCCACCTTGCCGATCAGCTCCGACTCGCTGCCGTAGTGCACCACCAGCGCCGCCAGCAGATCGCTCGCGTCCGCGCCGTGCGCCTCGAGGACGCGCGCGCAGACCAGCGCCGGGAGCGGGTGGCCCGAGCGGAGGCAGTACCAGGCTGCCGCGCGGTACACGCTCGCCGCTCCCGCGTCGCCCAGCGCCAGCGCGGCGTCCGCGACGCGGATCCGCGCGTCGTAGTCGAGCGGCGCCGCCGCGACGACCGCGTCGTAGAGGCGGAGCGCCGCGAGGTGCTGGCCCTGCGCGAACAAGGTCGCCGCACTGCGCTTTACATCTCCCAGCGAAACCATGGGCGTACCGTACACGAGCCGCCGTCGAGCCGTTCGGCGCGACCCGTGGTTTGCAGGGCGCGGTCGTGCGGCCCTATAGTCCGGAGGTCGGAGCGCCGCTCGCGACCCAAGGGAGCTGTCCGTGAAGAAATGCGCTAGCTGCTCCAAAGATCTGCCCGACGCCGCGCTTCACTGCGTCTTCTGCGGCGCGAAGCAGCCTCCGGCGCCGGCGACCACGGGCGGGCTCGCGAAGACCGTGATGGGGTCCTACTCGGCGAACGACGTCCTCGATCAGCTGCGGAACCAGCAGCAGCCCCCCGCCGCAGGCGGCGCCCCGCGCCCCGCGCCCGGCCCCGCGTACCCCGCGCCCGCGCCTGGCCCCGCGTACCCCGCGCCCGCGCCCGGCCCGTCTCCCTATCAGCGCCCCATGCCCGCGTCGGCGCCGCCCCCCATGTCCGGGCCCATGTCTGGCCCCGGCGCGCCCGGCCCCATGCACCCGTCCGTCGGCCCCACGCTCGCCGGCCCGCCCAACGTCGGCGCCCCGCCCAGCGCGGGCGCGCCGCCGCAGCACGGCGTGCCCGCAGCCTCCCACGCGGCGCCCACGCTGTTCGTCGCGCCTGGCGGCGGCCCTGTGCAGCCGCAGGGCGGCCTCGGCGCCAACATCCCTGGCGCGCGGCCCATGCCGCAGCAGCCCTTCGCGCCGCCCGCCAGCCCGTACAACGCCGGCCCTGCCAGCGCCCAGCCCTTCAACGCGCCCGGCCCCGCCGCGCCCATCCCCGCGCCGCTGCCTCTGCCGTCGCAACCGCACCCGTACCTCGCGTCGCAGGCCACCGCGCGCTCCGGCCGGCCCATCGAGCCGTGGAAGGACAGCCTGCGGCTCATGATGTTCCTCTGGGGCGGCGTGCTGCTCGTCGTGTTCGCGACGCCGTTCCGCATCAAGCCGTCGCTGTGGTTCAGCTGGGATCAGATCATCGAGAGCTCCGGCAGGGACAAGCTATCGCTCTTGATCGTGGCCGCCGTCGGGCTGCTCAGCATCGTGCTCGCGCTGATCCCGACGTCGCCCGCGCCGCGCGGCCTGATCGCCGGCCTGCTCGGCCTCGTCGCGTTCGCTCACCCGTTCGTGCTCGACGAGGTGACCGATTGGAGGCTCATCGCGCCGATCGCCGGCACGCTGCTCCTGATCCCCGGCCTCTTCATTCGCGAGGAGTACCGCGAGTCGATCTTGCCGCGGATCATGGTCACGCTCGGCGTGATCGCGTTCCTCCTGCCGCTGCTCCTGCCCGTGGACAGCAAGCTGCCGCTCGTCGAGCTGTTCAAGGAGGTGATCGATCAGCCCGGCAAGGGGAAGGTCATGCCGCTGCTGCACGTCGGGCAGATCGTGCTCGTCGTCCTGACGCTGCTCGCGTGGCTGCCCGCGCCTGCCAGCGGCGGCGCGGCCGTCTTCGCGTGGCTCCTGCTCCTCTGGCCCGGCATCGAGCACCTGACCGGGCTCGTGCTCGCCGACCGGATCGTGGACGCCGCGACCGAGGCGCCCAACACGCTGATCGGCTGGGCCGCCGGCACGGCGTACCTCGTCCTCGTCGGCTACGGCTTCGCCACCATCATCGGTAAGAAGCTCGAGTAGCGCTGTCATGAGCCACCGCCGCGAGCTCGTGATCGGCCACAGCGTCCTCGGCCGGCCGATCGAGGCCGTCCACTTCACGCCGCCCAGCTACGCCAAGCCGCGCCCGCCCGCGCTGCTCTTCGGCGCGATCCACGGCGACGAGCCCATCTCGCAGCTCATGCTCGAGCGCCTCGCCGACGAGCTCATCGAGCGGCCGCCCGGCCGCGACACGTGGATCGTCCCCTGCCTGAACCCCGATGGTCTGCTCGCCGGCACGCGCAACAACGCCAACGACGTCGACCTGAACCGCAACTTCGCCTCAGCCAGCTGGGGGACCGAGCGCCGGCCCGGCTACAACCCTGGCGGCGCGGCCGAGGACCAGCCCGAGTCGCAGGCGCTCGTATCGCTGATCGATCGTGTCCAGCCGCACCGCATCATCGCCGTCCACGCGACGTACCGGATGGTGAACTGGGACGGCTGCGCCGAGCCGCTCGCCCACGAGCTCTCGGCCCGCTGCGGCTACCCCGTCGAGCCGCAGATGGGCTACCCGACGCCCGGCTCATTCGGCGCCAAGTACGGCATCGAGCGCAACCTCGAGGTGATCACGCTCGAGAGCCCGTACCTCCTGGCCGAAGAGCGCGGCTGGCTCGAGTGCCGCTCCGCGCTGCGCTGGTGCGTCGATCTCCCCGACTGACGGCGCCTCCTCCCGACGCGCCGCTCCCCCTCCGGCGCCGTTCCCTCCGGCGCCGCTGGCCGTTTCACCCGCTCAGCCGCGACCAGATTGCCCAGCGGCCGCGAGCAGTTGTGAAATCGCATTTGACTCTCGGCCCTTCTGCCTTTATCCAGTACCTCGTCATGTTCGCGCGCCTCTCATCATCGAGTGCTCGGTCGTAGTCGCTGGTCAGCGACTCCCGTCTGCATTTCGAATGGTTTGGGAGGATGAGGTGGCCGCTGGTGGCCACACCCGTCTCGAAAACGGGGTGCTCGCAGTGCTCCTGCGGCCGGGTTCGATTCCTACTTCCTCCGCGCGCGTGGCCGTCTAGCCACCACCCGGAAGGCGCGCCGGCATGGGCCGGACATCGGGTGCTAACCGAATGGCCCCTCACCGGGCGGGTTCGATTCCTACGCCTTCCGCCACACACGACACGTCTATTCTCTGGAGGATGAGGTGGCCATTGGTGGCCACACCCGTTTGGAAGACGGGTTGCTCGCAGTGCTCCTGCGGCCGGGTTCGATTCCTACTTCCTCCGCGACTGGATTCTGGACTGCACCTCTGCCAAGAGGCATCGGGTGCATCAAGAATCATTACAGCTTCGGGCCACGCTCTCGACGAGCACCCCAGATCGAGTGGATTTCCAAAACCCCGTGCTCTCGGTCATGGAAGTAATATACGTGACACCCCGTCTTCTTCATGAGCACGCGCTGTATCAGCTTGCCTCGTGTAAGGCGGTAGCGCTGCCCGATGCCTGGCATGGCGCTCAACTGCTCGAGTGTCCCCTCGAATTCCTCGATAAAGAGATCTTTGGCGTCGCGGTTTTCGCGCCACCATTCATCCTCCGCTGCGAACCGTCGCTGAGCCTCATCGAGCAGAACGATTTTCACGACGAGCTCGATACTGCTTGAGGTACTCCGCCGCATCCATGCCGCGCCCGGCCTCGGAGTCGTCCAGCGCACGGTCGAGCGAAGCGTGCAGGTCCGCTCGCTCTTCGGCGCTGAGCTCGTCATCGATCACGATGACTTCGATTTCGGCGCCATCGGGCAAGTCGGTGGGTGCATCGAGCACGAGCCGCCCGTTCTTGACCTGCACCTTGAGAGCTTGCATACGTCGAGCCTACCGCTTCCTGCAAGGAAGCGGTGCTGCTTTTTACCTGACTGCAGAGCGATGGCCACGATGATCGCGCGCCCAGCGAAGGCAACCTGTCAGCGGGTCTCGCGGCGCACGCGGCAGCGCGTCAAGGAACCTTGCCGAGATCTCCAAGCGCACGAACGCCTCGGGATTAGCTCTCGAGGCGTCGAAGCGCTGGGCCGGAAAGCGCTGATCCCGGCGTTTCAAAATTGACCCTCCCGGCGTTCCAAAACGGACCCCCCCCCTGCCTCCTGAGGCTCCGTCCGGGCTTCGGCGTTCGTCGGAGGGGGCTCGCTATGGAAAGGTTACGTCGTACGCCACCGACATCTCGTCGAGGCGCGTCCCCATCCGCCAAATCGCGCGAGAGATGGGCATCGAGCGAAACACGGTCCGGCGCTACTTGCGCGGAGCCAGCAAGAACGCCGCGCCCTCCGTCATGGAGATCCTCCTCGGGCCCGCCAGCAAGAACGCCGCGTTCTCCGTCATGGAGACGGATCGCCTTCGCGAGTCATCGCTGGCGCTGACCGGGCGGCGTTCCGGTATCGAGCCGCTCGCATCGCTGGCGCCGACCGGGCGGCGACGTTCGCGCTGATTGTCGGAACGTACGCGCTCCAGAGCGGCAGCAATAAAGCCCGTCTCCCATCTGCGCCTCGCCCCAGTTGCTGCCACGCTGCTGCCACGCTCGGCGGGATCGGGCGGGATCTACCGGAACCACGAGGGACGTAACCATCGGATCGTGAAGGCAAGTACTCGTCAGAGCTGGCGTTGCCCGATGGTTCGATTTCTACGCCTTCCGCCGCACTCCGTATCATCCGTCGACTGCACCGAATCCTAGGACCGCGGCCCAAATATGCCGTTTCCTGGAGCATTCGGATCGTCGCTAAAAAAGTACTCCATCCAGGCTTGCTCCACGTCCTCCATGGTTAGAAATCCAGACCCATTCGCGTCCAGCAGCTGGAAGCGCTTCTCACCCTCGCTCTTGGCGTCTGGGGCATTGGCGCTGTAGAACGCGACGAACTCGTCTCGCGAGATCTTCCCGTCTCGATCTTTATCGAGCGTCTGCATGAAGACCTTCGCTCCGTCCTTGGCCATCATTCTGAGCGTTTCCGGCTGGTTCTCTGACAGTCTCTCTATGCCCGCGAGTAACTCATCCTTGGATACCGCCCCGTCTTTATTGACATCGAGCTCTCTGATAAAGCCCCCCCAGAATGACCTGACAAGCGCCGCCAACGCTTGCCCCTCCGGTGATTGGGTGTCAACGCCCGCATGCTTCAGGTTGGCTCTGGCCCACTCCCCGGCGTCACCTGGATCGACAAACCCGCTACGATTGAGATCCAAGAACTTGTCGAACAGGTCCAAAAATTTTTGTTTCCGCAGGGGACTCGTCATCGATACGTCCTTCCTCCTACGCCCCCAAACACGACGGGGACGACGCCGCGATCCTCGTAATGGAGGCGCGTGCCTGTCAAGGCAAACTCACTCGATTATCTCAGCCGCACACCTCACCGCGCTGCGATCCTGGCTGCGAGCTCCCCTGGCATGATGTCCGTCGAGCCGCCGAGCCCTCCCGTTCGGCGCACCTCACTCACGAGCACGAGTGAGGGAACCATCTCGGCAAGGACCAGACCCGCGCGCTCGCGGCGCCGCGCAGGGCGAAGCCCGCGATGACGGCGATCAGCGCCACATTCATACCGCGCCCGGCCGCGGAGTCGTCCAGCGCACAGTCGAGCGAGGCGTGTAGCTCCGCTCGCTCTTCGGCACTGAGCTCGTCATCGATCACGACGACGACGACTTCGGCGCCCTCGGGCAAGTCAGTGGGCTCATCGAGTACGAGCCGTCTGTTCTTGATTTACACATCAAGAATCTGCATATGTCGAGCTTGCTGCTTCCTACATCCTACAAGGAAGCACTGCTGTTGTTTCACCTGACTGCAACGGGCATCGCTACCGAGCGGGTGCGGTTGCGGCGGACGCTGGCATCGACAACGACCACGCTTTGTGTGGTGCTCATAGCCAGGCGAGATCTCCTCTCATTGCGATTGCGCCCATCGTTTCCTGGGCACGCTCTACACGCATGTCACGCTCTGGGTGTTCATGCCGGTACGTAATCGTTTCGATCGCCTCGCGAAGCAGCTCGGAGAGGAAGCCCTCCGCCCGTTCGGCATCACCGTCGCCAACCACGAGATCTCTCCGGAAACTCAGCACGCCGACCTTCGCCACGAGCCCAACCCGACGCGCAAAGGCACACGCCAGCGTCTCGGCCTCCTCGGGCGGATCGCAGGCACGCTCTGCCTCATCGAGATCTACGGTCACGTGCCCAGCGCCGAGGAGTTCCGAGCTTGCCTGGTGAAGCACCTCGCCTTCTGGCGACAACGCTCGCGCAGAGCACGCGCGGACAACAAGAAGCGGAGAAAGAAGCGGCAGCGTCCTCTGAGGTTCATCCCGCCGTTCCTCTGGATCATCACAGCCGGCGCCCCCTCCGCCCTCTTGAAGAAGCTCCAGCTCGAGCATGCACCTGGCTGGCCCGCAGGCGTCTACCTTTTCGGAGATAGCGTCCTCCGCGTCGGGATCGTCGTGGCGAACAAGCTCCCCCGCGATCGCTCGACCATCCTCGTCCGCCTCATGGCGGCGGGAGCGCTCCTGCCTCCGGCGATCAAGGAGCTGGGTCTACTTCCTCCGAAGGCATACGAGCGTTCCGTCGCTGAGCCCATCCTGCTAAGCTGGCACAGCATGCTCCGGCTGAAGCCAAACCGGAGCCCCGAGGAGCAGGAGTTCATCATGGCCATGCACCAGACTTGGGAAGAGGCGCGCGCCGAGGCGCGCGAAGAGGCGCGCGAAGAGGCACGCATCGAGACGCAGGCGAAGGCCCTGCTCACCGCGCTCGAGGTTCGCGGGATTGCCGTGCCCGCCGCTGCCCGCAAGCGCATCCTGGCCGAGAAGGATCTGAAGCTATTGGAGCGCTGGTTCAAGAAGGCTCTCGTCGCCAAGTCGCTCGAAGATGTGCTCGGCAACCGCCGCTGAGTTGCCCCAACGATGAGTCGGACCTGACGTCGACGTCGAGCGGCACGAGGCCCTGCTTGCGACCCGGCATCCGCAGGAAGCCGCGAATCGGGCGCGGCGTGACGCCGATGACCGACGCGCGGTCGCTGAAGATGAACGGCGGCGGGAGGCTCGCGAACGTACGGTGTTGCTTGCCGTGGCCTGCAAACAGGTGCAGCGCGACCAGCGGCCGCGTGTCGGCTTGCTCATCGGGCGACCGCCCGAGCTGGAAGATGGGTTGCTCGCAGCGCTCCTGCGGCCGGGTTCGATTCCTACTTCCTCCACGACAATCTCAGCCAGCTCAGCCAGCTCAGCCAGCTTGCTAGGCGCGGTAAGCGGGCAAGGACCAGCCCCGCGCGATCGCGGCACCGCGCAGGGCGAAGCCCGCGATGACGGCGATCAGCGCCGCGAGCGCGCTGGCGACGCCCGCGAGGCTCAGGCCGACGAACAGGCCCGCGGCGAGCGCGCCTGCGGTCACGTAGAGCTCGGGGCGCATCAGGATCGACGGATCGCCGGCGAGCACGTCGCGGATGATGCCGCCGGCGCAGCCGGTCAGCACGCCCATCACGAACGCCGGGACCGGCGCGACTCCGTAGCCGAGCGCCTTCGCCGCGCCGTAGGTCGCGTACGCCGCGAGGCCCGCGGCGTCGAACCACAGCAGCGCCTTTCCAGCGAACCAGCGCCCGCTGACCAGCCAGACAAGGAGCGCCGCCGCGATGCAGATGAGCAGGGTCGCGTTGGTGTGCACCCAGAAGACCGGCGCGCCGATCAAGAGGTCGCGCAACGTGCCGCCGCCGACCCCGGTCGCGACCGCGAAGAAGCTGAAGGTGACGAGCGTCTGCCGCTTCTCGGCCGCGATCAATGCCCCCGAGATCGCGAACACGGCGATGCCGAAATAGTCGAGGAGGACGAGGGCAGTCGAGGTTGGCAGCGACACCGGCATGAGGCCTTACATTAGCGCCATGGCCCACGCAGCGAACACCGGCACCGATGCCGGCGCGCCCCGCCGCGGGCGCCTCGAACGAGCGGCCGCGGCCCCCGGTCCGGGTTATCCTCGAGAGCCGATGCGTCCCGTCCACCGCCTGATGATCCGCAGCGTCGGCCGCACGCGGGCGCTCTGCCTCGAGCCCTACGGCATGGAGCTCGCGCTCGCCCCGGGCGACGAGCTCCTCGTCGAGCTGACCGGCGTCGATCCGCCGATGCTCGACGTCGAGGATGGCCGGCTCACCTGCTGGAGCGGCGTTGGATCCGAGCTCCGGGTCCTCCGCGGCCCGGAGGAGCTGTACTCGACCGTCGGCAACCCGGTCCCGGGCGTCCCGGCCGGGATGTCGGTCCGAGAGTTCCTCGATGTCGTCGGGCTCAAGAAGTCCCGCGACGACTGACAGCCACCCCACCACAGGCACCACAGGATCTTCATCATGGTCGAGCTTCACACGAACTACGGTGTCATCAAGATCGAGCTGAATCCCGCGAAGGCGCCGAGGACCGTCGAGAACTTCCTCAATTATGTGAGGAAGGGCCACTACGACGGCACGGTGTTTCATCGCGTGATCGGCAACTTCATGATCCAGGGCGGAGGCTTCACGCCGGACATGGTGAAGAAGCCGACCGCTCCGCCGATCGAGAACGAAGCCGGCAATGGTCTGAAGAATGACCGTTACACGGTCGCGATGGCGCGCACGAGCGATCCGCACTCAGCGACCGCTCAGTTCTTCATCAACGTCGCCGACAATGACTTCCTGAACTTCACGTCGCCGACGCAGCAGGGCTTTGGCTACGCGGTGTTCGGCAGGGTCATCGCGGGGCAGGACGTCGTCGAGAAGATCAAGGGCGTCAGCACAGGCACCCGGGACACCTACCAGAACGTGCCGCACGATGACGTCATCATCGAGCGAGCGGTCCTCGTGGATTGACCTCCTCGATCGGACATCCGCGGGAAGCCGCGCGTTTCTGTCGCTGAGCCCATCCTGCGCAGGCGAAGGTCGTGCTCACCACGCTCGAGGTTCGCGGGGAGGTGCTCGGCCGCCGGCGCTGCGTTGCCCCAACGATGAGGCGGCGACACGCGGAGCTGCGCCCGCCGCGTCAGCTGTGTATGACGACGGCGTCTCTGATCGCTATCTCTATATGACGGTGTACGAACGGACGAATCCGTCGCGGTAATGTGCAGCGATCTCGCGCTTGCCGAGCTTCCATACGTCGGACCTGACGTCGACGTCGAGCGGGACGAGGCCCTGCTTGCGGCCCGACATCCGCGGGAAGCCGCGAATCGGGCGCGGCGTGACACCGATGACCGACGCGCGGTCGCTGAAGATGAACGGCGGCGGGAGGCTCGCGAACGTACGGTGTTGCTTGCCGTGGCCTGCGAACAGGTGCAGCGCGACCAGCGGCCGCGTGTCGACTCGCTCATCGGGCGATCGCCCGAGCGAGAGCTCGAACCCGGCCTCGCGCGCGACGATGTGCGTCGGCGTCTGGCGGACGTGGCCCGCGGTGGCGAGCACGGCCTTCACCGCAGGATCGCCGACGCCCTTGCCCAAGAGGCCGGCCAGCGCGTCGAACGACACGTGTACGGCGGGGAGCGGGTGGAGCACCGGCGCCTGCTTGGCCTTTGGCGCCTTCGACGCAGCCGCCGGCTTCGCCGCCGGCCGCGCGGGCTTCTTCTTCGCCGCCGCCTTGCGAGTCACCGGCTTCTGGGTCACGGCCCGCCGGGCCGCGGGTTTGCGCGAGGACGCCATCGACGAGGAGCTTACCGCTGGCGGCCATTTCACCGAGCGGTTAACGTCCCCGCGGCATGCCGCGCGCGAAGCAACGTGCTCCGACCATCCGCCCACCGGGCGCAGGCCGCGCATACGAGATGGGCCCGCTGCGCGCCGTCTTCAAGGCCGACGGCGACGAGACGCGCGGGCGGTACTCGATCTCGGAGTGGTGGCTCGAGCCCTACACGCGCGGCCCCGGCGCGCACCAGCACGAGGAGGACGATGTCTTCTTCGTGCTCGAGGGGACGATGAGCTTCTTCGTGGGCGGCGCGTGGATCGACGCGCCGAAGGGCTCACTCGTGATCGCGCCCGGAGGCTCGCCGCACGACTTCGAGAACCGCACCGCCAAGCGGGCGGGCGCGCTCAACGTCTCGGTGCCCGGCGACTTCGAGCCGCACATGGAAGGGATCGCCGCATGGTTCCGCGAGCGCTCCGTCGCCGCGTCCCGCACCGCGAACGCGCCGCGCAGCCGCGCGGCCAAGCCTGGCAGCCGACCCGCTCGCAGGACAAAGCGCAGCTGAACACTCGCTGGTGACGCCCACGGTGCTCAACAGGGCGTGCCGTCCTTGCGGGTGAACTCGCCCTTGCCCTCGGGCGTCTTCCGATATGCGAGGTCGACATCCGGATCCGGATACGCGGCGACATCCTCGGGATGTCGATTGGATATCTCGAGATACCTCGCGGGCCGATCGCTGCGGTTGACGAGCTGGTGGCCGTCGGAGCTCCCGGCCGGAAAGCCAGCGCACATGCCGGCAGTGAGCACCTGCTCGCCGCCGCCGGTGCGCAGCACGACCTCGCCTTCGAGCATGAACACGAACTCGTCCTCGTGCGTGTGGTGGTGCCGCATCGAGGACTCCTTGCCGGGCATCAATGTGGTGAGGTTGATCCCGACGTGCGTGAGGCCGAGCGCGTCGCCGAGCGCACGCTTCTCGCGCGGCAGCACGCGCGAGCGATAGGGCTCCGGATATCCAGAGGCGTTGCGTGCGGGGAGCGTGGCAGGATCGAGCGCGGGCGGAGTGAGGGGCATCCTCGTCCTGTATCACGGCCCTCCATGCCGAGGTGCCGGCACGCTATCGCAAGCGCAGGGGGAATCGCCCTTGTTGGTGCCGTACTGCGAGCTAATATCAGTCCATGCGCCAAGTGAACGTACACGAGGCAACGACCGAGCTGCCTCGCCTGCTGGAGGAGGTCGAGGCCGGCGAGCGCGTCGTCATCGCGCGTCCCGTACAAGGCGGCCGTGCGGCGCCGCCGGTTGGGCTTGTTCGCCGGTCAAGCCAAGCTCCACGCCGACTTCGATGAGCTACCCGCGGACATCGCGGCGGCATTCGGAGCCCAATGAAGTTGCTCCTCGATACGCACGCCCGCGGAGCAATGACTGCCAGAAGTGTTGCGGTACACGCTCGTGACTACCGACAACGCCATGACGCCGTACGGAATCTCGTTGCTTCGCGCTTGAGCGCTACCGTGCGAGCCCAAAGCCGAGCCAGCCGGACTGGGGTCGGTTTCATCGTCGGCGAGCACAGCGCTGATCTCGCTGAGCCGCGTCGCGCCAGCAACGCTTATGCCGCGTCCGCCCGCGTATAGCGGACGAGCTCCGCTAGCGCGACATCGGGCTCCGCTTCGACGACCGTCATGGATGCGTTCTCGTCGTAGCGCTCGATCGTCACGCGCCAAAGCGCTGGCTCATCGCCAGTACGGCTCGGCCGCAGCCCGACGACACGCCAGCCGACGGCCTCGAGCTCGACGATGTGGCGCACGAGGCTCAGCTGAGCCTGGCCCAGCAGCTCGCCGAGCTCGCGAACGATCGCGTCAATGTCGGCGGCGACGGCATCAACCAACGGGTCGCCACTGTCGCCACGGTCGTCGATGCGCCGAGCGGCCGACGTGGCGTGCTTGAGCAGTGTATCGAGGGCGATGCGTTCCACGACGAGCTGCATGACCCGATTGTCGGGCATTTGGAGCCGAAAGTCCGTCACTTTTGTCCGGACTTGTCCGGCAAAGCCGCCCGGCGAGGGCTTTCTTCACCGATTCCACTAGGTTGAAATTCCGTGCATGACCAAGGGTCCCGAGAAACGCGACCGGAAGCTCTCGCTTCGGTTGTCGTCGAGCACCTTGGAGCGCCTCCGAGCCGTTGCGATGCTTGACCAGCGCGCGATGAGCGACTGGGCCCTCCTCGCTGTCGAAGAAGCGATCGCGCGCGCCGAGGCCCGGCAAGCCCGGAGCAAGCGCAAATCCAAGGCAGAGTGAACCGGCGTCCGACTCGAGCCGAGCCTCCAAGTCGTGCCGAATCGCGGTGTCGCCAGCTAGTCATGAGGTCAGCTCGACGAAGAGGTCGCCACGGCCGCGGGGGCCGGGCACGCCGCGACCGACGATGCGGACCACGTCGCCGCGGCGCGAGCGGCGAGGCACGACAACGGTCACAGGCCCAGACGGGGTCGCTAGCTGGCGCCGCGTGCCCGCGAATGCCTCGTCGATCCCGATCGTCATGCACACGAGCAGATCGGCGCCGCGACGGCGGTACTCGCGGTCGGGCATGATGCGTATTTCAGCCATCGTGATCGCCGAAACCGTCGCATGGTGATCACCGAAACCGGGGATGGTGATCGCGATGGTGGCGGTGATTGGTTGGACCTATTTTTCGGATGCCTCCCTGGGGTCGCGGCG